>Ga0209211_10000035_pt1 | contig 319901 bp, 316 predicted proteins | sample RifGroA2_FD_183992 | JGI IMG/M metagenome (GOLD analysis project Ga0209211, IMG submission 183992) | Groundwater microbial communities from Rifle, Colorado, USA - Groundwater A2 (SPAdes) (version 2) | ecosystem: Environmental > Aquatic > Deep subsurface > Groundwater | place: Rifle, Colorado...
CATTATCAGCATGAGTCGCAGCTTGGGACTGGTGCGCATGGTGTTGATCGGAAACGAATACGGGCATGCTAGCCGCATGAATCAGGCTAATAAAAAAACTTAAACATAAGAAAACGCATACTTTCCGCATTGTTTAATATTACACTGAATTTAGCGTTTTGTCGGCCTTACTCTTCACATTTTGAGTCTAGGCATTAACTTATTGAGCTATTGAGGCTATAAACCCAAGCAAATTCAAGAGGATGTGAATAGGGTTTGGGAAGGTGCGTTTATCGTAAAGTGCTACAAGAAACCCCACCATCCCCACCGAAGAGATAGTAGATACGAAATCCATGTCAGATAAAGCCACCAAACTCAATGCCCAGTGCAACTGCATCAGCGTTGACAAACAGAAACTAGATATTGAGGTTCATCGCCTTATTAGTGATCTGGACCTTGCTGATTCAACTGCTACAACGATAGGCTCGATGCTCTCAAGTAGCGGAGTATTTATTGACCAAGCCGCCTTAGATCAGATGAAAGCATTAGTAAAAGCGGTCTATAAAGTTTGCGAAATGCCTTTATTTCAAAAATTAGTTCTTGAGCAAGCTCCATTGATTGCTAGGCATCAACAAAGTACAAGTGGTGTTTTTTATGGATTTGATTTTCACCTAGGGGTAAATGGCCCGCAATTAATTGAAATCAATACCAATGCAGGCGGCGCTATGATTTCTGCCCTTGAAATTGGGGCATCGAAAAATTGCTGTGAGCCAGTAGAGAGACGCTTGGGAGTAAGAAATATGCCCAATGAAATTTATGAGACTTTTCTGGATATGTTTACCCAGGAGTGGAGGTCCTTCAATAGGGATCCTTCTGCCCAATTAAAGACAATTGCAATCGTTGATGAGAATCCAACTGAACAATTCTTATATCCTGAGTTTCAACTCTTCCAAGCCCTGTTTCAAAAGCATGGAATCACGACAATCATCACCTCTCCAGACGGCCTCACCATTAAAGACAAAAAGGTTTACTTCGGTAAAATTCAAATTGACTTAATCTACAACCGAACGACTGACTTTTATTTTCAAGATTCGTCATACGAAGTGCTTAGAAGCGCTTATCTTCAAGATTATGCGGCTATCACCCCAAACCCCTTTAATCATGCAGTATTTGCCAATAAAGATAACCTTTGCATCTTAAGCAATCGGGAACATCTTGACTCCCTAGGGGTTGACTTGTCTATACAAGAAATACTCCTGAGTCACATTCCGGAGACTGTAAAAGTTTCCTCTAAAAACGAAGAATCTCTTTGGGCCAATCGTAAAGAGTACTTTTTCAAGCCCAGTCAAGGCTATGGGAGTCGCGCTGTATATCGCGGAGATAAATTAACTAAAGGCGTATGGGGTCAAATTAAGGATAAAAGCTATATTGCACAAAAAGTAATTCCACCAAGCAAACGAACCATCAAGATTGATGGCAATGGGGCTGAGCTTAAAGTCGATATTAGGGATTATGTCTTTGAAGGTAACTCACTTATTTCAGTAACACGCATATACCAAGGACAAACTACAAATTTAAGAACCTTGGGGGGCGGCTTCTCGCCTCTTTATAGCATTGACTAAGATTGATACGGTTTAAGACACAATTTAAATTTCTATCTTCTTTAATTCTGAAATTGTAATTAAATGAGTTCAGTTACTAGAATTGCAGTGACTACTTCTTGCCGTTCTCTGCCACGCAACTACCACAAATTACCCAAATTTAGCGTCAGCAAGCCATCCCGTAAGAGCTGCCCGACCGTCACGTAACCGGACACCTCCGAGTCGAGCCTAACCGACACCAAATAGATGGTCAAAATTACATCAAACCTTGAATAGCCCGCTAGCTGGCATAACAAGCGTCACTTAACAAGACACTTGTTAGCTTAATTTCAGATTTGAATTTGGGCGACCTGAATTATTTACTGTCGGTTTTACATGACACTTCGGGATTAGGGTTGGCGATGGGCTTTTGCTGAACACAAAGCAGACCTTCGCAATAATTATCGATGGCAGATCCCTTTCAGATAATACCCCCCGAAGCAGGTTTCTATCTTACTTAATTGGTTTAATTACAAGCCAACCGTATAAGTCGCCATCACAGTAGTGGTTTGAACCGCTTGATATGGCTCTTGACGGTATATACCAGTAATACCCAAGCGTTGATTCTTGGCTACATCGTAGCTAGCACCAAGGGTGGCTGTTGGTCTGGTTTTAACTGGATTGGCATTGAAGTTCACTGGAGTTAAGCCAGTAACACCAGTAGCCGAGTAAGTGCCGTTGCTAGTATTGGTATCGCTCTCCACACCAGCACTAGCAAACAAGGTGGTTTGTGGGATACCACGGTAACTAGCACCAACACCAGCTAGAGCTGTGGTTGCATTAGTATTGAGCGCCGAGTAAGTCAGTGGTGCCGTTACAGCTGAGCTTGCACCCTCTGTGTAGCCACCCATCGTGTTTTGTGTATAACGCACACCCGCGTAAGGGGATACTACGACTTGATCAACGAAGCCAAAGCCATATTTGGCTACTACTTGAGCGCCTTGGCTGTTTAGTTGTGAAGAACCTGAACCCGCTTCACTTGTGCCCACTACAGAGCGAGTAATAGTAGTGTTCTTTTGACCATAAGCAGCCGATACTTTGACTTCTGTTCCTGTGCCATCTTGACGCTCATTCCAAGCGCTAAATACGCCAATCAGCGGTGTGTTGTTACCAAGGTTCACTGTAGAGCCTGCGTTATTCACAGACAAATTCTGGTCAGCATAAGCGCCAATACGATAGTTGTTGTTTAAGCGATAACCAGCAATTAACAAGGCGCTTGTGTTGTTTAAGCCATTAGCTGCCGATACCGCAGTATTACGACCGGCTGCAGAGATGCAAACATTATTGGCGCCAAAGACTGTGCAGTCATAGCTAAAGCTGTTGGCTAATACTGAGTTCTGAAGGGCATAGGTATTTTGGAGTGATGAAGCGGTATTTTGTAAGGAGGCTTGGGTGTCGGCGGTGGAAGCGCCAGTAACAATCAAATCCCAAATTGTTCCAGCCGAGTTATTTAAACGCCAAGTAAAGCCGTTGTAGTTACCAGAAGTAGCGCCTGTTAAATTTGCGGAAGTAATACCCGATAGCACAGAGCTATAAGTGCCTTTGGTTAAAGTTGATGCGGCTACACCATCTACACCGCCACTATAAATACCAAAAGTGGTAGCGCCACTAGGACTAGTCACGGCCAACTGTCCGTGGTAGGTTGGAGAACGAACGATGATGTTGTAATAGGTAGGGAGATTGCCGTTATAAGTTAAAGAAGTAGTGGTGGCGCTTGATGCGTTGCCCCCTTGGGCGTTGTTAAAGGTGGTGATTGCGCCTTGGTTGAAGATGTTGTAGCCGCTATCACTGGCATAGATTGAGCCAGTGTTTGTTAAATTTGTTATCGAGTCAACGCTGGTCAAGGAAATACCGAAATCTCCTCCTTGGATCTGGCCAGAGTTGATAACGTTGTATGCTGAGGCGTTATTTTGCAATCTAATACCGCTGCTATTCGATGAGGAACTTGGGACTATAGTGATAGTACCGCTATTGGTTATATAAGAAAAAGTGCCTCCATCCGAGCCAACCCCATAACCATAAATGCCAGCGGTAATCGTTCCAGCATTACTCACGCCTAAGCCAGCAACCCATCCTCCGTATATGCCCACTCCACCTGCAGCGACCGTTATGGAACCTGTCGATGCTACTTGTACACATTGGTTATTTGAAAGCGAAAACGTTGAACTCAATGAGTTACTGAGGACAGTGCAACTTTGAGCGTTTACATTAAAAATTGCCCCCAAGAGAATTATTCCAAAAGCAAGGTACTTTGTATTAATCTTAAGCGCCTCAATGCTAATAGTCTTAAGCATTACTCACCTCATGGTCTGGATTAAACGGTACGCCTGAATACTCAAGAGCGTAACCATAGCAGCAGCATGGATCATGATTTTTCTCTTCATCGCCATAACGAGCCTCAAAGAATATTCGAATGCCTACATGTTCAAAGCCGGTATTTCCGAATGGAAAATCGGGTACAAAATCCGCTGCGTTAACCAACCTGAAACTATCATGCAACCTTCCGGAGGGCCTAGCAGAAGTTTCTAACATCCTTAAGCTTTCGTAATATTGCTTGAAATTAATATCACCTACTTTTGGGCTGGCAGAGTTGTAGTGCTCCACCTGAAAACCGAGCGCAATTGCTTCAGGAATTGCTAAGGTTGCAAGTGTGGAGCCCAAACTATGACCAGAAATGGTTAATGATGTGCCAGTTTCAGTTTGACGTAGTTTTTCAATCAATGAAATGCGCAACCCGTTGAAAATAGTCCACCACCCTTTTTCGTCGTTGATATTGCTTGGTGGATTTAATGTTGGAGCCGGATAAGGTAATAATTTAATTTCAAGATCTTTAACAAAATCTGGCAGACTTTTGCTTCCGCGAAAAATTAAATAATTATGAGCAGATGTATTATGTTTGACGATGCATCCAAATGGCTCAATGTGAAGTTCACCATTGGGCGTTGCAAACTCACTCCAAATTAGTTCGCCGAAACTAAAATCGCTCACCTGATACCCATGATCGTATAGACAAGTAGATGTTGGAATCCATTTGAAACCCAAAGGTGCTTCTTGCCACTGCTCATACATTTGACTAAGAACATTAACCAAAAAATTACATGCCTTGAATTTAGCCATATCCGAAGAACTTAAATCTTTTAGTGGGATTTCCATAAAAACTTTCATTTCAAATTTTTTAAAATACGAATCAAAACTCATTACAGCGTTACGGCTATTTACACCTTGGCACATAAGACTAGCCGTAATTACATGGTTCGATATTTCGCCAATAAATAAAGGCTTTAATGAATGAGCTTAAGGTTGCTCAAGACACCCCCCCACAGCCCGACCGACTTGATTTATCGTGAATAATGGACGATATTATGTTAGCTGTATAGCGAATAATTTGTAACAAGCGGTCGGTTTTTATGGGGCTTAGCAATGATGAATAACAACTCTCGGTCACGTAAAAGCACTACCAAATCAAATTCGCCCGTCAGCAAGACGGGGCAAACTCGTTTGCTTAAAAAGCGATTACTAAGAGCGGGAGAAGAAAATCTGCTGGAAGGCAGAGAGAGGATATTGGTTGCTGCTAGGAGTTGTTTTGCAAGACAAGGCTTTGCTTGCACTTCCATTAAGGACATACAAGTAGAGTCGGGGTTTTCCAGAGGCAATCTCTACCACCACTTCAAAACTAAGGAAGATATTGTTCACGCTATCATTACCCAAAACCTGGGTCGGTTTTGTGCTCAAGTAGAGAAAACGCTTTTAGAGCTAAAGGATCGCAATTTAAGTCTGGGTGATGTAATTCATGAACTAGCTTTCCTAGCTGAACAAATCACCAAGGGGCCTGGCCGAGGCATGGCCTTTCATGTATGGTCACTGGCCATGGTCGATCCTGATATTCGAACAACTATGCTAGCGTGCTTTGAAAATATTCGCAGCGCTTTGGAAGCCAAAATTGTTGCGCTCATGACTCAAGGAAAAATCAAAAAATCTAAGAACACTCAGGAGCTATCTGTGACCTTATTTGGCCTGGTGATACCGGCATTTACTGTGCAAAGCGTATTTATGGAAGACAAGGCGGTAGATTCAAAACAGTATGCCCAATGCCTAGAACAAATTTTTACAACCTAAGACTTTTTTACTGTATCAAATGATGTGAAAATCGAGATTTAACCACGCTATTTGTCGGGTAACCCAACAATACAATGTCGAAGCCACCCTAGCCTAAAATAAATCCAATCAACGCCAGAAGACAGCTCATCGAAACCGCTGATACATTTTTTAATGTTAGTGTGAATATGGTTACCGCTCGGGGCAAAGAGCATCTCAATAGACTTATAAGTGTCGTGTTTCGAGACACTTGTAGATTAATTTCAGATTTGCATTTGGGCGACCTGAATTATTCTGGGCTAGCTTTACTAAATCCAAAACAACAGTAAAGCGCCCGAGGAAGGTTTTGCTTCAATCATCCTGGAACTACTCTGTAGAAAAAATTATTCCCGTTGTATAGCGGACGCATTCTAAAACCCTGGCATTGATAAAAGTTGATGCCATTTCTAGGCTCTAGAATACAACCAGGAAACAAATTAGGAAATGTAGAGCCAATCGGAGGTATGGAATAAGAAGTCACAGGAGCTGGCCCGGGGGCAACTACAATTTGCTGCGGTTGCGATGCATAGACCGGGGGCGCTTGCTCAACAACTACTTGCGGCGGAGCAGATTCAACTACAGTAGCCCCAGCTACCACTGCACCAGCAGCCCACCCAGGACCACAACGCCAACAACCTGGACCACCCCAACCCGGGCCCCTCCACCCACCTCGATAACCATGCCAATATGCCTCTGCATCACTGGTAGCAGTTAATGTGACTAATCCAACCAAGCCCAGCAAGAAAATTGTAAAAAACTTCATCTCAATACTCCCTATGAATTCTATTTAAGTGGCACTTCAAGTTGAGCAAATTCGGTAACAATAGCTTTAGAGAATCTTCCAGAATCAAATTGAGATTGTGGGATTTGTGAATCAATCTTCCAATTGCTATATACCAGGGTGGTTCTTGGATGACTAGAATCGCCCAAGTAGATCCAGGAAGCCATGTATGGCAAGTTGTCCTTGACACCAATCCAGATTTGTCCCTGCAGCTCCCTACCCGCCAAAACGAGAATATTAGTTTCAACACCGCCTACTAATTTTGTTTTTCCAACAATAAATGCATCAGTAAGACCCCTAGAAAGATGCTCATATGGATTAGATAAGACCAAATCGTCACCAGGGAAATAGAGTCCCGCTTTCTCATAAGCAAATTCAGCAGCAGCATCAATATTATCCGGAGCATTGGTCACAGCAACCAAGTTTTTCTCGGGACTATAAGCAAAAAGTTTCTTACCGTTGTACAGAAGCTCACTAGACGGCCCATCACCTGATACAACTACATTAAATTTATTGGGGCGCTGGAGTGCAATTTTTGCAGCCGTTGAGTAAATCACTGGAATTCCATCAATGGAAGGAAATTCCGAATGAACCAGCGCTTGAAATTGGATAGTTTTAGCGCTAGCCATTTTCTTACTCATAGCTAGCAGTAAATCCAACGCAGCAGGTTCTATAGCCTGCATGCCTTTAGGCAACTGAGGTCTTTGGGGTGATTCCGGGCGGTTGCCATCAACCGATTGAGCGATTGCCAAATTTAATATAAAGCAACTACTTAACCCTATAGTCAGTGCATAAATTAAGCGCATATTTGAACTCCATTTGTTTTTTGAAAACCAGGCTTGAGATAAGAATCTAAGTGAAGAGTTAGGCTAAAAATTACAAGGATGGGTGTAAAAAGATTTAGCAACTATTTGGCAACAGCTTCTATGTGAAGATTTTCAATTGCAGAAACTAGAGATGCTAACTTTGCCTTATCAGCAGCGTCTAGCGGAGCATTATTTTTTTGCGAATGCAGCAAATACTCGGCGTCCTCCAATTCACGAACAACCTCCATTGATTTTTTACTCTTCTCAACGCTAGTTCCTTTCACTAGCTGCTGCAGACTAAAGTACAAGGCAGAAAGATTTTGATCTTTCAAATCTAGATTCAGTGGAAATTTACTTCTAAATACTGCCTCCAATGCAGATTTAGCATCCCCAACAGTCTTAGCCTGACGTAAGAAATACTTCATATTTTGAATCCGATTACCGATTTCAAATTGGTAGAGAACAAGCTGTGCCTTATTTTTTTCCTCAATATCGTAGTGATGCTGCATTCTTTGAAATACAGCAGCACCACCAGTAAGAACAACTGATGATAAGAGCCACATTCCAACAGAGCTATTTAAAAACTCCATCAACTTACTGCCTAAGTTCTTTTCTACTGCTTTAATTTCGGCCTTAACGTTCTGGGATTCGGATTTAATTTTTGCAGCAATTCCCTCAAAGCTGGATTTGAGCTCATGTCGAAAGCGCTCCTCCGCCTCCAATATGCTTTTTCTTTCTTCGCTAAGCACAATTAGTCCCCCGAAAAATTCCTAATTAATATGACTGGCATTGATTGCCAACAAATTGAGCTTGGATCACAATATCGTTTTGAATAGTAAAAGTGGTGGTGCAGTACAAAGGCATTACCCTTCCGGCCCAATACCCACCCTGAACGTATGCACCATCGTTTTGAAGGTAGGAAATTAGGCGCAAATCACCACTCAGGGCAATAGATGATGGAGATCCCCAGCTAGCCTCTAAGTTTTGCTCACTCTGCCCAACCCAGGCCTGCAAGTTAGCTTGATAGTTTGCAACTGATTGACATCCAACCAGGATAATGACTGTTGCAAGCATTGAAGTTCTTAACCGATTCATATATTTGAACTAGTGCTTACAAGCCAACCGTATAAGTCGCCATGACAGTAGTTGTCGATACCGCTTGATAAGGCTCTTGTCTATAAATCCCCGATAGACCCAGTTGCTGATTCTTCTCCACTAAATAGGTAGCACCTACTGAAGCAGTAGGTCTTGTGGTTACTGGATTGGCATTAAAGTTCACCGAGGTTAATCCATTAATCCCAGTTGCAGAATAAGTGCCATTACTAGCATTGGTATCAGACTCTATCCCAGCACTAGCAAAGAGTGTGGCCTTGGGAGTTAAGCGATGATGGGCGCCTACTCCAGCTAATGCAGTCGTTGCATTGGTATTGAGTGCACTGTAGGTTAATGGTGCAGTAACTGTTGCAGAAGTGCCTTCTGTATAGCCCCCCATATTGTTTTGGGTATAACGCATACCCACATATGGAGATAGCACCGTATTCTCAGTGATACCAAAGCCATACTTAGCCACGACTTGAGCGCCTTGGCTATTGAGTTGCGAAGATCCTGAACCAGCTTCACTAGTACCAACCACTTGACGAGTAATAGTGGTGTTCTTTTGACCATAAGCAGCAGATACCTTCACCTGAGTACCAGTGCCATCTTGTCTTTCGCTCCAAACTCCAAATAGCCCAATGAGTGGTGTGTTGTTGCCTAGATTGACGGTAGAGCCAGCATTATTCACAGATAAGTTTTGATCTATGTAAGCGCCCACACGAACTAAGGGCATTGCACGATAAGCAGCAATCAATAATCCGCTAGTGTTATTCATTCCATTAGCTGCTTGCACAGCTGTATTTCGACCACCAGCTGAAATACAAATATTGTTTGCGCCAAATACATCGCAGTCATAGGTAAAACTATTGGCTAAGACTGAGTTTTGAAGGGTATATGTGTTTTGAAGTGAAGCTGCGGTATTAACCAAAGACTGTTGAGTGTCGGCTGTTGATGCGCCGGTAACAATCAGATCCCAAATGCTTCCAGAAGAATTATTTAGACTCCATGTAAAGCCGTTGTAATTTCCTGAAGTTGTGCCGGCTAAATTCGATGTAGTAAAACCTGAAAGGACTGACGTATAAGACCCCTTAGAGAGAGCTGAGCCAGCATAGATGCCAAAAGTTGTTGCACCACTCAAACTTGCACCAGCAAGTTGACCATAATGAGTAGGTGAATTAATGATAATGTTGTAATTTGTCGGCAGGTTACCTTGGTAAGTTAATGCAGTTGTTGCCGCAGTAAAACTGTTTCCGCCTTGGAGGTTATTTAAAGTAACGATACTACTGGCCGTTTCATTAAAAATACCAACACCGCCCAAACCTGTTGATATAGTACCTGTATTAGTTAGACTAACAATTGTGGCCCCATTTACATTTCCGTTGTAAATACCATACGTATCAGCACCGCCTAAAATGCTACCATTATTAATAAAGTTATTAACAGTTGGGTTAGGGTAATCAACACTGTAATATCCATTATAAAAGCCAATACCCCCTGCACCATTAAAGCTTATATTCCCATTATTTATAAAATTTCCCATCTGAAAATAGTTAGTAACAGCATATCCGCTGTCTGTAGTTGAAATTACACCAGTCGAATTGTTTGTGAATGCAGTGATAGTTCCGTAGTTCAAAACACCATACCATCCTGGACCGCCAATGATAGAACCACTATTACTTATATTTGATATGGTGTTGTTATTATCGTAATTTTCAATCGCACTATAGCCACCGAAAATAGTTGCCCCAATATTATTCGTGATCGTTCCTATGTAGCCACCTGTCGAATCTAAACCATTTATGATTCCGTAGGTATTTAAGCCGCTGATTGTTCCAAAGTTAATCACCTCAACTATGGATCCATTATTTGTTGTGCCAATTGCAGACGCATTATTATCAGAACCAGCCGTATTAATAATGTCTCCCGAGTTGGTTAGCGTACCAATGGAGTATCCATCGACATAAAATGAGGAGTAGCTATTTGCAGAACTGGCATTAGAAATAGTGCCCTCATTAAAGCTATTACTTAGCGGTGTTGAGGTTGAGGTAATTGTTGCACCATTAGCACAAGTCTGAATGGAGCTGACAATGATTGAGGAGCCTGAACAAGTTTGGGCAAGTACCGATGTTAAGGGTAGGGAGATAAAAATTCCAAATAGCAGAACTTTATGTAAATTTTTCATCAGAGATATCCATTATTTGTAGCTTCAATTTTATTTTTGTGATGAACAACTACTTCACTCAAATTATTGAATAAAGCAATGCGAATTCCTCTCACTTCCTCTCAGATTCATATGGTTATGTGCATCTAGGGAGTTGAGCGCAATACTTTGCTTTTGAAATAAACTGGCTAGGTGAATATTAGGACGACCTTTGCTCAATGCAAACTTTTTGTTTGTTGCGCCCTTCTTTTATTAATTAATACCTCGTTTGCTAGTTTGCCTAACGTTGATCCGGCCAAGTCATTTCAATACCAAGTCGATTACTGTCAAACTCAGGCCCCCTCCAATCAGATTGCAGAGGCGGTAAATTGTGACTACCAACCGCAGTATTTGCCTTTAAATTCGGGTTTTGAAGAGTCCCCGCGATGGATGCGAATACAGTTAAGCGATGAATTTCAAGACATAAGGTCAATTGCAATTCAAGTAAGCCCCTATTTTCTGAAACAGATTGATCTTTTTTGGAGAAGCAATAGTGGTTGGGTAAATGAACAAGCTGGGGCTCGCACTCTAAGTGACAGAACTCACAAACAGATTGGTGGTCATCTTTTTGTTGTGCCACTTAACCCAAAGACATCGAATACTTTCTACCTCAGGATACAAGCATCTAGCCTTACACATATAGCCGTTACAGTCAGCCCGTGGACAAATGAAGGGCCTCATAACTATGCACATTTTCTAGGTATCGGCGTTCAGGTTGGGATACTTTTTGCCATTCTTGCCTTTTCTCTTGTAAGTGCCGCCCTAAACCCAACTACCATCATGGCTCGATTTAGCATCTCTGCGGCCAACTTGATGCTGTGCCTTATATCTGGGAGCGGAATACTAGCTATCTACATATTCCCGCATGAGCCCTTGCTCAATGAGCTCATTTTTAACTGGGCACTTTGCATGCGGCTCGCTTTATGGGTTTGGGTATCTGCGGCATTCTTACTCGGCAAAAAAGTACCCCGCTGGTATAAGCCATCATGCTATGCAATATACCTAATGGTGGGCATCTCAATGCTTTTAATTGGCATTGGTAAAGCCAATATTGCAAATCCTATTATGCTATTGGCTGTTTTTGTAGCACCCATCTTGCAAATCATTGCGATTTACAAGACCCCCACAATTGGCAGGACCCTACAAATCGTTTTGATCTTGGGGTTTTGCCTCTCAATACTGCTTATCATACTGGCAATACTTGCCGTTTTATTCCCAGTCCAAAACAACAGTCAAATTCCCATTTATTTATCGCGACTCACCGACTTTGTTAATCCATTAGTGATGCTGTCCATTATTGTGTTTCAAAATAGACTTGCACGAAAAGAGCTGCTTGAAGTCAAGGCTGCACTTACAGAAACCCAATTGCGATCCGAGTACGAAACTAAGCTACTGAAGGATCGCAGAACTTTAATTGATATGCTAACTCACGAGCTCAAAAATCCATTAGCATCCATTGGCCTTGCCATAGATACCCTTAGTCAATCGATTGATAGTAACAGTCCACATGATCAACGTCGTTTAAAAAATATTAATCGCTCTATTTCCAATATGGATGCAATTATCGAGCGTTGTAATCTCATGAATTTGATCGACCAAAAATCTCTACCATTTAGCCCATCGGAAATTAATGTAAGAGAATTTATTAGTAACATTATTGAAAATTTACAATGCGAGAATCAGGCTATTCTCTCAATTCAAGGCAATACATTCATTCACACTGATCCCCAATTTCTGCATATTATTTTAAGTAATTTAATTGAAAATAGTCTGAAGTACTCGAGTGCCGATTCTAAAATCACCATTCGCGCTCAGACATTTTTTATAAATGGCCATAGTGGCATCCGCATAACAATTGCAAATCCTGTCCCGCCAGAACTAGCGCCGGAACCTCACTCCCTATTCCACCGTTTTTATAGGCACCCCTTAGCCCAAAAAACTAGAGGGTCTGGTCTGGGTTTATATATTTGCAAAGAACTGTGCGCCGTTCTTGGTGGGGCAATCCAATATCAATACATCAATCATGATGCAACTTTTACGATTGAACTCCCCCAATGAATCGCATTCCAATTCAAATGAGGCTTGCGATCGTTGAAGATGATGCTATTTTGCGCGAAGAGCTAAGTCAATTCTTGCAATCCCATCAATTCATCGTTCACGAGACTAACAATGGGCTTGCCTTGCATGATCTACTACTTGCAGAACCGATTGATGTAATTATTTTAGATTTAAATTTACCGGGTCAATCCGGCTTTGAAATTGCGCAATTTGTTCGCGCCTCTTATCCTCAAATTGGGATTGCTATGCTTTCAGCCCGAACCGCTTTGGTCGATCGCATTAAAAGCTATGAGCACGGGGCAGATATTTACCTTCCCAAGCCAACTCCGCCTCAAGAGTTGTTAGCGGCCATTAATAGCCTAGCTAGACGCATTACAGAATTTAAGCCTGATGGTTGGATCTTGCAAACCCAATCAGGTCAATTGATTTCACCAAATGATAAAAATACCATCCAATTGATTGCGGTAGAAATGCTATTACTCAAAGCTTTAGCTCAAGCGCCCAATCATTCATTGGAGTCAGAGAGTATTTGCGAGATTCTTTCGGAGCAATTGGCAATGGAGACCATGACAAAACGCTCTTTGGAAAATATTATTAGCCGACTTAGAAAAAAAATTCAGCCAGCGCTAGATGGCTCGGAGCGCCGAATTATCCATTCAGTATGGGGCACTGGCTATCAGCTATACCTACCCCTATCCATTACCAACAGTTAAAACAAAACTTTTAAACTTACCCCAACAGCGTTATAGAGTGTTCGATTGTTGTATGGGATTTTCATAAAGTTTTGGGTATAGGTATATTGATTACTTCCTATGCCATAGTTTGCTCCCAGCCACACTTGGTTGGCAATTGGGCGACTAAGCTCTAAGTTGCCTGAATACAAATAGGATGAGGCCGCATACCCAGAAGTCATCAAAATTGAGGGGAAACGTGTCACGCCAACTGATGCGTTAATCACATACTCACCTATCGTCTTTGAGACCAGTCCCGTTACTGAAGGGGCGCCACCGTAGCCAGCATCATTCGTTGTTTCATTAACGGTAAGGCTACCTTGCCAGTCACTTGATCCAATGAAGATAGCGCTAGCCCCCAAGTTATAGGTGCTAACGCCAGCCCTGACACCAAGATTAGGTTGCACACTACCAAGCACTTTCAATAACATCCAATCATTGATAGCCCATAACTTGGCCCCAGACAAAACTGGATTTTTAAATCCTTGTGTTGCCGCATTGGTATTAAGCGGATTGGTAACGACAGTTTGCACGTAAAGATCAGATATTCCGACAGCAAAACTGTTGGGTAAGCCTATAGAAATCTTTTGAAAGAAATTATTATTTATTGAGGTAGCGGAATTTTTTAATACGGGTGAGTTAATTGTGTAATCAGTTCGAATATTTTCAATATTTGAATCCCACTCAACCTGATAAGGATTCAGAAAAAAAGATGGCGAATATGGCGATGGTTCATCAGCGAATGTCCATGATGATGCAATCAAGCAAGCGATAAAACTGAGGTGGCTTTTTAAACTGAGGGTCATATTGGCTAGAGCTGTCTTGAATTGAACAATCAACGTATCAGCCACAAGACCAATAGGCATTAAATATACAGAATTTCGAACTTTGATAAGGATAAATTACTGCGACCAACGATTTTTGGGGTTAAAGCTAATCTTTATCTTCCTCACCCCAGTCGTAGAGCCGCTGATAGAGAGCCACCCAGCCACCACAAATTACCCAAGTTTAACGTCAGCAAGCCATCCTATAAGAGCCATTCAACCGTCACGTAACCGGACACCTCCGAATCGAGCCGAACCGACACTAGATCACCAGGGTCAAAATTTCGTCTGAGTTGCCGATAGTCAACTGGATCCCTCACGCTAGACCCAAGGCCACTCCTACGATAGCAAAGCTAGATCATGATCAGCCAGAGTTAAGCCAATAGAACAGCCTGAACAAGCTTGCAAAATATTAACTTGGGGAAATTTGGCCTGCCCAGCACGATTCGAACGTGCGACCTACGCCTTAGAAGGGCGTTGCTCTATCCAGCTGAGCTATAGGCAGTGTGTACTGGGACTGAAAATACGTAAAACTAAGAGAAAGTGGTCGGAGTACAAGGATTCGAACCTTGGACCCCCTGCTCCCAAAGCAGGTGCGCTACCAGGCTGCGCTACACTCCGACGGAACCAATATTCTACACCGAGATGGCCTGTTGGAGCAAATACTGTAAGATTCGGTGCATGAAAGCCTTATTTACAAGCAATTTGAACAAGCAATTCCGGGGGTGGATCGCCCTGAGTTTTTTGCTTGCCAGCTTATTAGGCACTCATTGGATTGGCTTTGCCCACAGCATTTCTCACTCCGGAATCCATCACCAAAGTGTTGAACAGACTTGTGTAGATCAAGCCCCTTCGCTTGGACATGGTTCAGTAAGCTGCCATTTGCTTGATGCACTTACGCTTGCCGGATTCGCCACTTCTGAACCCAATCTTTTCTTTGCCAATAACTTCTTCCATGAAGTGCAAGTGGCATCGAATGACTCTTTGCCAGCCCGCATTCATGTGGGGCTATATCAATCTAGGGCTCCACCTAGCCTCATCCTGTAAATCGCCCAAAACGCCAAACTTAATTTGTTTGGCCTCTAGATTTATTGCGCCACCCAGTCGTTGGCGCACATTAGGATTGAAAGAAATATCATGCACCAAATCAATAAGCTATTAGCTAAGCGCAAACTCATCTGCGTTTTAGTTTCAGGATTAATGAGCACTACCGCTTTTTCCCAATCAGAACCTTCTCTTGAAATTACTGCCACCGGTTCACAAGAGGCAACACAAAGTATTTTGACGCCCACCAAGATTCTGCAAGGTGATGAGCTTCTTAATAAATTAGGCACTACATTGGGTGCCACACTTGCCAATGAATTAGGCGTATCCGCTACAGGCTATGGCGCGGGGTCATCACGCCCAGTGATTCGTGGACTTGAAGGTGCTCGTGTTCAGATTTTACAAAATGGATTATCAGTAGGCGATGTCTCCAATATCTCTCAGGATCATGCTGTTGGCAACAATATGCAAAATACCCATCAAGTCGAGATTTTGCGTGGTGCAGCCGCCCTACTCTACGGCTCAGGCTCCAGTGGTGGACTAGTTAACGTAGTTAATGATCGAATCCTGACCAACTTACCCGATAGAGCAACAGGTGCTATCAACACCAGTTATGAGACTGTAAATAACGGTAGAGCTGGCTCGGTAGAAGTTGATGGTGCATTTGATTCAGTTGCGGTACACGTAGATACAGCGATTAATAATGCGAATAACTACTCAATTCCAGGTAGCTCCACGCAGTCTCAGGGAGAGCCTCCGGGTGGCTGGACTGTTCCAGCAGAGGGGAATCTTGGAAATAATTACACCGGCAAACTTCCTAACTCTTTTAGCAACCAGAATAATTTAGGTGTTGGTGTTTCTTATATCGGTCAGAACGGCTATACCGGTGTTTCGGTTGAGCGCCTCAATAATAACTACGGCATCCCAACACCTGAAGGTGGCTCGATTAATCAGTCACAGAATCGCTACGATTTACAACATCAAACACGCGATCCATTTGCGGGCTTCTCTTCATTTAAATTTAGCGCCGCAAATACCAACTACAACCATACTGAATTTAATAACCAAGGGGAAGCAGCCTCACTCTGGAAAAATATCGCCAATGAAGCTCGCTTTGAATTAGCTCATAATCCCATTGCCGGTTGGAAAGGTACTTTTGGAGCCCAAGTATCAGCAGCATCTCTTAATGCCACAGAAGTTGGCTCTGGAAGTTACGCCATCGTTCCCCCAACCAAAACAAACTCCAATGCGCTATTTTGGATAGAGGAAGGCAGATGGAATTCCTTACAAGGGAACTTAGGTCTGCGCTACAACAACGTAGCTCAAAAGCCGAACTTGGGAACCGAGTTGGTACCAGAGCCAGTGAATACTGGCGGAGATACTCCAGCCATCAGCCTCCAAAATCGCAACTTTAATTTACTGTCCTACTCGGCTGGCGGTTTATGGAACTTTCTGCAAGGTCATGGCGCTGGTGTTGCCTATACCGTTTCTCAGCGCGCTCCTAGCGCTCAAGAGCTTTACTCTTATGGAGCACATGAATCTACGGCAACGTTTGATATTGGTAACCCCAATCTCAATAAAGAAACCTCTCACAATCTGGAATTTAATATTCAAAAAACCAGTGGTTTGATGCGCGGTAAGGCAAGCGTCTATGCCAACCGCTTTAACAATTACATTTACGGTTACTACACTGGTCAATCAGTGCCTGATGTTGAAAACTTCTCCGTTGTGGTTGCACAGCAAGCTGCAGCAACGATCAAAGGCATTGAAGGTGAGCTGACTTATAACTGGCAACAGCATGGTGTTGGTGGGCGCATCTTTGGTGATGCCTCTCAAGGTACTTTTGATGCCGGTGGCAATCTGCCACTTCAACCAGCCCCTCGTTTAGGTGCAGAACTGGCCCATCAACGCAATGGCTGGCTCACCAATGCAACCTATATCTATAGCTACCAACAGAATAGATTGGCTAGCTGGGAAATTGGTCCCGCACCAAGTTACAACCTCTTGAATGCAGGCATCTCATACACAGAGAAGATTAAGGATGTGAATTGGACTGTGTATATGAATTTGAAGAACTTACTCAATGAGCAAATTCGTTATGCCACTACACCAATGGCTGTGAGACTGTATGCCCCACAACCAGGCAGAAGTCTGATGGTGGGCTTAAGAGGGACTTTCTAAACCGAGACTATTTCAAATAGGCCATAAGTAACGCACCAAATCCTCCGGAACCCAAAATAACCAATACTGGGTTAATTTTGGTTCTGAGGATGAGGTAAAGAGTCACCAGCGCAAGCGCCGCAGTAATCCCCCCCACCACAGAAGCCTTGCCTACAGCATAGACACCAGAAGCCATTAAGCCAATTGAAATGGGCTCCAATGCATTTTGGATAGAACGTCTCCAGGGGTTTTCACCAAAACGATTCCATAGACGGCCAACGTAGAAACACAAGAAGCTCGATGGTAAGAAGAAAGAAAGTAATACAACCCCAGCCCCTATCAGCCCTGCAATTTGATAGCCAATCACGAGGACCATCAACATATTAGGTCCTGGTGCAAGCTGACCAATACTGTATATGTGAACGAATTGAGTATGGTTAATGCCGAACTGCTGCGCTAGTACTGTTTGCATCTCCGGCAATACTGCAGTGCCTCCACCAACCGCCAAAATGGATAGCAAGGCAAAGCTCAATGCTAAGTGAATTAATGCACTCATGCTTTTTTACTAGGCCGATATAAATACAGGGAAATCGGCGCCATAATTAAGATGACGTAGGGCAAGGATAATTTAGCAATGCTCATTAATAAAAAAGTGCAGGTAATAATGAGCAACGATTGCACATGTCGCCAATGGTCACTGCCAATCTTGTAGGTGATAGCAGCTAAAAGTCCAGTTGCAGCAGCGGCAATACCTGCTAAAACATAGTTAACCAAAGGATGATCTGCGGCACTCGCATAGATGATACCCACTGCCAATACAAAGATCGATCCCGGCAGGATGAGACCTAAAGTTGCTGTAATTGCACCTAAGGCACCCCGCAAATGATCGCCAGAAATTACTGCGAGGTTAACGGAGTTAAGGCCCGGCATGGTTTGGCTAATCGCCAAGTAAGCCATAAATTCATCTGCCGAAAGCCACTTGCGTTTCTCGACCAATAAGATTCGTTCATAAGCAATGATTCCACCACCAAAGCTAACCGCTCCGATGATGAAAAATTGCACAAAGAGATCTTTTAAGCTGGGCACTCCAGCATTGACGACCTCATTATCTAAAGCCATCCCTATTCAGGCTTTCCGTAAACCAAAGCTGTTTTTGTACTGCCAATTTCAAGCCAGTTAGCCAACTCAATTTGCAGCTTTTTAAAGAATTTATCTGCGCGTTTATGCGCTTTAGCTTGCTTTCTATTGGCATCATTAACTCGATATGAAAATGCAAGCTCACCAACAATTGGATCGCCGACGCTTCTCATCCAAATCGCGATTTCACAATGGGCTTGCACCCCATCGCCAAAAACTAAATTGCCAATTGGCAAACACGCTTCCAGAATCTTATTCGTATTACCACCAACAATACGTAGTGGCTTCTTCCTATCAATAGGGAGCTTAGCCAATCCCGGGAAAAACTTAATGACGCTGGATAAAGATCGCTCAAAGAGAGTATCGATTGGTACCGCATCCAAGATGGCATTGTTGGAATAGATGGATCTTGCGGAACCAATCGCATCGCCTCGTAGAATTTCTTCTTTGAGGCGCAAACGAGACTTCAGTGATTTTTTTGGGGTCGGATTAAATTGATTGGATTTCTCAATATCGCCTGTGCGGCACTTGAGAGTCACCTCACACCAATCATCAACCCAGATATTTTGCCGAGACTCACGCACTCGGAGAATCACATTATTTAGACGAAAATCCTCGCCTGGAGTGTCGTAAAAATAGATACTACGCAAACCGGTTTCCGCATTGTCTAGATGGAAAAAGTCTACTTTATTTTTCTTGCAAAAATTGAGGATCTGATCACTTAATGCAGTAACCGTTCTCCGCCTATCCAGCCCTTGTGGTTTGATTAGAAGCTTAAATTCCCGATTCGTTATTTCTAGCTTTGATTTCAATGTTTATCTCCCATTGATTATTAATGAGAGATTAACACCGTCCAGAAAAAATTAGTAAATCTCGGGAACGTACATTTCCTTGGGAACTGGACCTCGCAAGTAATCTGGGTTATGAACTCGCTCCGGCAATGTAATTACAGGATGGTCAATCTCTTTATAAGGAATTTGATCCAGTAGATGCGTAATGCAGTTTAGGCGCGCCTTTTTCTTATCATTTGCAGCGACAACCCACCAAGGAGCTTCCGGTATAGATGTACGCTCCAACATGGTTTCTTTTGCCTTCGTGTAGGCCTCCCACAAGCGTCTGGCCTCTAAATCCATCGGGCTAAGCTTCCACTGCTTTAATGGATCATGAATACGCATCATGAAACGGTTGTACTGCTCATCATCCGAAATAGAGAACCAGTACTTAATAAGGATAATTCCAGAACGAATTATCATTCGCTCAAACTCAGGGACCGTCCTTAAAAATTCCTCATACTCGTCATCAGCACAAAATCCCATGACCTTTTCTACACCAGCGCGGTTATACCAACTACGGTCAAATAGAACGATTTCTCCGCCGGCAGGTAGATTGGCAACATAACGCTGAAAGTACCATTGGGTTTTCTCGCGCTCACTGGGAGCCGTAAGAGCAACTACTTTACAAACCCGTGGATTGAGTCGCTGGGTAATCCGCTTAATTGCGCCACCCTTACCGGCTGAATCCCGCCCCTCAAATAAAACAGCCACTTTGAGCTTATTCTCTACTACCCAGTCTTGAAGCTTTACTAGCTCACCTTGCAGGCGAAATAATTCCTTAAAGTAAACATTTCGGGGGATAACTGAGACACTTCCACCATCTTGCGAGAGGCGATCATCATCGAGCTCCATTTCGAGCTCTTCATCCATGCTATCGAGAATTTCTTCTTGAGCACGCTGATACCATTCAGCCATCTCTTTATGTTTTGATGTCATTTATTCCTCTAAGGCGTTGTATCTTTTTATCCCAAGAGTATGACATTTTTATTACATATATTGCTTATAGGGTTTGGGCGACCGCTTCCTGACAATATGCTGCCACCTGCTTACGATCAGAATCCCCAGAAATCTGGGGGTGATAAGGCTGTAAAAAGTCTATTCGGACTAGCAAGCCAGGGTGATTGATCACCCTAGACATCGATTCCAAAAGCCCCATCTCCCCAATAAAAGCTGGTGAGTCACTCCTCAAGCCCGTTTTCTCGGTGAGGTAGCGTATGGAGAGAGGATAAATCGGGGATTTGACAAGCAAGGCAGACTCAAACAGGTTGGGCTTAAAAGGCAATACCTGAGCTCCGTTGGTGGATGTTCCCTCTGGAAAAATACAAATCGATTCAGTATTGAGCACTTCTGCCATTTGCTCCACTACTTGCCTGGCATGTCGCGCACTATCTCTGCGTATAAAAACAGTTCCCAATTGCTTTGCCATCCAGCCAAAAATGGGCCAGGCTCTTACCTCTGACTTAGCAACAAAGCGGATTGGCTTACAGCTATTGATGGCATGAATATCTAGCCAAGAAATATGATTTGACGCAAATAAAGCAGGGGCAGATGTCACATTTTCCAAACCAGTGACTATCAACTTTAGATTAAATATATGCAGGAGGCGCTTTGACCATTGCTGAACTTTGTAATCTTTTTGAGATTGGCTAATAAATGGAAAGATCAGTGAGAGCGTGAAAACACCTGCAAGGACGTGAATGAATACTTTCACCCAAACAAAAATAGGCAATATCTTGCTAGGCGATGTTTTATCTGTCGATACATGAATTGTCATAAGCTCAGAATATAAATCAAGTCATCAAACTGACTTAAAAGTGTCATGAGGCCTTCATAAACAACGGGCTTAATCTGAACACATGATGCACTACAGAGCTATCTGGATTTCAGATGTACACCTTGGAACTTCTGGGTGTCAGGCAAAGTACCTCCTCGATTTCTTAAAACACAATGAAGCAGATACGTTTTATTTGGTGGGGGATATTATTGATGGCTGGAAATTAAAACGGTCTTTCTACTGGCCCCAATCACACAATGACGTAGTGCAGAAGTTACTACGCAAAGCTCGTAAGGGCTCTGAAGTCATTTACATTCCTGGCAATCATGATGAAGCTGCCAGACAATACTTTGGCATGTCTTTTGGTGATATCAAAGTTCAAGAAGAGGTCATCCACACTACGCTTGATGGCCGAAAACTCTGGGTTACACATGGCGATCTATTTGATGGGGTAATGCAATACGCCAAGTGGCTCGCCTACGTTGGTGATTCCATGTATAGCTTCATCCTCTACATCAACCGCTATTTCAATATGTTGCGCGTAAAGATGGGTTTACAGTACTGGTCTCTTTCCCAGTTCCTCAAGCATCAAGTCAAAAATGCAGTGAGCTATATCGCTGATTTTGAACACATCATGGCTAGAGAAGCCCGCTTGCGTGACTGCGACGGTGTTGTGTGCGGCCATATTCATAAAGCAGAAATTCGTGAGATCGATGGCCTGCTCTATTGCAATGATGGTGACTGGGTTGAAAGTCTTTCGGCCTTGGTGGAAACAACTACCGGTGAACTCAAAATTATTTACTGGACACACATCAAAGGTGATCCAGTAGTCGCAGCAGAAATTGCTCATCAACCCGCTGTTCAAGTTCTTAATAAAGAGGCTATCGCATGAAAATAATGATTATTACGGATGCATGGGATCCACAAGTCAATGGCGTTGTTAGAACTCTCAAGCAGACCCGCTCCGAACTCATTGGCATGGGCCATGAGATAGAAATGATTACGCCGAATGGTTTTAAATCCATTCCATGCCCCACCTATCCGGATATTGCACTATCTTTATTTCCCGGCAAAGAAGTAGCACGCAGAATTAAAGAATTTGCTCCTGATGCGATGCATATTGCCACCGAAGGTCCCTTAGGTCTTGCTGCACGCGCATATGCCGTTAAAAATAATCTGCCATTTTCTACCGCCTACCATACCCGCTTTCCAGAGTACGTTAAAGCTCGTACAGGAATTCCATTGGCAATCACTTATGCCTTTATTCGCTGGTTCCATGGTCCATCAATGGCAGTAATGGCACCCACCATTGTGGTTAAAAATGATCTTGAAGAATACGGGCTTAAAAATGTGGTGCTCTGGTCACGTGGTGTTGATCTAGATATCTTCAAAATGCAGGGCTCTAAAGCACTGAATAGTGCACACCCTATTTTTCTATATGTTGGACGGGTTGCCGTCGAGAAAAATATCAATGCATTCTTAGAAATTGATTTGCCAGGTTCGAAATGGGTTGTAGGCGATGGCCCTGCCATGGCGGAGATTAAGCAAAAATATCCCAATATCAATTACCTAGGCGTTTTGCAGCAAGATGAACTAGCAAAGGTATATGCAGCCGCTGATGTATTTGTATTTCCTAGTAAAACCGATACCTTCGGCTTGGTATTGCTTGAAGCTATGGCCTGTGGCACCCCTGTTGCCGCCTATCCTGTTACCGGCCCAATTGATGTTCTGGGTGACTCTCCTGCAGGTGCAATGAACGAAGATCTAAGGGAAGCCTGTATGCAAGCTTTACGAATCCCACGTGAGGTTGCCAGAGCACATGCTGAGAAATTCTCTTGGAGAGCTGCCTCAGAGCAATTTGCCAAACACCTCAAACCTGTGCCTTCTGCGCAGATTCATCTAACAGCCTTAGCTTAAGCCGATATTTTGACTACTCCATACGATATTAAGCAAAACCCGCACAAAGGGAATCGCGGCCTCACCAGAGCTTGGCACGCAGCGAAAAACTCTTGGTGCGGCATTGTGTATGCCTATAAGGAAGAAAGCGCTTTTAGACAAGAATTAACCCTACTAGCCCTACTCACCCCGATAGCGTTATGGATGCCTATTAGCCCAATCGAAAAATGCGTCTTAATTTCCTCCTTAATACTTGTTTTAGTAGTGGAGTTACTCAATTCCAGCGTGGAAGCGGCGATTGATCGAATCTCCTTTGAGCATCATGATTTGTCTAAAAGAGCCAAAGACTTTGGCTCAGCAGCCGTCATGTTGGCACTGCTCATTGCTGCCCTACTTTGGGCCACCATTTGCATTCCACTTGTCATCAATTGGTAACAGAGTCCTTTTACGATTGATTAAACCTATTTAAGGAAACTCATGTCTGATATTCCAAATCCTCTTGCTGCATTTGATCTTTTCAATGGTCGCTTTGAGCAAAAGCCAAAGAAAGAGAAAACCAGCAAAGCCAAGGCAATTAAAAAGCTTTTTTCCAAAAAAATTGCCAAGAAATTATTTGGCAAAAAGTTTGCTTTGCGTGCTCGCAACGAAGTACTGGCCATTGAGCCAATTGCTAATGAAAAGGTAATTAGCAAACCCAAGCGCCCTGCCTTTCAAATTAGCTGGGCCTCAAATCCTAATGAAATTAAGGAAGCGCAACGTTTGCGTTTCAAAGTATTTGCAGAAGAAATGGGTGCAAGCTTACCCGCTCATCCTGAAGACTTGGATATCGATGAGTTTGACGCCTACTGCGACCATCTGCTCATCCGCGATCAAGAGACGCTGAAGGTGGTTGGCACCTATCGAGTCCTTCCTCCGCACAAGGCCGCTGAGATTGGTCGCCTCTACTCAGATTCTGAATTTGATCTTTCTCGCCTAAATCACTTGCGCCCCAAGATGGTTGAATTGGGTCGCTCCTGTGTTCACGCTGACTACCGCTCTGGCGCTGTCATCATGGCATTGTGGAGTGGTCTAGCTCAGTACATGCAAAAACACGATTATGAAATCATGCTTGGTTGCGCAAGCATTCCGATGGCAGATGGTGGTCATTTTGCCGCCAGCCTATACAACTCACTGAGTAATGATCAAATGGCTCCAGTCGAGAATCATGCCTTCCCTCGACTGCCTCTGCCCTTAGAGCGATTAAATGGTGGTTTGCAAGTTGAGCCCCCGCCCTTGATTAAAGGCTATCTCAAGTTAGGCGCCAAAATTTGTAGCGCACCAGCTTGGGATCCAGACTTTAATACTGCTGATGTACTCACCATGCTCCGCTTATCTGAAATCAATCCACGCTACGCCAAGCACTTCTTGGGCATGTAATTAACGCAAGATTACTTTATAAGGCCGGCCGATACGTTCCCACTCGGCCGCTTCTTTTAGCAAACTAAATTCGGTCAAGGGATGCGCATCCACCCAATCTTTTGACAGGCTTACCAAATAAGAGCCATCGACTTCGGATACCTTAACCTTGGGAAGTTGAATATCACTTCTACCGCGGCAAAGCACCTGCGATAAGCGCAAGCAGAACAGCATTCGCCAATCTCTAAAGCTGGGGTTATTGGCTAGCTTACCCAACTTACCCGCATGACCAATGAGAAGCGCAGCTAACCTTGCCTGATCATTCTTTGAAAAACCTGGCATATCCGCATTGCCTGCAATGTAAGCCGAATGCTTGTGATAACCGTTGTGAGCAATCGATAAACCGATTTCATGAAGATTAGCAGCCCATTGCAACAAGGCGATGTTATCTTCACGATCCTCAGAGTCTGGCTTTGGCAATTGAGATAAAAATTCTGCGGCGTGTATTCCTACTCGCTTTGCCTGCTCGCGATCAACGGCATAGCGTTGCATAAACTGCTCTACTGTGACAAAGCGCATATCGTCATGTTGTGAGCGGCCTAGCAGGTCATACAAAACTCCTACGCGCAGTGCAGCGTCTGTGACCTCCATGCTCTCAATACCCAGCTCATCGAAGACAGCAATCATGATCGCCAAACCACCCGGCCAGACCGATCTACGATCATCCTTTAGGCCCTGCAGCACTACCTGACTAATATTGTCATACTTGAGAAGATGCTTCTTCATGGATCTCAAGCCATCGCGAGTAATGAGCCCACTAGCGCCATTCACGCGGCCCATGGTCAAGCCTTCGCTTTGGTGGCCATTAAAGTTATTTTCTGCGATCAGGTCTGCCAAAGCACGAGCTGTTCCAGACGAGCCAATAACCTGTTTCCAGCCACTTTTGAGGTAAGCCCCAGAGATCACCTGAATCTCTCGACGTGCCGCTAACTCCGCCTCTTTAAAAGCATGGGCATCAATATTGCCCTTAGGGAAAAATCGTAGGCTATGCGAAACACAGCCAATATAGAGACTCTCCATCAACTTTGGCTCATAGCCTTTACCGATGATGAACTCAGTAGAGCCGCCACCAATATCAACCACTAAGCGATTTCCCTGGACAGCAGAAACCTCATGAGCAGCGCCAATATAAATCAGACGCGCCTCTTCAACCCCTGCAATCACTTCAATGGGAAAACCTAAAGCCTCTTCGGCATCCCGAATAAAGCTGGGGGCATTCTTTGCCACCCTTAAGGTATTGGTTGCAACAGCGCGTACCTTGGAAGGATCAAAGCCCCGAATGCGCTCACCAAAGCGACGAATAGCCGTCAAGCCACGTTGATAGGCATCATTTCCCAGCAGCTTATTATCGGTAAGACCTGCCGCAAGACGCACGGACTCACGCAGAGTATCAATCGGGCGCAGCTGGGTTCCCGATGGTGTTTTCACCACCTGAGCAACGAGCATGCGAAAACTATTCGACCCAAGGTCGACTGCAGCCACCAAATCGCGAGGATTATTTCCTGAAATATCTTTATTAACAGCCAAAATTGTTCCAGTTAACAGGTTTCAATATGAATATGTCTATTTTATGAAACTCTCATGACATATTCATGAAAATGAAGCCTAGTCTACTGGCAAAAGCTTAAGCGGCTAAATTTTGCTCGGAACTACTGCAATCCCTGTTGGCAAAGCTACACAATATGCAGCAATCCCCCGATTTTGCCTTTAGGAAGCCGCTACATGAGGGGCATCTGTAAAGGTGCATGGAGCTAGCTTGAGCGACATCCAAAACTTCATGGCCCTGACAATTTGGGCAAGTAATGATGGCATGCTGAGTTTGATTCAATCTATTCACAAATAGATCATGACAGGGAAATATTTCAGAATGAAGACATTAAAATCAATTGGACTCAATCACGCAAAAAGACTACAAGAATTTACTTCTATAGTGAATATTATGAAGTCGCTCCTTCATCTCCAGTCTATCGAGTGTCTCAATGGGCAGATCCATTAAAAGCTCAATTCGGTTGCGCAGTCCAATTTCAACCTGTTTAAATGCGAACAGCATTGCTTTAACATCGCTTGCTTCGATAGATGCTGGATCTGGAAATCCCCAGTGAGCAATTGATGGATGTCCAGGCCAATATGGGCAATCCTCACCCATCGCCGTATCGCATAAGGTAATAATGAAATCCATCTTTGGAGCACCCTCTCTGCCAAACTCATCCCAACTTTTACTCCTCAAGAGTTGGATCGGATACCCCATCGCTTTAGCCATTTCGAGGGCATAAGGATGAACTAATCCCGAAGGGTTCGCACCAGCAGAATAGCCAGTAAAACGTCCATGGCTTAAGGTGCTTGCTAAAGCCTCAGCAATAATGGATCTTGCTGAATTTCGATTGCATAAGAACAGAATGTTGTAATGCTTTTCCATATGCGCAGTAATTAAATTACCTCGTCTAGATTTAATGCGTATTTTTTATCCAATAAAAAGCCGGCAGCACGACTTTCAATCTTGCTAAATTTGTGGGCTAGTAAATGCTCTTTAATATTCGATCTTTCATCAGAAGATTGCTCAAGATACGGCCTGAACACCTTGGATAAATCCATTTTTTTAGACTCAATCATGGTTAACTCTCGAGATATGAATATCGCTTTATCTTATTGATTGAATATTTCAGTTTAATTACTCATTACAAGCAAAAGATATTGCAAAGTTTTTCGGCAATTACATCAAGTCGTAACAATTACCTTGTATTTTTAAAGAGTTTATCTTTTGCAAGCTATCCCATGCGTTTTATCGCTATTCTTCTACTCTTTTTCTCGGCGATGTGTTCTGCATTTGAGCCATTGAATACCGATGATGCAGGTACTGTAGCTAAAAATACGAATCAAATTGAGCAGTACTACTTCAAAACCGCAAGCCATGGTAGCGGAAGCGCTGCAACCGTTGACATCATTACACCTGGCGAGGAGTACTTTGGTGGATCAGGTGCTAGCGCCTTCCCATTCACCTACACAAGAGGTATTGCTGAGAATATTGAGATGTCATTTGGCACTACCTACTATGCTGCGCCACGAGGAAACTACTCGCCGATCTCCAATAAGGTCCTAGCTCTAAAGTGGCGCTTTGCTGAAGATGAGGATGGGAAATGGGCTATTGCAATTAAACCCAGCATTACCCTCCCAGGTTCACCGCAACAGCAAGTTGCTGGCTTGGATTTAGCACTCCCTAATTACGGACTGAACCTCATTGGCTCACGCTATTGGGATTCGGTGGAAGTGCATATCAATGCGATGTACACCAAGTCCCTTTACAACACAAACTATGCAATTGGTGCAGGCCCTCCAGAAAACCGAACCAATATTCTGTTCTTTTCAGCTGCACCCGTTTGGCGTGTAATGGAAAAGCTCCGACTAGCCTTAGATATGGGTATAACCACCAATCCACCCAGTACAGAGCAATATCTAACAAATTACGCTCTTCTGGCAGCAATATTCTCAGCTAATGAAAGTCTAGACATTGGACTTTCTTATATGAGAAGTGCTGCCAATATGGGTTTAGTGCTAAGCAATACCGGCATGAATGCATCCCGCTCTGAAATTGGCTTTACCTGGCGTTTTTAACTACCTAAGCGATGCCCATCATACCGACCGCGATAAGCAGCACGCACTTCATGCCACATAAGCAAGACTTTGAAAAAAAATTGTTTCATTGCTGACCTCCTAATTTTTTATTACAGAAATTAATTTAACCCTTTCACAAGACATCAATATGACAACAATAGTCAACGCGGCGCTACCCTTCCCCATTAATGGTGTCGTCTTTGCTTGGGCTATGTCACCCTCGGGGAAAAATTTTGAAATTCCACTTTTTGATATCGCAGATGCACTAAGCAATCCAGAGTTATCGATTTGGCTTCACCTCAATTTATCCAATTCTCAAGTGCAGCGCTGGCTTCAAAATACGCCCTTAATTCCGGATCGCGTTGTCGAAATGATTGATGAAGGAGTAACTCGTAGTCGTCTTGAGCGCATTGAAAAGCTGGACGATTGCTTATTAATGGTGATGAATGACTTTCAGCAAGAGTTTGGCAACGAGGATAGCGATCATAGCCTGGGGACTCTATGGGCCATTCTCACTCCACGATTAATGATTTCTCTGCGCAACAATCCCTTAAGAACAACAGATCGACTGCGCTCTGACTTGAGAAGTGGAGCCCTCAACCCTTGCTCGGCCATCGAATTGTTCCATGAACTGATTGATCTACGCGCTGAATATCTGCGAACCTTATTAATCCAACTCTCCGACACCATGGATGATCAAGAGGAGCTGCTATTAAAAGCAAAAGAGCTTCCCGAACATGAGTACTTGGGAAGAACGCACATCGATTGCAGTCGCTTAAGAAGGCAATTTTCACCAGAACTCATTGCTTTAAATCGCCTACAAAAGAAAGTTCCCTACTGGTTTTCGGAAGAAGACAAGCTCAGGCTGAGCGATGACCTCGATCTACTTTCCCATTTAGTGCAAGAAATTTCAAATTTATATGACAGAGCCAAAATTCTGCAGGATGAACAAGCTGCCCACGTTGCCGAATTCAATGCCCGTAACTTACAAGTACTCTCAGTCATGACAGTCATTTTTTTACCCATGACCCTGATCACGGGAATCATGGGAATGAATATGGAGGACCTTCCTGGGCTTAAGGAGTCTTTCTATATCGTGATGGTCCTCATGGCAATGGCTGGTGCTGGCGTCTATCTCTCGCTAAAAATTCGCAAAATTGTGTAATTTTTCATTGAACTTAAGGAGCAAAACTCAATAAAACCCCAGAAATATCAGAAAAAGGGGTTTTGTCATATTACTTTGCTAGGATTACCCCGTTCTTACAACTTTACGTGGAAATTTATGAGTGAATATAAGTACGAAGACGCTGTTAAACAGCTTCAAGAGTCCGGAGCCATCGGCTTACAAGACTTTAAAAACCTATCTTATGAGGACCTCACTGAACTTCTAGAGGAAATTAAAGTCTGGTGCCTTTACGCCAACGGTAAGTTAGATAAATTACCTAAGGAATCTAAACGCAAGAAGGATAAGAAAGATAAGAAAGATAAGAAAGACAAGAAAGATAAAAAGGATTAAAGCTTTTATCTAATCTGTCAACCTCTCCCTAGGGAAGCGCATCGTAAATGTACTTCCCTTTCCAGGTGTACTCTCAATAATCAATTGAGCTTGATGTCGGCTCGCAATATGCTTCACGATAGCTAGACCTAGGCCAGTTCCACCGGTATCGCGTGAGCGACTGCGATCTACCCTATAGAAGCGCTCAGTTAGCCTAGAAAGATGCTCAGAAGCGATTCCCGGGCCAGTATCCACAACTGAGAATTCACCCTCTCCTGCAGCATTTACGCGCCAAGATGCGCTAATAGAGCCAACATCAGGCGTGTATCGAATTGCATTAGAGACTAAATTACTAAATGCCGAGAGAATTTCTCGCTCTTCCCCCAGAATATTTTTAGGACTCTCAACATCGAAGTGAAAAGCGTGGTGACCCTGAGAGAGTGCCTCAGCATCATTTTTCAGAAGCGCCATGACAGTCTGCATTTGTATGGGCTGGGTTGGTGCCGGCAAAGAATTCGCTTCTAAATTAGCTAAAGTTAGCAAGTCCTCTACAAGGCTTTTCATACGCTGGGCTTGAGACATCATCATCTCAAAATATTGATCCTGTTGGGCCTTATCTAAATCTAAAGATTGGATCGTTTCCAGAAACCCCATTAATACGGTAATGGGAGTTCTCATCTCATGTGAAACGTTTGCCACAAAGTCGCGTCGCATAGCATCTGCTTTTTGTAGATCAGTAACGTCTTGCACCAAGAGTAAGTGGCGCTTCTCACCAAAAGGAAAGGCTTGTAGCATCAAACTCAGATTTGATTTAGGGCCCATACGCTCTAAAAGTAATGGCTCCTCAAAATGACGATTATGAAGATAGCGAATGAATTCAGGTCGACGGATCAAGAAGTTGATGCGCTGCATAACATCACGCTTGAACTGTAGACCAAAGAAGCGCTCTGAGATTGCATTGCACCATTCAATTTGATCTTGATCATCAAGCATCATGATGCCGTTTGGCGATGCCTGGAATGCTTCAATAAATCGATCGTGCTGCTTCTCAACCGATAGCATTTGTAACTTGAGGTTACGCACTAATCGTTGTAGGTAAAAGAAAACCTCCTCCCAGTAACCGCTTGGCAGTGGCATTGACTCCAGCCGATCTTCTACGGTGTATTTTCGTAGGCGGGCTAAGTTAATGTAGGAGTAGATCAGCGGTATCGATAAAAAAGCAATGCCTACCGAAATACCTGTAATAGAGCCAAAATTAGATTCAGCAATCAAAGCAGCAAAAAAAGCTGCGCAAATGAGAAGAAAAAAGCGAAAAAAAACGGAGAACATTCCGCAATCTTAGAGCATCTGCACCAGGGAAATGGAAAATCCCCACCCCACCCAATGAATATCAGGTCTGGGTGGGAGTTTTCGTGACTCGGTAGCCGCTACCCCGGACTGTTTCTATGTAGCGATCACAGTCTGCTGGAGATAAGGCTGCCCTGAGTCTCTTGATGTGAACGTCAACAGTGCGCTCTTCTATATAGACCTCATTACCCCAGACTTTATCGAGCAAGTTCTCGCGAGAATGGACTCTTTCTGGGTTGGTCATCATAAATTGCAACAATCGGAACTCTGTAGGCCCCAAAGATAAAGTCTGTGGATCACTATTTGGCCACACAGCACTCACGCGATGTGAAACTGGGTCCAGTCTTAATGGGCCAACAGCTAAGGGACCATCCCCCTCCAGTGGTATTTGTCGGCGCAGCAATGCCTTTACACGGGCTACTAACTCTTTAGGAGAAAAAGGCTTCGTAACGTAATCATCGGCCCCAGAATCAAGACCTAAGACCTTGTCGTTCTCTTCACTCTTGGCAGTGAGCATGAGTATTGGCAAAGACCTAGTGCGTTCATTTGCCCTGAGTTCTCGAGCAAATTGAACGCCAGATTTACCAGGGAGCATCCAATCCAAGATGAGCAGACTTGGAAGCTCCTCGCGCATCAAGCTTGCCGCAACTTCAGTTTGAAGTGCCTTTTGCACCTCATATCCTGCATGGCTTAAATTAATTGCAATGAGCTCAGCAATCGAAGGCTCATCTTCAACAATCAATATCCGGTGAGTCATAGCAAATTCCGTCTTGGTATCAATAGTTACGGTTTATTCGCCTCGCGAACCAAGTCCTCGTGGGGGATATGACGCACATCTGAACCTTTAGCAATATAAATCACAAACTCTGCAATATTCTTCGCATGATCACCAATACGCTCAATGGCTTTAGCAATGGTGAGCATATCTAAACCAGTGGAAATCGTGTGCGGATCTTCCATCATGTAAGTAATCAACTTACGAACAAAGCCCTTGAATTCTTCATCGATCTGGCGATCTTCCTGAACTACCTCCGCTGCTGCCACAGTATCTAAGCGAGCAAAAGCATCTAAGCTACGACGTAACAAAGAAATGGCCATCTGACCTGATAAGCGAATCTCAGCTACGTTGATATTGTTAGCGACACCAGATTCAATCAATCGCTTGGTCCTTTTAGCAACACGCTCTGCCTCATCACCAGCGCGTTCTAAATTAGTAATAGCCTTTGATACTGCCATCACCAAACGCAAATCTCGAGCAGTAGGTTGGCGACGTGCAATCAACTCAGTACAAGCCATATCGATTTGAATTTCGAGATCGTTGACGGTCTTTTCATTAGCGATGACGACATTGCAAGTATCAATATCCATTTGCGTAAAAGCACGCATGGCAGAAGATATTTGGGATTCAACAAGACCGCCCATCTCCAGCAATCTACTGGAGAGAGAATTTAAATCGGCATCAAACTGTGAGGAAAGGTGTTTATCTGGCATATTCATCTCCAATTAACCGAATCGACCGGTTATGTAATCTTCTGTTTCTTTACGCTTAGGCTTAATAAAGATTTCATCGGTTTTACCGTACTCAATCAAGCTACCAAGGTACATATAAGCAGTGTAATCCGATACACGGGCTGCTTGCTGCATATTGTGGGTCACAATCGCAATCGTGTACTCATGCTTCAGTTCGTTAATGAGCTCTTCAATTTTTCCAGTTGAAATCGGATCCAATGCTGAAGTTGGCTCATCCAAAAGGATCACGGAAGGCTTTACCGCAACGCCTCGAGCAATACATAAACGCTGCTGCTGACCACCTGATAATGAAAGACCACTTTGATTTAACTTGTCTTTAGCTTCATTCCATAAAGCGGCTTTATTCAAAGCCCACTCTACGCGCTCATCCATTTCAGAGCGAGAAAGCTTTTCATAAAGCCGTACACCAAAGGCAATATTTTCATAAATTGACATTGGGAATGGAGTTGGCTTTTGGAAAACCATACCAATTCGTGAGCGCAAGAGATTAAGATCTTGTCCAGGCTCTAGAATATTCTGGCCATAAAAGTTGATTTCACCTTCAGCGCGCTGACCTGGATAGAGGTCATACATGCGATTGAGTGTGCGCAGCAATGTTGACTTGCCACAACCAGATGGACCAATAAATGCTGTTACCTTGCCCTCTTCAATATCTAAATTAATATCCTTTAGACCCTGAAATGAGCCATAGTAAAAGTTCAGGTTGCGAACCTCCAAGGCATTTTTAACGTCTTTTTTTACTGGTGTAGTTGTATCGTTCATTCTTATTCCTTGACTATCAATCGTATTTAAGTCAAACATGGTTTTCATATTACTCATTAACTCTGTACTTTCTGGCGGAAAACTACACGCGCAAGAATATTCAGACCCAGTACAGCAAAGGTGATTAGTAAAGCTGCAGCCCAGGCCAAATCAACCCAGTTATCGTAAGGGCTCATTGCGAATTGGAAAATCACCACCGGTAAATTGGCCATCGGTGCATTCATATTGCTTGAGAAAAACTGATTATTCAGGGCGGTAAAGAGTAATGGCGCTGTTTCACCACTTACTCGGGCAAGTGCCAGCAAAATACCAGTAATTACACCGCTTTGGGCAGCGCGCAAAGTGATCATGAATGCTACTTTCCACTTTGGAGTACCTAAGGCATAGGCAGCCTCACGCAAACTTCCGGGTACTAAGCGCAGCATATTCTCAGTTGTGCGAACTACCACTGGTATCGCAATTAAAGCCAATGCGATCGTGCCGGCCCAACCTGAGAAATGTCTTACTTGTGCGACCACAATGGCGTAAACAAACAAGCCAATCACAATCGATGGCGCAGATAGCATGATGTCGGTCACAAAGCGGGTTACTGAGGCCACCTTGCTTCTATCTCCATACTCTGAGAGATATAAGCCGGCCAATACGCCAATCGGCGTACTAATCAGAGTACAGCTTCCTACAATCATTAAGCTACCAACAATCGCGTTCGCTAAACCCCCACCGTCTGAACCAGGTGCAGGCGTGCTTTGAGTGAATACATCCAAACTGATAGAAGAAAAGCCTTTTAAAAATAAAACACTCAAAATCCATAGCAAAAAGGCCATTCCCAATGCCATAGCAGCAGTAGATAGAACTAAGCCAATCTTATTGGCACGCTTCCGTCTAGCAAAAATTGCCGGATTGATATTAGATAAGCCGTTCATGTTTTAAGTCCCTGCTTTTTTTCCATGCTGATGAGCATCCACTTGGCAATCGCTAACACGACAAAAGTAATCATGAATAGCGCAAGGCCTAATGCAAATAAAGATGAATAATGGGCTCCAAGCTCAGCCTCACCGAATTCATTAGCCAATGTTGAGGCAATCGAATTACCTGGTGAGAATAATGAAGCAGAAAGACGGTGAGCATTACCAATCACAAAAGTAACCGCCATAGTTTCACCAAGTGCCCGGCCCAATCCCAACATAATGCCGCCAATCACACCGGCTTTTGTATAAGGGAGCACAACATTCTTAACCACTTCCCAAGTAGTGCAGCCAATACCATAGGCTGATTCTTTCAGAACTGGTGGAACGATTTCAAAGACGTCGCGCATGACGGACGAAATAAAAGGCAAAACCATCATCGCTAAAATCAGGCCAGCACATAAAACGCCGATACCATTCATTGGGCCTGAGAACAGAATTCCTAAACCAGGGATGTGGCCCAAAGTTCCTTGCAATGCGGGCTGAATATAGTCAGCAAAAATAGGTGCAAAGATAAACAAGCCAAACATACCGTAAATGATGGATGGCACAGCTGCGAGTAACTCAACAGCGGTACCCAGCGGTCTACGAAGAGGGGCTGGGCAAAGTTCAGTCAGAAATACCGCAATACCAAAACTTAAAGGAACAGCAATCAGTAAGGCAATCAGAGAGGTTACTAAGGTGCCATAGATGGCAATGAGGCCACCAAATTCACCATTAATAATGTCCCACTCTTTGGTGAAGAAAAAGCTAATGCCAAATTTATCCAATGCTGGCCAAGCGTTGATCACCAAGGAAATGATGATACCAATCAGCGCAATCAGCACAGATAAGGCAAAAAATTGAGTTATTCCATGGAATAAGAAATCTTGAATACGTTGCAACTTAGCAATACGCAAAGCCTGGGGCGTTGGTGCTGAGTGTGACTGTGTTGATTCAATCATGTTTTGACTTCATTTAATGATGAAACAGCCCCACACAAAGGTGGAGCTGTTTCAGTGTTGAGATTAAACAATCAATCTAACAAATTACTTAGTGGCAATGCTAGACCATACATTCTTACGAATAAAGTCAGTAGTTACGTCAGGCATTGGAACATAGTTAAGCTCAAGAGCCATTTGCTTGCCTTCTTTGAAAGCAAAGTCAAAGAACTTCAACACTTCTGCAGAGTTAGCTTTCTTCTCTGGGTTTTTGTACATCAAGATAAATGATGCGCCAGTAATTGGCCATGATTTTGCACCAGTAGCATTGGTAATAAATGTACCCATACCTGGAATCTTAGACCAATCAGTACCTGCTGCTGCTGCTGCAAAAGTAGTGTCGTCAGGCTGAACAAATTGACCATCTTTGTTTTTCAAAGAAACGCTAATCAGCTTGTTTTTCTTAGCATACGCATATTCCACGTAACCAATCGCACCTTTAACACGAGATACGTTCGCAGCAACACCTTCGTTACCTTTGCCGCCTACAGAAGAGGCAGCTGGCCATTTAACTGCTGCACCTTCACCAACAGCTTCTTTCCAGTTTTGACTTACTTTAGCCAGGTAATTGGTAAAAATTGCAGTAGTTCCAGAACCGTCCGCACGGTGAACAACAGTGATTGGCATGTCAGGCATCTTCAAACCAGGGTTATTCAACACAAGGCGTCTGTCATTCCAGTTGGTGATCACACCTTGAAAAATATCAGCCAAAGTATCTGGTGATAACTTGAGCTCGTAAGGCTTAACACCTTCAACGTTAATTACCGGTACTACACCACCAATGATTGCTGGGAACTGGACTAAACCATCCTTTTCCAAATCTTCAAATTTGACTGGATTATCTGATGCACCAAAATCTACAGTCTTTGCTTTGATTTGCTTGATACCACCGGAAGAACCAATGGATTGATAATTTAAGTTGGAGCCTGTTTTTGCTTTGTAGGCTTCTGCCCATTTGGCGTACATTGGGTATGGGAATGTTGCGCCAGCACCGGTCATATCGGCTGCAAATGCAACTGGGGCTACTGAAATCGCACCAATAACTAGTGCTTTTTTCAAGAATGATTTCATGTGGAGTAATCCTCGTATAGTTCACGCAACATTGCGATAACTGAACAATACGGATTGAGTATGACTCTTTTGTGACAGTAAATTTACTGAAAATTACCTCAGTAAATTCAATGACTTAGGATGATGGGATTAGACTAGCAATACTCTTGGCTGCATTCATTGCAACCGCACCATCATTCGCCTCAACCATGACCCTCAAGACGGGTTCAGTGCCAGAGGCGCGGATCAGCACCCTACCCGTGTCTTTAAGCTCTGTTTCTACTTGAGTAATCTGGGATTTGAGGGTGTTATCAGCCCTCCAGTCATAGCCAGCCTTAAATTTGATATTAATGAGGACTTGGGGGAATAGGTTCACGGACTCCAGTAGCTGTGCCAGCGTCTTCTTGGCCTGACTCATAGCGGCTAATACCTGCAATGCAGCGATAGTGCCATCACCAGTGGAGTGCTGATCTAGACACAAGAGATGGCCAGAGCCTTCACCACCAATAATCCACCCTTTTTGCTTGAGCAGCTCCAAGACATAACGATCGCCCACATTAGCGCGCTCAAATCCAATCCCCAAAGCTTTGATGGCATTTTCAACAGCGAGGTTGGTCATCAAAGTACCAACCACACCGCCTAAATTTTTTCCGCGGGCAAGACGATCTTTTGCGAGTACGTATAAGAGCTCATCGCCATTAAATAATCTGCCTGAAGCATCAACCATCTGTAAACGATCAGCATCTCCATCCAAAGCTATCCCAAGATCCGCTTTAGTCTCTTTGACTTTTTCAATGAGTGCCGCTGGAGCAGTGGCACCGCATCCATCATTAATGTTTCTACCATCTGGTTGAACACCAATCGAGATCACTTCTGCACCGAGCTCATGAAAAACATGGGGAGCCGTGTGATATGCGGCACCATTTGCGCAATCGACTACCAACTTCATTCCCTTGAGATTGAGCTCGCCAGGAAAGGTGGATTTACAAAATTCGATATAACGGCCGGCAGCATCATCTAAACGGAAGGCCTTACCTAATTCTTTTGAACTAACGCAGCCCATCGGTTTAGCAAGTTCAGCTTCGATTGCTAACTCAAACTCGTCGGTGAGCTTACCGCCTTCGGCAGAGAAAAATTTAATACCGTTATCTTGATAAGCATTATGTGATGCTGAAATCACTACACCGGCGGATAAGCGCAAGGCCTTAGTCAGGTAAGCAACACCTGGGGTAGGCATTGGTCCACACAGCATGACATCAACACCAGCAGCAGCAAAGCCAGCCTCTAAAGCAGCTTCCAATAAATAACCAGAAACACGGGTATCTTTTCCAATCAATACTTTGCAACGCTCACCTGGCTTAGCGTTTTGCACCAGCACTTTTCCAGCAGCATAGCCAAGGCGGGTAATAAACTCCGGAACAATCGGAAATTGCCCTACTTCACCGCGGATGCCATCAGTTCCAAAGTATTGTTTTTTCATGGGCTTAATTATAAAACTTGTGAGCTTTTATCTGACATGTTTTATTGACTTATTCGTCTTGAATAGCTTCCCAGAGCTTGAGGGAGTCAACGGTCTCTTGAACATCATGGACGCGGATGATGCGAGCACCCCGATCTGCCGCCAGAATGGCAGCAGCCACACTAGGAGCCACACGATCGTTGGTATCACGGCCTGTTAGTTTGCCCAACATGGATTTACGAGAAATCCCTGCTAAGACCGGATAACCCAATTGGGAGAATTGATCAAAATCGGCCAGCATCTTGAGGTTATGCTCCAAGCTCTTCCCAAATCCAAAACCAGGATCGATGGCAATTCTATTTTTAGCAACGCCTCGATTGACCAGCAAGTTAACGCGCTCTTGTAAAAATTCTTTTACTTCCGCAATCACATCTTGATACTCAGGATCAAATTGCATTGTTTGTGGGTCACGTTGCATGTGCATCAAAACAATGCCGCATTGCTTATCTGGATTATCTTGATCACTCTCTATGATTGCATCTACTGCGCCCTCTTGCCGTAACGCCCAGATGTCATTCACACAATCGACTCCAGACTTGAGTGCTTGGCGCATAGTCTCAGCTTTATAGGTATCGATTGACAAGGCTACGCCGCAATCTTTTATAGCCTCAATGACAGGCAAGACGCGATCCAATTCTTCTTGTAGAGAAACAGGCTCCGCACCAGGGCGAGTAGATTCACCACCAATATCAATGATGTCAGCACCATCAGCAATCATGCGCTCTGCTTGCGCAATAGCATCACTTGGCGTTTTGAACTTGCCACCATCCGAAAAGGAATCCGGTGTGGCATTGAGAATGCCCATCACGAGTGGGCATTGACGTTTACTGAAGTCAAAAAGAAAACGCCCGCAACGCCATGTTGCGGGCAGATTTTGCTTCATCACCTTGCTATTAGCTTGGGCTAATTAAGCAGTCGCTGGTGCAGCACCGGCAGCAGGACCTGGCGTACCAGCAGAGTTACCAAACTGGGTTGCTGGTGGCGGCTTTGGTGCACGTGGTGGACGACCTTCCATGATGTCATTGATTTGCTCAGCATCAATGGTTTCCCATTCCAGCAAAGCAGCAACCATCGCCTCAACTTTGTCACGATTTTGCTCAAGGATGGATCTTGCCAATGCATATTGGCTATCAACCAAGGCGCGAATCTCTGAATCCACCTTTTGTTGAGTTAATTCAGAAACTGTCTTCGAACTAGTACGACCGAACATGCTCTCAGACTCGGTATCAACGTAGACCATCGTACCTAAACTATCACTCATGCCGTAACGCGTCACCATATCACGCGCCATTTTGGTGGCACGTTCAAAGTCATTAGATGCACCCGTACTCATGGAATGCAGGAAGACTTCTTCAGCAGCACGTCCGCCAAACAAAATCGCCAACTCTTCCATCATGCGATCTTTATACAAGTTCACACGATCAAACTCTGGCAACTGCCATGTCACACCAAGAGCCATACCGCGCGGCATGATGGTGACCTTATGTACTGGATCGGCTTTAGGTAGAACCTTAGCAACCACAGCATGACCAGACTCGTGATACGCCGTATTACGACGCTCTTCTTCACGCATGACTGCAGACTTACGCTCAGGACCCATGTAGATCTTGTCTTTAGCATCCTCGAAGTCCTTCATATCCACTGCACGCTTATTACGACGCGCTGCAAACAATGCAGACTCATTGACCAAGTTTGCTAAATCAGCACCGGAGAAACCAGGAGTGCCGCGTGCCAATACAGCTGCGTCTACGTCTGGATCAATCGGAACTTTGCGCATATGCACTTGCAGGATTTGCTCGCGACCCCGAATGTCTGGCAAGCCAACGTGTACTTGACGGTCAAAACGACCTGGACGCAATAAGGCGCGATCCAAAACATCAGAGCGGTTAGTTGCAGCAACAACGATTACACCGCTATTACTTTCAAAACCATCCATCTCAACCAGCATTTGGTTCAGAGTTTGCTCGCGCTCATCATTGCCGCCGCCCATACCAGCACCACGATGACGACCAACCGCATCGATCTCATCAATAAAGATGATGCAAGGGGAATTTTTCTTGGCGTTCTCAAACATGTCGCGCACACGTGATGCACCGACACCAACAAACATCTCTACGAAATCTGAACCAGAGATGGAGAAGAAAGGAACTTTTGCTTCGCCTGCAATCGCACGAGCCAACAGGGTCTTACCAGTACCCGGAGGGCCTACTAGCAATACGCCATGCGGAATGCGACCACCGAGCTTTTGAAACTTTTGCGGGTCTTTTAAGAAATCCACAATCTCAAAGACTTCTTCCTTAGCTTCATCGCAACCAGCAACATCAGCAAAAGTAACAGTATTGCTATTCTCATCAATCAAGCGCGCTTTGGATTTACCGAATGAGAATGCCCCACCCTTACCGCCACCCTGCATCTGACGCATCATGAAGAACCAGAAACCAATAATCAATAAAGTGGGTCCGAGGTAATACAAAGCAGAAACCAACATATTCGGTTCGTCATCGGCTTTACCGGTTACTTGAACACCGTATTTCATCAAATCGCCAACCATCCAAATATCTCCTGGGGAGATGATGGAATACTTGCTGCCGTCATTCGGCGTCACTTGCAGAGTGCGACCTTGCACATCAACTCGTTTTACTTTGCCAGTCTTGGCATCGTCCATAAATTGAGAATAGGTGACTTGATTGGCGTCTCTTGGCTTATCAAACTGTTTAAAAACAGTAAAGAGCACGAGACCCACGATGAGCCAAACACCAATTTTTTGCAGCATGTTGTTATTCAAAACAGACCTTTGCCGGATTAATCCGGGAGTTAAAGCGGATTGCTATACCTAAGTATTTGATTCTACTACCAGGCTTTTTCAAGGGTTGAGACCCAATTTATTTAATAAACCCCTACTCTCAGGGGGTTATTTAGGTGGTTTAAGGTCTCTACCCAACAAAAAGATCTCCGAGGACTTTGCTCTGGAGGCTTTGGGCTTTCTGGAAGCTACTGTTTTAAAGACCTTCTTAAAGGATTCAACGATTTGACTATAGCCACTACCGTTAAAGCACTTAATTAGTAAGGCCCCCTCGGGCTTGAGGTGCTGAACCGAAAAATCTAGGGCAATTTCAGCTAAAAAGGCCATTCGAGCAGCATCTGCCACCCCAACACCAGATAAATTGGGTGCCATATCGGACATCACCAAATCGACCTTACCATCCGCATCAGCAGGCAAAAGCGCTTCAAGCGCCTTTAAACCCTCATCCTCACGGAAGTCTCCTTGAATAAAGGAAACGTCAGCAATATCCTCCATCGGCAGAATATCAATCGCGATGATGGTTCCATCCGGCTTTCCGGATTCAATATTCGGATTATTTTTACCAAGTTCAGTTAGGCGATTACGGGCGTACTGAGACCAGCTCCCAGGCGCACTCCCAAGATCCACAATGGTCATTCCTGCTTTGATCAGTCGGTCCTGCTCGTCTATCTCACTCAGCTTATAAACGGCTCGTGCACGATAACCCTCTTTTTGAGCCATCTTCACGTACGGATCATTTAGATGATCCTGCAACCAACTTTTATTAAATTTATTCTTTGCCACAACTTACCCACTTTCGACGTCCATTTTCCTTGTTTATGCCCTACAAGGCAAAAGGAATCGACTTAAATCATCTTCATATGGTCTTATATGGGGTCAAAAGCCCTGTTTTACAAGCCCTAATGCTCTATCATCGAGCCCATGACTGCACTTACTATTACCCCCGCACAACGTAAATCCCTTAAAGCTGACGCCCATGGACTAAGCCCAGTTGTCATGATTGGTGGCGACGGCCTGACCCCTGCGGTCATTAAAGAGGCAAAGCTAGCTATTTCTCATCATGGACTGATTAAAGTTCGCGTATTTGGTGATGATCGTGATGCGCGCATTGCCATCTATGAAGAGCTCTGCGACAAACTGGGTGCAGCTCCAGTTCAGCACATCGGAAAATTACTCGTACTGTGGAAGCCTATCGATATCGTTGACGCAGCAATGCTCAATTTGGGTCGATCCAGCAAGCAAACTAAGAAATCATTGCAAGCACCCCGCACTAAACGTCAACCGAATCGTGTAGTAGCAAAAACCGGTGTTCGCACCAGCACTTCCGAGAGATCGGATCGACGCTCTGCTGCTAGCAAGTCACCATTCGAAAGAGCTGCAGCTGTAAAAAGCGCCACCCCGAAGAAACGCGTCCTACGCGCTGATGCTGCTGAATCCAAAATTGGTTGGTCATCGCCAGGCTATCGCAAAGCAGTTGCAGTACCTGCCCCAATTAAGAAGCGCAAGGTACGTATGAGCAGCACCAAAAAGAAATCATTGGGCTCTTGATCCATTAAGTGTGATGGGAGCGAGAGCGCTCGTCAGAAATAGAAAAACGCCGCTAGTCGGCGTTTTTTATTGCTTAACTCTTGGTTTAACTTTTACCTTGGCTCCGATTTCATCTCTTAGTGAGTCGCCAAACCAAGAAGATGCCCAGAAGACTCTGCAGCATAAATAGAATGCTGGAGGCACCATGCAGCCTGCCAAACAAAGTTGCTGATGGTGAGAGCATTACAGGCATGCCTTGAGCTAAAGCGACATCTCTCAGAGCATTCATCCAGGGGATGAAGACAAAAGCCGCAGCAATAGAACATAGCAACATGGCCAATAAAAGCCAGCGAATGAGTCTGTATTGATTGAGGTCACGATTCACTAAGAGGTTAGCCAAAACCATGAGGCCGATACAGACAATCAAGCTGAGGTAAGCCTCTAATTTAAAAATGCTGCCAGCAACCATCCCTGCTGCCTGACGGTCACTCATCGTGCTGAAAATAGCTGGGGCAACCAAGTAGCCTACGGCGAGCAAGCTACCTACCCATAAACCAGCAATCACGATAAAGAGTCTTTGAGCTCCCATATGATTCGGAGCCCCTAGATTCTGCATATTAATTCTGACTTGTATTAGATGTAACGAACCGCAAGAATTTCTACTTCGCGATTACCACCAGGGGCCTGAACTGAAACAACATCACCCTCTTCTTTGCTAATCAAAGCGCGGGCAATTGGTGAACTAATGGAGATCTTATTGAGCTCAATATCAGCCTCATCATCACCAACGATTTGATAGGTGAGCTTAGTACCATCCTCTAGATCCTCAAGATCTACAGTCGCACCAAACACTACACGGCCATTCACATCCAAAGTTGCTGGATCAATAATTTGGGCTGCAGAGAGTTTTCCCTCAAGCTCCTGAATGCGGCCTTCAATGAAGCCCTGCTTCTCTTTAGCGGCATCGTATTCAGCGTTCTCAGAAAGATCACCCTGTGCACGCGCCTCAGAGATAGCATTAATCACTGATGGGCGCTCTACATGCTTTAAGCGATGTAACTCTTCCTTGAGGAGTTCTGCACCACGCTTAGTAATCGGAATTGTGCTCATGCTTCTTACCTAACTTAAATTAATTGAGAGTCTTATGCAGATTCTGCAACGAATACACTTCAAGAGACTCTTTGTTGCCATTTTGTGAAGTCATTAAACCATCCATTACTGCACGTGCCGCACTAATCGTAGTGTAATAAGTCACGTTATTAGCCTGTGCACTTGTACGAATAGAGCGTGAGTCAGCAATGGCTGTACGAGTCTCATCCACAGTAGTGAATACTAAAGAGATTTCACCATTCTTGATCAAGTCCACAATATGTGGGCGACCATCTTTTACTTTATTGACTACGCGAACTGGCAAACCAGCTGCTTCAATAGCGGCAGCCGTCCCTTTGGTAGCCACCATTGGGAAGCCCAATTGATGCAAGAGCTTAGCGACCTCTACTGCTTTAGGCTTATCACCATTCTTAACAGTCAACACCACAGTTCCGCTCTTAGGCAATTTAATGCCAGCGCCTAGCTGAGATTTGAATAAGGCTTCGCCAAAGGTTTTACCAACACCCATGACTTCACCAGTAGAACGCATCTCTGGCCCCAGGATTGGATCAATGCCAGGGAACTTATTGAATGGGAATACTGCTTCTTTCACTGAATAGTAAGCAGGCTTTACTTCTGATTTAATGCCCTGCTGATCCAGAGTCTGCCCAACCATGCAGCGCGCTGCAATCTTGGCTAACTGCAAACCGGTTGCCTTCGATACAAATGGCACAGTACGGGAAGCGCGCGGGTTTACCTCGAGGACGTAAATGACATCTTTACCGTCAACGTTCTGGATCGCAAACTGCACGTTCATTAGACCAACTACATTAAGGCCCTTGGCCATCGCCGCAGTTTGACGTTTGATTTCTGCGATCGTCTCATCAGATAGTGAGTATGGCGGCAATGAACAGGCAGAGTCACCAGAGTGAACGCCAGCTTGTTCAATATGCTCCATCACACCACCAATAAACACACGTTGACCATCACTAATACAGTCCACATCGCACTCAATCGCATCATTTAGGAAGCGATCTAACAATACTGGTGAGTCATGAGAAACCTTGACTGCCTCACGCATATAGCGCTCGAGATCACGACCATCGTGGACGATTTCCATGGCGCGACCACCCAATACATAGGATGGACGCACTACCAATGGGTAACCAATTTCTTCAGCAAGCTTCAGAGCCTCATCTTCCGCACGCGCTGTCCGGTTAGGCGGCTGACGCAAGTTCAATTCATGCAATAACTTCTGGAAGCGCTCACGATCTTCTGCAGCATCGATCATGTCTGGTGATGTGCCAATGATCGGAACACCATTCGCCTCAAGATCCAAAGCCAACTTCAATGGAGTCTGACCGCCATACTGAACGATCACACCTTTAGGCTTTTCAATAGCTACGATCTCTAAAACATCCTCTAGAGTCAATGGTTCAAAATACAAACGATCGGATGTGTCGTAGTCAGTAGAAACGGTTTCTGGATTGCAGTTCACCATAATGGTTTCATATCCATCATCGCGCATTGCTAAAGCAGCGTGTACGCAGCAGTAGTCAAACTCAATACCTTGACCGATACGGTTTGGACCACCGCCCAAGACCATGATCTTGTCTTTGTTTGTTGGCTGAGATTCGCACTCGCCGTGCTCTGCTTCGTAGGTGGAATACAAATACGCAGTATTTGTAGAGAACTCTGCTGCACAGGTATCCACACGCTTATATACAGGGACTACTTTGAGACGATGACGAGCTGCACGAACAGAGGAAGCATCGACCCCCAATAATTTCGCTAAGCGACGATCCGAGAAACCTTTTTGCTTAATGAAGCGCAACTCAGGGGCTGACAGGCTATCAATCTTGCGCTGTTTGAGTTCCGTCTCCATTGTGATGAGTTCTTCGATCTGCTCCAAGAACCAAGGATCCACCTTAGTCTCGTTGTAAACCTCGTCTAAACCCATTCCCATACGGAATGCATCCGCCAAATACCAAATACGATCTGGGCCTGGCTCGCCGATTTCTTGAATGATGTCATCTAGATCTGTTGAAACTTCATCCAGACCGTCAACACCAACCTCTAAACCGCGCAATGCTTTTTGGAATGATTCTTGGAAGGTGCGGCCGATTGCCATCACCTCGCCAACTGACTTCATCTGTGTTGTTAAACGAGAATCCGCTTGCGGGAATTTCTCAAACGCAAAACGAGGAATCTTCGTAACTACATAATCGATTGATGGCTCAAAGGATGCTGGGGTTGCACCACCGGTAATGTCGTTCTTCAACTCATCTAAGGTGTAACCCACTGCCAGCTTCGCAGCAATCTTGGCGATTGGGAAACCCGTTGCTTTAGAGGCCAGCGCCGATGAACGTGAAACCCGAGGGTTCATCTCAATGACGATCATGCGACCATCTACTGGGTTAATGGAGAACTGCACGTTTGAACCGCCAGTATCAACACCAATTTCACGCAATACTGCAATTGATGCATTACGCATCAATTGATATTCTTTATCCGTCAAGGTTTGTGCAGGCGCGACAGTAATCGAGTCACCGGTATGCACACCCATCGGGTCTAAGTTTTCGATTGAGCAAACGATGATGCAGTTATCGGCACGGTCACGCACAACTTCCATCTCAAACTCTTTCCAACCTAAGAGAGACTCTTCAATTAAGAGCTCACGGGTTGGTGATAAATCTAAGCCGCGCTTGCAAATCTCTTCAAACTCTTCACGGTTATAGGCAATACCGCCGCCTGATCCACCCATCGTGAATGAAGGACGAATGACTACCGGAAAACCTAAGCTGCCAGTTTCTTTCTGAATGCGTTGCTGAACTTCGTGCGCTTCATCCATCGAATGCGCAATACCAGACTTGGCAGATCCTAGACCAATTTTGGTCATTGCATCTTTAAACTTTTGACGATCTTCCGCTTTATCAATTGCTTCGGGTGAAGCACCAATCAATTCGCAACCGTATTTCTCGAGAACGCCATGGCGATGTAAATCGAGTGCACAGTTCAAGGCAGTTTGTCCGCCCATTGTTGGCAAAATCGCATCTGGTTTCTCAGTCGCAATAATGCGCTCTACTACTTCCCATGTGATTGGCTCGATGTAAGTCACATCCGCCATCTCTGGGTCAGTCATGATGGTTGCAGGATTGCTATTGACCAAGATAACTTTGTAACCTTCGTCACGCAGTGCTTTACAAGCTTGCGCACCAGAATAGTCAAACTCACAGGCCTGTCCAATCACAATTGGACCTGCACCAATAATCAGAATGCTTTTAATGTCGCTACGCTTAGGCATTATTTGCCCCCCTTATTACCAACAGCGGCAGCATTCATGAGCTCCACAAAACGATCAAATAAATAGGCAATGTCATGAGGACCTGGTGAGGCCTCAGGGTGACCTTGGAAACACAAAGCAGGCTTATCTTTCCAAGCCAAACCTTGTAGGGATCCGTCAAATAAAGAGACGTGCGTCACACGAATGTTGTCAGGCAGAGTATTCGCATCGACTGCAAAACCATGGTTCTGGGAGGTAATCGCTACGCGCCCAGTATCCAAATCTTTTACAGGGTGGTTTGCACCGTGGTGGCCAAACTTCATTTTCAAAGTTTTAGCGCCAGCAGCTAAGCCCATGATCTGGTGACCCAAGCAAATACCAAATGTTGGAACACCCTTTTCAATAATTTCTTTTGCAGCAGCAATCGCGTAATCACAAGGACCGGGATCGCCGGGGCCGTTTGAGAAGAACACGCCATCTGGGTTCATCGCCAATACTTCCGCAGCACTAGTTTGTGCCGGAACAATCGTTAACTCACAACCACGCTCGGTGAGCATGCGCAAAATATTGCGCTTCACACCAAAGTCATAAGCAACGACTTTTTTGATTGGCTTACTCGTATCTAAAGTTCTGTATGCAGGTTTGCCGTCTGGACCATGAAGATCCCACTCGGCTTCGCGCCATTGATATGGGGACTTGGTAGTCACTACCTTAGCCAGATCTAAACCAGCCATACCCGGGAAAGCTTTAGCCAATTCCAAAGCTTTCTTACCGAGAGCCTCTACGTCATCGCCCATCTTGCCAGCAACGATTGCGCCAGACTGAGCGCCTTTGTCGCGCAGGATGCGAGTAAGTTTGCGAGTGTCGATGCCTGAGATACCCACTAGACCTGCTTTAGTCAGGTAGCTATCGAGGCTTTCTTCAGAGCGGAAATTCGATACGCGCTTGGAGAGATCCTTGACGACTAAACCAGCCGCATGAATTTGATCCGACTCAGCATCCTGAGCATTCACCCCAACGTTACCAATATGGGGATAAGTCAGTGTCACGATTTGGCGTGAATAACTCGGATCAGTAATGATCTCTTGGTAGCCAGTGAGTGCGGTATTGAAAACGACTTCGCCGGTAGTTTCGCCAGGGGCGCCAATACTAAGACCGGGAAATACAGTGCCGTCGGCTAGAGCCAACACGGCGGGAGGAAAAGAAGGAAGCAAGGGTGACAAACCATCTCCAGTCCCTGCTCCATCCGACGCTCAACACCCCAAAAAGACCAACCCAGGACTGTTTGTGCGGGAGGTGAGTGTCTTTAAGCGCTAGGGTAATTTATTAAGTTTTGAACCTAATAATGATACCAGTTTTGCGTATAAACCCTTGGATTCCCAGCCAATCAAGCCTGGAAGGTAATAAGCCCCCAAGTCATCCGACTGAGGGGCTTATTTTGATCATTTCCTGAGGAAATTTAAGACTTGGCGCTTTGCTCGATGATGGTCTTAATTTGAGCTAAAACAGTCTGATCTTCCATGGTGCTGATATCACCAGGATCACGCCCTTCAGCCACTGCTTGGAGTGCGCGGCGGACAATCTTGCCAGAACGCGTCTTAGGCAAGGCCGTCACAATATAAACACGTCCTGGACGAGCAATCGCGCCTAATGTGGAATCCACAGTTTTCATGCACTCCGCTTCCAAAGTTGCGGTATTCGAAGAATCCTTAGGAATCACAAAAGCAATCGCAGCCTGCCCTTTGAGCTTATCCTCAATACCCACTACCGCCACTTCTGAAACATTGGAATGGCCAGAAATACTCTCCTCGATCTCACGAGTGCCTAAACGGTGGCCGGCAACGTTAATCACATCATCGGTACGGCCCAAGATGAAGAAATAGCCGTCGTCATCCTTAATACCCCAGTCAAAGGTGGAATAAATCGTCTTACCAGGAATGGTTTCCCAGTAAGTACTGACAAAGCGCTTGTCATCACCCCAAACAGTTTGCATACAACCTGGAGGCAGAGGTCCTTCGATGGCAATCACGCCCTTCTTATCTGAACCCAACTCTTCTGAAGTCGCATCATCAAGCAACTTCATGTTGTAACCAAATGAAGGAACGCCAGGTGAACCAAATTTATGCGGCATGACTTCAACACCACGCTGAATTGCCAACATAGGCCAGCCAGTTTCTGTCTGCCAGTAGTTATCAACAATCGGCTTCTTGATCGCATCATGAATCCAGCTTGCAGTCGGCTCATCTAAAGGCTCGCCTGCCAAGAACAAGGCACGTAATGTTGAAAGATCATATTTTGTTAAGAATGCAGGATCTTGTTTCTTCAAAACACGAACTGCTGTTGGCGCAGAGAACATGACAGAAACTTTGTACTTCTCTACCAGCTTCCACCAAATACCTGCATCTGGGCTCAATGGTGTGCCCTCATACATGATCGTAGCCATACCATTGAGCAATGGGCCATAGATGATGTAGCTATGACCAACAACCCAACCAATATCTGAAGTAGTAAACATGGTTTCACCAGGCTTGCCACAGAAGATGTGGTTCATCGTGGACATCAAGGCCACAGCGTAACCACCGGTATCACGCTGCACGCCCTTAGGCTTGCCGGTTGTACCGGATGTATACAGAATATAAGAAGGATGCGTAGCATCAACCCACTCAACAGGCACCAAGTCATTTAAGTGTTTTTGGCGCTCACTCGCATAATCCAAATCACGTCCAGCAACTGTAGTGAACTCAGTTAAACCGCGATTCACGATCAATACTTTTTCTGGCTTGTAACTTGCCAGAGTAATAGCTTCATCCAGCAATGGCTTGTAAGGAACTGATTTGCCACCACGTGATCCTGCCTCTGAAGTCACAATCATCTTTGGTTTTGCATCATCAATACGTGAAGCTAGGCTATGGGATGCAAAGCCACCAAACACTACAGAGTGAATAGCGCCGATACGGGCGCAAGCGAGCATTGCAAAACAGGCTTCAGCAATCATCGGCATGTAGATCAATACGCGATCGCCTTTTTGCACACCATTGGCTTTGTAGATAGCAGCCATACGATTGACTTCTTCGTAGAGCTCTTTAAATGTGTATGCTTTTTCTACATTGGTTTCTGTTGACACAGCAACGAGAGCAATTTGATCCGCACGATCCTTGAGATGGCGATCAACTGCGTTGTAGCAAAGATTGGTTAAGCCGCCTTCAAACCATTTCGCAAACGGAGGGTTTGCGTAATCCAGAACCTTGTTAAATGGCTTCTCCCAGTGAATGAGTTTTGCCTGCTCTCCCCAGAAACCATCTGGGTCTTTAATGGAGCGTTCGTGTTCTGATTTATAGGACATGGTCAACCTAAATAAGTAAATTAAAGATTCTGAAATTATTGGATTTTGCTAGTTCCTTTGGCATTTGACGTCTTAGCTGCAGGGCTAGTAACTTTCGCAGTTCCATTTTTCGCAGATTTTGCAAGCCCTGTCGATGCGTGTTTATGCTGAGAACCAGCGCTATTTGGGGCGGATTTGCCCTGCGCCGCTGTTTTTGAGGACTTTCCTGATGCGCACTTGGCCCCTTTTGCACATTTTTTAAGCGCTGGAGCTGGTTTAACCAAACTGAGATTGGCATTCTCGGCCATTGCCAGCGAGATATCGCCAGTATGTTGACTAGTTTTTGGGATTAATACAGTTGACCCCGCCCGAATACGCATCCCCTTTGGAATGCCATTGATATCACGTAGGGCGTCTGGATCAACCCCCAAGGTCTTAGCAGCCCTATCTACTGGCTCAGTTTTTGCAATGCGCACCGCGGTCCAAGTGGAGAGTGGCTTGGTGTACTTTTTGAGGTTTTCTTGAAAGATCTCTGCATGCCCAAAAGGCAGCAAGATCTGCTGATTGGCATTACTTAAAATCACTGGCTTATTAAATGATGGATTGAGATTATGAAACTCTTCGGATGGAATCTCTGCCAACTTAATCACTAAATCAACGTCAATATCACTACCAACATCTACCGCCACAAAGTAAGGATGATTCTCCAATTCAGGCAAGACAATTCCATAAGCCTCAGGATCTAAAACGATTTGACGATAAGCCATGAGCTTGGGAACATAGTTACGAGTCTCATTAGGCATTTTTAGGCTGAGGTAATCAGTAGGCAGCCTGGCAGCCAAATTGCGCTTCTGGGCTTTAGCCACATTACCCGCACCCCAGTTATAAGCCGCTAAAGCAAGCTCCCAACTACCAAATTGCTTATGTAAACGCTGCAAATAATCGAGGGCAGCATCGGTCGATTGCAGTACATCCCTACGCTCGTCTCTAAAAACGTTTTGTGTCAGCTGAAAGTCTTTTCCGGTTGCCGGCATAAATTGCCATAAGCCCATCGCCTTTGCACTGGATTTAGCATGCGTTACAAAGGCACTCTCGATAAAGGGTAGGAGTGCAATCTCCATCGGCATATTTCGTGTGTGCACTTCTTGCACGATATAAAACAAATAGCGAGACGATCTAGCCATGGAGCGATGAACATAGTCAGGTCTTGCGCTAAGCCAGCGAACTTGCTCTATCTCCAAGGGAGTATTCATCGGCTCCATCTGAAAGCCATCGCGAATTCGTATCCACAGGTTGCTTGACGGGGCGTAAATACCGCTGACAGATTGATTCTTGAGATTGACCCGCTTCGCTTTTGCCGCCCGTGGATCTGATTGGCCCGCGGAATCCGAAGACCAGTCTCCAGTACTCGCGCAACCAGAGAGTGCGGCAATCAATAGGATCGCCGCATAGCGCCACAACATCAGAACCGGTCCTTCCAGGCCCGAATCACCGCTAGAACATGTGCGGGTGTTGGCAATAATTTTTCACCAGAGACTTCCATAGCTGCATTAATTACAGCCTGTTGGTCACAGCGCATAAAAGGATTCACCTGCAATTCCTGACCGATAGTCGTTGGCAAGGTTGGTAGATGTTGATCTCGCAGAGCCTTAGCAGTTTCTGCCCAAGTAATGAGGTTGGCATTATTGGGTTCAACTGCTAAAGCAAAGCGGATATTCGATAAGGTGTATTCATGGGTGCAATACACCAGTGTATTTTTCGGCAAGGCAATGAACTTAGCGAGAGATTGACTCATCTGCGTCGGGGTGCCTTCAAATAAGCGGCCACAGCCAGAGGCAAATAGAGTATCGCCACAGAACAACATCGGCTCAACAACATTGGCCTGCATATTCGCAAAGTAAGCAATGTGACTTAGAGTGTGGCCCGGCACCTCATACACCTCAAAGCTAATGCGTGGCGCAGCCACTTCGATCTTATCGCCCTCCATCATGGCGTTCGTGCGACCAGGAATGTCAATACTAGCGGGGCCATAGACCGGAACAGATCCCAGGGCCTGTAATAAATTCAGAATGCCGCCGGTATGGTCAGTATGGTGGTGGGTAATTAAAATACCAGTCAAAGTGAGGTTTTCTTGCCCCAGGTATTTCAAGACAGGCTCTGCATCACCCGGATCTACGATCAAGGCAGAATGACCATCATGAATGCACCAGATGTAGTTGTCATCAAAAGCCGGTATCGGCCAAACATGCAATAAAGTATTCTTCACCATACGCCCATGATACCAACCCCACCCTCCCCATCCCAGATGCCTGCACCACCATGGAGTTCATGGGAAAAGTGGCTGCAATCGCCTCCAGGACGCTATGTGCTGGCCTGGGAGCAAAAATGCTTCAATCAGATCGTAGCGGATGTCTTTGGTTTCTATGCCGTACAAATCGGTTTGCCACAAATCAACACTTTGGCAGAAAACCGTATGCCTTTGCATGCGCTCCTGATTCACTCCAATGATCGCCAAAAACAGCTTACCGAATTCAATTGGCATCAGGTTGAAGGCGATCCTAGCGAACTGCCTTTTGCATCCGAAACCATCGATTTATTGGTACTGCCGCATGTCTTGGAGTTTGCTGCGGACCCCCATCAAATTCTGCGGGAGGCAGAGCGTGTCCTGCGCCCAGAGGGTCGTCTTATTATTTCGGGCTTTAACCCGGCTAGTCTTTGGGGTATGCGCCAATATCTCAGCCGATTGATTGGCAGCCCCTACCTGCCTAGAGACGGGCAATTTATTAGCCTACTCAGAGTGAAAGACTGGTTGCAACTATTGAACTTCTCATTAGATCGCGGTCATTTTGGGTGCTACAAGCTCCCCCTGAGCAGTGCATCAGGCATGGGTAGAATGGATTTTATGGAGCCTGCTGGTAACCGCTGGTGGCCTATTTTTGGAGCAGTTTTTTTAGTTTCAGCCATTAAACGTCAGCAAGGCATCCGTCTCATTGGCCAGGTTCAGGGTTTACGGATTCCAGCACTCACCCAATTAAGCCCGGCAACTGAAAGTCGACAGAATTTAGCCAATAACCAAGACAAAGTAAATTAACGGAATGACTGATACCAAATCCCTGCCCCATATCGTCATATATACCGATGGTGCCTGCAAAGGCAATCCTGGCCCTGGTGGTTGGGGGGCAGTTTTACGCTCAGGCGGCCATGAGAAGCATTTGCATGGCGGCGCCGAGCACACCACCAATAACCGCATGGAAATTAGCGCAGTCATTCATGCGCTACGAGCCCTGAAGCAAACTAGCACTGTAGAGCTTTGGACTGACTCGCAGTACGTCCAAAAAGGTGTGACTGAGTGGCTTGAGGGTTGGAAAAAAAGAGGTTGGAAGACAGCCAGCAAGGATCCGGTTAAGAATGCCGATTTATGGCAAGAGCTGGATGCCCTTATCCCTGAACACAAGATCTCTTGGCATTGGGTTCGTGGACACAATGGCCACCCCGGAAATGAGTTGGCTGACTTACTGGCCAATCGGGGTGTAGAGGAATTTTTGCCTTAAGCCAAAGCATTGCCCTCAAGCCCGTTTTCAGTGGTCTTGTGAGAGAATGAAAAGATGTAAATTAGCTCCAAAAAGAGCCCTCAATCCTTATAAATCCAAGAAAAATCGAGAACGTGTCCAAAATAGAATCTGCGCTAGATAAAACTGTTGCCAAATTGCCATTACTCAAAAACTGGGTCATGACACGCTTGTGCAAAGTGTGGCAAAAGATCTCTCCTGCATTCTTTTCATTAAAAAAATTAGATTACCCCACTAGCAAAGCTTTGGTAATACAGTACAAGTGGCGTATTTTGATTGTGGCGCTCGTCCTATTTGCAGGATCAAAAGCCTACGATTACTTTTTCCCACCTAGCGGCAAAGCTGGTGCAGTTCAAACCATCACCAGCATCGTGACTGAAAAGAAAGATATCCCACTCGTGATTGAAGCTACTGGAACAATTGTTTCCAACAGCATTGTGGATATTCGTCCAATGGTCACCAACAAGGTTGAGAAGATTCATATTAAAGATGGTCAAGATGTCAAAGCGGGTGAACTCTTATTTACTCTCGACAATCGCACTGACACGGCTAACTATGAAAAGCTCAAAGCATTAGCTGATGATGCTCAAAAACAATACTTACGTGCTAAGGAATTGGTTGCTAAGAACTTTATTTCAAAAGCAGGATTAGAAACTGCCTTAGCCAATGCAAAGTCAGCCCAAGCTGCAGCAGAGACTGCTCGCGTGCAACTCTCTTTCGACTTCATTCGCTCCCCTATTGATGGCAAGGCTGGCATCATCAACGTTTTCCCAGGAACACTGGTGCAGGCCAGCAATACAGTGATCAGTGCAACCAATGCATCTTCGACCTCCACCACCAGTTCAATGGTCACCATTACGCAACTCAATCCAATTAACGTTCAGTTTGTCATTCCAGAAAAAGATATTCCCGTTCTTCTAGAAAACAAACAAAGTGATGCACCCATGAAAGTACAAGTGACTGTTGGCAACAACACTCAACGTGTTTTCAATGGTGAAGTGCTTGTGGTTGATAACCAAGTTGATCCTCTCATTGCGGCAGTGCGTGTTAAAGCACAAATACCGAATGAGAAGTACGAGCTGCTACCAGGTCAATTTGCGCGCGTCTCTTTAAATGCCAACACCTTAAAAGATGTCATTGCCATTCCATCGGAGGCGATTGTCTTGAATCCTAAAGGCCGCTTGGTCTACATTGTGGATAAGGATGGCAAGGTGACATCTAAACCCATCACTGTGAGCTATGAATACCAAGGCACTTCTGTTGTAAACGGCCTGGAAGCTGGTCAACGAATTGTCGTGGAAGGCAAACAAAATCTGCGTACAGGAAGCAAAGTGCGTGAAGCTAAACCAGCTAACGCTCCTGCAGCCCAAGCAAAATGACACTTTCAGAATTATGCATTAGAAGACCGGTAATGACGGTTTTGCTCTCGCTAGCAACCGTGATCGCTGGCAGCGTCGCCTATTTTAAGATTCCGGTTGCCGCCCTACCCAGCTTTAATACGCCGATCATCTCGGTCACAGCAACTCTACCGGGTGCCTCACCGGAGAATATGGCTTCAGCTGTAGCGCTACCTTTAGAAAAAGAGTTTTCTACTATTGATGGCATCAAAATCATTAGCTCAAATAGCACCCTAGGGGCTACCAGCGTTACTCTCGAGTTTAATAATGATCGCGATATTGATAAGGCGGCTGTTGATGTTCAAGCAGCTTTATTGCGAGCCCAAAGACGCCTGCCAATTGAGATGACGATTCCACCGTCATATCGCAAAATTAATCCAGCAGATACTCCGGTCATCATTATTAGGATGAGCTCACCATCTATCAGCCTATCCGAGATTAATGATTACGCCGAAAATTTGATGGCCCCCAATCTGTCCACCATCAGCGGCGTTTCGCAAGTGAATGTGTATGGCGCCAAACGATATGCGATTCGCGTTAGCGCTCAACCAGACGCCCTAGGTAATCGTAATATCACCATGGATGAGTTGGCTGCAGCTATTAATAAAGCCAACACCAATAGCCCTATCGGCACGCTTGATGGCCCAAGACAACTGATTACGATCTATGCAAACCCGCAACTCGTTAAAGCTGAAGAATTTGGCAATCTGATCATTGCGCAACGCAATGGCTTCCCGGTATACCTCAAAGATGTTGCTGTTGTTGAAGAGAGTTATGAGGATGTTAAAACCTTTGCGAGCGCTAAAGGCGAGCGCTCAATTGCAATGGGAGTAATGCGTCAGCCCAATGCAAACACAGTAGAAGTCGTCAACGAGATTAAACGTTTACTCCCGACTCTTAAAGCTCAGCTACCAGAATCTATTCAGCTCAGCCTCGTTAACGATAGATCAACATCGATTATTGAATCGATCCATGATGTCAATATCACCCTGCTATTAACAATTGCATTGGTTGTGCTCGTCATCTTCTTATTTCTTAAAAATATTGCAGCTACTGTCATCCCTTCTATTAGCTTGCCGATTTCTCTTATTGGCGCTTTCTTTGTCTTTTATTTTATGGGGTATAGCCTAGACAATATTTCGCTCTTAGGCATTACTTTAGCGGTTGGATTAGTAGTGGATGATGCAATTGTTGTTCTAGAAAACATCATGCGCTACATCGAGGGTGGCATGAGCCCACTAAAGGCTGCACTGAAGGGAAGTAAAGAGGTTGGATTTACGATCGTCTCCATCTCACTATCTCTTGTTGCTGTATTTATTCCGCTCTTTTTTATGGCAGGGCCTATCGGACTTCTATTTAGAGAATTCGCAGTCGTTGTCACCCTCTCAATTCTTGTCTCAGCCGTAGTCTCGCTCACTATAGTGCCCATGCTATGCAGTCGATTTCTCAAAGAGCAGCATGGCGAATCCAAAAGCTATCGACTCACAAAGGGCTTTGATCGCATATTTACCTGGTCTCTCAATACGTACACCCATTATTTAGACTTAGCACTGCTTAATAGAAAAAAAGTGTTGTGGGGAACGTTAGCCACTTTCATAGTCACGATTGCCCTCTTTGTATTTAGTCCAAAGGGATTCTTCCCAGAAGAAGATATTGGGCAACTCCGCATCACAGTTGAGGCAGCACAAGATACCTCGTTTAAAACAATGCTTGAATTACAAGATCGTGCTGCAGTGATCGTAGATGAAGATCCCAATGTAGAAACATCCATCTCGATTTTGGGTGGGGGTATGAGCTCAGGGCGTAATACCGGTAGATTCTTTGTGATTCTGAAACCCAAGAGTGAACGCCAGAAGATGAGCAAGGTCATGGAGGGATTGCGGGCTAAATTTAAAGAAATCCCAGGTATTCAGATTTATATGAGTCCGGTGCAAAACTTACAACTTGGTGGCCGTAGCAGCAAAAGCCGCTATCAATACACACTTCAAAGCGTCGGGTTTGAAGGTGTGAATGAGTGGGCTGAAAAGATGCTCGAGAAGATGCGCTCTGACCCTATATTTAGAGATGTCACTAGCGATTCCCAATTAAAAGGCTTAAACGTCAAAATTGATATTGACCGTGAAAAAGCAGCTAGTGCTGGCGTCTCTGTTGCAGATATCCGCACAGCGCTCTACTCTTCATTTGGTGAACGCCAAGTCTCGACGATTTATACGCCCGTCAACACCTACCGAGTCATTCTAGAGACTGCCGAAAACGATCGACAATTTGAAACCGATCTCAATAAAGTCTACGTCCGAGGTAGATCAACCAATACACTTATTCCTCTCTCGAGCTTAGCAACGTTTACACGCACAGTGGGGCCGACATCTGTTAACCATCAAGGTCAAATTCCGGCGGTGACGATTTCCTTCAATTTAGCGCCGGATGTCTTTCTAGGAGATGCCACCAAGGCGATTGATAAGTTTGCAGAGCAAATTAAGTTGCCAGCCTCAATCATCACTAGCTATGGTGGTGATGCGGCAGTATTTAAAAGCAATCAATCTGGCCAAATTATTTTGTTACTTGGGGCCTTGGGAGTTATTTATGTTCTCCTAGGTGTCTTGTACGAAAGCTATATTCACCCACTCACTATTTTGGCCGGCCTACCCTCTGCTGCGATTGGCGCCATTCTAGCCTTGCGCATTTTTGGATTTGAGCTAACCATCGTTGCATCCATTGGCATCCTGCTGCTCATTGGTATCGTGAAAAAGAATGCGATTCTGATGATTGACTTTGCGCTAGATGCGCAACGCAACAAAGGGCTTTCACCTGAAAAAGCAATTCGCGAAGCCTGTATCCTGCGCTTCAGACCTATCATGATGACGACCATTGCTGCCCTCATGGGAGCACTGCCGATTGCGCTTGGTTTAGGTGCGGGCGCCGAACTGCGTCAACCTTTAGGCATTAGCGTAGCCGGTGGTTTGATCTTCTCTCAATTTGTCACCTTAATCATTACTCCTGTGATCTATCTCTATTTAGATAAATATGCGGGTAATGGGCCCATGAACATCCCAGAATCTGTGTTGGAAGGCACCTAATGCGTCAAGTTATTCTCGATACCGAAACTACTGGTCTTAATCCTGCGACTGGTGATCGTATTATTGAAATCGGTTGCGTTGAGATGGTGGGTCGTCGACTAACTGATCGCACTTTCCATTACTATATTAATCCTGAGCGCGATATCGATGCAGGTGCTTTTGCAGTTCACGGCCTATCTCGTGAATTCTTATCCGATAAACCGGTATTTGCGAATATTGTTGAAGAGTTGATTGAGTTTGTTGATGGTGCTGAGGTTGTCATTCATAACGCAGCCTTTGACTTGGGATTCTTGGATAACGAATTTGCTTTACTCAAGCGCCCACCATTTAGAGGCCTTGCCTCCAAAATTACCGACACCCTACTTGATGCCCGTCAAATGTTTCCGGGTAAACGTAATTCCTTAGATGCCCTCTGTGAACGCTTTGCCATTAGCAATCAACATCGCACCTTGCACGGCGCTTTACTTGATGCTCAGTTATTAGCGGAGGTCTATGTAGCCATGACACGTGGGCAAGAAGATCTATCCATTGATCTGATTGATTACACCGTTGGCACCGATGCATCCGGCCAAATCAAAGCCTTACCAAGCAAGCTCAAGCTCATGACTGCAAGTGAAGAGGATTGCCAGCTGCACGAAAAGATCCTAGCTGAGATTGCAAAGGCAAGTAAAAAGGACCCCGTATGGAGTCCTTCTGCTGCAACTAACTAATAGGCTAACTAAAACCAATTAGATTTCTGCTGCGATCGCCTTACCCAAGTCATCCGTACGAGACTTGCCACCTAAGTCAGGCGTCAGTGGGGAGTTATCTGCAGCAAGAACTCGCTCAATTGCATTAAAGATAGCCTTGCCTGCCTCTGGATAGCCTAGGTGATCCAACATCATCGACCCAGACCAAATTTGCCCAATTGGATTAGCAATCATCTTGCCAAAGATATCGGGCGCTGATCCATGCACTGGTTCGAATAAAGAAGGAAATTTACCTTCTGGATTAATACTTCCTGATGGTGCAACTGCAATTGTTCCGGTGCATGCTGGACCTAAGTCCGACAAGATATCTCCAAATAAATTGCTGGCAACCACAACATCAAACCTGTCTGGGTTCATCACGAAGTGCGCAGCCAAGATATCGATATGGTATTTGTCCATTCTGACATCGCCAAATTGCTTAGCCATCGCCTCAACTCGCTCATCCCAATAGGGCATGGTGATTGCAATGCCATTGGACTTAGTAGTGGAGGTTAAATGTTTCTTAGGACGACTTTGGGCTAGATCAAAAGCATACTGAAGAATGCGGTCAACCCCCTGCCTTGTAAAAATAGATTCTTGAATTACAAACTCTCGATCAGTATCAGGAAACATTTTTCCGCCAACACTGGAGTATTCACCCTCGGTATTTTCACGTACAACGTAAAAATCAATATCCCCCGGCTTGCGGTTTGCTAATGGGCATGGCACACCGGGAAGCAGTCGCACTGGTCGCAAATTGACGTATTGGTCAAAGCAGCGACGAAACTGAATGAGACTTCCCCACAAAGAGACATGGTCTGGAAGGATATTTGGCATACCAACGGCGCCAAAGAAGATGGCATCGTATTGCATCAGCGTATCAAACCAATCATCCGGCATCATCTTGCCGTGCTGAAGATAGTAGTCGCAGCTTGCAAAATCAAAATGGTCGAACTGCATACCAATGCCAAACTTTTTGCTAGCGGCTTCTAGTGCACGAACGCCTTCTGGCATGACCTCTTTACCGATTCCGTCTCCAGCAATAACGGCGATTTTTGGATTCTGAATTACTTTATTTTTCTTCATTTAATGGGTCATCCGATTATTTGCATGCATGGGTTTAGCTAATCGCCCGACGAATCTCATCGGCCTTGGGTTTGGAACCAGTTACCGATTCTGTATCGTGCTCGGTTGTATTTTCAATTGTCTCGGCGACAGTCTCCTGCATCCGAATATTATCTTTTGGGCAAATTGGAGCTCCGTATGTAGCCCACTTCTTTAATAAGGTCACCTCATATCCACACTGGGCACATTTGGCTTTATTGCGACTTGCATTGCTCGGTATTGGTGGCGGAAAAACAATCGCTTGATGAGGATATGGGCCAAGCTCTTGGCTAATCATCATCAGACGTACCATCAACTCTTCAGTAGCATGCGCCATTCTGGCAGGGCCTTCTAGACCGACGGTCTGGGCGATGCCTTTAAAGTCTTCGCCGTGACCACTAAAGCAATCATCTACCGCATGACATAACTCATGTACTAAGGTATCTAACAATTGCACTGGATCATCCAACTTTGGAGAAATGAAAATCTCATTTACTCCACCACCAGAACGCTCGCGGGGCCAGCACTGTCCTAGCGTTGTTCTCGGACTGCTAGAGGCTGGAAATCCGCACGATACGCGAACGGGCGGAATTGCGTAGCCCGCCTTTGAAAACACGGGCTCTAAATGTCTTACGGCATCTTCCAGCCAAGATTCTCTTACGGAGTGTTGCTTCATAACTAACTCAGTGATATTTAATATTAGGGGTTGAATACGGGATAGGGATCTATTATCGCTGTCCTACTTTGACATCCCCGAATATGGCTTGGGCTTCACGCGGCAGACAACGCCAATAGCGCTCATTCGATGGTACGGTACCGCCCAAGGCTGCAGCAGCCTCCCAAGCCCATCGTGGCTTATATAAAAATGCTCGGGCCAAGGCAATCAAATCTGCATCCCCTTTTTGGAGAATATCTTCTGCTTGCTGGGGTTCTGTAATCAAGCCAACTGTCATCGTAGGTAAGCCAGATTGATCTTTTACGATTTTGGCAAATGGCACTTGGTAATTTGGCCCTATCGCGATCTTTTGCAAGGGTGAAATACCCCCCGATGAAATATGTACAAAATCACATCCCAATGGTTTTAGGCGGGATGCAAAATCTGCAGTTTCCTGGGGAGTCCAGCCACCCTCAATCCAATCGCTGGCAGAAATCCGAATACCCAAGACGCCTTGATATGCTTTGCGTACTGCTGCAAATAATTCCAAGAGGAAGCGGATGCGATTCTCATAAGAGCCGCCATATTCGTCAGTGCGCTGATTGGCGATTGGCGATAAAAATTGATGCAGGAGGTAGCCATGAGCCCCATGCAACTCAATACCATCTACGCCAATGCGATCAGCACGCTGCGCCGCAACAACAAATGCTGCTATGAGTTCTGCCAATTCTGCTTTAGAAAGTTCATGAGGTAAACGCTCATCCTTTAACTGAGGAATAGCTGATGGGGCAAGCGTATCCCAACCACCCTGCTCTTTAGAGAGCAATTGCCCGCCTTCCCAGGGGGTAGCGCTAGAGGCTTTTCGGCCAGCATGCGCCAACTGAATGAAAACAGGGGTTTTGGGGGCCAGCTTACGAGCTCGACTCAGCTTGTCTTTTAGGGCAGCCTCAGTACGGTCATCCCATAAACCAAGGCAGGCAGGGGTAATGCGCCCCTCTGGCGTCACACCAGTGGCCTCAATAATGAACAAGCCTGCCCCGCTATTCAGGAGATTACCCCAGTGCATTAAATGCCAATCCTGAGCCTCGCCATTCACAGCCGAGTATTGGCACATGGGCGCCACTACGATGCGATTGGGGAGCGTTATACCGCCCTTAGGAGAGCTCAGCGTGTAGCTGGAAAATAGAAGACTCATTTAAATGCCCTTGGATCTTGAAAAGCGAAAAGGTAATGAAAGCGATAAAATAGAATGAGTAGGATAAACGAGACCATAGACTTCTGCGGATACCAAGTCATCCAAGTCTATTGACCCTAAAACTAGAAAAAATATTAGGCAAAATCTATGAGCGCACCACAAGCCTTTGAATCAAAAGAAGATATTGGCCATTTTGTTGACGGTAAAGTCGTCAATCCGAAAGACGGTCGTTTTGCCGATGTCTTTAACCCTTCTACAGGAGCCGTTGCAAGACGCGTTTCTTTAGCCAGCCGCAAGGATGTTGACGCTACCGTGGCAGTTGCCCAAAAGGCCTTTGAAAGCTGGAGCCAAACCTCCCCATTGCGCCGCGCACGCATCATGTTCAAGTACCTTGAACTACTCAATGCTCATCGTGATGAATTAGCCGCCATTATTACTGCCGAGCATGGCAAAGTATTTACTGATGCCCAGGGCGAAGTCACGCGCGGTATTGATATCGTTGAATTTGCTACTGGCATTCCAGAATTGCTCAAAGGTGATTACACCGAGCAAGTCTCTACCGATATTGATAACTGGGTCATGCGTCAACCTTTGGGAGTGGTTGCCGGTATCACCCCATTTAACTTCCCCGTAATGGTGCCAATGTGGATGTTCCCGGTGGCCATTGCTTGCGGTAATACCTTCATCCTGAAACCAAGCCCAACCGATCCTTCAGCTTCCCTGTTGATGGCCAAGCTCTTAAAAGAGGCCGGTTTACCTGACGGTGTATTTAACGTTGTTCAGGGCGACAAAGAGGCTGTTGATGCCTTAATTGAAAACCCCGATGTCAAGGCAGTGAGCTTTGTCGGCTCAACCCCAATTGCTAACTACATCTATGAGCGTTGCGCACACTTTGGCAAACGCTCGCAAGCATTGGGCGGCGCTAAGAACCATATGGTTGTCATGCCTGATGCGGACATCGATAAAACAATTGATGCTTTGATTGGTGCAGCCTACGGTTCTGCTGGCGAGCGTTGCATGGCAATTTCAGTAGCCGTTTTAGTTGGCGATGTTGCAGAGAAAATCATGCCAAAACTGATTGAGCGCACCAAAACTCTTAAAGTAAAGAACGGCATGGAGCTCGATGCTGAAATGGGCCCTATCGTTACGAAGGCCGCCTTAGAGCGTATTACTAGCTACATTGAAAGTGGTGTAGCCTCAGGCGCCACGTTACTCGTAGATGGTCGCGGCTTGAAAGTACCAGGTCATGACAATGGCTTCTTTATTGGTGGCACCCTTTTTGACAACGTCACCCCAGAGATGAAGATCTACCTAGAAGAAATCTTTGGCCCAGTTCTATCTTGCGTGCGCGTAGCGAACTTCACTGAAGCATTAAATTTAGTGAATGCTTGCGAGTACGGCAATGGGGTAGCTTGCTTTACAAGCGATGGCAATATTGCCCGTGAATTTGCCCGTCGTGTTCAGGTGGGCATGGTTGGTATCAACGTGCCTATTCCAGTTCCAATGGCTTGGCATGGTTTTGGTGGCTGGAAGAAGTCCCTCTTTGGCGATATGCATGCTTATGGCAAAGAAGGTGTTCGCTTCTATACCAAGCAGAAAAGCGTAATGCAGCGCTGGCCTGAGAGCATTGCTAAAGGCGCAGAGTTTGTAATGCCAACTTCGAAATAATTGATGCTACGGTAAGTATCTATCAATAAAAATAGCGGCCTTCGGGTCGCTATTTTTTTATCCCTCAACCGTATAACTGAGGAATATCCTTAGGCAGGAATAAAGTAACGCCGCTCAATCGCGCGAGCGAATAAGACAATTACTGAGACCAAAGCTAGATACACCAAGGCAGCTAAGAAGTAGGCTTTAAAGAATTGGAAGTTTGTAGCAGCCAATTCTTGTATGCGAGCAAAGAACTCGGTGTACTGAATCAAAAATGCAACCGAACTGTCTTTTAGATTCGCAATCACTTGATTGGTGAGTGCAGGAATGGAAAGGCGAATGACCTGCGGCAAAGTAATGAACTTAAAAATCTGCAAAGGACTAAATCCCTGCGCACTCGCTGCCTCAAGTTGGGTCTTATCCAAACCATTAAAGGCAGTCTTTAAATACGCTGCGTTGTAGGCAGCCACATTGAAAGTAAAGCCAATAAAAGCCACTGTAAATGGAGAGAGTCGAACACCCCATTGCGGTAAGCCGTAATACATTAAGAACAACAGAACAATTAAGGGCATCCCAATAAAGAAGGAGATATAAGAATTGATAGCACTGCGCAGATACTGATTCTTGCTGAGGGTGAGATAAAACACCACGATACCCAATAGCAATCCTGAGATGCTAATCAAGCCTGCTAATTGCAAAGTATTCACAAGCCCAGTCAGAATTAAGGGCATCTGCTCCGTGAGATCACGGATGAATGATGACCACCCTCCCATTAACGCTTTTCCTCTGCGCCAAAGAAGGCATTGATTTCTGGATCAGCGTGCTTACTCAAAGCATCAATCCGATCATCAGCACGAATCACACCGCGATCTAAGAACATCACTGTATCCGCTATATTGCGGGCCAAGTTGAGGTCATGAGTAACGCAGATCATGGTGATACCTTCGCCATGCAAGCGATTAATCAGATCAGCAACATCTCTAGACATCACAGGGTCTAATGCTGAAGTGGGCTCATCGAGGACTAAGACTGCTGGATCCATAGCAAGCGCCCTTGCAATGGCTACGCGTTGCTTCTGCCCTCCTGAAAGCTGTGAGGGGTATTTATCTTGATGCGGCGTCATTTCAAAATGAGACAACTCAAATAAAGCCTTTTCTTTCGCCTCTGCCTTGCCCATCCCGTGAAGCTTGCGCAGACCTAATGAAACATTATCCAAAACAGTCAAATGACTATACAAAGCAAACTGCTGAAATACGAAACCAATTTGCTTGCGCAACTCTCGCACATCAACATCAGGGCCTAGTACTTCCCTACCCCTAAAAACGATCGATCCGGAAGTAGGCTCAACCAAGCGATTGAGGCAGCGCAATAAAGTAGACTTACCAGAGCCTGATGCACCCATCAAGACGCGCACATCGCCCTCATTGAGATCGAGATTGACATTGGACAGAACTGTTTGTCCACCAAACTCCTTAACCAAATCTCTTACTTGAATTAGTGCCACAGTATTACCTCTTTTGATAATGTCATGCTGGACTCATCCCCGGAATTTGATAGCGCTTAGCTAGTAACTGAACGCCAAGCAAGCAGATTTTATAAATCACAAAATAGAGAATGCCCACTGCTAGATAGATTTCAATACCTCGTAGCGTTGTCGAGGTCAAGGTCATGGCTTGCTTGGTAATCTCTGGGATCCCAACGGTGTAAGCAAATGGTGAGTACTTTAAAACTGAGGTGAACTCATTGACCATCCCCGGAACCGAATATCGCAACATCTGCGGTAGCTCGATAAACCTGAGAACCTGAATGCGGCTCATACCCATGGCTTGAGCAGCAGTCACTTCAGCAGGATCTATAGAATTGAATGCCCCCCGAAATACCTCCGCCAAATACGCTGAAGCAACCAAACCTAGGCTGAGAGCCATCGCCATTAAGGGTGGGACTTTAAAACCAATACCCGGCAAGCCAAAGTACACCATAAACAGCAAAACTAAAACTGGTACACCCCTAAATACATAGGTATAGCCGTCAATCATCGGAATGAGCCAAGGAATATCCATACGACGCAGGCTTGCCAGAAATAAACCCACCACTAAACCCGTTGCAGAGCAAACGAGCGTTACTAGCACCGTATAAGAAATGCCCTGGGCTAACTGGGTGAGAATATCCAGAAAAGTCACAGGGCAGGCTTTCGACTACTAATTAAGACTTTGATCGGTAGCGATTATTTCATCCACTTATCTAGAATGGTCTTAATTTTATCTGGGCCGAGTTCACTGAGGTATTTATCAAAGTCATCACGCAACTTAGAGCCTTTAGCAAAAGCAAAGCCGAGCTTATCAAAACCTGTAAATACATAGCTACTCTGAATCGGTAGCTTCAACTTGTTCTCATAATTGAGAAATACAGGCTCCTCAATAAATGCCAGATCGAGATTGCCATTTTGCAGATCGGTAATCACTTCAGCATATGAAGGATATAGCTTGACCTTGCTCAAGGAGTAGTAACCTTTTGGCTCCAACTCATTTTTAATAAGGTCGTCGTAAGCCATGCCACGCGGATAACCAATGGAGTATTTCTTCAGCTGATTCAAATCCGTGATTTGGATATTTTTATTCTTCATACTCACTAAATGCCAAGCATTGTCATAGTAAGGCTGAGAGAAATCCATGACCTCTTTACGCTTATCCGTAATAGAGATGCCAGAGAAGGCAACATCTGCTTGGCCACTAGAAACAGCACCTAGCATTCCAGCCCAATCATAAGGAGTTACCTTAAAAGTGCAGCCGCGAGACTGGCAGTAGCCCTGGAAAATATCCATATCTACACCAACGATCTGACCTTTGTCGTCAAACAACATCGGCGGAGATGCAGGGGATACGGCAACCTTAATTTCTTTGGAATCGGAGGACTTGGAGCAAGCTACAACCGTGAGCGCTAGAACAGCGGCAAACAGTGCCAGAAAAAAGCGTTTCATAAGTACCTCTCCCATCCTAATAAATAGTTACACCCAGATCTTGGGTTCACACCAAGTATAGGGGAATTGGGGTGAGGCTGGCTACTGCAACGTGTTTTTAAAGGCAGGTAGCATGGGCATTGCCATGACCTCAATTCCTTCGTCACGCAAAGCCTCAGCTTCATCTAGAGTGGTTTGACCACGAATACTCCGCTCAGGAGATTCCTTATAGTGAATTTTGCGAGCCTCTTCTGCAAACGAGCTACCAACATCCTCAGAACGCCCCATCAACTCACGCATACCCTTTAAAAAGGCGGCCTGGACTTGTGCCTCTAATTGAGAATGATCACTTCCAGTCAGGGCCACAACGTCACCAGTGAGGCCGCCACTGACACCAGAGTGATCGGTTGTCGCAGGACTGGCAACAGTCAGCTCGGTTGAAGTTGAGACATCTTTGCTAGAGCTTGATTTAGCAATATGTGGAGCCGATGGCATCCTGGTAATCTCAGTACTATCGCAAATAGGACACGCAAGCATTCCCTTGTCCTGCTGGGCAAGGCAATCCTCCTCAGAGGCAAACCATCCCTCAAAGCGATGATCTAGTGGGCAAGCGAGGTTATAAACTTTCATAAGACCTATATAGGGGCAAAAGTACTAAATTCAATAGCCCTATTTTAATAGGATTATGAAATTACCCCGCTATAGGCTTAGGGCTCACAAGACCACGACGATAACGATCCAGCCAGTACGTTGCAATTGTCGTCTTCACGTCTGTAACTTCACCCTGCTCCACCCACTCCAATAATTGCTCTAGAGGAGCGGCAAATACATCTAAAAACTCTTCATCATCTAGATGGCTTTTTCCAGATACCAAACCTTCAGCGAGATAGATGTCAATAAATTCTGTCGAGTAGGAGATGACTGGATGAATGCGACGGATAAAACTCCACTTAGTAGCCGAATAACCCGTCTCTTCTTCCAACTCTCTCTGGGCACACAGCAATCGATCTTCACCAATCTCCAACTTTCCAGCAGGGATTTCAATGCAAGCTTTTGCAATTGGGTAGCGATATTGGCGCTCCATCAGCACCCTGCCATCATCCAGGATAGCCAAAATAGCAACTGCTCCAGGATGTGTCAGGTATTCACGGACTGCTTGATTGCCATCGGGCAAGCTCACTTGATCGCGCTTCATATTCAAAAAGATGCCGCCGTAAATATCCTCACCAGATAAGCGCTCCTCTCTCAAATGGGCATCCCCAATTGGCAAGTCTTTAAAGGATTTTTCACTCATAGCAGGTCTTTCGTCAATTGAATATCCATCATACAAAATCTAGATGACAAAAAAGAGAAAGGCCCCTATTCGGAGCCTTCATCAAAATCAGTTTGAGTTGCTTGACTATGAGCCCAACAAAGTGCGGCGCATTGCATCGAGGCAAACAGCCATCAGTCCCGCTGGAAAGATACCTAGAGCCAAAACGAAAATTGCATTCAAACTCAAAAGTCCGCGAGCAAAGCCAGATCCAGAAAACTCCTCAGCATGCTCTTCTTTTGGCTCATCGAAATACATCACCTTAACTACTCTGAGGTAGTAGAAAGCACCAATCAATGAGGCAATCACAGCAATGATGGCTAAGAATGTGTGTCCACCATCTACCAAGGCTTCAAGTACACCCAACTTAGCAGCAAAACCTACTGTCGGCGGAATACCGGCCAAAGAGAACATCATTACCAGGCCAATAAAGGCAAACCATGGATGGCGTTTATTCAAGCCCTTGAGATCATCAATGGTTTCGCAATCATGGCCCTTGCGCGACAACATCATTAAGAGGCCGAAGCTACCTAATGTAGTTAGTACATAAGTGATCACATAGAACATGGATGCACCAAAAGCATGGTCATCAAATACAGATAACATGCCCAGCAATACAAAACCCATTTGAGCAATAGCCGAATAAGCCAGCATGCGCTTCATATTAGTTTGCGCAATAGCGGTGATGTTACCCACTACCAAGGACAGAACCGCCAACAAGACCAGCATTGGCTGCCAATCACCCATCAAGGGCAATAAAGTATTTACTAAAAGACGGAATAACAGAGCAAATGCAGCGATCTTTGGGGCTGCGGCAATCATCAAGGTCACTGCTGTTGGTGCGCCTTGATACACATCTGGTACCCACATATGGAATGGCACAACACCTAACTTGAAAGCCAAACCAGAAACAATAAATACCAAACCAAAAGCCATCACCAAATGATTAACGCGTGGATCAGCAACTGTTCTGAAGATTTCAATTAAATCAAGTGAGCCGGTTACGCCATAAAGCATAGACATACCGTAGAGCAAGAAACCAGAAGCCAATGCACCCAGAATAAAGTACTTAATGGCAGCCTCTACACTCTTCTCACTACTATGACGCATAGCTACCAAGGCATAAGTAGGCAAAGCCATTAACTCAAGACCTAAATAAAGAGTTAATAGATTGGCGCCAGAGATCAGAATGCACTGCCCCAACAAGGCCAATAAAGCCAAAACAATAAAGTCTGGGCGGAATAGTGCACGATCACTAAGGTATTGCTTTGAATACACCAAACTCACTAACACGGCACCGCATGAGCATGCCTTAAGAAGATTGGAAATGGGGTCTGATTGAAACAAACCATTCATGGCAACAACAGATGGATCAGCCATCCGCGCCAGAAAATCAAAAACCAGATAGACCAGCAAGATAATCGTAAAGAAGTAGACGAAACCAACTCCACGCGGCGTATGGAAAATATCGTGCTCTACGCCGGGTGTAGATGGCTGGCGCTCCGGTACATAAACGCTAGCTACCAATAGTAGGCAGGTAGCTACAAGTAAAACAAGTTCCGGCAGGATGGCGAATAGATCAAATTCTTGCATTAGCTTGTACTCAGAGTTTGCTTACAGCAACGTGCTGCAGCAGATTAATCACAGACGGATGAATGATGTCGGTAAACGGCTTTGGATAAACACCCATTCCGATTACGCAGATGGACAGTACTGTCATCATGAAATACTCACGCGCATTGAGATCTTTTAATTCCTCAACATGCTTATTGGTGATTGCGCCAAAGAAAACGCGCTTCACCATCCACAAGGAATATGCAGCGCCTAGTATCAAAGCGGTTGCAGCCAAGATACCAATTACAAAGTCGTAATCTACGGCAGCCAAAATCACCATGAACTCACCCACGAAACCAGAGGTAGCTGGCAAACCGCAGTTCGCCATTGCCATCAAGACCGCAAATGCAGTGAATGCAGGCATACGGTGAACCACACCACCGTAATCCGCGATTTGGCGGGTATGCATACGGTCATACAACACACCAATTGAGAGGAACATGGCACCAGCAACGAAGCCATGAGAAATCATCTGCACAATACCGCCCTCAATACCCAACGGGCTAAAGAGGAAGAAACCGAGAGTCACAAAGCCCATGTGTGCCACTGATGAGTAGGCCACCAACTTCTTCATGTCTTTTTGAACTAAGGCTACGGCGCCAACATAAATCACAGCCACTAAAGATAAGAAGATCACAAATGGACCAAGATATTGACTTGCATCTGGGGCGATTGGCAATGAGAAACGCAGGAAGCCATAAGCACCCAGCTTCAACATAATTGCCGCCAATACCACCGAACCACCTGTTGGCGCTTCAACGTGAACGTCTGGCAACCAAGTATGCAAAGGCCACATTGGCACCTTCACAGCAAATGCCATGAAGAAGGCAAAGAACAAGAGGATTTGCTCAACGATATCGAGGCGAGCATTGTGCCAAGCCAAGATTTCAAAGGTATTTGTCACGTTGTACAAGTACAGCATGGCAATCAAAGTGAGTAATGAGCCAAGCAAGGTGTACAAGAAGAACTTAAATGCGGCGTAGATGCGGTTATGACCACCCCACACACCAATGATGATGTACATTGGAATTAAGGTTGCCTCAAAGAATACATAGAACAACAAGGCATCTAAAGCAGCGAAGACGCCAATCATTAATCCAGACAAGATTAAGAAAGAAGCCATGTACTGCGAAACCTTCTTGTCAATCACTTCCCATGCAGCAATCACTACAAAAATATTAATGAATGCTGTTAGAACAATGAACCAGACAGAGATACCGTCAATACCGAGGTGATAGTTGATGTCATAGCGAGGGATCCAACTGATCTTTTCTACAAACTGCATGCCAGGATTGGCAATATCAAAATGAATAATCAGCGGGAGGGTAGCAATAAAGCCCAGCACAGCACCAAAGAGAGCCAACCAGCGAACGCCGGCCGTCGGTCTCTCTGAACCGTAGAACAAAATAATGATGCCGAAGAAAATCGGAATCCAGATGGCGTAAGAAAGAATCATGATGGCTACTTAAGTAACAAAGGCCTAGCGAACAAAAGGCAGGTAAGCGTACAAAACCCAAGCTAGCAATACCGCCAAGCCTGCAATCATTGCAAAGGCATAGTGATAGAGATAACCGGATTGCAAATGGCGGATCACTGCAGAAAAGCGCCCTACTGCATGCGCGCTACCGTTAACCAAGAAGCCGTCAATAGCCTGTTGATCGCCACGATGCCATAAGACACCACCGATCCACAGTAAGCCTTTAGAAAACACTGCTTGGTTTAAATCATCGAGATAGTATTTGTTATCCAAGAGCTTCTTGATTGGTGCAAATGCTTGCGCAACCACGCCAGGCAACTTTGGTGCCCAGAGATAACCAATCGCAGCAGTCAGAACGCCAAGAACAACGAGCAGCAAGACTGGTGAAGTCAAAGAATGCATTGCCATCGCGATCGGGCCATGGAACTCTTCAGCCAGTTCTTTCATCGCTGGATGCTTACCGATATCCACAAAGATTGAATCGCCGAAATAAGTGCCAAACAGCAAAGGCGTAATCGTGTAGTAGCCAATAATCACTGAAGGAATCGCCAACAGAATTAAAGGTAGAGTCACAACAAATGGTGACTCATGCGGTTTTTGACCTGGAGCCAAACCATGATGCGCATGATCATCGCCCTGCTCTGCATGATCATGGTGGTGATCATGTGCGTGAGCATCAGCATGTCCCCAATGCGCCTTACCGTGGAATACATAGAAGTATAGACGGAAGGAATACAGAGCTGTTACAAATACGCTAGCCATCACTGCGAAGTAAGCAAAGCCAGAGCCAGGAATGTGGCTGGCAGCTACCGCTTCGATGATGGAATCTTTGGAATAAAAGCCAGAGAAGAATGGCGTACCAATCAACGCCAGGTTACCCAATAACATCATTAGGCAAGTGATTGGCATGTACTTCCAGAGCCCGCCCATCTTGCGCATATCTTGCTCGTGGTGCATACCCAAAATCACGCTTCCCGCTGCAAGGAACAAAAGCGCCTTAAAGAATGCATGCGTCATCAAATGGAAGATGGCGATTGGGTAAGCAGATACACCCAAGGCAACAGTCATGTAACCCAATTGTGAGAGTGTTGAATAGGCAATCACCCGCTTAATATCGGTTTGAACAATGCCCAAGAAGCCCATGAAGAGCGCAGTGATCGACCCGATTACCAAGATGAAGCTCAATGCAGCATCAGATAACTCAAATAGGGGTGACATGCGGGACACCATAAAGATGCCGGCCGTCACCATCGTTGCAGCGTGAATCAATGCTGAAATTGGAGTTGGACCTTCCATTGAATCTGGCAGCCAAACGTGCAATGGGAACTGAGCTGACTTACCCATCGCGCCGATAAATAAGCAGATACAAGCGACAGTCACCAAATTCCAACTAGTACCAGGCAATGTTTGCGCAGCCAATGCATTATTTTGAGCAAAAATAACGTCGTATTGCATAGAGCCAGTGCTTGCCAATAGCAAGCCAATACCCAGGATGAAGCCGAAGTCACCAACACGGTTAACCAGGAAGGCCTTCATATTGGCAAATACAGCAGATTGACGCTCGTAGTAGAAGCCAATCAACAAGTAAGAAACCACACCCACTGCTTCCCAGCTGAAGAAGAGTTGCAAGAGGTTGTTACTCATCACCAACATCAACATAGCGAAGGTAAAGAGTGAGATGTATGAGAAGAAGCGGTTATAGCCCTCCTCACCCTTCATATAACCAATGGTGTAAATGTGAACCATCAAAGAAACAAAGGTCACTACACACATCATGGTCGCTGTCAGCGGGTCAATTAAGAAGCCAATATCAAGATTGAGCTCGCCCAATTGCATCCAGCGGTAGACGGTACCATTGAAATAAAAGCCATCCATTACCTGCACTAAGACAAAGCAAGACAGAACAAAAGCGACCATCACACCGAGAATGGTGACAAACTGGCAAGCGCCGTTTCCGATGCGATTACCGCCTAATTTAGTACCAAAGAATCCTGCAATAGCTGAGCCAAATAATGGCGCCAGTGGAATTGCGCAGAGAACAGGAAGAGTTAAGGTAAATTGCATGACTAGCCTTTTAAGTGGTCAAGGTTATCTGCATCAATGGTGTCTACCTTACGGAAAAGCACAACAAGGATTGCTAAACCAATTGCCGCCTCAGCAGCAGCCACAGTCAAAATAAAGAATACGAATACCTGACCAGCCATGTCACCCAAATAATGGGAGAAGGCTACAAAGTTCATGTTTACCGAGAGAAGCATTAATTCAATTGCCATTAAAAGCACAATGACATTCTTACGGTTCAAGAAGATACCAATGACGCTAGTCGCAAATAAGATTGCGCCAAGCACTAAATAGTGGGCTAAGGTAATAGTCATTTCTTCTCTCCGCGAGCATCCTGCTTGGCGGCCATATCAGAGTCCATCTTCACGATACGCATGCGATCAGCAGAATTCACGTTCACTTGCTCATGAATATTCTGGGACTTGGAATCTTTGCGGTTACGCAGGGTCAGAGCAACAGCGGCAATGATGGCTACCAAGAGAATGACGCCAGCAACTTCGAAAGCATAAACATAATCAACAAAGATCAACATACCCAAAGCTTGGGTATTTCCCATACCCATTTCTTCAAGCATCGGCTGTACTGGAGCGCTTGTACCGATAAAGCTGCGAATCAAGACAATAGACAGCTCTAAGACGATGACCGCACCCATTAAGAAAGCTACGGGTAAGAACTTCTTGAAATCACGACGTAAATGCTCCAGATCAAGATCCATCATCATGACCACAAACAAGAAGAGCACCATCACAGCGCCAACGTAAACAAGAATGAGAGCCAAACTTAAGAACTCTGCTTTCAGAAGCATCCATAGACCAGATGCGCAGAAGAAAGCGAGAACTAAGAACAGAGCCGCATGTACGGGATTGCGTGCAGTAATCACGCGCAATGCTGAAATCACCAAGAGCCCAGCAAAGGCATAAAAGAAGACTGCGAAGAGTGTAGAAGTATCGAATGTCATATGTCGTTGTGCTCTATTCGATTAACGATAAGGCGCATCAGCTGCGCGGTTAGCGGCAATATCTTTTTCATACTTATCGCCTACAGCCAAAAGCATTTCTTTAGTGAAATACAAATCTCCACGCTTATCACCGAAATACTCAAAAATATTTGTTTCAACAATAGCGTCTACTGGGCAAGCTTCTTCGCAAAAGCCACAGAAAATGCACTTAGTTAAATCAATGTCATAACGGCTGGTGCGACGAGTACCATCATCACGCTCAGCAGTTTCAATCGTGATTGCGTATGCAGGACATACTGCCTCACATAATTTGCAACCAATACAACGCTCTTCCCCATTTTCATAACGGCGTAAAGCATGCAAACCGCGGAAGCGCACAGACTGTGGAGTCTTCTCTTCTGGATATTGAACAGTAATTTTTGGCTTAAAGAGATAGCGACCGGTAATCGACATACCAGTCAAAATATCTTTGAGCATCAAGCTATCGAGGAATTGGGAAATTTTCTTAAACATGATTGATCAACTTATTTCCAAATATTCCATGGGGATACAACCCAGGCGCCAACGACAACCACCCAGAATACGCAGATGGGAATAAAGATCTTCCAACCCAAACGCATGATTTGGTCATAGCGATAGCGTGGCAATGTGGCACGCAACCAGATGACGCAGGACAAGAGGAAGAAGGTTTTAGCAAATAACCAGAAGAAGCCTGGGATATCACGCAGAATTGGCAAATCCACAATAGGTAACCAACCGCCCAAGAACATCGTTGCAGACAATGCAGCAATCAAGATCATGTTGGCATATTCAGCCAAGAAGAACATTGCAAAAGCCATACCGGAGTACTCAACCATATGGCCTGCAACAATCTCGGACTCACCCTCAACCACGTCAAATGGATGGCGATTGGTTTCAGCTACACCAGAGATAAAGTAGATCACGAACATTGGGAGCAATGGCAACCAATTCCAAGAGAGGAAGTTCAATCCCATACCGGCAAAGTAGCCCTGCTCTTGAGAGGCAACGATGCTACTCAGATTCAAGGAGCCTGAAGTCAGCAATACTGTGACCAATGCAAAACCCATCGCAATTTCGTAAGAAATCATTTGCGCTGAAGCACGCATTGCACCAAGGAAAGGATATTTAGAGTTAGATGACCAACCCGCCAAGATCACACCATAAACACCAATAGATGAGATTGCCATTACGTACAGCAAGCCTGCATTGACGTCTGCCAAGACCATTTTGGCCTGGAATGGAATTACCGCCCAAGCGGCAAAAGCCGGCATGATCACCATTACTGGTGCAATGAAATACAAAACCTTGCTAGAGCGAGTGGGAGAAATAATCTCCTTCATAAGCAACTTCAAAGCATCAGCAATAGGTTGTAGCAAACCTAATGGGCCAACACGGTTTGGTCCGAGTCGGATATGCATCCAGCCGATTAACTTACGCTCCCAAAGAGTCATATAAGCAACAGCACCAAACATCGGCAGCACGATGATCACGATACGCACCAAAGCCCAAACTAATGGCCATAGTGAGCCAAAGATGGCCTCACCTTGGGTGGTTATGAGGTTCAAGAAATTATCCATCTCGTCCCTTATGCCTTGCTAACAGTTACAGGACCGAACATCGATCCCAATTTAGCGCTAGCCATAGTGCCCGCAGAAATTCTGACAGCACCCTGAGCTAAATTCGCTTCCAATGTGGCCGGCAAATCTACGGACTGACCATCTTGAGTCACTCGCACAGCATCACCCTCTTTCAAGCCCAGCTCATTAAAGAGCGCTTGACCTAATCCAACTTGATTACCGCGCTTAGCATCGCGCGTTAACTGCAATGCTGATGAACGGCGGACGATTTGGTCGCCGGCGTAAATACCAACATCAGATAAACGCTCTAAACCTGCTGCTACAGCAGCGTTTCCGTTAGTCAATCCGCTTGCAGTAGATTGATTTGATAACTTAGTGCAATAGTTTTCACCAAGCGCTTCACCCAATACCTCTTCAGGCATGTTGTACAGGAAGCCATCTAAATTCAATAAACCACCTAAAACGCGCAAAACTTTCCATGCTGGACGAGAATCACCCAACGGTTTTACCGCGGGCTGAATCGTTTGTGCACGACCTTCTGAATTAACAAAAGTAGAAACCGTCTCTGTGAATGTAGAGATCGGCAGAATGACATCGGCTACCTCTAGGAGGTCAGCACTCTTATATGCACTCAAGGCAATCACTGTATTGGCTTTAGCCAAAGCAGCACGCGCTTGTGTAGGATTTGGCAAGTCAGCGTCTGGCTCGATATTCATCAAGATGACAGCACGACGATCACCAGAAAGCACTGATTCAACACCAACACCATTGGCATTGACCAAGCTAGCACCAACAGCATTACCACCAACCGGTAAGAAGCCTAAAGTAGCACCAGTTTGCTCGGCAATGAATTGCGCCAAGACATGTAAGTCAGATGCTTGAGGATGCGCAATTGCAGCAGAACCTAGCAATACTGAAGTAGACGTGCCAGACAGCAAGCTATCCGCAATTTTTTGTGCAGTAGCAGAAACTGTTAAGTTCGGTGTACCCGCTGGAGCAGTAGCAGATTTTGCTTTAGCCACCGCCAAAGCAACTTCAGTCAATGTGTTAACCCATGCGCTTGGAGCAGCAGCAATACCAGTAGCAGGAATCAACCAATCATCGCCACCCGCATCAATACGTGAAACTTGCAGGCCACGCTTGGCTGCAGTACGTAAACGTGCAGCAATCAATGGCTGCTCTTTACGTAAGAAGCTACCGATTACCAAAACACGATCAAGCTCACTGACTTTAGAAATCGGCATGCCTAACCATGGGGCAGAAGCAGCACCTTTCACATCAGTTTGACGTAAACGAGTCTCAACTTGCTTAGAACCCAAACCGCGAACCATTTTTTGGAGCAAGAACAACTCTTCAGTACTGGAGATTGGATGGGCTAAAGCAGCAACTGCTTCAGGACCGCTCTCAGCAGAAATCGTTTTGAGTGAATGGGCAACGTAATCTAGTGCGGATTGCCAGTCAGTCTCTAACCACTGACCGCCCTGCTTCACCATTGGTGTAGTTATGCGATCTGCACTATTGAGACCTTCATAAGCAAAACGATCACGGTCACTAATCCAGCACTCATTAATTGCATCATTCTCCAAAGCAACAACGCGCATCACTTTGTTAGCTTTTGTTTGAATAGTCGTGTTCGCACCAAGACTGTCATGCGGACTTACAGAACGCTTGCGACCCAATTCCCAAGTACGCGCAGCGTAGCGGAAAGGCTTGCTGGTTAATGCACCTACTGGGCACAAATCAATCATGTTTCCAGATAGCTCTGAATCAATGGTTTGACCTGCAAAAGTCGTGATTTCAGAATGCTCGCCACGGTTGACCATACCCAATTCCATGACGCCGGCAACTTCTTGGCCAAAACGTACGCAACGGGTGCAGTGAATACAACGCGTCATCTCTTGCATGGAGATGAGTGGGCCTACATTCTTATGGAATACAACACGCTTGTCTTCTTCGTAGCGTGAATTCGATTTACCGTAACCCACCGCTAAATCTTGTAATTGGCACTCACCACCTTGATCGCAAATTGGGCAATCTAAAGGATGGTTGATGAGCAGGAACTCCATTACAGAACGCTGAGCTTCAACTGCTTTAGCGGAATGGGTAAATACCTTCATGCCCTGCGTTACTGGTGTTGCGCAAGCTGGCAATGGCTTTGGCGCCTTCTCTACTTCTACCAAACACATACGGCAGTTAGCAGCGATAGATAATTTCTTGTGATAGCAGAAGTGAGGAATATAAGTACCGAGCTTGTTCGCGGCGTGCATCACCATCGAACCTTGCGGAACTTCTACTGCCTTACCATCTAATTCGATTTCAACCATGCTCACTTTAAGATGTCCCGTGCTCAATGTCTTATAAAGGTTTTGCAGAATCTAAGCAGCGCTTATGTTCTACGTGATACGCAAATTCATTCATGTAATGCTTCAACATGCCACGAACCGGCATAGCAGCCGCATCACCTAGAGCGCAAATTGTGCGACCCTGAATGTTTGCTGCTACATCGTTTAATAAATCCAAATCTTCTGGACGACCTTCGCCATGCTCAATACGATGAACGATGCGCCATAACCAGCCAGTACCCTCACGACATGGGGTGCACTGACCGCAAGATTCTTCGTGATAGAAATAAGACAGACGCTCTAAGGCGCGAACCATGCAGCGGGTTTCATTCATCACAATCACAGCACCAGATCCCAACATCGAACCTGCTTTGGCAATGCTGTCGTAATCCATCGTGAGAGTCATCATCTCGGCACCAGGAATCACTGGGGAAGAAGATCCACCAGGAATAACTGCCTTCAGTGGAATGCCGTCACGCATACCGCCAGCAAGCTTTAATAAATCAGCAAACGGGGTACCCAATGGAATCTCGTAATTGCCTGGATAAGTAACATCGCCGGAGATAGAGAAAATCTTTGTGCCACCGTTATTTGGCTTACCCAACTCTAAATACGCTTGGCCGCCGATTGCCATGATGAATGGCACAGCAGCAAAAGTTTCAGTGTTATTGATCGTGGTTGGCTTGCCATACAGACCAAAGCTTGCAGGGAATGGTGGTTTAAAGCGAGGCTGACCCTTCTTACCTTCAAGTGACTCTAAAAGCGCAGTCTCTTCACCGCAGATATATGCACCCCAACCTGGGGCAGCATGCAATTGGAAGTTGAAATCGCTACCCATGATCTTGTCGCCAAGATATCCAGCAGCACGGGCTTCTTCAAGCGCCTCTTCGAAACGGGAATAGACTTCCCAAATTTCGCCGTGGATATAGTTGTAACCCACAGTGATGCCCATAGTGTAGGCACCAATAATCATGCCCTCAATCAAGGCATGTGGGTTGTAACGCATGATGTCGCGGTCTTTAAATGTACCTGGCTCACCTTCGTCACTATTACAAACTAAATATTTTTGGCCAGGGAATTGACGGGGCATAAAGCTCCATTTCAACCCTGTTGGGAAGCCTGCGCCTCCACGACCACGTAAGGATGATGCTTTTAATTCTGCAATGATCGCATCCGGTGCGACTTTGTCATTAATAATGCGACGCAGCTGTTGATATCCGCCACGGCTTTCGTAATCTTTTAAACGCCAGTTCTCACCATTCAATCCAGCAAGGATCAAAGGCTTAATGTGTCTATCGTGCAAGCTGGTCATGCTGCTTTCCCTTCTGCACGGAGCTCATTTAATAGAGCGTCAATCTTTTCTTTACTCATGAAGCTACACATACGCTTGTTATTCACCAGCATTACTGGAGAGTCTCCACAAGCCCCCATGCACTCGCCCTCTTTCAAGGTGAATGTGCCACAAGGAGTTGTCTCGTTATAGCCGATGCCTAATGTTTCTTTTAAATACGTTGCAGCAGTTTCACCATGAGTTAACTGGCAAGGTAGATTTGTGCAAATCACTAATTTGTACTTACCAATCGGCTTGGTGTCATACATGTTGTAAAAAGTAGCTACCTCATCCACCGCAATGGTAGGCATTTCTAAAATCTGGGCAACTGTTTCAATTACCTCAGGTGACACCCAACCTACCTCAGTTTGAGCAGCAATTAAGGAAGCCATCACAGCAGATTGCTTTTGCTCTGGAGGGTATTTCGCGACATTGCGTGCAATGTCTGCGAGCGTTTTGTCAGATAGTTGAAGAGTTGTTGTCATGAATTCATCCTTGGCGCGCTGTATTAGCGGTCAATCTCCCCGAATACGATATCTTGGGTACCAATAATGGTTACGGCATCGGCCAACATGTGGCCACGTGACATCTCATCCATTGCGGACAAATGTACGAATCCTGGCGCACGAATTTTCATACGGTATGGTTTATTGGCGCCATCAGAAATCAAATAGATACCAAACTCACCTTTTGGATGCTCAACCGCAGAGTAAGCCTCTCCATCAGGAACGTGCATACCTTCAGTAAAGAGTTTGAAATGGTGAATCAACTCTTCCATATTGGTCTTCATATCTACGCGCTTTGGCGGAGATACTTTATGGTTGTCACTCATGACGGGACCATCATTTGCCTTGAGCCAAGCCACGCACTGCTTAATGATGCGATTAGATTGACGCATTTCTTCCATGCGCACTAAATAGCGGTCATAAGAGTCACCATTTACGCCAACCGGAATATCAAAGTCGAGTTTGTCGTAAGTTTCGTAAGGTTGCTTTTTACGTAAGTCCCACTCAATACCAGAACCACGCAACATCGGACCAGTGAAGCCGAGCTGCAAAGCGCGCTCAGGTGAAACAACGCCAATACCTACTAAACGTTGCTTCCAAATACGGTTATCCGTTAAGAGATTGCAATACTCATCTACGTTGGCATCAAAACCATTTGAGAACTGCTCAATGAAGTCGAGCAAAGTACCGCTACGGTTTTCATTCAAACGCTTAATTGCAGACGCACTACGAATCTTTGACTTAGAGTATTGCGCCATCTGCGTTGGCAGGTCGCGATAAACACCACCTGGACGATAGTAAGCAGCATGCATACGAGCGCCTGAAACGGCTTCGTACATATCAAAAATATCTTCACGATCGCGGAAGGCGTACAAGAACACAGCCATGGCACCAACGTCTAAGCCATGACAGCCAATCCACAAGAGGTGATTGAGCAAACGGGTTAATTCGTCATACATCACGCGAATGTATTGCGCACGCAAAGGCACATCTACTTGCAGCAATTTTTCGATCGCCATCACGTAAGCATGCTCGTTAGACATCATTGATACGTAATCCAGACGATCCATGTAAGGAACGTTCTGAATCCAGGTACGTGTCTCTGCTAATTTTTCTGTAGCGCGATGCAATAAACCAATGTGCGGATCAGCACGCTGAATTACCTCACCATCAAGCTCTAACACTAGACGCAATACGCCGTGTGCCGCAGGATGCTGAGGGCCAAAATTGAGGGTGTAGTTCTTAATTTGTGCCATGACTTAAACCGGACCTCCGTACTGCTCTTCGCGCACGATACGCGGTGTAATTTCACGCGCTTCAATCGTGACAGGCTGATACACCACACGCTTTAACTCTGGGTCATAGCGCATTTCTACGTTTCCAGAGATTGGGAAATCTTTTCTAAATGGATGACCGATGAAACCGTAATCAGTCAAGATACGGCGTAAGTCTTCATGACCATCAAACAAGATACCGTAGAGGTCAAATGCTTCACGTTCAAACCAGTTAGCAGCAGCCCAAACTGGGGTTAATGAAGCAACAATCGGGTAAGCATCTTCCGGAGCAAATACACGGACGCGTAAACGCCAGTTATGGGCAATGGACAAGAGATGTGAGACAACGCCAAAGCGCTGACCGCCCCACTGTCCTTCGCGGTAGTCTTGATAATCTACACCGCATAAATCAATCAATTGCTCAAAAGCCAAGGAAGGGTCGTCGCGCAATAATATGGCGGATTCAAAATAAGTATCTGCATTTACAACAACAGTAACTTCACCCAAAGCGATTTCAATTGACTGAGCGCGCTTACCTAAAACTTTTTCTAGATTGGCGGCGAGTTGAACTAAACGATCTGACATGATTTAAGCCTTCCGCGCAATCGTGCTAGTACGAGCGATCTTGGATTGCAACTGAATGATTCCGTAAATCAACGCTTCTGCAGTTGGAGGGCAACCAGGAACATAAATATCCACTGGCACGATACGGTCACAACCGCGAACTACTGAATACGAGTTATGGTAATAACCACCACCATTGGCACAAGAACCCATGGAGAGTACCCAGCGTGGCTCAGGCATTTGGTCATAGACCTTTCGCAGCGCTGGGGCCATCTTGTTACATAAGGTGCCAGCCACAATCATCAAGTCGGATTGACGTGGAGATGGGCGGAAAACCACACCAAATCGATCTAAGTCGTAACGGGATGCGCCCGCATGCATCATTTCTACAGCGCAGCAAGCAAGACCAAAAGTCATTGGCCATAGAGAGCCGTTACGCGTCCAGTTAATTAACTGGTCTGCAGTAGTGGTAACAAATCCTTCTTTGAGAACGCCTTCTAATGCCATATCGATCACTCCCAGTCGAGAGCGCCCTTTTTCCAGATGTACACAAAGCCCACAATGAATTCCAATAAGAAAATCACCATGGAAGCGTAGCCAAACCAGCCAATGTCACGCAAAGCCACACCCCACGGGAATAGGAAGGCAGTTTCTAAGTCAAATAAGATAAATAGGATGGCGATAAGGTAGTAGCGCACGTCAAATTTCATACGCGCATCTTCGAAGGCCTCAAAACCACACTCATATGGAGACAGTTTTTCAGCGTCTGGCTTCGAAGGAGCCAAAATTTTTCCGAGGAACATGGGGACTAAACCCACCCCAATACCTACGAGGATGAAAAGCAGAACGGGAAAGTAGTTAGCGAGATTCAAAATGGCCCTAAGTCGTTCGTCTGGTAAGTCCTAATTAGCTACAAATTATCAATTATTCCGGTATACAAAACCTTGATTTACAGCATAAACCCCTACAAATTCTACAATTTGGTGCCGACGGCGAGACTCGAACTCGCACAGCCTAAGCCACTACCCCCTCAAGATAGCGTGTCTACCAATTTCACCACGTCGGCATCTTGTAAAACCCATCAATTCTACTGCATTGCACCACTGAGTTACCCCAAAATAGGGGTGCTGAGTGCTTAAAACCTACTTTTTTTACTTTGGAACAGCCGGCTTAGTCGGATCCTGGGCTGGAGCAGCTGGCGCTGGGGCTGGAGCCACAACCGGCGCTACTGTGCCAGACAAAATTCCAGGGCTAACTTCCTTTTTATTGCCAATCCAAGTAATGCCTAAAGTGCAGACAAAAAAGACTGCCGCAAAAATAGCAGTTGTGTGGGATAGGAAATTGGCTGAACCACTGGCGCCAAACAAGCTACCTGAGGATCCAGAACCAAAAGCAGCTCCCATATCAGCGCCCTTACCTTGCTGCAACAACACCAGCAAGATCACAGCCAAAGCTGAAATTACCTGCAAAACGATCAATAAAGTCTTAAACCATTCCATGGCTTATCTCCAAATAAAAAAACTAGGCCTGACAAATGGCCAGAAAATCTTGTGGGTTCAATGAAGCACCCCCAATCAATCCGCCATCAATATCCGGCATTGCAAACAGTTCAACGGCATTATCAGGTTTAACACTGCCGCCATACAAAATTCCCACGTGGGAAGCTACGTCCTCATCGAACTCCGCTAACTGCAAGCGGATTGCGCGATGCATATCTTGGGCCGTCTGAGCGCTTGCCACCTTACCTGTGCCAATAGCCCAAATAGGCTCATAAGCAATCAGGCAGTCAGCCAAACGGTCTTGCAAAATAGCGACTTGCTTTGAGATTTGACCTCGCACTACCTCAACCTCACGACCAGAGTTACGCTCATCAGCAGACTCACCGACACAAATTACTGGGATCATGCCGTTGTCGAGTACCTGAAGGGCTTTCTCAGCAACCTGTTCATCCACCTCGTGGTGATATTGGCGACGCTCAGAGTGGCCAACAATCACATAAGCGCAATTCAACTCTTTCAGCATAGAAGCAGCAACTTCGCCTGTATACGCACCGTCAGCATAAGCCGATACATCCTGAGCACCTAAGCTTAAAAAAGCCAACGAACAATCACGAATTAAATCACCGCACTGCGCTAAGTAAGGAGCAGGAACGCACACCGCATACTTGCGACCTGCCGGCATTCCCTGCTCCATGCTACGGCAAACGGTCTTGACCCAGTCTGCATTGCTTGCAAGACTGCCGTTCATTTTCCAGTTACCGATAACAGTGAGTGGGCGCATTAAATCTAGCTCAATACTTAAACAGTTAAGACAATCTTGCCAACGTGCTCAGAAGACTCCATCAAACGATGGGCGTCAGCAGCTTGATCCAAGGTAAATGTTTTATAAATCACTGGCTTCAACTTGCCTGCATCTAGCAAAGGCCAGATACGTGCATGTAGCTGCTGAGTAATTTGCTTCTTAAATGACACTGGACGTGGGCGCAAAGTAGAACCAGTAATGGTTAAACGACGACGCAAAATTTGTCCGGTATTTACTTCAGCCTTTGATCCGCCCATGATCGCAATAATCACAATGCGGCCATCATCAGCCAAACAATCAATTTCTTTTTGTACGTAGGTACCAGTGACCATGTCGAGCACTACATTGACACCTTTGCCGTCTGTAGCTTTTTTTACTTCTTCTACAAAATCTTGTGTCTTGTAATTGATCGCCAAGTCTGCACCTAAAGCAACGCAAGCAGCGCACTTCTCATCAGTACCGGCAGTCACAAATACTTTATGACCTAAAGCCTTAGCAATCAAAATAGCAGTCACACCAATACCGCTGGAGCCACCTTGCACGAGCAAAGTCTCACCTTCAGATAACTCGCCACGCATGAAGACGTTGCTCCACACAGTGTAAAAAGTTTCAGGCAATGAGGCTGCTTCTTGATCGGTAAATCCTTTTGGATAAGGCAAGCATTGTGCAATGGGAGCGGTACACAATTCTGCGTAACCACCGCCTTGCACAAGCGCACAAACCTTATCACCAACCTTGAGGCCAAACAGATTATCAGCGTGAGCTAAGTCACCGCCGACAATCTCGCCAGCCACTTCAAGACCAGGAATATCTGATGCGCCTGCTGGAACTGGGTAATGACCTTTACGTTGCAAAACGTCCGGGCGATTAATCCCAGCAGCAATTACCTTAATCAAAATCTCACCCGTACCAGCAGCCGGAGCCACTGGATCAGGACGAGTGGCAGCAACCAACATTTCTGGTGCACCAAATTCTTTGATTTCCATTACGCGCATATGAACTCCCGCTCGCTTACTTTACTTAAGCAGTTTCGCCAGATGCAGGAGCCGCTTCAGCAGCAGCCTCGGTTGCGCCAGCTAAAGGAGCAATCGTGCCACCCTCATCTGCCATTGCAGCCTTGAGAGACAAACGCAAACGACCGCGCTCATCAGCAGCCAACAACTTCACGCGAACTACTTGGCCTTCTGCTAAATAGTCTTTAACTTCTTTTACACGCTCATTAGAGATTTCAGAGATGTGCAAGAGGCCGTCTTTACCCGGAAGAATATTTACCAAAGCACCGAACTCGAGCAACTTCACAACTGGGCCTTCGTAGATCTTGCCCACTTCAGCTTCAGCAGTAATGCCTTCGATACGTGCTTTTGCTTCAGCCATACCTTCAGCAGAAGTAGAAGCAATCGTTACAGTACCGTCATCTTTAATGTCGATGCTGCAACCAGTTTCTTTAGTTAAGGCTTGAATTGTTGCGCCGCCCTTACCGATTACTTCACGAATCTTGTCTGGATGAATCTTGAAAGAAACCATACGTGGAGCATGTGCAGACAATTCAGTGCGAACTGAACCCATTGCTTCTTGCATCTTGCTCAAAATGTGCAAACGGCCTTCTTTAGCTTGAGCCAATGCAACTTGCATAATTTCTTTAGTAATACCTTGAACTTTAATGTCCATCTGAAGTGCAGTAATACCGTTTGCAGTACCAGCCACTTTGAAGTCCATATCGCCTAAGTGATCTTCGTCACCCAAGATGTCTGTCAACACAGCGAAACGATTGCCATCCAAAATCAAGCCCATTGCTACACCAGCAACGTGTGCTTTAACTGGAACGCCAGCATCCATCATGGCTAAACAGCCGCCGCAAACGGAAGCCATTGAAGATGAGCCATTGGACTCAGTGATTTCTGAAACCACACGAATGCTATATGCAAAATCTTCTGCGCTTGGCAATACTGGAATCAAAGCACGTTTAGCCAAACGACCGTGACCAATTTCACGACGCTTAGGGCTACCTACACGACCTGTTTCGCCAGTTGCGAACGGAGGCATGTTGTAGTGGAACATGAAGCGATCACGGTACTCGCCTTCGAGCGCGTCAATGATCTGCTCATCACGTGCAGTACCTAAAGTAGCTACTACGAGAGCCTGTGTTTCACCACGGGTAAACAATGCTGAACCGTGTGTGCGTGGCAATACACCATTGCGAATCTCGATCGGACGAACAGTGCGTGTGTCACGACCATCGATACGTGGCTCGCCATTCAAAATCTGGCTACGAACAATCTTCGCTTCAATTTCAAACAGGATGTCGTTAACAGCAACAGCATCAACATCACCCTCTTCGGATAACTTAGCCATTACTTCTTTAGTAATTTCTTTAAGCTTGTCTGAACGAGCACCCTTTTGACGAATCTGATAAGCCTCGCGCAATGGCGCTTCAGCCAATGCAGTGACCTTAGCAATGAATGGCTCATCTTTAGGTGCGGCAGTCCAATCCCACTCTGGCTTGCCAGCTTCGCGCACTAAATCATTAATTGCGTTGATCGCAGTTTGCATTTGGTCATGACCGTATACAACCGCACCTAACATGATCTCTTCTGACAACTGATTGGCTTCTGACTCAACCATCAATACAGCAGCTTGTGTACCAGCAACAATCAAATCCATCTCACTGGTAGCTTGCTCTGTACGAGTTGGGTTCAAGAGGTATTGACCGTTAGCGTAACCAACACGTGCTGCGCCAACTGGGCCAGCAAATGGAATGCCTGAAACTGCCAAAGCTGCAGAAGCAGCGATCAGCGCAGGAATATCAGCAGGCACATCTGGGTTGATAGACAACACATGCACTACTACCTGAACTTCGTTTAAGAAGCCTTCTGGAAACAATGGACGCAATGGACGATCGATCAAGCGGGAGATCAATGTCTCGCCTTCTGATGGACGACCTTCACGGCGGAAGAAGCCACCAGGAATTTTTCCTGCGGCGTAAGTTTTTTCGAGGTAATCAACAGTCAATGGGAAAAATGACTGGCCTGGCTTAGCTGATTTAGAAGCAACTACTGTGCCCATTACTACTGTGTCATCAACGTTAACGATGACAGCACCACCAGATTGGCGAGCGATCTCGCCTGTTTCCATAGTGACTTGATGGTTACCCCATTGAAACGTTTTTACTACTTTTTTAAACATCGTCATTCTGATCTTCTCCAAATTGTTCACGTAAAAGCCACATGGTTTTTACGCTTGTCGTGGGATAAAGCAGTGTCACGACAACACTGGAGCGATTAAAGATCACAAGGGATGCCATTCCAGGGAGGCACTGAATTCTTTAACTCAGAAACTCATTGGAATGACACGATCCCCTACACAAATAATCTTGAAGCGCTCAAAAAACATGCCATCTGCTTAAGACTGATTCCGTTAAGAAACAACCCTAAGATAGATGGCATTGCATACCGATAAGAATTACTTGCGGAGACCTAATTTCTCGATCAATGCGCGATAGCGACCCAAATCCTTGCCCTTGAGGTAATCCAAGAGGCGGCGGCGGCGTGAAACCATCTTCAACAAACCACGACGGCTGTGATGATCTTTAGCGTTAGCTTTGAAATGGGGGGTTAATTCATTGATGCGGGCTGTAAGCAATGAAACTTGAACTTCAGGGCTACCCGTATCGTTTGCGCTGCGCGCGTTTTCTTTGACGATTTCCGCCGTTTTAATATCAGCAACTGCCATTTTCATACTCCTAACTTGCGAACACCTGAGCTTTCACCCAATTTGTGTCGTGCATTTATTAATCAAATAAAACAAAAAAGCTTTAAAAATCAAAGCCCTCGAATTGTAGCAGAGAGAAGCCAAAAAATGAGGGCTCTCCCCCTAATAACTTGCTATTCTCTAGGAATCCTTTGAGTAGAAAATACCTAAATAATCAATAAAATCAATAACTTATGAAAATTAATCGCCTCACTACCCCTATATTTACCCTGGTTTTGAGTGCTTTTTGCCTCAATAACAGTGCTTTTGCCCAATTTTCTAATCCTTTTGCATCTCAAAAGACGGTTTCTCAGCAACGGGAAGACATTCTTAAATCGAGCAATGACACCCTCAAGGCGCTATACCAAGTTCAGCCCAAGGCAAAAGAGGTCATTGAAAAATCAATTGGCTATGCCACCTTTAGCAACTTTGGTATGAAGATCTTGATTGCGGGTGGCGGAACGGGCAGCGGCGTCGTTGTCCAAAAAGATGGGATTAAGCCGATTTATATGAATATGGCCGAAGTGCAAGCAGGCCTGGGCATTGGAATTAAATCCTTCCAGAATATCTTTGTATTCCAGACAGAGGCAGCCTTAAATGACTTCGTAAATTCTGGATGGACCTTTGGTGGTCAAGTGACTGCTGCCGCCAAATACGAGACTAGCGGTAGCGCTTACCAGGGCGCAACAACAGTAGCGCCTAGCGTATTAATGTATCAACTAACAGACTCAGGCCTTGCCGCTGAAATCACCGGCAAGGGCACCAAGTACTACAAGAGCACAGACCTCAATAAATAAGAAGGGTTCATCAATCAGATGCTGCAGATGATGCTTGAAATTCTTAAGGCGTCATCTGTGCATTGAGTTTAGCTTGGCTAGGATCATGCAATTTATTCAGTGCAGATAAGTAGGCTTTCGCTGATGCAGCAATAATGTCGGGATCAGTCCCAACGCCATTGACGATGCGACCGCCCTTAGCCAAACGCACAGTCACTTCACCCTGAGATTGCGTACCCGAAGTGATTGCATTGACTGAGTAAAGCAATTGCTCTGCCCCACTCTTCACAATCTCTTCAATCGCATTCAAGCTAGCATCAACCGGGCCATTACCTTCTGCCTCAGAGCTTGTCTCTTTATCGCCAACCCGGAAGGTGACCTTAGATTTTGGTCGCTCACCTGTTTCAGAATGCTGACTCAAAGAGATAAATTTATAAAACTCACCCTCTTCCGCTGCAGCAGAATCCGACATAATGGCAATAATATCTTCATCAAAAATTTCTGATTTTTGATCAGCCAATGTTTTAAAGCGCACAAATGCTTCATTCAAATCCGCTTCAGCCTCAATCGCAATACCTAACTCTTGTAAGCGCTGTTTGAATGCATTGCGGCCCGACAACTTGCCAAGCACAATCTTGTTAGCAGACCAACCCACATCTTCTGCGCGCATGATTTCATAGGTATCGCGATTCTTCAAGATGCCATCTTGGTGGATGCCGGAAGTATGTGCAAAAGCATTGGCGCCAACAACTGCCTTGTTTGGCTGAACAACAAAACCAGTAATTTGTGATACTAATTTAGAAGCTGGAACGATCTGAGTAGCATCAATGCCGCACACCATATCAAAGTAATCTTTGCGAGTACGCAAAGCCATTACGATCTCTTCCAAGGCCGTATTACCAGCACGCTCGCCCAAGCCATTAATCGTGCACTCAATTTGACGCGCGCCACCAATCTTCACGCCAGCCAATGAATTAGCAACAGCCATACCTAAGTCATTGTGGCAATGTACGGACCAGACCGCTTTATCTGAATTGGGGACACGGGTACGCAGAGTCTTCATGAATTCGCCATATAACTCTGGTGTGGCATAGCCTACGGTATCGGGGATATTGATGGTGGTTGCACCTTCATTAATCACCGCCTCCACCACTCTGCACAAGAAATCCATTTCTGAGCGATAGCCATCTTCGGCTGAGAACTCAATATCTTCAGCCAAGTTTCTGGCGAAGCGAATGGAGCGCTTCGCTTGCTCCAACACTTCCTCTGGAGACATCCGCAATTTCACCGCCATATGCAATGGGCTGGTTGCCAAGAATGCGTGAATGCGTTTTGCATTGGCAGCCTTCAAAGCATCCGCTGCGCGCGTAATGTCTTTGTCGTTAGCACGTGCGAGTGAGCATACGATGGAATCTTTTACTGCAGCAGCCACTGCAGAGATCGCCTGGAAGTCGCCCTCTGAGCTCGCAGCAAACCCAGCCTCGATCACATCAACCTTGAGACGCTCTAACTGGCGAGCAATACGTACCTTTTCGTCCTTCGTCATTGAGGCACCTGGTGATTGCTCACCATCACGTAAGGTGGTATCAAAAATGATTACTTTGTCGCTCATCACTACTCTCCGGTTCAGTATTACTTAATGGTGTTTATTACTTCATTACGAATCTAAAAACAAAAACCCCAGCAATTTGCTGGGGCTGGTATGCGGTGGTTAATGAATTACTTTAATCTCATTAACTCAGGCCTTACCTGCCCCAAGCTGTAAGCTTAGTGCCAGTAGAAGAAGGCTAGATAAAAGTGAGAAATTCATCAACATGGATTAAATATAACCTAAAAATCCGGTTTTAGCTAAAACGGCGACCGCTCACCCGTTCCCATGCCCAAATGACATAACCTGAAATGGAATACACAACAAAAAGGCCGAATAGAGTTAATGGAGGATTCGAGGAGATCAAGACGAAGGTCAAAATCATTAAGACCATCACGCCAAATGGAACCCGGTAACGAACATCCAAGGCTTTGCCGCTATAAAAACGGGCGTTAGACACCATTGTCAAACCGGCATAAACGGCCAAGAAGAAAGTAATCCATGGAATGGCGCTATCGCGGACAGGGATCTTATTGTCATCGGCCAGCCAAATAAAACCCGCCATCAACGCACCAGCAGCTGGACTAGGCAATCCCTGGAAGAATTTCTTATCCACAACACCAGTATTGACGTTAAAACGGGCTAAGCGCAAAGCGGCACCGGCGCAATAGGTAAAAGCAGCCAACCAACCCCACTTACCTAAATCTTTCAGAGCCCACTCATAAGCCACCAATGCTGGGGCCACGCCAAATGACACCATGTCAGCTAGAGAGTCATACTGCTCTCCAAAAGCACTTTGAGTATTCGTCATGCGCGCAACGCGACCATCCATGCCATCCAGAACTAAAGATGCGAAGATGGCAATGGCTGCTATCTCAAAGTGGTGGTTCATCGCATTAACGATGGCAAAGAAACCGCAGAACAAAGCAGCAGTTGTAAATGCATTAGGAAGTAAGTAGATACCTTTGCTGCGTTTACGCGGCTTATCCGCATGCAACGCTTCTACCTCGAAATCAACTTCATCCCCAAGATCCTCTGCCCACTCATCTTGAGTGCGATCGGTGCGGGTACGCGCCAAGCGACTACGGTCAATGCGGCCACGACGACGAAATGTACTCAAAGAATATTCCCAGTTAAAAGGACTTAATTAATCTAAGCCGGGTACGCGCGCTAAAGCGGTGTTAGTAGCAAAAACTTTATCACCCACGCTGACCAAAGGCTCAGCTGTTAAGGGTAAATATACATCGACACGGGAGCCAAAGCGAATAAAGCCGTAACGCTCACCTGCCTTGAGTCTATCGCCAACATGGATGTAACAAAGAATACGACGAGCGATGAGGCCTGCAACCTGAACCAAAGTCACGATTTGACCGTTGGCATCAATCACTACGGCATTGCGCTCATTTTCTGTAGAGGCTTTGTCTAAGTCCGCATTCACAAACTTGCCAGGAAAATACTGAATCTCTTTTACCAAACCGTTAACTGCGCTACGGTTGGAGTGAACGTTAAATACGTTCATAAAAACACTAATCTTCAAAGCTTCACGACCAGCGTAAGGATCGTTCGCTACTTCAACCACAACGATACGACCATCGGCTGGAGATAACACTAAGTCACGACCGATAGCAGCGATACGCTGCGGATCGCGGAAGAACTGCAGAACAAAGATAAAAATGATCCACAAAGGCCATGACCATGCAATACCACCTAAATAGTGGACTAGCAAAGTGACAGCCCCCACTAATGCCAAATACGGCCAACCTTCTTTCGCAATAATGGGGTGCGGATACATCATCTTTGTTCTGAGCCTTTTCAGTTACAGCTATTAGTTTCTAACTACTTATTACTTTGTTCTTGCTTAGTTCTTAGTCTGATCAACTAATTTGTTCTTTGCAATCCAAGGCATCATGGCGCGCAACTTAGCACCAACCACTTCGATGTCATGCTCAGCATTCAAGCGACGACGTGAAATCAAAGTAGTCGCACCTGCTTTGTTTTCCAAGATGAAGCTCTTAGCGTACTCACCAGTCTGAATATCTTTCAAGCACTGACGCATTGCGTTCTTGGTGTCTTCAGTCACTACACGTGGACCAGTCACATACTCACCGTACTCAGCGTTGTTAGAGATAGAGTAGTTCATGTTGGCGATACCACCTTCGTAGATCAAGTCAACAATCAACTTGAGCTCATGTAAGCACTCGAAGTAAGCCATTTCAGGAGCGTAACCAGCTTCAACCAAAGTTTCGAAACCAGCTTTGATCAATTCCACTGCGCCACCGCAAAGAACAGCCTGCTCACCGAACAAGTCAGTTTCAGTTTCTTCACGGAAATTTGTTTCGATGATGCCGGCACGACCGCCACCGTTTGCTGTTGCATATGACAAAGCAACATCACGAGCAGAGCCAGATTTATCTTGGTACACAGCGATCAAATGGGGAACGCCACCACCTTGAGCATAAGTACCACGCACAGTGTGGCCTGGTGCTTTAGGGGCAATCATGATTACGTCTAAGTCAGCACGTGGCTGAACTTGACCGTAGTGAACGTTAAAGCCGTGAGCAAATGCCAATGCAGCGCCCTGCTTAATATTTGGATGCACTTCTTTGTTGTACACCTCAGCAATTTGCTCATCAGGCAAAAGCATCATGACTACATCTGCATCTTTAACAGCTTCAGCAACTTCTTTAACTGTTAAGCCAGCATTCGCAGCCTTACTCCAAGAAGCACCGTCTTTACGTAAACCAACAGTCACGTTACAGCCTGAATCTTTGAGATTCAAAGCATGTGCGTGGCCCTGTGAACCGTAACCAATGATTGTTACTTTTTTGCCTTTAATGAGGGACAAATCAGCGTCTTTATCGTAAAAAACTTTCATGCTCTTTCCTTGTATTGAAAATGTAGTTAATTCAGTAATCAGTTAAAAAAATTAAACCTTGAGGATGCGTTCGCCGCGCCCAATACCAGAACCACCTGAACGGACAGTTTCCAGAATCGATGCACGATCAATCGAATCAATAAAGGCATCCAATTTAGCGCCATCACCAGTCAATTCAATGGTGTAACTCTTATCAGTCACATCAATGATGCGACCACGGAAGATATCCGTTGTACGTTTCAACTCTTCACGCTCTTTACCAACAGCGCGAACTTTGATCATCATGAGCTCGCGCTCAATATGAGGACCTTCAGTCAAATCAAACACCTTCACCACCTCAACTAAGCGATTTAAGTGTTTTGTGATTTGCTCAATGACATCCTCTGAACCAATCGTAACAATCGTCATGCGAGACAGTGAGGGATCCTCAGTAGGTGCAACGCTGAGTGTTTCAATGTTGTAGCCACGGGCTGAGAATAAGCCAACCACACGAGACAATGCCCCTGGTTCGTTCTCTATCAATACAGAAATAATATGTCGCATTAGAGATCCTCGCTACCCAAAAGCATTTCAGTAATACCCTTACCTGCTTGAACCATTGGCCAAACGTTTTCTTCTGGGTCAGTCTGGAAATCCATAAACACAGTGCGATCTTTTAGGCGAATCGCTTCTTTGAGGGCGCCTTCAACATCTGACTTCTTCTCAATGCGCATGCCAACGTGGCCAAAAGCCTCAGCCAACTTCACAAAGTCTGGCAAAGAATCCATATAAGAGCTTGAATAGCGCTTGTTATAAGTCAACTCTTGCCACTGACGAACCATACCGAGGTAACGGTTGTTCAATGACACGATCTTCACAGGCGTGTCGTACTGTTTACAAGTAGACAACTCTTGAATACACATCTGAATCGAACCCTCACCTGTAATGGTGAATACATCTTTATCAGGGAATGCCTTCTTGATGCCCATGGCATACGGCAAGCCAACGCCCATCGTACCCAGACCACCAGAGTTGATCCAGCGACGTGGCTTATCAAACTTATAGAACTGCGCAGCCCACATTTGATGCTGACCTACGTCAGAGCAAATGAATGCATCGCCGCCAGTAAGTTCCCATAACTTCTGAACTACGTACTGAGGCTTAACAATTTGTGAAGCTTCGTCGTATTTCAGGCAATCTTTTTTGCGCCACTCGTTAATCTGCTCCCACCATGCAGCAAGCTTCGCATCATTCTTGCGTGGGCCAGCAGCTTTGAGCTGAGCAGTCATCTCTTGCAATACTTCCTTGAGATTACCAACGATAGGAACATCTACTTTCACCCGCTTCGAAATCACGGATGGGTCGATATCAATATGAATAATCTTGCGTGGATGACTTGCAAAGTGTGCGGTATTACCAATCACGCGGTCATCAAATCGAGCGCCAATCGCAATCAACACATCGCTGTGCTGCATCGCCATATTGGCTTCGTAAGTACCGTGCATACCGAGCATGCCGAGGAATTGCGGACTTGTTCCCGGGAATCCACCAAGACCCATCAAAGTATTAGTTACTGGATAGCCTAGCAAATCAGCAAACTCTTTTAACTCGGGTGCGGCATCAGCCAAGATAACGCCACCACCGGTATAGATGTATGGGCGCTCTGCTTCTTGCAATAAAGAAACTGCCTTACGAATCTGCCCGCTATGCCCTTTAATAACTGGGTTATAGGAGCGCATCTCGAGGGTATCTGGATAAACAAATGGTCCCTTCGCAGCAGAGACATCCTTAGGGATATCAATTAATACTGGGCCTGGACGACCGGTCTGTGCGATGTGAAAAGCCTTCTTAATCACTAAAGGAAGGTCTTTTACATCTTTCACTAAGAAATTGTGTTTTACCACTGGGCGAGTAATACCTACGGTATCTGCTTCCTGGAAAGCATCTTCACCAATCGCGTACGTAGGCACGTTGCCGCTAATGACCACCATCGGAATGGAGTCAGTGTAAGCAGTAGCAATTCCGGTAACCGCATTGGTTACACCAGGGCCTGATGTCACTAGAGCAACGCCAACCTTACCGGTTGCACGTGCGTAGCCATCGGCCGCATGAACTGCTGCTTGCTCATGGCGAACAAGAATATGTTCAAACTTGTCCTGCTTAAAGATTTCGTCGTAGATAAAGAGAACAGAACCGCCCGGGTAACCCCAAACGTATTCAACTCCCTCTTTGTGCAATGCCTTAACCAACATCTCGGCGCCAATCATTTCAGGCGCATTCGCTGTGGAATTTGGGTTTGCTGTGTCTTGGTTAGCTTTAGAAGCTAAAAATTCGGCGCTGCTTGTATTCATTTTCTTTCGTCCTTTGCAATTTTCGGCAAAAAATTGTTTGGTCTGTTCTGTCTCCTGCTTGTGGCCTGAGTTCGAACGGCGCTGCTACCGGAAAAAACCACTTCTTGAATGAGATTCTAGGTAGTAAGCCCTACATTCTATAGCAATCCCCTAAAATAGACCAATTCCCTCTGATTCAGGTCTAATCCACTGAATGGCCTCACCCCAAGAACTTTCTGACTTCCTCAGCAGTGTTGAGCAGCGTGCTTTCAAGCAAGCGGTCTATGCTGTGCGGGATGACGATGCAGCCTTAGACATTGTTCAAGATGCCATGATTAAGTTGGCCGAAAAATATGGTGACCGCCCAGCAGCCGAACTACCCCTGGTTTTCACCAGAATTCTGCAAAACCGCATTCATGACTGGTTTAGACGTCAAAAGGTTCGAAATACTTGGGTAACCTTGTTCTCCAATATGGGTAAGAAATCGGATGAAAACGATGATTTTGACCCCCTGGAGTCACTTTCAGCGCCGGATGATAGTGAAATTCACCAAGATGGTGCCTTTAAGCTAGAACGTAGTCAGCTTTTGGAGTCCCTGGAGTCAGAAATATCAAAATTGCCCGCCCGTCAACGAGAAGCCTTCCTGATGCGTTATTGGGATGAGCTGAGTATTACTGAAACTGCCCTTGCCATGAGTTGTAGCGAGGGAAGCGTCAAAACCCACTGCTCAAGAGCCACCCAGGCTCTAGCTAAAGCATTGAAATTAAAAGGAATTACGCTGTGAACCGCAATCAAGACATCCTAAACCCAACAGAAGCTGACCAATTTGGCCAGTCCGCTGCTGCCCTGCTCCGCCAAGGATCTCAATCCTTGCCAGCCGGCATCAAAGATCGTCTCTATGCAGCACGCTTAAAGGCACTTTCCGTCAAAAAGCCAGAAAAAGTGCGTATCAAGCAATATGCTTTGGCCAGCACCTCTGGGAACTGGTCTTCGGGTTCTCGCTCATTTTGGAATAACGTGGGTTGGGTGATCCCTCTTGTTGTTCTTGTTTTTGGCTTAGTTGGAATTGCTCAATGGCAAGATAACTCCCGGATTAATGACATTGCCGAGTTGGATGCAGCACTGTTGAGCGACGATGTGCCTCCTGATGCCTATGCTGATAGCGGCTTTATGCGCTTCCTCAAGAATGGCCCCTTAGCCGATGCAGAGCAAGATGGCTTGGATACGCCCAAATCACCTTCTTAATATCAAACGAAAACTCAAATAGCGCATGCTAAAAAACTTACGCTCTATTTGTGCAGTCCTCAGCATCAGCTCAGCCCTTACGCTAGCTGTTAGCGCTCTAACCTCGCCCACCGCATTTGCTCAGACAGCAACAAGCAGTCACGGTAAAAGCACTGTTACCCCAGAGAGAAAACCGGATGGGACATGGGAAGGTCTAAAACCTGAACAACAAAAAATTCTGGCCCCTCTCGAGGGTGATTGGGACTACATGTTGCCTGAAAGTCGTAAACGATGGACACAGGTAGCCAACCTCTACCCCAGGATGAAAGCGGCAGACCAACAACGGCTTCAGTCTCGCATGGCCAGCTGGTCAAACCTGTCTCAAAAAGATCGTCGTATTGCACGAGAGAATTACCTAAGCAGCCTCAAGTTTCCACCTGAGAAAAAAGCTGAAGCTTGGAGCGCCTATCAAAAACTGAGTGCTGAGCAAAAAAATAAACTTGCTCAGGCTGAATTAAATCAAAAGAAGAAACCCACTGTCGTGAGTGCGCCAACCTTGCAACAACACCCCATCATTCAGCAGTCGAACCTAGCTCCGACATTACCTGCTGCTGCAGCTCCTCCAGCTCAAGAAGTTGCACCGCAAGGCGCAAGCTCGGATAGCGACTCAAACAATCAATAAGAATTCGTCAGTCGTGATTACCCCAGCGGAATTAAATGCACTCCCCGCCCCGCAATTTTGGCGGCGCGTCTCTTGTACGCTTTATGAGCAATTAGTTTTGCTGGGCGTAATAGCTCTGACATTTTTACTTCCTAATTTAGGCCTAGGTATTCTGTTTGGCATCTCATTGCCAAGTTGGCTCACCTTCCTGTATCTCTATGTCGTCCTTGGGATTTACTTTGTTTGGTATTGGACAAAGTCTGGACAGACGCTGGCGATGCAAACTTGGCGGATACGCATGATTGGTCCAGGGGGCTACAACCTCACTCGCAAGCAAGCAATCTGGCGCTATGTCTATGGATCCCTATGGCTCATACCCTGCGTTCTTCTGCAGTGGCTTTTCGAGTTACAGAGATGGCAAATTATTGAGATGCTATTCGCGGTGGCTTTATTTTTATGGCCCTTAAGCATCTACTTGGATCGCGTTAACCCGCTACTACGCCAAAGCTTGCCAGATCGCTTGGGTAGAACACGCTTAGTAGAGCTGCCAAAGAACTTAGTAACGCTCTCCTAAAATACTATTCTAAGTTAGCGGGTTCGCCCTAAATCTCGCGCAAACAGTCCATTGCAGTCGTTGTCTGAATTTTTCTCTGAAAGCGATATCCAGCCAAGAGACAAGCAGCAACTCCAAAGATCATGCCCATCGCCAAAGAGTGTGCGAATGCGTTGAACTCAATCTCTAATACAAATCGGCCAAGCGCCCATGCAGCTATTCCAGCAGCGAGTCCAGCCAGGACTCCAGAGAGCACTCCAATAATCAGCAGTTCAGCCAGAGCTATTTTTCTCAATAAAGCGCGTGATGCACCTACCGCCTTGAGCAATGCGGCACTCCTAAAGCGCTCATCTTGAGTAGCTGCAATTGCAGCTACTAGCACCAGTATCGCTGCTGCGATCGTAAACGCAAACAATAGACCCAGCACTGAAGACAGTCGATCCAAGACATCTTGTATCTGCTGCAAAGAGGTCGCTACATCGACAATAGTCAGATTGGGGTAGCTCTGTGCAAGCTGGTAATCAAGCCCCTCAATGGCGGGGCTTTGATAGTACGAGGTAATCCACGATTGGGGCATGTCAGCCAGCATGGCGGGTGGCATGATGACGAAGAAATTCACCTTCATGGAACTCCAATCCAACTTACGAAGGGATGTGATTGGTGCAGTCACTTTTTCACCAGCGAGCTCAAAAGTCATTTGATCACCCAGCTTGAGCTTTAAAGTCTTTGCAATACCCGCTTCCAAAGAAACTTGCGGCGCAGCCCCTTCAATCCACTTTCCAGAAGTAATACGATTACCATCCGGCAATTGCTCGGTATAAGAGAGGTTGAATTCTCGATCGACTAAGCGACGCGCATTCTCATCAACGTAATCATTCGGCCCAATGGCTTTGCCATTAACCTCAACTAGGCGTGCACGGACCATTGGACTAAAACTAGGATTGGCTACTCCCGCACCTAGCAAGGACTGAGTAATGCCTGACTTTTGATCTTCCTGAATATTAATCATGAAGCGATTAGGTGCATCCACTGGAATATTTCCTTGCCACGTAACTAATAAATCCTGACGAAGTAAGAGAATCAGCAGCAAAGCCATCAAAGCAATGCCTAGAGCAGTAATTTGCATCACTGCAAATCCTGCGCGGCGTGCTTGTGCAGTCAATGCAAAGCGAAGAGCAAAGCTCTTAGTACTCCACCTCAAAAACCCAAGGTTGAGTAGGCGTAGTGATGACCAAGAAACTATGGCAAAAAGAGCAACGGCCAAAGTAAAGCTAATCGCAACCCAAGAAGCCAACTTTAAATCCTGCGCTGCGATAGCGATTAAAACTAGGCAAGTAATCATGCCAAAGAGTGCAACCCAAAGTGCTTTGATATTGACTGAACCTAACTCCTTGCGAATCAACCGTACCGGTGAAATCATCACCAAGCTAAATAATGGTGGGCCAGCAAAACCAATTAATAGGCAGGATGAGAACAAGATGCTCCAAGTTAATGGCCAAAGGGAAATCACAGGCAAGTTAGCAAAGACTAAATTGCCCAAAATACGAATTAATATTTCTTGAACTCCATAAGCAATAGCAGCGCCCATCAGAGCGGCCGATAAACAGAGAGTGCCCAATACCTTGATTTGATTTACCAGAATTGTCCTTTGACTTGCCCCAAGACATTTCATGACCGCACATACATCAGCCTGCTTTAAAACATAACGCCGCGCAGATAATGCAATCGCTACTGCAGCCACCATTGCGGTTAGCAAGGCAACCAAAGATAAGAATCGCTCTGCACGCTCTAGCGTTTTACGCATCGTCGGTTGCGCGTTTTCCAGGGTCTCAATACGCATTCCTCTGAGACCCTCAGATTCAATCCATTGTGTAGCCCATTTTTCATAATCAGAGATAGCCTGATCATTACCCGCCAGTAATAGACGATAAGTAACACGACTACCCAAACCAATGAGACCCGTTGACTGCAAGTCATCTAATGACATCATCACACGTGGCGCAAAGTTCATAAAGCCAGCACCACGGTCGAGCTCACGTTCCAAGATGCCGCTAATTAAAAACGTCTTATCTCCCAAGAGCATCTGATCGCCCACCTTCGCCTTCAATGCATTGAGCATGGCTGGATCAACCCAGACAGAAGCGGCTGGTGGGGTGAGATTTGTCTGGAAAGGCGAGACCTGCAAAGACCCACGCAATGGATAGGCCTTAGTAACAGCCTTGAGAGAGGCCAGCTTACTCTGCGCCCCAACAGTGGCCATACTCGGGAAGACAACAGTTTGAGCGGCGTTAAGTTGCCGATCTACCGCCTCTCGAATAAATCGCTCGGGTAAAGGTTGGTCAGAAACAAGCAGTAGATCTGCAGCAAGCAGTTGGCGAGCATCAAACTGAAAGGCACGCTGCATCCGATCCGCCAGAAAACTGACGCTGGATAACGCTGCTACAGAGAGAGTGAGAGCGACTAGTAAAGCAATCAGCTCACTAGATCGCAGATCCCGCCGAATATCCCGCAGAAAGCTCGCTAGCACTGCGATTAAATCGCCTGAATCTGGCCACCATCAACACGGATCACTGACCCAGTGATAAAGGAAGCATTCTGACTTGCTAGAAACGCGGCAGTATCACCATATTCCTGGGGATCACCATAACGGCCCGCTGGAATCAGTTTCAAGCTAGCCTGCACAACAGAGTCATAGCTGATGTTCTCGCGTTGTGCACGCGCCTCATCCAATTGACGCAAGCGATCCGTTGCTACACGACCCGGCATGATCACATTGACAGTAACCCCATCGGCAGCAACTTCGGCTGACAAGGTTTTAGACCATGCCAACAGCGCAGCGCGCAAGGTATTAGAAATTGCCAAGTTTTTAATTGGGGCAATCGCACCAGAAGTAGTGCTAGTAATAATGCGCCCCCATTTACGCTGGCGCATACCTGGAAGAACACGATCAGTAATGCTGATAAGTGATAGGACCATGTCATTAAAGCTCTTTTGCCATAAAGCAGGATCTTGACCAGTAGCTAGAGTTGGAGGAGGTCCGCCAGTGTTATTCACCAAGATATCAATCGGGCCAAGCTCTTTTTCTATTTTGCTAACTAGGTTATCAATGACTGAGGGATCCGATAAATCCCAACTCAAAGCTAAAGCAGTTCCACCAGCAGCTTCAATCAACTCAACAGATTTTTTTAGACCCTCGGGATTGCGACCAGTCACTGCGACCTTAACACCTTCACGAGCCAGAGAAACTGCCATTGCCTGGCCTAAACCTCGGCTAGATGCCAGCACCAATGCCACTTTGCCTTTAAGTCCTAAATCCATGTCTTCTCCACTTTTTATATTTATCGTAATTCTAAAATGACTATTGCCCTAAAGGTGGGGGCAGATTTCCGGCGTACTTATAAAGTACTACCTCATACTCTTTCAAAATTTGCGCTAAGGCCTCTTGCTGACCCAAGACCAATGCTTGAGGGGTGTTGTCTGTAAGGGCAACTCTCTTGGTATAGCGATTTTTACCAATGACTGGATTGCGCTTTTGCGGGTCGGTTGCTGTTAGGAAAAACTCTACTGTGACAACTGCCTCAGGACGGACGCGGTAATCACCATAAAACTCTTCCACAGAGACTTGCAGATTGTAATAAGGGAAAAAGCTATTTCCCTGCCCTACTGTCATGGAAAAGATTTGAGCGTTATTCAACCACTGGCGAGTGGCATTGCCCAACATCTCATTTGGCAACGCAGAATAAATATTGTAGAAATCCTTTTCATAACGCTGGTCACCAAGACGATAAACCAAGGACTTCCCATCAAAAGGAGGCGTTGTCGAGACAGAACCCATCTTGAGCCATAAATCGCTACGCGGTTTGTATGGCACCCCTGTGCGCTCGGGTGCAACCATCCAGCTAGCAGTCTCCGACGCTGGTCTTTTAGGCAAAGAGCAGGCGCTTAATGCAGTCACAATGAATGCTAAAGCAGCAAACTTAATTAGGCGTGAGTTTTTCATCGTCTGAATTTTCATTGATGTCATTTCTGGGCTCCATTCATTGGAGGCGTAATACGTGCAGGTGGCTCGCCCCAAATTAAGGTAGACGGTGATTGACTGGCCACGCGCGTAAATTCATTTAACTGCTCACTAGCTTGACGAAGATTCTCTAGAGTTGCGGTGGTATCACCCTGAACGCTGGTCACGGTTTGGCGCAAAGAAACCATAGTGGCAACCAATTCACGCATCAGAATGTTGAGCTGATCTTTGTCCGTCACTTTAGCAATTCGATCCATGAGAACATTGAGATCTTTTACTGAATTGATAAGGCCGGCATTATCTTTTCCATCACCAGCCATTAGCTTATTCAGATTACCTAAGAGCGCATCAAACTTCTTCTGAGTTCCATCAACATCCAATGAATTTAAAGCACCAATCAACTTCTGAATACCGGAAATGATTTCATCGGCCTGATTTGGCATCGATGGCACTACTGGATATTCTGAATGCCATGGATATTTGAGGGTATAGCTCTGATCAGATTTGGGATAAAAATCTAGCTCCACATAATTCACGCCGGTAATACCCATCGATCTAATGCGTGCGCGCAAGTTATCTTTGATAAAAGTTTCGAGATGATCTTTCTCGATGGCATCTCCAAAAATTTGCATTCGAACCACAACATACTCTTGCTTTTGGATCATGGGAATATCTTTTTCATACATGTCACCCGACAATCCGATTGAGGTTACCTGTCCAATTTTGACCCCCCTAAAGCGCACTGCTGCACCAGCATCTAAACCGGTCACTGATTGCTTGACATATGTCTCAACCATGAACGATTTTTTGAAAAGCTGCCCAGAGCCAAAAATTAAGATAATGGCTAGCAATGCACCGATTGCCGCTAGAACAAAAAGGCCTAAGCGGAAATAGTTGGGATTGGAGTTATTACTCATGCTGCGTCCTTGCTCATAATGCGATTAAAGAATTGATGCACCCGAGGATCTTTGCTCGTATCTCTTAATACTTTAGGGTCACCCTCAGCAATAATGCCTTTAGCATCCTTATCTAACATGATGACTTTATCGGCAATGGAATAAATGCTGGCTAATTCGTGAGAAACAATCACAAAGGTAAATCCTAAGTTTTTAGATAAATCCAAAATCGTACTGTCGAGATCGGCTGATGTAATGGGATCGAGACCAGCTGAAGGCTCATCCAAAAATAAGATCTTTGGATCTAGCGCCATCGCCCTTGCAATCGCCGCACGCTTTTGCATTCCACCACTAATCTCGCTAGGCATATAAGTTTCATATGGGAGTAGGCCTACTAAGTCAAGCTTGCAGCGCGCCAATAGATTCATTTGATCTTTAGTCAGCTGGGTGTACTCCTCCATGAAAAGCGTCACGTTATCCAGCAAATTCATGGAGCCGAATAAAGCGCCTTGCTGATACATCACCCCAAAGCTGGTCATAATCTTTTGACGATCTGCGCCTTGGGCAGTGGTGATGTTTTGACCCTCGATCAATACATCCCCAGCGAGCGGTTGATATAGACCGAATAAATTCTTTAAGAGGCTGGATTTGCCACAACCTGATCCACCTAGAATGACAAAAATCTCACCATTAGTAACGGAAAAATTCAGGTTCTGGAGCAGTACTTTAGAGCCGTACCCCACAGTGAGATTTTGAACATCGATTGCGTTATCTGAAGTAGCCATCAGAATCCAGTCCTATAAGAAATATAGGCAAAGATGCCATCCACCAAAACAATCATGACAATACTACTCACCACCGCTCTCGTTGCAGAGATACCTACCGCAGCAGCACCGGTTCCGGTTTGCATGCCGCGCAAACAACCCATCGCAGAAACAACTACGCCAAATAAAGTGGCTTTTACAAGACCTGAGAGCACATCCTCAATATCAACAGCAGCCAACATGCCGTTATAAAAGTTAATAAAGGGGATACCGTAAATTTGCATCGTTAGCATCGATGAAAAAATACTGACGATATCTGCATATAGCGTCAAAATTGGCGCTACCAAGATGCCCGCCAACACTCTTGGCACAACCAAGAATCGAACTGGACTTAAACCGCCAGTGACCAAGGCATCTACTTCACTGTTAACAGTCATTGTTCCAATCTCAGCAGCAAATGCCGCAGACGAGCGCCCAGCCAATAAGATCGCGGTAATCAAAGGGCCCATCTCACGCACAATGCCTAAGGCAGCCAAGGGGCCCACAAAAGAAACAGCTCCAAACTGCTGCATACCAATGGCTGCCTGAAAAGATAGAATGACACCAATCAAAAAGGCAACGAGGCCAACAATCGGTAATGCAGAAATGCCTGCCTCTACGGCCGCATTAACAAAATCCCCCCAACGCACTTGCCTAACATTGCGAATTGACCATGCCAAATCCGCAGAGAGATGGCCAACAAAGATCACCAAACCGCGTACATCATCCAGAAAATATTGTGCTGCCATGCCGACACTAACAACAAAACTAGTTTTTGGTTTTGCTGCAGGAACCGGAAATAATTTATTGATGGGGTCAAATTCATGCAATAGCGGCTGATACTTTGGATCTAGCCCTTGAATCTCGAATTGTCCACCCGCTTTTTGCTGAGCCTCTTGTACGTCAATTAAAAATGCAAATGCAGATCCATCTAAAGAACTCACTTTTGAAGCATCAAAAACCAAGGAGTGACTTTGGGCATTACCCTGGCCTAACCAGAGGTTTTGCTTTTCCCGAATATCAGTCCATACACCAGCCAAGGTGTACACATTGACTGCACCACTCAAACTAACTTGAGCACGCATTGAGTCGGTTTGCGTCCAAATAGCTACTGGAGATGGTGAAATCGCGGAATGAGCGTCTGAAATGGCCATAGGCAAACTATAAGGGATTTGCATTAAAACACTCAGAAATGGCTCAAAAAGAAAAAAGGGCCCAGTTTTTAAACTAGGCCCTGTATAGGTTGGTGCGGCTGGCAGGAATTGAACCCACGACCCCTTGGTTCGTAGCCAAGTACTCTATCCAGCTGAGCTACAGCCGCAACAGCCATAATTATGCCATGGAAGAGAAGAACTACATCACACCCGCCGGTCATGAACGTATCAAAAGCGAGCTTTTACAGCTCCTGAACCTTGATCGGCCTGAGGTTGTCAAGGTTGTTCACTGGGCCGCCTCCAATGGCGACCGCTCTGAAAATGGGGACTACATCTACGGAAAAAAGCGACTTCGGGAGATAGATCGACGGATTCGCTTCCTGAACCAGCGCCTGGAATTTGCTGCAGTAGTCGATAACCAGGCCCGAAAATCAGGGGATGCAGATGCTGAGCAAGTCTTTTTTGGGGCGACTGTGACTTATGCAAGCCTAGAGGGAGATGATGCAGGCAAGGAAACAACCATCACCATTGTGGGGGTTGATGAGGTTGATTTAGAGCTAGGGCACGTCAGTTGGGTCTCCCCGATTGCTAAAGCGCTGATCAAAGCACGCGTGGGTGATTGCGTCAAAATTCAGACCCCCAGCGGCCCTAGCGAAATTGAAATTCTAGAAGTTCAGTACCAGTAGCTGGTAAATACAGGAATTAACTACCCCGTACTCGGGTTACACGCATCACATCATGATTGGTGCGCAGACTACGCATTACCTTGGAGAGATGCAAACGATCTGATACTTGTATTGTGAATCGAATCGTAACGGCATCTTCTTTATATCGGTCATCCATAGATACGTTCATGATGTTGGAATCTGCAGCAGTCACACTGCTTGCCACTCTTGCCAAAACACCCTTCCCTTGGCGCGTATCGATTGCCAGGTCAACTTCAAACTCTCGGTTAACCTCTTTGCCCCACTCGACCTCTACCCACTTATCGCTGTCTTTTGAAAGCATTTTGAGCGCTACTGGGCAATCATTCGTGTGCACCTGCAAGCCTTCACCTTTGCCGAGATAACCAATAATGTTATCGCCTGGAATCGGGTGGCAACAAGTTTGGAAGCTAATTGAATTACCTTCGCGACCATCTACCAAAATAGCCTGACGCTGATGATGGTGTGAGCTAATTTCTTGATGAGGAGCAACCCAATCTGCCGCGCCCAGGCGCATTTGCTCCGAACCACCCTCATCATCAATCAAGATCTTTAATCGAATTGCTAACTCTTGAGCGGATCTGCGACCCAAGGCAATATTGACACAAGCCTCCTCGCGCGTTTTATCACCAGTCCAATGCAATAACTTTTCCCAAATCTCTGGCGATAAAAGTCCAGCATCTACCCCTTGTTGACGTAAAGCATGAGCCAAGAGGCGCTCTCCTAGCTGAAGTGATTCGGCGTAATGCTTGGTCTTCAGTGAATGACGAATAGATGCGCGAGCTTTACCCGTCCTGACAAATGCTAGCCAGCCAGGATTTGGCTGGGAGTTAGCCGATGTCACCACCTCAACAATATCGCTGTTCTTTAACTCGCTACGTAGTGGTAATTGCATGCCATTAATCTTGACAGCAACGCAGGTATTGCCCACATCACTATGAATCGAGTAGGCAAAGTCTAGGGCGGTAGCGCCACGTGGCAAGGCCCTAATCTGACCTTTTGGCGTGAAAACATAAACTGCATCTGGGAACAAATCAATTTTGACGTGCTCTAAGAATTCTTGTGAATCCCCACTACTGTCCTGAATATCTATCAAGGATTGCAGCCATTGATGAGCACGATTTTGCACCTCACTCATATCAGGTCCACCATCTTTATAAGCCCAGTGTGCAGCAACGCCAGCCTCAGCAACCGCATGCATATCACTAGTGCGTATCTGGAACTCAACCGGGACACCCGATGGCCCTAAGAGTGTTGTGTGCAAAGACTGATAGCCGTTGAGCTTAGGAATCGCAATGTAATCCTTAAACTTGCCAGGCATTGGCTTATAGAGAGCATGCAAAATTCCGAGGGCGCGATAGCACTCATCAATCGAATGTACGGTAACTCTAAAAGCGTAGACATCGAGCACTTGAGAAAAACTTAGATGCTTGCTGCGCATTTTGCTGTAAATACTAAAGAGCGTTTTTTCTCGGCCTTGTAGGTCAACTTCGAGATTCACTTTTGCAAAGGCCATGCGAGCGTTCTGCAAAATCTTTTCTACCATCTCCTTGCGATTACCTCGCGCCCGCTTCACTGCATCTTCGATCACCCTAAAACGCATAGGCATCGAGTAACGGAAACTCAAGTCCTGTAGATCGCGGTAAATGATATTGAGGCCTAAGCGATGTGCAATCGGAGCATAGATCTCAATTGTTTCAGCAGCTACCCTGCGACGCTTTTCCATTGGCACAGCATCGAGCGTGCGCATATTGTGCGTGCGATCAGCCAGTTTGACCAAAATAACTCGCACATCACGAGCCATTGCCATAAACATCTTGCGAAAGCTTTCTGCCTGCGCTTCAGCATGACTTTGGAACTCCAACTTATCCAGCTTGGTCAGGCCTTCTACAAGCTCAGCTACTTTGCTACCAAATTTCCCAACTAGATCCGCTTGAGTGCATCCCGTATCTTCAATCACATCATGCAGTAATGCCGCCATGATGGAGGACGCATCTAAATGCCAGGTGGCACACAGTTCAGCAACCGATACAGGATGGGTAATGTAAGGCTCGCCACTATGGCGATACTGCCCAAGGTGGGCTGCATCAGCAAAATGAAATGCTTGCTTAATGAGCGCAACCTCTTCAGGCTTGAGATAGCCTAATTTAGAAATCAGCCCATCAATAGAAACAACCTGATGCTTTAGTGGCAATGCTGGCGCAGATGTAGGGCCAAATAAATGTCGACTCGATTGAGCCAACAAGGTTGCGATGATCGAAGACTTATCGCTATTAGCAGTCTCTTTAGGCGAGACCTGCCCTTTGGATTCCGATGTGTTTGGGTCGCCTAAGGGGAGCTCCACAACGGAACCCCTGAATTACAAAGGTACTTTGGTCAACATGTCACGGTCAGTTACACCAGCAGCAACTTCACGTAACGCAACTACAGTTGCTTTATCTCTGGACTCAACACGTGGGGAGTGACCTTGAACTAATTGACGTGCGCGATAAGTCGCGGCCAATACCAGCTCAAAACGATTTGGGATAGTTTTTAGACAATCTTCTACAGTAATACGGGCCATGCTGAACTCACTTAAATTTAGCTTCAATACCTATAGGATAACTGATTAGACCCCAAGCCGCCTTAAAAGCGCAGGGTTGCGAGCCATAATCGGCCCTGAGCGTAGGCGACTGGCTGCAACAATCTGGCGTAAATCAATTAAAGCCTGCTCAAAATCATCGTTGATGACAATGAAATCTGCCTCATGGGCATGCTGAAGCTCTAAATGCGCTGCAGCTAACCTTCTCTGAATGGTTGCCTCGTCATCCTGCCCTCGCTTGCGCAAGCGCTCCTCTAAAGCCTCAAATGAAGGCGGGAAAATAAAGATCCACTGCACCTCAGGAATAATCTGCCGAATTTGCTGAGCACCCTGCCAGTCGATTTCCAACATGACATCGCGACCGGTTTTCATCTGGGTTTCGATCCAAGCTTTAGAAGTGCCGTAAAAATTACCATGCACTTCCGCATGCTCCAAGAAATTACCCTGGTCGCGTTCAGTTACAAATTCTTCTCGTTTAATAAAGCGATAGTCCTTGCCATCAACCTCACCTGGCCTTGGCGCACGTGTAGTAGTTGAAAGCGAGAGCTTGAGCGCTGCATCTTCTTGCAATAAGGCGTTCACCAAAGAAGATTTTCCAGCGCCCGATGGGGCAACGATCATCAACATGCTGCCTTGGTAAGCAGGAGATAGGTTAGCTTTAGGTTTAGGGCTGGCCATAATAATTTGTTTAAGGGATGGTTACTCTAAATTTTGGACTTGTTCACGCATCTGCTCAATCAAGAGCTTGAGCTCTAAGGCAGCTTGAGTACATTCTTCTGAAACAGATTTGGAACTCAAAGTGTTCGCTTCGCGATTCAACTCTTGCATCAGGAAATCTAAACGCTTTCCTACTGGCCCTTTACCTGCCAACGCAGTATCCACCGCCTGAAGATGAGTCTTGAGTCGAGCAAACTCTTCCGCAACATCGATACGAACCGCGTAAAGCACCACCTCTTGACGAATACGCTCCATCAATTCAGTACCAGAGCCACCGTTACCTTTACCCTGCTCTTGGGCAGCCAATGCCTCAGCAAGGCGCTCTGTGAGCATTTCTTGATACTGGGCAACATAAACCGGAACCTTGGGTTCAATCGTTTTCACGATCTCACGCATCTTGGTAGTGATGTTTGTTAATACCGTCACAAGCGCTTTGCCCTCTGCATGGCGACTATCCATGAGGGCAGCCAAAGCGGCACGACCCGCTTCTACGGTTGCTGCAATCCAACCTTCTTCCTCACCTCTTGGCTCAGAAACAATTCCTGGCCAACGCAAAATATCGGCGATACGTAATGCTTCGGCATTAGGAAAGGCGACGTGAGCATGCTCCTGAAGGGTATACAAAGCATCTAAACGATCTTTGTTTAAGGCGCCCAAGGCATGGGGGTTGGCTTTGGCCGCCCCAGCTGCACCTGAATTAACGCGCCATGCAGCCCGAAACTCGACCTTACCTCGGGATAGGCTTTGAGTCGCCATCTCTCTTAAGGCAGGCTCAGCCCCGCGACACTCGTCCGGAAGACGAAAGCCCAAATCCAGAAAGCGGCTGTTGACAGCCCGACATTCCACCTGCAGATCAGCTACTACGCCAGCTCCTAGGGAGACTTGGCGTGAAGCGCTGCCATAACCAGTCATGCTCGATATCATATGGACATTGTAGATCTTTAGGACCAAACCCCATGACCAAGCCCAACATCACCCGCCCTAGCGGCCGTACCCCCACGCAATTGCGTCCAGTGACTATTAGCCGTGCTTTTACTAAGCATGCAGAAGGTTCAGTTCTGATTGCATTTGGTGACACTAAAGTACTCTGCACGGCCAGCGTTCTCGAAAAGGTACCCCCACATAAAAAAGGCTCTGGCGAAGGTTGGGTGACTGCTGAATACGGCATGCTCCCCCGCTCCACTCATACTCGTAGTGATCGTGAAGCTGCTCGAGGTAAGCAGTCGGGTCGCACACAAGAGATTCAGCGCTTGATCGGTCGCGCAATGCGCAGCGTTTTTGATCTGAAAGTCCTGGGTGAAAGAACTATCCATTTAGATTGCGATGTCTTGCAAGCTGACGGCGGGACTAGAACTGCATCGATTACGGGCGCCTATGTTGCCGCGCGCGATGCGATCAATACCCTCTTGCAAAGTGGTGCACTGAAGGCCGATCCGATTATTGATAGTGTTGCAGCGATCTCCGTGGGCATCTATCAAGGCGTACCTGTGCTTGATTTAGATTACCCAGAAGACTCTTCTTGCGATACCGATATGAATGTCGTCATGACTGGCAAAGGCGGCATGATTGAAGTGCAAGGTACAGCCGAAGGCGCAGCGTTCTCCCGCGCTGAATTAAATGCACTATTAGATTTAGCAGAGCAAGGTATCCAAGATTTAACCCAGCTTCAACATAAAGCGTTTCAATAAAGAGCAAAGGTAGATTGTGCAAAAGCTTGTACTGGCCTCAAATAGCGCTGACAAGGTTCGGGAGTTTCAGGCGCTCTTGGCGCCATTCCATTTTCATGTTGTCCCTCAAGGTGAATTAGGGATTCCATCGACAGAAGAGCCTCACCACACCTTTGTTGAGAATGCTTTGGCTAAAGCACGCCATGCCAGCGCTGCCAGCGGCCTACCCGCACTTGCCGATGATTCCGGAATTTGTGCCCATGCATTAGATGGTGTACCCGGTGTCCACTCAGCTCGTTATGCAGGTCTTGATGGGGATAGCGCTGCCAACAATCAAAAACTCATTGCAGCACTGCAAGGAAAAACTGATCGTGGAGCGCATTATGTCTGCGCGCTGGTGATGGTCAATAGCGCTAATGATCCAGAGCCACTCATTGTGCAAACCCGTTGGTATGGGCAAATCATTGATGAGGCCAAGGGAGGACATGGATTTGGTTATGACCCTCACTTCCTTTTGCCTGAGCTCGGTATCACTGCTGCAGAACTAGAGCCTTCAGAGAAGAATCTCATTAGCCACCGCGGCCAAGCATTGCGCGAACTCATTGCAAAACTTCAAAGCCGTGCTGAATACGCTTAATCCCGTTTTGGCCACTACGCCAAAACTCACCGCCCTACCCCCGCTGTCTTTGTACATTCATTTTCCGTGGTGCGAAAAGAAGTGTCCTTATTGCGACTTCAACTCACATCAAATTAAAGATGCAAATAATGGCGAGAAAGCTTCACAAGGATTTGATGAAGCGCGCTATATCAATGCACTCATTACTGATCTCGAGACAGAGTTGCCTCGCATCTGGGGTCGTCAAGTCCACAGCATCTTTATTGGTGGGGGCACGCCTAGCTTGTTATCTGCTGACGGTATGAATGAATTGCTGTCAGCTATTCGGGCAAGAGTAAATTTAGAGCCCGATTGTGAAATCACGATGGAAGCTAACCCCGGCTCAGTGGAGACTGATAAGTTTGTAGGCTTTGCTAAGGCAGGTATTAATAGAGTCTCTTTGGGGATCCAGAGCTTTCAGGATGAACAGTTGAAAGCCTTGGGACGTATTCATAATGGTGAAGAAGCCAAGCGCGCGATTGCGATTGCCTTGCAGCACTTCAAGTCAGTCAATTTAGATTTGATGTATGGTCTACCAAATCAAACCTTGGCAGCAGCTCAAGCAGATATTGAAACAGCTCTGTCATTTAAGACGCCACATCTATCCTTCTATAACCTGACGCTTGAGCCAAATACCTACTTTGCTAATTTCCCGCCAAAGCTACCCAATGAAGATCAGATTGATGCGATCTTTGAGCAGAATTTAGCCCTTCTTGAAGCAGCAGGCTATAGACGCTACGAAGTCTCTGCCTATGCCAAGAAAGATCAAGAGTGCAAACACAATCTCAATTACTGGCGCTTTGGTGATTACATCGGGATTGGTGCAGGAGCCCATGGCAAGGTTTCCTTCCCTGACAAAATCACCCGACAAGTGCGCGAGCGTCACCCTGAGACCTATATGCAGGCAATGGAAAGCAATGGTAATGCCTTGATTGAAGCTAGGGAGATTCCAAGCAAAGACCTCCCTTTTGAATTCATGCTCAATACATTGCGTCTCACTGATGGTGTGGACACCATCACCTTTAGCGAGCGCACAGGCTTGCCACTCAATGTAGTTGCAAAAGGATTAGATGAGGCTTGTAAAAAAGGTTTGTTAGATTCAAACCCGAACAAGCTTAAAGCTACCGAACAAGGTTTGCGTTACCTGAATAATTTACAAGAGATGTTTTTGTAAGAACTATCTACAGATACAGGAATTGAATTACTTTCCTGTCCACACGGGTGGCTTCCCATCCAAAAATGCAGCAACCCCATTCTTAAAGTCATCACTGCCATAGCACTCCCGAATCAAATCACTGCAATCCGGCAAGTTGTTCTTCATCATTCTTGTTAGAGTTTGCTTGGTGGATTTCTGTGTAATAGGAGCTAATTTCATTAAACGCTCTGCCAACTGATTTGCTTCATACTCAAGTTCTTCAGCAGGATACGTAGCCAATAGATAGCCCTGCTGGAGTAATTCTGGCGCAGTCACCAACTCGGCTAGCAGCAACATGCGCTTGACGATGTTGATACCAAGATGTGCAGCAAGCCAAGCGACATTGCCGGCGGATAAACAATTGCCCAGCGTCTTGGCAATGGGTACTCCAAAGCGCGCATCTGGCGTAGAGATACGAAAGTCACAGCAACTGGCGATAGCAAGCCCACCGCCTACTGCCATCCCATCGATGACTGCAATGGTGGGGATGGGCAACATGGCTAATGGAGCGAGGTAGTCATCAATTCCTTCCTCATAGCGAATACCATCCTCACTAGATGTAAAGCTGGCGAACTGGGCGATATCACTACCGGAGACAAATGATTTACCACCAGCACCACGCAAAATCACCACCCGCACTGCTGAGTTCTTGGCCAAATCTTGGCAAATGGTCTTTAAGCTTTGATACATCTGCGCAGTCATGGCATTGCGCGCAGCTACATGATCAAAGGTAATGAATGCCATACCGTTACGAAGCTCTAAATGAACTTCGGCAAGTGACGGTATTTTGGGAGCTTCGGTATTAGCCATGAAATTGATCAATGAAGCCTATGGGCTAGGCTCACAACAAGGTCTCTCTATTTGATTTATATTGACAGCTATTATTAGCACTTCATTCTAAACATAAAAATAATTGAGACAAAATGAACGCTTCAAATAGTAAGCCCCTGCCACTGGCGGGCGTTAGAGTACTTGATGTGAGTCAAGTCATGGCGGGCCCCTACTGCTGTATGTTGCTTGCCGACCTGGGTGCGGATGTCATCAAAATTGAACCGCCAGGCACAGGTGACCAAACTCGTGGTGCCATGGGATTCAAGATGAAAGGTTCAGATAGCATGGGCTTTCTGAATATGAATCGCAACAAACGCAGCGTCACCCTCAATCTGAAAACCGACGCAGGCAAAAAAGTCTTCTTTGAGTTAGTGAAGACTGCAGACATCTTGGTAGAAAACTATCGACCCGGGGTCATGAAAAAACTCGGTATCGATTACCAAACACTCAAAGATATCAACCCTGGTTTGGTCTACGCCAGTATCTCCGGCTTTGGTCAAACAGGTCCATGGGCAGATCGCCCGGGTTTTGATCTGATGGCACAAGCTATGTCTGGCGTCATGAGTGTGACTGGCTATCCAGATGGGCCTCCCGTCAAAGCAGGTGTTCCAGTAGCCGATATTGGTTGCGCCCTCTTTGCAGTCTATGGAATTCTGTCTGCTTACATTGGTAAAACCAAATCAGGTGAAGGCCAATTTATTGATGCCTCCTTATTTGATTCCGCGCTAGCGTTTTCAATTTGGGATACAGCCCAGTACTGGGGCACCGGCGTTGAGCCCTATAAGCTAGGTACCGCCAATCATATGAGCGCGCCCTATCAAGCCATGAAAGCCTCAGATGGCTACTTTGTCATGGGCGCTACGAATCAAAAGCTTTGGAAACTGCTCTGCGACAAAATTGGGCGACCTGAGTTATTCGAGGATCCGTTATTTAGAACGAATCCCTTACGTCTTGCCAATCGCTTAATACTGGCATCTGAACTTGAAAAGACTTTCGTTACTAAAACCAGTGAAGAATGGGTGGATCTCCTGCTGGCGGCTGGTATCCCAGCTGGGCCAATCAACACCTATCCTCAGGCGTTTGATAGCGAACATGGCAAGCATCGCAAGATGCGCATGGAAATTGATCATCCAATTGAGGGCAAGGTTCCTAATATTGGATTCGCAGTCAAGATGATGGGGACCCCACAGCAGGTATCTAGACATCCCCCACTGCTTGGGGAACACACTAATGAGGTGCTTCAGGAATTGGGTATTGCAGGTAGCGAGCTAAAAGCATTGGAAGATGGTGGCGCATTTGCGGCCTGAGCTAACAATGCATTCAGATAAAAGAAATGGGCTCCAAGGAGCCCATTTTCTATTTCACAATTACCCACCTAAACACAATGGGACTTCATTAAGCGCCATCTGAATTGGCAATTGGAGGGGCCTCAAATGGGTCTTTGCTTGGTTGGGCAGGTGAGGCTTTTTTAGCCTTCGTACCAGGCATCAGCTCAAAGTCTGGAGTAAAGGTTGTCATCGTGCTTCGCAATTGATCAAATGCTTTACGGTCGCCTTCAAACTTCGCTTTTCCTTCGGCTTGGAGTTTTTCAAAAGTAGTTTGACCGCCCATGACTTTTTCTAAGTCACTACGATTCACAGTGATAGTCAGGTTTGGTTTTTTATCCTGATAGCCTTTGATATTCGTTAGCGCGGAATTACTCATCTCGATTACAAACTTTTCACCATTGTCTGGGGTGTCGAGATTAATAGTGAACTTCATGCCGGCAGCTTTTTTGCTATCCATACTGATGGCTAAGGCATTGAGCCATAACTCAGTAGTCATGGCTCTGATCATGTCAGGGCCATTAGTCTTTGGCGATGCTCCAGAAGGCATGCCATGACGAAGTTCATAGGCCGCGCCCAAGAAACTATTGCGCACACTTGGGCTTTCTTTTTGATAACCAATCTGCTCAAAAATGTCCGCCAGCAAATCCTTGGCCGCTGTGTTGTTTGGTTCTGCATAAACCAACTTATTCACAATCTCCATTGCTTCACGGTATTTACCTTGCTTATAGAGTTGCTTACCCTTTGCCATGATCTTGCCGGAACCACCCATCATCTCGACATACAGCGGTGCAGAATCTTTTGGTGACAAGGGAATCAAAGTTGCAGGATTAGCATCCCAGTAACCTAGGTAACGATTGATTACCGCACGACTGTTGTGCTCTTCTGAGCCATGGTAGCTATGTGCTGCCCACTGAGACTTTAAACTCTCTGGCTGCTTGTAAACGTTATGCACTTCATTAATCGTGACGCCATTGTTCGCCAAATGAAGAACTTCATTGTTCAAGTGTGCATAGCTGTCACGCTGTGTGCGCATCACCTCTTGAACGCGATCATTACCCCAGCGTGGCCATGAATGAGAGGCGAACATAACCTGCGCCTCATTGCCATAACGATATAAAGCATTATTAATATTCTTAGACCATGCCAAGGCATCGCGCACTAAAGCGCCACGCAAGGTATAAATGTTGTGAATAGTGCCGGTGATGTTTTCAGCAGCCCAGAATGCTTTCATTTGCGGGAAATAGGTATTCATCTCAGCAGGAGCCTCTGTACCTGGCGTATTTTGGAATTCCATCACCACGCCATCCACTGTCATTTTTTCAAATGGCTCATTAATCAGAATGGTCGGCTCAATTAAACCGAGATTTCCTGCGGCAGTGTTTTTACCAATGGATTGGTCAACGTGACCAAATGGACTACGTGGCAATAAAACGCCATACTGGAAATACAGGCGGCGTGTCATTGCATTACCAGCGTAGACATTCTCTGCTACGGCGTGATCCATAAAGCCAGCTGGAGCAATAATCTTGACCTTACCGCTCTTCACATCAGCTTCTTCCACTACACCGCGCACACCACCAAAGTGATCAGCATGAGAGTGGGAATACACCACCGCAACCACTGGGCGCTTGCCTAGCTTCTCATTAACCAATTCCAAAGCTGCTCTTGCAGTCTCTTTGGAGGTCAATGGATCAAAGACAATCCAACCGGTATTGGTTTTAACAAAACTGATATTGGATAAATCAAAGCCACGAACTTGATAGATCTTTCCTGGCACTACCTCATAAAGGCCATAACCCATATTGAGAATGGCTTGGCGCTGCAATGAGGGATGAACGCTATCGAAATCCTTACCTTGCAATAGGAATTCATAACTGCCCATATCCCAGGCTACGTTACCTGCATCTGCCATGATTGTTTTATAAGCGGGGGCTGCAATAAATCCCCTCTTGGACTCTTCAAAGTCACGCTTATCTTCGAAAGGCAATGTTTTGCGTAAGCCGTTTTGAAGCTCTACCGTAAAAGTTGAAGGAGCTTTACCTTTAGGGTCAAAATGCTTTCCTTGCATTGCGCCTGGATCGGCGACTACTCCACCTCCACCTGCTGCAAAAACAGCATTTCCAGAAATGAGTGCGATAGATGCAGCCAGTAGGGTTAATTGGGTTTTCATGAGAGCCTTAAAGTAATACGAGTATTGGTAAAAAAGGTACTTATCGAATGTAAAGAATCGATGGTCTTTGGGCAATTAGCCCTACAGCTAGTAAGCTACTCCTGGGTGGATGGCAAAAAGACAGTGAATTGCGCGCCACCGCTAGGGGCATCTTCATAGCGAATGCGGCCACCATGACGAGAAACAATGTGCTGGCAAAGCCATAAACCCAAGCCCATACCTGAACGCTTGTTGCTATTGGAGAGCAATTCAAATAAGTGCATCCGGGCATCAATCGGCACGCCGCCGCCATTGTCAGAGATAAGCAATTGAATCCCCCCAGAAACATCTCGACTCTCAATCTGGAGTGTTCGAGAGGATCGAGTGGATTTACTTAGGGCCTGGATTGCATTATTAATGAGATTCAGAAGCACTTGCTCAATCTCGCCACGATTAACATTGATTGCTGAAGTTGAGTTCAGATCTAGAACCACTTGGATATTTTTCGCCTGAATTTCTGGCTTAGCAATTTTGAGAACTGACTCAATCAACGCAGCGATATCAATGTGTTCAACCCCAATCTTTCCGTCTGAAAATATGGATCGCAAAGATTGAATGATGTTGGTGGCCCGCTGGTTATCAGCTAGCAAGGCGGTCAAGATCTCTTGATTTTGCTCGGTAGTTAAATGTCCCTCAGATAACCTCCTCTGTAGAAATTGAATATTGAGCTGCGATGCCCCTAGGGGCTGATTAAGCTCATGAGCAATAGAGGCAGACAAGGCCCCTGTTGCCGCAGTTTTATTGGCTTTAAGTAAATTAGAAATTAAATTCTCACGCTCGATTAATAAGACTTTAATTTCATCATTTTCACTTTTTGATTTTGTATTTGCCAAGGCGACTTTTTCAGCCCAATAACCCCCAAGGGCAATGTAAGAAAGCGTATTAACGACCAACTGACCAACCGTCAGCAATATCAGCAGTTGCGGAAGTTGCTCCATCTTGCTGATAGTAAAACCGGTTGAAGCCAAAACCCCCAGGCGGCCGAAGGAAAAACATAACTCAACTGCAGTTGCATATTGCATATACATTAACTGCTGAGAAGGCTCTAAACTTCTCTTGCGCCTGAGCATCATAATTTGCCAAGAGAAAAATATGATTCCTATTACGCACATAAACGTAGTGCGCATCTCGTAGTTTCCATAAATGCGAAGAAACTCGAAAGTCGGGATAAAAATCACGGCGGATAACGCAAAGCCATATTGCAGGCGCTTACTAATTGGACCAATCAGTGATTTGCAAAATAAGAGCTGAAAAATGGCGGCAATATAAAACAGCGAATTCGCGATGGTGAAATTAAATTCAGGCTTTTCAACACTCTGAATCACCATGATGCCACCACCAAAGGTCACTAGAGCAAGAATATTCAATATTAATGAACCCATCCAATAAGGATTGGGTCTGAGTTCACTTTGGGATCGGTGATAGTGATAGATGCCCAATAACAAACCCAGCTGGATCATGGCCAGAATAAAGAAATACAGGGCTATCAGGAGCTTCATGCTATCTATCGTACAACGAGGTGAATATCCCTGATCTCAATCTTCAGTCGGGGAGACTTTTACTGAGTCAGGCCGGGCAATCTGCCAGTTAAAGTTAGATAGAAGAAGTAGATGGCGCCAAGAAAAATAAGGGCACCGATTAGATATTGCGGATAACGAATTCCCTGCTCTGGCATTCCCTGCTTCTTACCTGTCACCATGGATCTGACGAGATTTTGTCTTTCGATCAAACTCATGCCTACCGCCGCAATAATATGAACGATGACTAGACCCAGAACTAAACCAGAAACTGCCTCATGCACCTCTGAAGCAACATTACCTAAAAACTCTTTAAGGGATAAATAACCACTCAATCCAATGAGCAAGATGAGTAGCATCAGCGCAAACATCACCAGACCACCTGCCGGATTGTGGCCCACATCGTGATGGGGATGACCACGTAACATCGCCATAAAGTGCTCAAGTACCGCCTTTGGACTTTTGAGGAACTGACTGAATCTGGCGTAGCGAGTGCCAATCAGACCCCACACCAAGCGAATGAGGACAAGTAAGCACGCGGTATATCCGAATGCATAGTGAATCATGGCCCATCGCTCACTCTCTGAGCTAAGCCAAGCACCAGCGAAACAAATTACTAAGAGCCAATGAAACACCCTCACCGGCATGTCCCACACCATAATGGCTTCTCTTACCCTGCCAGTGGCTCCAACTGCATCATGAATTGACTCATTCATCTGATGGCTCATTTCGCTGGGATCTTAATATTGTTCTCGCTAAAAATGCCTTTTGCAGCATCAATATGACAAGCTCCACAATTGGCAGGGCTCTTGATGCTTGCCCGCTTCCAAACATCTGCCCTCACCTCATCATGCTTACGAATAAACCATGAAGTTTTAGTAATGCGGTTTTCAGGGGCAGTCTCGCTGTACTTCTGTCTAGTAGCGGCATTTTTTACTAACCAGCTTGTAATTTCAGTCTGGGTCTTTGCGTCCACACTAGCGTCAGTGCCAAAGTGCTTGGATAGGCCAGACATGACATTTTTCCAGCTTTGCTCGCCTAATAATGCTGGCGGATAAGCCATGTGACAACTTGCACACTCAGCCTCATAAGAGGCTGGCGCATCTGCAGGCATTGCCATTTTGGCGGCGAACGTGGCCGAAGATGCCAGGAGCAAGGAGGCAACAATAAATATAGTTTTTTTCATATTGATAAGACTCATTTAACAGTTAGCAACCAAGATAGAACATCCGCTTTTTCTTGTGCAGTGCAGTCTCTACCGAGTACATCATTGCAGTTACGCTTAAACCACTTCTCAGCCTTAGCCTCATCAGTAAAGCGAGCTGGATTTGCGCTAGGGGCTAATGGCTTAATCACCTTCCCAGTAACAATGTGTTTAGTGTCGTGATTTGGGGGATTTTCATGGCAGGACGCACAGCTCCATTCTTTACCGTGCTTAGCATTGAAGAACTGCTCTCCACGAGCCGGCGATGCCTTACTCGATTGAGCCTCATAGGCCTTCAGCAAATCTTGCGGTGTTGCTGCACTGACTGTAATAGCCAGACCGATGAAGACAAATCCCGAAAATAACTTCCAAAACATACCCACTCCTCTATTAGCACTACCCATATCTCCCACCTAGTATGCGCCATTGATATGACAGTTCATTTAGATAAATAAGCAAAATAGTCGGGTATTTAGTGCTTATTGACTAAAACTACCCTCAAAAATGATTCTGATGATTAGCATGAGTAATACAATCTACATAAATGCTAATTAACTGCATTTATCAATTACCGCATTACTGCCTACAGCTAATGCACCTCAATATATTAAGGATTAATACCGTTATGAAAAAACTAGTCATCATTGTTGTACTTGCTGCTATTGCTGCAGGCGCTTACTTCATGCTCAACAAACCGAAAGCTCCGATTGCTGGCGTAGCTGCTCAAGAAACTGCCCTTATCTATGATGGCGAAGTCATCAAGATTGACGCAGCAACTCGTACAGTGACACTTAAAAACAAAGATGGTGAATCCACTATCGTTGCCGGCCCAGAAGTGAAGAACTTTGCTGAAATTAAAGTTGGTGACCGTTTTGACGTTGTCTACGAACTTGCTGTTGCGATTGAATTGGTTAAGGTGAAAAACCCAGGCACAACTAGTGAGCAAGTTACTACTAGCACTACTACCGCCCCACAAGGTGACAAGCCAGGCATGATCACTACTAACACTGTTACTGCAACCGCTAGCGTTGAGGCAATTGATACAGCAAAGAGCACTGTTTCATTAAAAGGCCCTCAAGGAAATATCTTCAAAGTTAAAGTTCAGAATCCTGACTTAATGAAGGACATCGCCGTAAACGATCAAGTTAAAGTGGTTTACACAGAAGCGATTGCTGCAGTAGTTAGCGCACCAGCTGCTAAGAAGTAATGTAATAAATCTTTTCTAGTTACTAGAAAGACAAAACCCCAGCAAGTGATTGCTGGGGTTTTTATTTTCTAGGTTGAAAATTGGGAGGCCAACACTTGGGCCTTCTCTTCCATTCCCGTAAAAATAGAATCGGCTACATCCAGTGGAAATGGCCCTGTAATGCTCGCCCTTACTTGATTGATGACAAACCCAGTCATCTCAATAACTTCCCCAATTAGTTGCCGTGCTACGTTAGCACCAAGACCTGCCTGCTGAGCCTGAGCCAGCCAGTGTCTATAGTGAATTTTATCTAGCAGATAGTGATTAGTCGTTCCACGAACAGCCATTGCTAGCTTTGCTTTTTGAGGTGCGATTTGATTTGCCTCAAATCCCATTACTGGGTGCGCCGATAACACGTCATAAATTGGAGTTGCTTGGTATTTGGCGCCCGGCAGATGTGCAATGCTAAAGTTTTTACCATGCCCATCAGTTGCAGCTAAGATCCAAAAAATAATTTGCGTTTTAAAGAAATGTATTCGGTCTTGTTCAGCGTTCACCGACCCCAGTAATAACTTCATTGCAGATGTGATACTCGGACCTCCATCCGCTTGATATTTGCTCATTGGCGATATGCCCAGTGCCTGACAAAAATCCTCCTGAGGGAGGCGCATAATCCATTGCCCATCAGCAGCCAATCTACGATCAAAGCGCTCTACGATCAATACTTTTTGATCTTCAAAACAGCCAATTTCACAGGAAGCAGTTGGAATACCATATGCAGCCATAATTTTAGAGCAGAGCCACTCATTCTCAACTGATGTTCGCATGTCGGCACGCATATGACCAACCAAACCCAAGGGCAACTTAAAGATATGCGTAGTTGGTGTACTACCTTGAGGAATAAACCACCGCCCATCGTGCTTTAAAAGTGCAGTTTTTTCTTGAGCTCCAGCAATCGATAGCCTTAGATCATTGCTGAGCTCCACTTGCCCGAAAATCAAATCCGACGAGACCCGACGAAGATGGTCTGCAATCTCCCCGTTGCTCAATGCTCGACCTTGAATTTGATAAATTTCTGCTGGCAACTCACCCTCGGGCAAGAGTTGTATGGCTCCAACACAATCGCGGCCAAGCTGAGATAACAAGTCGAAAGCGCCCAAACTTTTTACCTGATAGCGACTCGCTAACCTCCTACGAATCACGTCACTATCAGGCAATAAGTTATCAAAATAATAATCAACAGAATCGCCTTGATACGCTTCATTGCCTGGCAAGAAAGGAAGGGATAGCGATAAGGGCCTCGCTTCTGGCCGCGAAATCCATTCATCGGAATAGGAGAATCTTTCAAGTTGTCTTGTGATTTGCCAAGTGCCCACTTGAATACCATTCATCCAAATGTTTAGCCCTCTTGATTTTGAGCGAACCACCATGACTACCAAATCTCCTTGGACTCAGATTCCATGTTGGTTTTTGCTTCTTTTGAGTTTTTAATGATCTGCTCCAGTGATATGTTTACACCCAGGATCCGCAAGACCAGGAACAATCTTTCAAGAGTGGCTAATTGCGGATTGCCCTCAAAACGCGCGTAAGCTTGCTGACTAATTCCGAGTTTTTCTGCCATATCAGCCTGAGTGACCCCCTTTTGCCTTCGGAAGGCCTTAATAAACATGGGCAAGGACTCTAGGGTTTGAATTAGATAAGTCGATACCATTTTCAGCCTCACTATTAATACAACTTTAAAATTGTAATATGAAATAACAATAAATAAATTGTATATTAGCATTACAACTTAAAAATTGTAAATATTAATAGAAAGGCGGCTGACTCAACTTCCTTTAACTTCCTATACCTCAATGATCAATGAAGGATTGAAACGTGGATTTTCTGCATGATTGGAGCGAACATATCCACGGGGGTTGCACACCACTCTAGTGCCATTCACCTCATAGTCACAAGAATCGTGAGTATGGCCATGAATCCAGACAGACATCTTGCCAAAGAAATGAGATAACTCTGATGCAAAACACGCTGACAACAAATCAGGTTTATAACGCTCTGCAACAGAATGTATTGAGGGAAGATGATGAGTGATAACTACAGTCTCACCATCGAAGGGAATATCCAACTCTCCCCTAAGGAAAAAGAGTGACTGCTCATGCAATTGGATCGACTTTTGTGGCGAGAAGCCAATTCGTCCATCACCGATTCTCCTGAAATCATTTAAATACATTTCGCCATACATGATGCATTGCTCTCTCAACTCATCGCCAAACAATAAGAAATCCGTCCATAAGGTGGCACCTAAAAATCGGACGGGGTTTTTATCATTAGCACTTTGCAACTGAATTGCTCGATCATCTAAAAAATGAACTTCATAAAGCGCGCATTGCTCTTGTAATTTCGAAATAAGCTCAAGTCGCTGAGATCCATAAAACTCATGATTGCCGGCAACATAGATAATTTCTTGATCTGGGAAAGTCTCGCGCGCCCATTTAATACCACTAGAGCGGACATTAATATCTCCGGCTAGAACCACAACATCCGCATCAGTTGGCTCGGGATTGAAAGCGGCAAACTCTAAGTGAAGGTCGCTCAAAATATGAATTTTCATATGCGCAGTTTGATTAGTTTTTTGGAATGAAGAAGATGAATTTCCTCTCGAGGTGAGGATTGTATTAAATCAATTAACCATGCCACCCTACAAGGAATTGAGGATGCAGTTGACTACTACACTGCTGCAACCTAAATTAATTTATTGCCGACCCAATTTAGAAAAATCAAATGGATCAAAAACAGTGTTATTTTTCCTTAGATCTTGAGCTGAATAATGCACAAGACAATACAACAATAAGTCCCAAGATCATTCAGGTAGGAATTGCTATTGGGAGTTATTTAGATTACAAAAATAACAGCATTGCTAAGTACAAATGGTATCTAGATCCACAAGAGCCGATCTTCGAATTCATCACCAAATTAACTGGCATTTCTAATGAAGATATCTTCAGAAATGCCGTGCCCCATGAACAGGTCGCCAAGGAAATCGGAGAGTTGATCGAAGCTCACCAGTGCTTCATCAACCCGATTAGCTGGGGTGGTGGCGATTCAACAGAGTTGAAGCTTGAGTTCAAAAATCGAGGCGTTCATTTTCCCTATTTTGGGCGCAGATGGATTGATGTAAAAACTTGGTATACCTTGCATATACTGGCAATAGGAAAGAAACCAAGTGGCGGACTATCATCTGCGCTTGCTAGCTTTAAGCTTCATTTTGACGGCATACCCCACCGAGCGGATGATGATGCCTTTAATACGCTACGACTTTTCTTTGAGATGATGCAAAGACAGCATCAAATTTATCAGTTGGTTAAAAATGCTAATGTAATAAAAATTTGACCATTGATTCTTAGTGCACTTAATCAATTTTTATAAAGAAACCCATTCAAAATGTAAGCAGCAAAGCTATCACACCCCTACTTAAAAGAATGTCTTGACACCGCCCAGTCAAATTTTTTAGTCATGAAATTGAACTGTCTTATTTATCCACTCTAGAAGAAAGGTTTTATTGCATTTACTTGATTTGAAACGTAGGTTTATTAGATTCAGGGCGGCATCCAAAAAATTGGCTGCCAAATCTTTTATCAATCCTTTATGGAGATTCTAATGAACAATAAACAAAATCAAGTGCCACCCATTACCCTAATGAGAATTCCGCAAATATTAAAAGTCATGCCAATTTCCAAATCAAAGTTTTGGCTGATGGTGCAAAAGGGGGAGTTTCCAAAGCCAATTAAAATTGGTAGATCATCATTTTGGACAATTGAACAGGTTCAATCTTTTATCAAAGAAAAGGTAGATCAGGTTAATTAAGTTTACAAAAAACTTGGGCCCTTCTACTGGGGGCTCAAGTGACATATGCTTTGTAAACTCTTATTGAATTTTAAAGTCAGGCCCAATTCATAAAAAGGCTTGTTTAACCTGACTCAAGACATCCACTAAATTTGATCCCTTCGGATGATTTAACCCGCTTAGATCAACAGATTCATCCTTAGCTTGGTCTAAAAATTGCCCCATATCTCGCCTTATTGATTCTGGCAATTCATACTCAAAATCAGGAGGCAGAATTGATACCAGTCGCAATACATCTCGCAAATGCTTTTTAATGTCATCTGAATCAATCTTTTCACCAGCACGCTTGCGCTCACTCAAATCAAGCCAGGCCTTTGCTTTCAGCGGAATCAGAACGGGGGCATCCACCCAGATAAAACCAGGTTTTCTATCTCTTTTTATCAAACCGTAATAATCATCATCCAACAAAATCGCGGAAAGACTAGAAACATCCTCCGCTAGAGGAATCGCCCGCATATCGCCAATATCCCTCTCTCTAAGAAAGTCTGGTTTCCTTGAAAAGAGTTCAAGCATGAAGGGGTATCCAGCGGTCTTAGGTTTTTTAAAGCGGTAAAACTGCCTAGTGGCATCGCTCTTTTGCTGAATCTCGTACTCGCCCGCCTTCACAAATTCCTAAAATTTCTCAATGAACTCAGGGGTCAGTGCATCAACAATCACAACAATATCCAAGTCTTTAGTAGTGCGGGTAAATTATTGTCCAGCATTCTCCATGGCCAACTGCGTCGCACTACCACCTATGAGCACATACTGATCCTCAAATCCTTTAAATGCTTCCTCAAAGACCTTCAGCCCTACTTGCGTTGCCATTAACCTATCCCTCTCAACAATTCTTTTAACGCCACTTGAACTCGATCATCATCCATGGCCTCAAGACTTAAAAACAAAGAGTATGGATCTACGATGCCGTTATTCGCATCACTCTCTTTGGTATTGAGGGTTTTAATTCTTTGTGGCGCATAACGCCAAACTTCTAACTCCAAACTGCCATCGATCGCCTCTGGGACAATGTGATCGGCATCCAACTCGCGCTCTAATTTACGCCAGTCCAATTCTCCAATTGCTCGCACAATATTTGGCGGCTCTTCAAGCATAGTTTGATCAGCCAAGGCGCTCAATCCTGCAAGAGGCAGGCCCTCAATATGTGGATTTGGATTTCGAATCCACAGGCGTTTACGTACCGGGGTTTGTAAATAAGGCTTAATGGCTTTCCAGAGCTCGCCCCCTTCAACCGTCAGTCGCCAGAGTCGCCCTCCTCTATAAGCATCCATATCTAACCAACCATGCTCCATCAACTCGCTTTTAATACGAGTCATAGTCATAAGGCTATAGCCCAAGTACATGGCAATCTCTTTTGGATTTAATGTGTCAGGTAAATTACCAAGCAGCGTATTAATCAAAAATACTTGGGTTGCCACATGTAGCTTTTCTTTGACATCGACCCTCCTTGCCAATGCGTGCTCTTGAAAATCCACTCCCAACGGGGGTAGGTAGGCCTGTTTAAACGGAATGATAAAAGGCATTCGCCTCGCAACCATCTCTCTGCGCGCATAAGCCTGAAGAGCATCTCCAACCCAAATGACCGGCACCCCAGCCTCTTTCTGAATAAGTGCCCTTTGTTTAAGTAACGCTGGCAATGCTTGAACCCCGTCTTTATTGGCCATCAAAAGAACCTCGATTCCAGCCAGCCTAGCTTTGCCCATATCGTATGTTTGGGCAAGATAGCGTGGTAATTGCGCCCCTTTCTCCCAAGCACCCTCGTGCAGCAAATCCTCTCCTAGGGCTTGCTGCAAGTAAATGCCTGCTTGGTTAAATAGCTCATGTGCATTCCTCATGCATCCATTTTAACACTATTTTTAGCTATTAACATACACTATGTTAATAGAAAGTAAAGTATGTTAATTAATTGATTTTATTAAATTAGTTAACAATTTTTTATTGGGTGAAGGGCTATTAATAATCACCCCCGTTAGCAATTATTTAACCCGAGCCATATCAGCCGATTTATTGACAAGAATAGATCAAATAGGCATTTTTATTGACAATGTTGATCATTTAACCTGGAAATAGGCAATTTTATTGACGCAAAGAGCCCCAAAAACATAGAGCCCCATGGTTAGGGGCTCTGCTGTCGTATATGGCGGAAGAGGTGTCTGCCATATATTTATATATAAAAAGGGTTTAATCTCTATAAAATTTTCTACCCCCCATCCATACCCCCAATACTTCAACACCCCCTCGTTGTCATCAAAACTAACAAATAAAGAAACTCATGGGAGTTTTTAATATCGCGACGTAGTTGTCATGCCCTTTATTGGGGACACTAATTCAAGGAATTTAAGTGACCTGGGCGATCGAGTAAATCGATGACTGGGCTCATAACCCGAAGGTCGTAGGTTCAAATCCTGCCCCCGCAACCAGCATTCATAAGGCTTTCAGGTCAATCGACTTGAAAGCCTTTTTTGATTCTTTGGCTCATGTAACCGCCATGTAACCAAATAATGAGCAGTAACAGTAAAAAACCACACTTAAAATGTTGAAACTTGACGAAACTTGACGAAGCCTCTTAAGGCTTTTATAGTCACAGCATCATGTTGGACACGAAACTCATAAGAAGCACTCTAAAAAAACTTGGCTTATCCCAAGCCAATCTCGCAACAAAGTGCGGCGTCAGTAAAGAGGCTGTCTCTAACTGGCTCTCAGGAGAGTCAATTCCAAGAGCTCGCAAAGCTTTAGCATTAGCAGATGCCCTCAAGCTATCCCTGGATGAAATTTTTTCTATTGAAAATGATGCTTCCAAAGAGCCGGTAATTGCATATAGGACGCGCAATAATCGCGCACCATCACTTGCAGCTCAAACTGCAGGCGAAGAAATTGGCAGACACCTAAAACAACTTCTTCCCTTAACTGGCTCCAATTCTGTTTTCTCACCCAGACACTTGGTTAACCCAAGGCTTGATGATGATTACATTGCAAAAATTGCCAGTGCCACGAGAGAGCAATTGGGCCTTACCGATATTGAGCCAGTTACTCACAACCATCTAATTAACTTATTTCATGAGTTTGGAGCTTTTCTAGTTCCCGTATTTTGGGGTGAGGATAAAGACGGTCACGAAAATGCAATGAGTGTGTACCTTCCAGATAGTAAATCTTCGTGGGTTTTATTTAACCTCGGCTGCAGGTTGGATGATTTTAATTATTGGCTTTCCCATGAATTCGCACACTGCCTAACTCTTCACACCCTTCAAGGGGATGAGGGTGAAAAATTTTCCGAGAAATTTGCTCAGGCCCTACTATTTCCTGAAAAAATTGCTGAAGAAGCCCTCATTGCAGTCAGCAATTCAAAGGCCCCCCTTAAGGTGGCACGGTCAATTGCAGGCGCTCATAATGTATCGGTAGTTACAGTCATAAAGGCCATCAATAGAATCGCTAAACTACGCGGTGAAGTGGCGCCAAAACTTGAGACGCCCGCATTTTATGCAAAATGGAAGTCTGAAAAATCCTCCAAACCTACCGTAGCAAAGGGACTCTTCGGCATAGATAATCTAAACTTGGAGGACGCAATACGAAATAGTGAAAAGCATTTTCATACACCAATTTTTCACGCTATCGCTAAATGGCAGAAAATTCAAGGTGGACGCTCACCTGCTTTTATTTCTTCGGCACTTAACCTAGATTTAAATACCGCGATTGAGATGTCTCACATACTTTGGATGTCAGAAGATTGGCCATCAGGCGGAGATTCATTAAAAAGCCTTACATAATGCTCCTGCCAGTTTCTTGGGAGCAGCTCCCCGTTTTGGCACCAAGAGCGAACAGTTTCAACCCTCTGCCCTTTATCGAGATTGCCACCTAACTCCATCAGACTCAATAAATCCAAGCTATTTAATAATCCTCCATTTTCATGGACTTCAGATAGCTCATTCGCAACCAAAGTTAATGGCCATTCATCGGTTGCTACCGCTGCAGATAAGACTTCAGCAGTTGCGAGCACCTTAGCATCCACCAATGAAATTTGTCTTGGCTCCCTCAACTTTCCATCAGTCAATAATTTTTCAAGTAACACGTTGCCATGCTGCCTAATATATTTAGCTAATTTCTCTATGTTGCCCTTTTTAGGCTCCCTAAGCTTTAAACATGAGGCTGAAACCTCACTTTGCAGCACCTCCTCTGAAAGCCAGGGGTAACGGCTTACAACATTGGAGCCCGATGAAACCTCAATATGTGTTTCAGATATTGTCATCAATTGATAACCAAAAAAAGTAGACCCAAGTATTGGGCGAATAGGGGAAAAATAAAGCCGAACATAGCAATTAGTATCGACAATAACTTTGGTTATGGGCTTAGTCATGCATCATCATATCGCAAGCCTAGAGACGCTAATTATCAGGGTGACCCATAACCTCGACAGCATTAAGATAGTCCAGATACTGCTTTATTTTTTTGCAATATAAATTTTGCGCGTATTGCTTCATATATTCATAATCCGGGCTTCCGTCCAACAAAACCGGAAGATAGACCGTTTCTCTTTTTACCACCCCCAACTGAGCCTGTCTTCCATAGGAATACTTACCGCCCTGACGCTTGATCATGGTGGAAATGAACAATGCATTAAATTTATTAAGGCTAGGACTGCTTAAAACAGAGACGTCATGAGAGCAATAATATTCATTTCCCTGATAAAAAGGGGCCAAGGATATTTTCTCAACAGTAATAGTATTTCTGGGAAATAGAGATCTGTTGCCAATGAATCCGCTGATACCGTTATTACTTGCAGTTGCTGTTATGTACGGCGTATTACCCTCAACAATGTCCTTCTTATTTAAATAAACCCCCTTATCGGCGCCAAAGATTTCCTTAATCTTAAATGGCTTCCAAGTCTTGTCAGCTAAGGGTGGAATTTTTACAAATTTTAGAGCCCGCAACTCCCTGTTAGCGCGCGCTTCATATTCCGACCTTTTTTTATCGATAAGACTTCTAATGAATTGCTCCATATAGGCATGATCAGGCTCCCCATCAACCCCGATAGGAAGCATGACTTTCTCCCTAGAGATTCGCTTATCGTTGATCTCTCTATTAAAGTTATATTTTTCTGAAAGCCTCCCAGTCTGAGTTGCGATAAAAAGATAGACAAGAGGCCCAAAGCTATCATTTTTTAAATGCGTAACATGGTCGCTTGCCACAAATTCGTATGGGTGATAAAAACTAGCTCCCACACTTCCACTATTAGCTATAGTCAGGCAATTTGCAAAAGCTCTGACACCTTCACTATTGCCGATAAAACCGTCAATGCCATTGCTTGAGGCTGTAGATGATACGTAAGCCTTGCTCCCATAAATTTGATTAACTTTAGTTAATCGTTTTCCCCTTTGGGCAACAACGAAGATGTCTTTAAGGAAGAACTCCTTCCACCTCCTGCTTCCGACCGTCATTCTTTTTCCTTTTTTGACTCAGGGAGGTCGAATAAATAGCCACGGTTTTGCATAATCATCGAAAACTCAAAGGATAGGTAGTCTCCAATAGTCCTCTCAAATTCATCGTCAGTTGGTACGTCGTCATTAAAGTAATAAAAACTATGGAGCCATTCATCATCAGGCTCTACAGTTGTGTTGACGCAAAACCTACTATCAGCCTCAATTCGATTAAACCAAACATCAAGTAAATGCTGCTTCCTATCTTTTGCCTGCTCAGTTTCAATTAGGCCAATATGCGGACTTACCTTATATCCATCGCTTCTAAAATCAATAAACTTGCATAATCTATCAACCGGATGACGCTCGCCAGCAGTAAAAATAGCTATACATGGCATTGTTCCAACACCATAAAAAGTATCTTTATTTAAGGTAATGACGCCCTCCAAGGTATGCTTCTTGAGGATATTGGATTTGATTGCTTGCTCTTCGTTAGTCTTACCAGTAACGGATGATTGCGGAATAATTACGATGACTCTACCGCCAGCCGTCATGGAATCAAGCAAATGCTCAGTAAAAGATATTTCATATAAGGAGGGATTAGATTTTGAACCCTGCGAATAAGGTGGATTCATCATCCCAACAGAGGCTTGCTTTAATTGAATCTTGCTTGGATTTTCTTTTAAGAAATCTCCGTTAATCAAATTGCTTTTGCCATCGCCGCGCAAGATCATATTTGTTGTAGCAATCGTAAACATATACTCTTGATCTTCAATTCCGTGCAAACGCTCTTGTCGAATCTTCTTCTTTTCAACCTCGCTTTCAGTTTTTGCAAGCATATGGTGCATAGCTGCAACTAAAAATCCAGCGGTACCGGCGCACGGATCCAAAACCACATCATCAAATTTAATGTCCACTAAATCACAAAATAAGTCGGTGATATGTTTGGGTGTTAAAACAATTCCTAAAGTCTGTCCATCACCCCCGGAATATGACATAAATTCACCATAAAAACGGCCCAAGTAATCCTCCGAAGTACTTGAATATTTAATGCTTTTGTAAATCCTATCATTGAGAAATTCAGCAAAATGTTTCAATGGGGTTTTACCCAAAGTTTTATTTACCTCATTTAACCTAACCGAATCTTTAAAGATCGAAAACTGACTTAATATTTTGTCTTTTTTTACCTCAGGGGCGACCTTTGATCTTGTTAAATTGGACTGAATAGCACCATAAATCTTTTGCCCATCAGTACTTACATCATCGCCAGTTAACTCCTCGATTGAAAAGTTCCTTGATTCGGCCTCTCTTAGCGCAAGCAATATCCCCGAGACAATTAAAGGCTTATCAATATCTTTTAAATTACCGTAATTTCTTAGATCCTCATGAAGTGCAGCCGCATCTTTTAAGATTTCAGAAAGCTCTTTTTGGGTATCAGTTTCCTCCTTAAGGATCTCCCGAACGTAGTACTCCTCTATATTCTTATCTGTAAACGAGATGAACGATTCAACATCTGGTAATTCCCGGTAATACTCTGTTTCATCTATATAAATAGGCGAAATTCTATGCTTTTTCTGATCGCCCGAAATGCCAAATGCAATCACCTTCTTGTATGAGGTATTTTTTGCCAAATGCTTGCCGTAAAACAATGCGCCATTTACCGCATAATTTTTAACGTCCTTGGATTCATTGCTAATAACCCCACTCTCAGTTATCTTCGAGTGCTTTGAAATTTCAGGCTTGTTTTCAATTACAAGCAGAAAATCTTTTATAACGCCAACGTATTCAGGGAAACCAACCTTGCCACTACCGCTTTTTGAGGCAGACTTTAGCGCTTCGTTAATTTCAAAAATAGTGCTCCCTTGCGGCTCCAGATTTACACCAGCCTTTTGCAATAGTCCGTGAACCCAAAGATCTGTAACAGCTTCTTTTTTTGCCATCTACCTTAATTTCCCTTACCAACAATAAGTGCAGCCTACCCAAATGGGTATGGCAACTGCCACGTAGGAATGCGCCATCACTTTTCTTAATTTTTCTACAAAAGTACTAAATATATGAATTAGTGTTTATGTGAATTAGAGTATATCCGTGAATATTTGGGACATGACCCAAGCGCTTGTTCACCACCTAGGAAGCACTATTCGCGATTTGCGAAAAGAGGCTGGCATGAGTCAAATTGTGTTTGGTGAAAAATGTGGGTTTTATCAAACATACTTAAGCCGCATAGAGAATGGAAGCGCCAATCCAACCATCAACGCCATAGAAGTGATAGCCAAGGGGCTTGGCCTATCCTTCTTTGAGCTTCTGGATCTCGTCAAACTTAGAATTGAGCAAGCATCTCTGCGTTGATATTTTCATGGGCTCTTAGCGAAAATCTGATTTAGAACCCATCAATTGAGATTTGATGCCCTAGGAGCCCATTCCATATATTTACAGTTATATTTACATTATTAGTGTTAATATAACTGTATGGAAACTCAAAAACTCACCTTTGATGAACTTTGCGCCTTATCGGGCTTAAGTTCACGCACTCTGCGCTACTACACCCAAATTGGCTTAATTGATAAGCCTATAGGGCAAACAAGGGCAGCTCACTACACCAGCCTTCACCTTGAAAAAGCTCTGCGCATCAAGCAATTATCTGATTCAGGTATATCGCTAGAGCGGATACGTGAGGTTTTATCCGGCGAGACTTTGTCCATACCCGTTCGCATCAAAAAACCGGGTCACATTGAAGTAAAAACCCATCTTTGGATTGCAGATGGTGTTGAGCTCCAGGTCTCCCCAGAATCGGCAAATTTAAGCCCCGAGCAATTGCGTGAGTTTTTACAAAATGTGGTGCAGGCCTACGAAAAGATAGCAAAGGATAGCAAGTGATGACCTTTCAAAATACAACCTCACTGCTTTTTGAGCGCAATCAATTAATGGCGCTGCAATCAGTTAAAGCCACAGGAATAGTCCAAGGTCTCGTGCTGGAGATGACTATTCGCCAGGAGTATCAGAATTGCACGCAAGATAACCTTGAGGCCTCCTATACCTTTCCAATGGGCTGGGGCGCTAGTTTTATGGATCTCCATGTAGAAATTGCAGGCAAGAGACTTCGCGGCTTAGTCATCGAAAAACAGGCGGCAATTACGGGCTATGAAAAAGCGATTGCTGATGGTGACACCCCCATCATGCTCGAGAAAAACTCCGAAGGCATCTATACCGCCAGTCTGGGTAATCTAAAACCCGGTGAAGCGGCAACTATTGAGTATCGCTATGCGCAATTACTGCAAGTTGAAGAAGGGTGTGCCAGAATTTGCCTACCCACTACCATTGCGCCACGGTACGGAAAAGAGCACTTTGGCGGAATTCAAGAGCATCAAAGCACCCAAGCAGATATGTTGGTGCAGTACCCTCTCACTCTTTCATTGCTGCTTAGTGGCGGTACAGAAAAATGCACGATTGAGTCGCCCAGCCATCACATTGACGTAACGCAAAACACCTCCGGAACAATTGTAGAGCTTACTCGTGATGGATTTTTAGATCGCGACTTTATTCTGAATTTGAGCGGACTCAAAAACCAATCTTTTTACATGGTTGCACCCGATAAACATATGGGCTCGCAAGCTTGCACTGTATTAACTAGCTTTAATCCCAATATCGATAACGATAAGTTTGCACAACCAGTTGCCCTCAAGATATTGGTCGATTGCTCAGGGTCGATGAATGGCGATAGCATTGAATCAGCCAAGGAAGCATTGCATCAGGTTTTAATAAGCCTTAATCCCGATGACCAGCTTAGCTACTCCCAGTTTGGGGATACGGTGGAGCATGCCTTTGAGGGACTTCAACCAGCCACCCCATTTAATGTTGCCGCAGCATCAATTTTTGTTAGTAATACGCAGGCTAATATGGGCGGCACACAGATTGAACATGCCCTGCTTTCCACCTTTAGACTCAAAGAGAATGATGCTCAGGCAGATGTTCTACTTATTACCGACGGTGAAGTTTGGGATACCGCCAACATCATTAAAGCTGCTAAGCAATCTGGGCAACGTATCTTCGCCATTGGCGTTGGCAATGCCCCTGCCGAAACACTCCTGCAAGAACTAGCTGAAGCTACTGGAGGCGCTTGTGAACTAGTACCGCCAAATGGTGATATTCAAATGGCAATTACCCGCATGTTTCATCGATTGCGTCAACCCAGAGCGCGTGATATTCAAATCGATTGGGGTCATGAAGAAAAGCCTGAGTGGGTCAGCGGCATCAGTACCGCTATTTTTAATCTCAACACTAGTCATATATTTGCAGGTTTTAAAACTCCACCCCAGCACCCCGCTACCCTATCCTTTCAGCTTGGAAATAATCCTAAAAGATATTCGGTGCAAGCAAGCACTCTAATCCAGTCAGTCTCAAATATCATTTCTCGTTTAGGGGCAGCGCAAAGGCTCAGAAACATGTCCGAAGAGAATCAAACGGCCTTAGCCCTCAGTTACCAACTCGTCACCCAAAATACAAATTACCTACTTACGCACATTCGCCCAGAAGATGAAAAAGTAGGCGAATTACCAGAGCTACAAAAAGTCAGTCAGATGCTAGCTGCAGGCTGGGGTGGCACTGGGATTAGCAAGGGAATAGATAGACCTGTAGTGTTATTTTCTAGAAGCAGGCCATCAACAACTAATTTATTTCAGAGCTCACCTAGAGTCTTTAGAAGCGTAACTAGCTCAAAGATTAGTCTCAAAGATGCTGGTGAGGAATGCGACCTATTGAATGATATTGCGCCGCCAATAAAAGTGGGCCATCAAAAGACTCAAAGACCACTCACGCTTGATGAAATCATCAGCATTGCTAATAAATGGATTCAAAATCCCGCGGATATTGAGAAATTCATCAAGGCGATTCAAGCGCAATTGATAGATGCAAATCTAACGTCTTTACTAAATCAAATTACCCCACTCTTATCTAATAAAGACGCCTGGACTGTCATTCTATCTTGGCTATTGATTAACTCGGGCACCAAAGGAAAGTGGAAACTAAAAACGAGGTTGGTAATTGAAGCTGCGGCCAATGAATTGCCTGTAGGCCAGCTTAAGACCTCGCTCACTATTGTCAATCTTTACCTAGGCACTTTTTTTGAGGCTACCTTACCGATAGAAGCTAAGAGTGCTTGGAGCCCCATCAACTGGTTACGTAAATTGGCAGAATAAGGAACAATCATGAAATTTACTGAATGGCTATTTGTCCTGATATTTGGGCTTATCTCGACCCCAGCTTTTTGCCAAAGCGATATATGTGACTACTATCTTCCCCAGTGCGCCACTAAGTTTGATCAATATAGCAAGGCAGCAAAGCAATTGGATGTTCAGGTAAAAAACAAAGAATTATCCAACCTTGAGGCAGCTCAAAAAGCAGTCGCATTATCAGACTCTCTTTATCCAAGAGATGGCCTGCTTGCCAACATCAATAGGCAAAATCTGGTGATGGCTCAATTTGCCCAGCGTAATCAGTTATCAGATGACCAAATAAGTGAGCTTGATTCCTCCGCTACAGATACCTTTCGTCAAGCGATATTGGAGAGATTTTCAGCAGCGAAAGCAGCCCAAGAAGTAGGTCAGTTTTATAGTCAATATCAGGCGACCCAGCAATATCAACCACCCCAACAAAATCCAGCCAATACTGCTGCTATAGCCACAATGCTTAATGGCATCGGCAAGGCCTTTACCAATTCTTTTGGGCAATCCATCACGCCACCACCTCGTATCTGTAATTACTACGGCAGTACAAGCTACTGCTTCTAAAGGGCCCCACCATGAATCCAGAGATAGAACAAAGAGTATCGCTTTCCTTTTGGAGAAACCTAAAGAATGGAGTTTGCACCTCTTATAGGTCCGACAGTGAAATGATTGAAGATGAGCATTGGTCTGAAATCACGAGTGCGCTTTCAATTAAAGGTCTACTTTTTAAGCCCACGGTTCGGGACTACTATTTACTGAAATGCCGACCTATCATCCATGAATTATTTACAAACCACATCACCAATCTAAGTATTTATGGATCTTCAAATCCATTGGTCGAAATAGAAGATGAAGACGCCAGAATATTTCGTTTTGATCATGCTGGGAAGCAATTTGAGACTAGTATTTTCTGGTCGATAGATGATCCATTGACCCTCAGTAGAATTCTGAGTGACGTTCGTAGCGCTAGCTTTGTCACCGCCACCATTCATCTCGTATGCAGCGACAGTTTTTTTGATTTATCCGATCCAAAGTTTGCCGAAAAAGATGAGTACGGGGAACTCGAGGTTCATCAACATGAAATTAATATCAAGCGAATTGATTTAATTTTTGAATAACTACAGTTGACTCTGTTTTTATTTTAACCAGAAAGAAGTATTCAAGTTTTAAACCAGCCTCCAAAACCTCAGCTTAATCCATCAGTCAGAAAACGACCCATAAGAGACATTCCTGGGGTCATCAAATACATGAAATTAATACTCCTAGCGAGAAAGATGACCTAAAACATTAGAAAAAATCAAAGCAGTAAACAGCAATGCAGAAATAACCTTCCAAAAAGCAATGGGGTCACGCTCAATAAACGGAACCACTCTTTTATCGATCAGCACAGCATTTGGTTTTTCGAGATCAAACAGAAATTCGGAAACCGCTTGATACCTCTCTGCTGGATTGGGGTGAACGGCCTTTCGAATGGCCTCATCAACCCACGCAGGTACTTTCGGGTTGTGCAAAGTGACGGACTCGTATACAAGTTTCTTCTGAGCCTTAGCAGTTCGAGCTCTGGAAACTTTTGAACCATAGGGAAACCGTCCCGATAGCATCTGATAGACGATCACGCCAAGAGAAAATATGTCGGAAGAAGTTGTACCCAGCCCACCTAAAAAATATTCTGGCGCAGCATATTGAGCTGAGCCTAAAAAGTTAATTTCTTCGCTTAGTAGATTCATATCCTCGATACCAGCGACCCTAGTGGCACCAAAATCAATGATCTTTACTACGCCATTCTCATCAATCATGATGTTCTCTGGCTTTAAATCTTGATGAATTGCCTCGAGACGATGGAAGGCCTGCAGACCCTTTCCTACTTGGCCAATCATCTCCCTTACTGAAACAAGATCAGGCGTGGGATTATCAGATAGCCACTGAGTCAAACTTTGGCCCTGAATATATTCAGATGCGATGTATAAGTAATTTTTCTTTCTAGTTTGTGGGCATAAATGAAGAACGTGGGGGTTATTAATTCTTCTGGCGACCCACTCCTCCACAAGAAACCGCTCTAGATAAGAGACATCATCCCTCATGCCAATAGAGGGCACCTTTAAAACAACTTGAGCTCCGGTCTCCTCATCGCTAGCCAAATAAATATAACTGCGACTGCCAATTTTGATATCCCGTAAAATTTTGTAACCATCGATAACCATCTTTTCCTCTAAATTTGGAGCAAATGGCAACTCTGTGATGCGATTACTTATTTCGTTATGGCTAATATCTTGTAACTGCTCAATGCGAATGATCTGTAAAGTGAGATTATCAGAGCTCCCTCGTTGATAAGATTGCTCGGCAATTTTTTGTGCAGCAAGATTTAAATCATCAGAATAAGTCTGAATGGCTGAGCTAATAATTTCAAAATTAGAGTATTCATATAAGCCATCAGTGGCCAGAATAAAGACATCGCCAACCTCAATATCTGTGACAGCATAGTCAACATCTAAGTGTCTATTTACCCCTAAAGCACGGGCTAAATAGCTCTTTTCAGATGACGCATATACACGATGATCCTCTGTCAGCTGCTCCAATGATTTGCGGGCGAGTTTATAGACCCTCGTATCCCCAACATGAAATATATGCGCCTTATTTGATTTAAAGATCAGGGCAGAAAAGGTGCAAACATAACCCCTATCCATATCAAAGTGATATTGACTTTGTTGGGTCTGAGAATGAAGCCAGGAATTTGTAGAGCTTAAAACTCGCTCGGCGGCGGTTTTAACAGACCAGGCTTCTGATGTTGAGTAGTAATCCTCCAAGAAACTAGATACTGCCGATTCACTAGCAATGTGGCTAACACCGCTAGAGCTGATGCCATCTGCAATTGCCGCAACTACCCCCTTACTGCTGAGTAATGGCTCCTTAGGGAAGCAAATCCCATAAAAATCTTGGTTGATTTCTTTACGACCCTTGCTTGAATATTGCCCAAGTGAAATTTTTAGCTCTTGAATCATCAAATTCCTCTCGCAATACCTTCATGATTGAAGGCATTGCGCTTATTCAGTAACTTAAACAAGTTTGCGTTTTGCGCCGGTCTTGATGTGAGTGGCATACAGAGTTAATCCTGTAAAGGCAATGCCGCCAACAAGATTACCCAACACCACTGGAATTTCATTCCAGATGAAATAATCCAAGATTGAGAAGTTACCGCCCATCATTAACCCAGATGGAAAGAGAAACATATTAACTACTGAGTGCTCAAATGTCATTGCAAAGAACAGCATGATCGGCATCCACATAGCGATCACTTTTCCGCTAACATTCGTTGAAATCATCGCACCGACCACTCCAGTAGATACCATCCAGTTACATAGCATTCCTCTGAAGAAGATGGTCATCCAACCCATAAATCCAAACTTGGCATAACCCAAAGTGCGCAATTCACCAATGTGGCCAATCTTCGCGCCAACATCATTCGGCTCCAGGCTAAATCCATAAGTAAAAATGAAGGCCATCATAAATGCAACAGTCAAGGCCCCAGCAAAGTTACCGACAAATACCAGCCCCCAGTTTCTTAAAATACCTTTTAATGTCACCCCAGGCCTTTTATCAATCAAGGCAAGCGGGGTTAATACAAATACACCTGTCAATAGATCAAATCCCAAGAGATAGAGCATACAAAAACCTACAGGGAACAAAATAGCCCCAATGAGTGGAGACCCTGTCTGAACACTTGCAGTAATAGCAAATACAGCAGCTAGGGCAAGAATTGCTCCAGCCATATACGCTCTTATCAAGGTATCGCGAGTAGCCATAAATACTTTTGACTCCCCTGCATCAACCATCTTTGTAACAAATTCAGAGGGCATTAAATATGACATGATGTATTCCTTTAATTTTGATGAATTTAAATATTTCTGTAGTGGTTTAAATGGCTAAAAAAACATTTTGATCTTCGAGCTTGATCTTGATCGAATCACAAGACCCAACATCTGGCGCAATTGCATGCCCATCTTGCAATTGGATATTCCAGGAATGCAAAGGACAGGTCACTGTCTTGCCATGAATGATTCCCTGAGAAAGGGGTCCGCCCTTATGAGGGCATTTATCGTGTAGCGCATAGACCTCGTCATCAGAGGTTCTAAAAATAGCGATATCCCCTCCGCTAGTACGCGTTACTACCCGAGACCCCAATCTAGGAATATCTTCTATTCCGCAAACTAATTTCCATTCATTCATCATTTGCTCCTTTCTGATGCGGTTATGCTTCAACTGCGATTGGGATAAATTGCTTTACTGGCTCTTTGGTCTGCATCACTTCCCACGGGTCTTTTGCATTTTTCAAGGAATCAATTAATCTTTCAAATAGATCTTTTCGGCCTTTTTCATCTTCAAGAATTTTTGATTTGGCGTAACCAAGCCCAACGCGCTCAAGATAGTGAGAGGTCCGCTCGAGATACCAACCCTCTTCGCGGTAGAGTTGCAGGAATGCGCCGGAATATTCCATCACCTCCTGATTTGTAGTCACCTTGCAGAAAAATTGCGCAACCTCAGTTTTGATACCACCATTACCACCCACATAAATCTCAAAACCCGAGTCAACTCCGATAATTCCTACATCCTTAATGCCCGATTCAGCGCAATTACGAGGGCAACCAGATACTGCAAGCTTTACCTTATGAGGCGCGTACATATCGAACAACATTTTTTCCAAGAGAATGCCAGTGTCCATTGAATGCTGGGTACCAAAGCGACAATGCTCTGCCCCCACGCAGGTCTTAACAGTCCGAATAGATTTTCCGTATGCATGACCAGAGACCATTCCGGCCGCATTTAAATCCGCCCAAACAGCCGGGAGATCCTCTTTACGTATGCCCAAAAGGTCAATCCGTTGCCCGCCAGTCACCTTTACTGTTGGTACATGATATTTTTCAGCGGCGTCAGCAATGGCACGCAGTTCTTTTGGGTTTGTTAATCCGCCCCACATTCTTGGGATCACTGAAAAAGTGCCATCCTTTTGAATATTGGCATGCATACGCTCATTAACAAATCGTGATTGTGGGTCGTCTTTAGCTTCATGCGGAAAACTAGAAATCAAGTAATAGTTGATCGCTGGCCTACACTTCTCGCAACCATTCTCATTTTTCCAACCCAAAGATTTAAAGACAGATTCTTTATTAATTAAATGCTCAGCATAGATTGCATCTCTAACAATCTGATGGGTATGCTCTGTACACCCGCACATCGGCTTGCTCTCATTGGTTTTGGGTGTATACGCCCCACCTACCGTTGACGCCAGAATTTGCTCTACTAAGCCAGTACAAGACCCACATGATGAAGAAGCCTTTGTATGCTTACGTACCTCATCAACTGTAAAGAGACCATTTTGTTTAATAGATTTAACAATCGTTCCTTTGCAAACCCCATTACAGCCACAAACCTCAGCGCTATCAGCCATGGTGGCTGCCAGATTTTGCCCTTTATGGCCAGCATCGCCCAAATGAGAGCCTGATGAATTTCCAAAAAGCAGATGGCTGCGAATTTCGTGAACACTTTGACCATCCTTCATTAGCTGGAAATACCAAGCAGCGTCAGACGTGTCGCCGTATAGAACTGATCCCACCACCCGATCCTGCTTCACCACAATGCGCTTATAAATTCCTGCCTGCCTATCATGCAATAAGATGTCTTCGGTTTCATCATCGCCGCTAAAGTTACCCGCACTGAAGACATCGATTCCGGTAACTTTCAGCTTGGTTGAAGTAACAGAGCCCTTGTATTGAGCTATGCCAATATTTGCTAAATGATTTGAGCAAACCTTAGCCTGCTCAAACAGTGGTGCTACCAATCCATAGGCGATTCCGCGATGCACGACGCACTCACCAACTGCATAAATGGAAGGATCAGTAATGGTTTGCAATGTATCGGAGACATGGATACCCCGTACGCGGCCAGATCCACAAAATAAACCGGATGACTCTGCCAGCGTGTAATTTGGACGAATGCCAGCCGCAACCACTACAAGATCAGTGGCAAGTTGCATGCCATCCTTAAACCGGATAGCCCCTACCCTACTCTCGTCTCCCTCTATCAAGGCTTCGGTATTACGCCCCAATAGAAACTTCATCCCTTTTGCCTCGAGAGAAGTCTGCAGCATATCCGCAGCAACCTTATCGAGTTGACGCTCCATAATCCAGTCGGCCAAGTGGACTACTGTGACATTCATCCCGCGTAACAAAAGGCCATTAGCAGCCTCAAGACCCAATAGACCAGCGCCAATAACAACGGCATTCTTGTAGCTTGCTGCAGCCGCAATCATTAACTCCGTATCTGCGATGTCACGATAAGCCAGTACACCAGGTAAATCTATTCCCGGAATAGGTGGCATAAAGGGGGTGGATCCCGTAGCCAATACCAATCGATCGTATTGAACCTCAGTCCCGTCATCTGAATATACTTTTTTAACGGCACGATCGATCTTGGTCACTTTTTTGCCAGAATACAAAGTGATGCCGTTTGATTTGTACCATTCCAAGTCATTTAACATGATGTCGTCTAACTTCATTTCCCCGGCTAATACTGGCGATAGCAAAATTCTGTTGTAGTTACCGTAAGGTTCGGTACCAAAGACGGTAATGTCGTACATCTCAGGATCAAGCTTTAATAATTCTTCAATGGCCTTAATACCAGCCATTCCATTCCCAATAAGAACTAATTTTTGTTTTTTCATGATCAACTTTCTGTCCGAATTTCGTGAATGGATGCTTATGCAGCTTTAATATTTTGGAAGGCAGGTGCCACCGAATCATTGGCAATTTGAGTAAGCGCCTGCAAGACATCACCAATCACGATGATGGATGGGCTGCCCATCTTTGTTTCGTGAATCTTGCTTACCATTTCCCGTAATGTGCATTTCTCAATACGTTGATCGGGCAAAGTTGCCTTTTGAACAATGGCAACAGGTGTATCTGAAGACATGGACTCCAGTAAGCCAGATTGAATTGAGTCAATCCCCGTTATGCCCATATAAATTACTAAAGTAAGCTTAGTATCTTGAGCAACTTTTCCAATTTGCGCCCAGTCCGTCGCATTTCTTCCAGGCTTGTTATGTCCAGTAATCATGAGGACACCAACAGCATAGTCGCGATGGGTTAGAGGCGCTCCTAGTGCTGTCGATGCTGCAAGCCCAGAGGTAATTCCGCTAATAACCTTTACCGGAATCCCCAAGGCTTGAAGGTGCTCTTGCTCTTCGCCACCCCTTCCAAAAATGAATGGGTCCCCACCTTTCAGTCGAACCACCTTCTCGCCTTTGGCTACAGCTGAAATCATTAATTTTTCTATATAGCTCTGCGGGGTTGAAACGCAACCGCCGCGTTTTCCAACTTGAATAATTCGTGCAGATGGGGATGCATATTGCAAGATTTCTGGATTCACAAGATCATCAACAAGCAAAATAGTTGCCTCAAAAATGGCGCGCATACCTTTGATGGTAAGAAGCTCGGGGTCACCAGGCCCCGCGCCAACAAGCGTGACACTTCCGTAACTAGCATTCAATTGAGATGTAAATCGAATGTCTTTTTCTATATTCATCATTGCCCACCCTAAGAAAATACAAATAAAAAAGACGTCCAATTACTTCCAGCGCAATGCTGAACATAATTGGACGTCTTTATCCTTTGGGCAAAACGATCTAAACAGATCGCCGCCTTAGAGTTGACCATCGTTGGCCACCTCTAAGAAGGAGATTACTTAATACCGTTAACTTGAATTTTTTTTAATGCACCGAAATTTTCAGTAATGCACGCTTAGAGTGCATCAATGCTTCAATTTAAGGAATTCAGAGAGAGAAAGAATTGATTTGGCCACATCGATCAACTTTTGATTTTGTGACATCGCCTTATCTCGCATGGCCGAATAAGCCCCTTCTTCAGACAATCCTTGGTGAGCCATAAGCATCCCTTTGGCTCGCTCAATAACCTTGCGCTCCTCAATGGTGGCCCTTACAGCCAAAAGCTCATCACCCATCGCTGATAACTGTTTTGATTGTGATTGCAAAACATCTAATATTTCCATGGATAAGTTTGAGCCGATTTTATCGATCAATACCCCATCACCTTTTCGCCCTGAAGGTAAATTAGATACTAACAGCGAGATTGGTGAGTTTGGCTGCTCATTAGATAATGCGGATAAAAGCGTATTCTGATCATTTAATTGGGTATGGGCCTCTCTAATGAGGGCGTCACATTTAGTAGCCAGACTATTGGTAAGGTATTTCTCCACCATATGCATTGCATCTATCCGACGAGTGCACATCGAAAACCATTCATCTGCATGAATAGACTCATCAACCAGCTTGGGCGACAACAGCTTTCGCCTCATCTTCTCAAACTCAATCATGGGCATAGATTTTGTCATGGCTAACCACTGCTCAACAATATCTGTCGAGGAAAAATCCTCAAATCGTTCGATGCAATGCTCCTGTAATTCAATTAAATTTCCCAGGGCTTGCAATAATTCATCGGACTTTTCAGATGCGCAGATTCTTGCGCCAGTTGCTCGCTCTAGCCCTGAAAATTCCTTGCCCTGCATCAGATGGAAAAGCGCAACTAGTCCCTTACTGACTGATGGATCGACAGCAATATCAGCAGCCTCGAATACCAGCGCTAAAAGTGCGTTTACTACCGAGCTATAAATTCCAGTCGACTCAGCGGCAGAAATTTCCTGATTCAGTATTTTTTGACGAAGTTTAGGCAAGTCATTTATTCCATGAATTGCTAAGGCCAAACGCATTAGAAACCGAGAGCTACTCACCATGCCATCTGAGCGCTTGTTAATGTCAAGCCAACAGTGCAGGCGGCCGCTTGCCCCATCAGTATTAGCGCCAAAGGCAATCCATTTTTCTCGAAAACTCACGCCTTTTGACGCAAGTAACACATTGGATGAGCCGCGCTCGCTTTGCAAACAATGCACTAAGTCGCCAGCTACGTCCATCAGCGCGCATATACGGCATAACTGTTCAAGCTCGTTAATTCGGCATTGCTGAGCTTGTGCTACGTAATTCAGTGCGATTTTCATTACCCTAAACTTCTCAATAAATTTAATTTAGCCACTTGATTTTTCTAGAGCGGCCAGCTTTGCCTTGAGCTCGCGCCTCTCACTCAACTTCAAATTTAGAGCGGCATGGTCCCTCATTGGATCCTTCATCTATACCATCTACTTTTTTGGGGATGAATGCTGCTCTAATTCGTTAGAGAGGACGACTGTTACGCAGGATTAAAGAAATCAAGTGCTGTAACAGTTATCAGCCTTAATGTGCTTTTAAGCATACATCACTTAAAAGTCACTAGAGCATAAAAGCGCACTGTAATGGGGCTATTGTGGCGCATTAAAGGACCGCTTCTGGCCGTTAATTGCCGGTCAAAATTCGTGAAATATCAATTTTAATAAGCTGAAAAGAGAACAAATAACTCACTCGCCAATAACTAGGTACGTCTCAAGTGCTGCAATAACGACAGTTTTATACTCCAGATCAATATCCCATGCTTGGTCGACCTGCTCGGTGATGTAATTTCTCTTGAGTACTGTCTGATAGTCAATCCCACGAACCCCACAAACCTCTTTTAAGGCTGCAAAATGAGCAGCAATCATTCTCTGTCCTTTTGCAATTAACTCGGCACAATCATCCTCATTCTTTAGCTCATCCTGAATATGAGCGTACGCCATCCTCAAAACATCCACGCTATAAACATACTGAAGTCGCCAGTACTCACAACTCCAATGAAGAGTGGCGGTATGGATATTTTCTAAGGCATTATTAAATTCAGCATCCAGCATGGAGTAGGTTTTCCTGGGAACTACTGATTGGATCCGTAGCGACTCCAATTCATTGCCTATATCGGCATACGCTACGGCAGCCAGCTGATGGTTGGTCATGTGCTCATAAGCAGCATTTAATGGTCTTTGATTCATTTTTTGAGTTTCCTAATTTTGTTCACCTGATCGATTACTTCCACCCTACGCTGCAGCTCGCATGTCTCATGGGCTTTGCGCACCATGTCTAAGACATAGGCCAAACGCGTGCCATCTTGCGTATCAATGCGCCCCATCCTCATATCCCTATAGAGCCTTGCCATCTCCATCCGGATCGTTTCGGCATCATTGAGCCTGATTTTGCTCATGCTATTGACGGGGGTAGGGGTCGAGGCTTCGCCATGTCCCAATTGGCTCTGAGGGCGATCTTCAGGCCTGTTTTGATCATCCAAACCGGCATTAAAGGAATTCATAAAACAATACCCCAATCAAAATGATCTGCATCAGCCTTGCAAGTTAAATTCCCACCTGTCTGGCCATAATTCCCAGAATCCCAGTTGTTCAAAGCACGGGAATTATGAGAATTATTGGGAATATTGGAGTTTTTACTATTGATCGATAACATCCAAATACTGCGCCTTGAGCTGGCAAAGCCCTCTACTTTTGCTACTAATTTCAGCGCATCTTTTGCCCTATAAAGAGATGAGTTTCCATATCCGTTCGCCCTAGCAAGATCAGCGATAACCTTTTTCTCTTGGCTACCACCCACATCCTCTAAATATGATTTGAGCCACTGAGCACAATCCCCCAACTCAGAACCATTTTCTCCATCAAAATCAACTGCCTCGGCATTACTAATAATTTGATGGGAACTTCCTTCAATTGGCCCTTTCCAGGTCACAATTGAAGTGTCGATTCCGTTGTACTGAGTCTGCTCAACCGAATATAAAAAGCCTCCATCCCTTGCGCTTAAGTTTGTTTTAAGCCTTACTAACACTCGATCTCCAGTATCTTTATCGATGATGGTGCCCCATACCATCCTAGGCAATGCAGTAAATGCTTGGGAACCTAACACTCGCTCAGCAGGATCCTTTCCTTGTCCACCTTTACTGAAATGGGAGATGCCAATAATGGCGCATCGCTGGTTTTGTGAAAACTCCACCAATGGGTCAAGCCCCTCTCTCACATCATTAGCTTTATCTGAGTTTCCCTTTACCAATCCGATAATCGGGTCAAGCAAGATTAAGACGACACCGCCAATAGAATCAACCACAGTCTTGAGACTATCTAAATCTGTTGCTGCATTAAAAGTGCGATCATCACCATCTTCTCGTACGGATTTGAGAATGTATATTCTCTCCAAATCCGCACCCATAGCCGCCAATCTTGGCATCAAAATATCTTCAGGATCATCTTCACTTGACCAGATCAATACGTTGGATCTACCCAAATATTTTTGGCCACTAGGGAAGGTTCCACCGCTCGTAATAGCAGCTGCAATACCAAGTGCTAACGTGGTCTTCCCAGTACCCCCAGCCCCAGCCAAAAGTGTTAACTTTCCCATTGGTAGCCACTGGTCTATCAACCAAGTGATGGGTCGCATTTCGACATTTGAGCCCTTCATGAGTTGTACCTCTATTTTTGACTTAGCTTTCTGAGTAGGTGCAGTACCCGTCTTTTTACTATTCACTTGACCCTTTCCATACTCAGCAGGATCTCGAGGGTTATACAAGCCATCAGTCATAGAAGGTGGATCAATTAAATCAGGTAATGATTGATCGGAAACAAATTCATCCACTTTTGCCTGCAGTCGCTGAATATTTTTCATGCTTTCGAGGTTATTCATAAATAGAACCCCTCAATCATCTGAATACGACCACAAGCCTCAAGCAAACGCTTTTGATCACTTTGAGTCAGCCGATAATTGTGCCCCATACTAGAGGCAAAACCAGCTACCAGAAGGGATTCATACCCAATTAAAGTCAGCGCATCTCTTGGTGATAATGGGGTCGGTCTAGGAGGCTTAGATGATACTTTCCCATCTTCAATCCAACACCCTAAATCCTTACAAGCGGTTACAAAATCCCAGGCTTTAATTGCACGGTGGTAACTCATTACATCACCCCCTTTTGCACCACAACCCGCCATGCAAGAGAAGGCGCCACTCATTAAATTAATCCGCATCGAATCGCTTCCACCATGAAATACGCAGGATGTAGTGACCCATTTCTTACCTTTTGACAGCTTCAGACCCTGGCTTTCGTAATAACTCTGAGGGTCAGGCAAGCGAGATCTATCAAAGCTCATAGCGCGCCCCTGAGTTTGTCAGCAATTTGGGCTACCGACCAAAGCAGGCGATTGCCAATTTTGGTAGGTCTAATGCCGTAGGCTTCGCCTGTTAAAGAGTAGTTTTTTCGAACCGTTTGGCTTGCCACATTAAATACCTGGGCCACTTCAGGCGCAGGAATAAAATCGCGTTTACCTGCAATGTCCAGCAATCGATGCAAAAAGTTAGCATATAAGCCAATTAGGATGTCGCTCATTTAACACATCTCCTATCGGCCTCTAACATGGCAACCAACTCTTTAATTTCGGATTCTGATTTGCCGGCAATCCGCGCGAGCAATACCGCCTCTAATTCTGACTTTAGCCAACCGGCGGTTCTTGGCGATGCAAAAATTGGCTTAGGAAGCGTCCCCGCCTTAATTTGACGGTAAATCGTAGCCGTACTCTGCCCCGTTTGTTCCCTCACCTTGGGTAACCGTAACAACTTAATATCCATTTGATTCTCCATTTTTCGATAACGCACGATGCGTTATGCGATTAAGAGAGATCGTAATAATCAATTACCCTCTTATGCGGGGGCAAAGTAGGGTTTTGCGATGGGTGCTTTGCCCCCCTTTTTTTATTCACACCCTATTGCGGGGCGCTTTAGCGGAGAGCTAATTACGTTGTCCCAATACTCTGCATAGTTGAAATCCCGATACTCCCGATCACCAAGGAGTACCGCAACCATGGTACAAAAATCTTTGCGGGGAACCCTTCCAAATTCAGATTTAAGAGCGCTGTACAGGGGAGAAATCAAATTAACCTTCATCGACGCCGAAATAGGTCTGGTCACTTTTTGGGTAACCTGATTCCTTGCACTATAGGCACCAGCTTTGGCTTGGAATGCTAGCTTATCCAAGAGATCCCTTAATCCAATTTTTGATTGCTCATTTGCATACCAGGCCAGTTTTTGCTCCTGGGTAAGTTTGCCCCACGGTATACGCTTTGAATCTTCCGCTATCTGCGCACTCAAACGATTCACATTCGTAATGCATTCTGAATAAGAGGGCTCATTCAAACCTACCTCTATGTACCCTGTGTGATTCTCATGAATCTCCAGATCAGATCGATCAGAAAATTCCCATTCTAAGATTTGCTGATGTATGCGACTCACCATCCACCTGGCTTGTTCGCTACCATTAATTAAGGCAAGTAATTCTGCAATTTTTGCAACCAGCTGATTCATCTTTTGTAAATGAATCTTGGGGGAGTGATGATCTGGATCAGCACCCATGGTTCTAAAAATAACTGCGTGCGAAACAGCAGCTTCTATTTTTTTAATAAATGTTCGTGGGCTGGATGTACATTTTGGCAACAATCGACCCCAGACCTCCTTCATGCGCTCATCCGTACCAAGTCGACTGAAAATATTAATAATGTCATTCGTGAGGTTCTTATACCTTCCGTGATCATCTATTTCGCCAATACTGTTAATAAGCTCTGGCGGCGCCCATTTTGGAAATATTTTCTGAGTGGCCATCGTTAAGCTGACGCTAAATCAATCGATTGCCAAAGCGGAATAACATCATCAGTCTTCTCATGGATTGCATCACAATAATCAGCCCAATCTTTCATAAGTCGCATGTGCTTTTCTATTAAGTCATCGCGCTGATAGGCTCTAACCGTCTTGTCTCTTTCACAATGGGCTAGCGCCTTCTCCATAGCCTCAAAACTATGACTGGTCTTAGCGGCAGCCCATGAACGAAAGGTGGACCTAAAACCATGGACGGTAATTTTTCTCTCGCCATCATCTTTGTCTAAATAGTCAAAGTGGTACTTATTCATCGTGCCATCGCTAATGGTTTTACCCCTGCGTCCTGCAAATAAATATTCATTGCTACGAATCCCCTTTAACTCAGAGATCAACTCCATCGCCTGTCGAGACAAGGGGACGGTATGATAATCCCCGTTCTTCATACGATCACCTCTAATAGTCCATACGCCAATCTTCAAATCAAACTCATCCCAAGTAGCGCCAATGATTTGACTAGCGCGCCCACCCGTCAAAATTGCTAACTCAAGGGCTTTAGCCCCAATAGCACCCTCCTTGCGAAGCTTGACCATGAATTCACCAATCCTGTAATAATCCAAAGAGGCAAAGGGCTTTGGTTTTTGTACCTTACTTGGGGCTGGAAGCAATTGGCTTAAGTTTCCCTTCCATGCAGCAGGATTTTCACCCGAGCGCATATTCTGAACTTTAGCCCAATCAAGGATTTGCTCTAATCGACCACGCAATCTAACAGCCGTTTCATTCTTAGTAAGCCAAATTGGCTCAAGAATATTCATAATGTGAATGTTGGTAATTTCTGATGGATATAAATTACCGATTACGGGATTGGCATATGTTTTGATCGTATTACGCCATTGACTGACATGCTTTGAGTTGCGCCACTCCACTTCATGGGACTCAATATATTTAATCGCGCATTTTTCAAAAGTAAGTCGAGATTGGGCATTTTTAAGTGCCATGCGGTTTTCTCGCTTCTCAGCAACAGGATCAACACCACTCTCAATCTTCTCTATAACAGCTCTAGCCTTATCCCTAGCCTGCGCTAGGGTAACGGCCGGGTAAGCTCCTAAACCTATTTCAGGACGCTTGTTACCGACCTTTTTACGAAGAATCCATGACCTTGCGCCCGTCTTGGTGATTTGCAAGCCAAGCCCAGCGATAACTCCGACAGCATGAAAACCTACAGTATTTAGGCGGGAAACCTCCAGCGCACCTAGTTCTTTGGCAATTTTTGGCATTTGGCATTCCTATCTCAGGGAATGAAGCTACCCTTCATCCTACCCACCATAGATTATGCAATTTTATGAGAACTTATGCAAACTTGTGATGATTGACTTTGGGGTTAAGCCCTTATATACATTGGCTTTTCGGGTCTTTTTGAGAACCTGTGAGACTAGCCATTGGCGGAAGAGGTGAGATTCGAACTCACGGAGGACTTTCATCCTCGCCAGTTTTCAAGACTGGTGCATTCAACCGCTCTGCCACTCTTCCTTTGCGATTTGAGTCCTAGATTATAGAGAACTTTTGATTTGCGCCTCCAAATGCTGGGCAATAGCCAAGCAAGAGGTCAGGCCTGGGGACTCAAAGCCATAAAGGTTAAATAGGCCGTGAAGCTGATGCTGCTGGGGTCCTTCAAAGTAGAAATCTCCTGCCGGGGCGTTTGGCGGAACGATTTTGGCCCTGACACCAGAGTAATCAGCCTGCAAAGAGCCATCTTTTAGACCGGGCCAGTATTGCCTTACGGCAGCATAAAAGCCCTCTCCCCGCTTGGGATCAACCGTGTAGTTAATTTGGCTTTCTTGATCAATATCCAGCCATTCCACATCGGGACCAAACTTCGCCTGACCACCCATATCCAAGGTCAAGTGAACGCCTAATCCACCCGGCTCGGGGATTGGATAAATCAAATGACTGAATGGCGATTTTCCAGATAAAGAGAAGTAGTTGCCTTTTGCGAAGTAGGCTTTAGGTATCAAATCTTTCGAGAGACCTTCTATTTTTTGAGCTAGTGCTGGTGCACTCAGTCCAGCGCAATTAATCAACAACTTTGTTTGAATAGTCATGCCATCTGCACCGCCAATGGTGAGCTCAAAGCCCCCTTCAGCATTAGCACCGATCGGCTTTGCGCTTAACAATGGGGATTGATATGCAACCATGCCACCCGCATCTTCAAAACCGCCAAGTAATGAGAGCATGAGGCCATGGCTATCTACTACACCTGTGGAACCTGAGAGTACTGCTGCCTCACATTGCAGTTGTGGCTCAAGTACTTTAGCTTGATCCCCTGAAATCATCTTGATATCAGGCACTTGGTTGTTTTGGGCTTTATACAAAATAGCCTGAAGGTCATCTAGCTGGCTAGCATTGGCTGCCACGATGAGTTTGCCGTAGGCTTGTGTACTCACCTGATGACTGCGACAGTATTCATATAAAAGGCGATTACCCTCTACACATAGCTTGGCCTTGAGAGAATCCTTTGGGTAATAGATTCCAGCGTGAATGACTTCACTATTGCGTGCACTACTGATAGTTCCGAACGAATCCTCGCGCTCGAGCAAGATAGTTTCTCGACCCTGTAGTGCCATTTCTCGGGCAACCGCTAATCCAACCACTCCAGCGCCCACTACGACGCAATCAACCTGCTCCATTCGGCTATTCCTGACCTGATTTCAGATATGTCTCAATTTTGTAATGACTTTTACCTAAGCTAAAGCCTTGTTATTCATGAAATCGTAACATTTTCAGCGTTTTAAGGGGATTTTGACGCCCTTATTGATAAAATCTAGAAATGTCTGTGCAAGCCCAATTAGCTACCAAAAGTATTCACTCTGCCCTTGATGTGGTCCTCGATACCGCCTATCAAGGCATTGATGCCAGTAACTGGGTAAAACTATTTGCAAATGCACGTAAAGCCGGATTGGAACAGTTCATTGCAGATCTGTTCGCTGGCAAGCACATCAACAATAGCGAAGATCGCCCTGCCTTACATTCCGCACTTCGCAATCTCAGCAAAACTCCTGTATTGATCGACGGTAAAGATGTCATGCCAGCAGTTTCTGAAGTGTGGCATCGCATTGAAGCGTTGTGCAATAAGTGGGTTGGCGTAACTGATGTCATCCATATTGGCATTGGTGGATCCGACTTTGGTCCTCGCCTCGCTATTGAAGCTTTAGCCCATGTCCCCGGCATTGAGAGCCGCGGCATGCGCATGCATTTCTTGGCCAATATTGATACTGCCGAGTTAGCCCGCATTTTGGCGCGCGCTCAGCCTCATAGCACTCGCGTGATTGTGGTCTCAAAGTCATTTACGACTCTCGAGACTTCCATGAATGCCAAAGCCGTTGTGGCTTGGCTTAAAGATAGTGGCTGTACTCACAGTCAAATTGCACATGCTTTATATGCTGTCACTGCCAATATTCCTGCCGCCAAAGAATTTGGTGTAAGCGAAGAAAACATCTTTCCTTTTTGGGATTGGGTCGGCGGTCGTTATTCAGTTTGGTCAGCAGTTGGTCTGCCGATTGCTCTGCAATATGGCTTTGAAAATTTTAAGCAATTCTTAGCTGGCGCTGAAGCCATGGACCTGCATTTTAAGAATGCACCGTTAGAGGAAAATCTACCCGTCATCATGGCACTCTCTTTGCTATATCAGCAAGAGAAACATGACATCAAGGCTTATGCCGCTATTCCTTATGCTGATGCTTTAGATTGGTTTCCGAAGTGGTTGCAACAGCTGGACATGGAAAGTAATGGCAAGAGCGTTGATCGCAACGGCAAGCCTGTTAAGCATTCCTCGCCGGTGGTATTTGGCAGTGCTGGTAGTAATGCCCAGCACTCCTACTTCCAACTCTTTCACCAAGGTACTGAAATCATCCCAATTGACTTCATTGCTGTACGTGAACCCATGAGTGATCGGCCTGAGGCGATTGCACATCACCGTATTTTGCTATCGAACTGTTTAGCGCAAGCTCAAGCGCTAGCTAATGGCAAGACTGACAGCAATCCAAATAATGTTTACCCCGGCAAACGTCCTAGCAATCTCCTACTACTGCCTAAGCTCAATGCGTTTTATCTCGGCGCCCTACTTGCTCTATACGAAAACCGTGCAGCTACTCTAGGAGCACTCTGGAATATCAATAGCTTCGATCAGCCTGGTGTTGAGTACGGCAAAGTCCTTGCTAAGCCGATTGAGAAAGCCCTCGCAAGCCATCAACATGATATTGCGGCAAGTGCTGATATTGATGCTGTCACCGCCACTCGTATTAATTTATTAAATCCTTAAGATCTAATTCACATTCGTTGGGATTTCTAGTTATGGCAAGTAAAGTCAATAAGGTGGCACAGTCTGACAATAATGACTCGAGCAATTTGAGATCGAATTCACTCTCGCTAAGTCAAAAACTAGAACGCTTCGATATTCACCTACATGGTGGCGAGCTGATGGCCGCCCCATTGACTGGTATCGAAATTTTCAACGCAGAATAACTATTCAATACTGGATTAACCGTGCAACTATCCCCCTCAATTTTTAAAGCATATGACATCCGCGGCATTATTGATGAGACCTTAGATCCCTCTATCGCCAAACTAATTGGTCAAGCATTTGGCACTGAAATGTGTGAGCTTGGTGAAACCGATATCGTTATCGGTCGCGATGGCCGCCTATCTGGCCCTAGCCTGATTGAAGCGCTAACTGAAGGCCTGCTCTCTATTGGCATCAATGTGATTGATTTGGGCATGGTTGCTACGCCAATGGTGTACTTTGCTGCTAACCACACCATTGGTGGCAAGACGCCGAAGTCCGGCATCATGATTACTGGCAGCCATAATCCCCCGAACTACAACGGCTTCAAAATGGTTTTGGGAACAGCGGCGATTTACGGGGAAAAAATTCAGGATTTGCGTAAGCGCATTGAATCAAAGAAGTTTGCTACTGGCCAAGGCGCCCGAAGCACCTTTGATATTTTCCCGATGTATATCAATTACATCGTAGGAGATATCAAGCTCGCTCGCCCCATGAAGATTGCGGTAGATTGCGGTAATGGTGTTGGTGGCGCCTTCGCAGGAAAACTTTTCCGCGCCCTGGGTTGCGAAGTACAAGAATTATTCTGTGAAGTCGATGGTCATTTCCCCAATCACCATCCTGATCCTGCTCATATTGAAAACTTACAAGATCTCATCAAGAATTTGCAGACTACCGATAATGAATTAGGTCTCGCCTTTGATGGCGATGCCGATCGTTTGGGCGTTGTCACTAAAGATGGTCAGGTGATCTTCCCAGATCGTCAGATGATGTTGTTTGCTAAGGATGTCCTTTCCCGCAATCCAGGCGGTCAAATTATTTACGATGTGAAGTGCACCCGCAACCTGGCAACTTACGTAAAAGGACATGGTGGCGAACCTATCATGTGGAAAACTGGCCATTCCCTAGTTAAAGCGAAGTTAAAGGAAACTGGCGCCCCACTCGCTGGCGAGATGAGCGGCCATATCTTCTTTAAAGACCGTTGGTTTGGCTTTGATGATGGCCTTTATACGGGTGCACGCTTGTTGGAAATCCTCAGCAAGGAAAAGAATCCGAGCGACACCCTCAATAACTTACCGAATGCGATCTGCACCCCGGAGTTACAGCTGGCTTGTGCTGAAGGTGAACCTTTTGCCTTGCTAGAAACTATTAAAGCCAATGCCAAGTTCCCAACATCAGAATCAATTAATACGATTGATGGCGTGCGCGTGGAATACGCCGATGGCTTTGGTCTGGCTAGGCCCTCTAATACCACCCCGGTGGTAGTAATGCGCTTTGAGGCAGATAGTGAAGAAGCAATTAAACGTATTCAGGCGGAGTTTAAGACTGTTTTATTGGCCGCAAAGCCTGAAGCGAAGTTGCCTTTCTAGAACCCCCATAGCAATACCCACACAATTTATGCGCATATTGACTGCGTATAAATTATGCGTACAATTGAGTCATGATCATCCATGACTCCACCCGCATTCAAGATAAGGCCCTAAAAAAGGCGACTAACCTCACCTTAAATACCGAGGTGTTAGCCGAAGCAAAAAAATTGGGCATCAATATATCAAAGGCATGCGATGCCTTTTTGGAGTCGCTTGTAAAACAAGAAAAAGAGCGTCGTTGGAAACTAGAAAACGCAGAATTTATTGCTAGCTATAACAAGACCATTGAAGATGAAGGCCTCCCCTTGGACAGCTGGAGAACTTTCTAATGGCCAGATTTAGCATTTATGAAAATACTGGTGAGCACGCCAAAAATACGCCATTCTTGGTAGATGTACAAACAGATCTACTAAGTGGCTTGGATACCAGGATGGTGATTCCACTAAGAAAAGCCAGTCTCTATAAAAAGATAAAGCTTCCACAAGATTTAATACCCATCTTCTCAATCAAAGGCGATGAATTTGCTTTAGAGACACCAAAGATGGCTGCAGTTCCAAGAAAAATTCTGAAAAAGGAAATTGGCAGCCTAAAGAGTCAGCAGCATCAAATCATCACAGCAATCGATAGACTCTTTCACGGGTTCTAAACCTAATGCACAGAGGGCTTCTTAGTCTCTTGCGCGGCAATCTCAACTCCGGTATCAGACTTCACCACCAAAGGAACATCACCCCACTTGGCATGCTCGCGCAACTGATTCAATAAGGCACACAGAGCCTGCAATGTGGGACCCGCCATCTTGACGTTGAGATTGGCGCCGCCAGGTAAAACGAGATCTAGCGATACTCCGTCCTCGAGACCCTGCTTCTCAGGAGTGCATTTAGCATCCATTACAAGCAAAGGATCAGCCCCTAAGGGGTAGTTTGAGGCAGGTTGAAAGGCCTCAGATTTTGAAACGCCCTGCGACTCTGGATTACCCTGCATGACTTCTTTGTCAAAATCGGCAATGGCCTTTGCTACATCAGGAGTGTGCATTTTTTCTAAATTATTGACCGTGAGATGTTGGGTCGCCGCCAAGATAAACAACGTGATTCGACGAGTGAACCCAGTCTAGTGAGTATGAGTATTTCTGGGTTGGGCTTCGCATATACGAGAAGTAGATCGGGCTTGATGCGACAATCTCAAAAATCTTTCCACCGCCCTATTAAGGCATGATCAAAATAACGCGCTGGCAATTCAAGACCATCTATTAAGAGGTTAAGCACCTCAATCAATTCCGATGCCAACTGAGATCTGTATCTCCCTTGTATTTCTCGCTTGTAGTCTTTTTTAAATTGAGTGGTGCGCTCAATCCTCCTCATTCAAATCTTTTAATAATCCCTTTACCGATCCGAATGACATTAGTTGTCGCTCCCTCGCCTCTCTCATGGCCGCTATAGTCTTTTCATTTGGGACCAAGGGCTCAAACGGGAGTGACTTTTCAATCGCTACCCTTGTCAACATCATCCTCAGAGCATCAGACACTGTTAATCCCATCGCCTCCAGCACAAGGCTCGCCTCATTCTTAATACCCTGATCTATCCGAGCGCGCACCACCGCATTAGCAGCCATATTTATTCCTCAGGTATCTTTCAATTATATGTAGCTACATTGTAGCTACATATAATTGAATATTCAAGCCGATTAAATCCATGCCCAAGGAGGCTAAAATTGCATATGACCTCTACAGTTAGCGCCCCTATTGCCTTTGATTACCCCCAGCAAAATGCTGCTGGTGTGACCTGTACCGCCCAAGCCTGGGCTAAAACACCCCCTCCATTGCATGGAGAACATAAATCTGCAGTGATTGCACGTATTAAGCAGTTACTGATTGAGAAAGATGCTGCATTGGTAGCGCACTACTATGTCGATGGTGATATTCAAGATTTGGCTTTAGCAACAGGTGGTTTTGTTTCTGACTCTTTGGAGATGGCTCGCTTTGGCAAGAATCATTCAGCCAAGAATTTGATTGTGGCTGGTGTGCGCTTCATGGGTGAGTCTGCCAAGATTCTCAGCCCTGAGAAGCGCGTCTTTATGCCGGATTTAGAGGCTACCTGCTCTCTCGATTTAGGCTGTGATGCAAATCACTTTGCTGCATTTAGAGCTTTGCATTCTGACCGTACAGTGGTGGTCTACGCAAATACCAGTGCCGCCGTTAAAGCACAGGCTGATTGGATGGTGACCAGTTCATGCGCCTTGGCAATCGTTCATCAATTACATCTTGAAGGCAAGAAAATTCTTTGGGCACCTGATCGTCATTTAGGTCGCTACATTCAAGAGCAAACTGGTGCCGATATGTTGCTTTGGAATGGCGCTTGTATTGTTCATGATGAATTTAAAGCCGTTGAATTAGAAATGTTGATGGCGGCACATCCTAATGCCATGGTTCTAGTTCACCCTGAATCTCCCCAAGCTGTAGTCGACCTTGCAGACGTTGTAGGCTCTACCTCCGCCATGATTAAGGCTGTAGTGGAAGGCAGTGCTAGCGAATATATTGTGGCCACGGACAATGGCATCTTGCATCGTATGCGTCAGCTGGCTCCAAATAAGATTTTGATTGAGGCCCCCACTGCTGGCGATAGCGCCACCTGTAAGAGCTGTGCGCACTGCCCTTGGATGGCCATGAATGGTTTGCAGGGAATTTTGGATTGTTTAGAGAATGCTTCTGGTGAAATCTTCGTCGAAGAAGGTGTTCGAGTGAAAGCATTAGATTGCATTGAGCGCATGCTGGAATTCACACAAAAATATCCTGATCTTCTAGCTAAAGCACAGCATGGCTTTGTGAAAAACATTGGTGTTGCTTAGTTGTTATCTTTTGATATTTTCTTAATGTAGATCGATTTATTCATGTTTGAGTACAACGAATCCTTAGAGCAGGCCCGTCATCGCAATATTCAGGATGCCTTGATGGAAGACATCGGCACAGGTGACTGGACAGCCATGCTCGTTCCCAGCAAGCCTGTTCATGCACAGCTCATTGTTCGTCAAGAAGCTGTTCTCTGTGGAGTAGATTGGTTTGATGGCACTCTCAAGAAACTAGATCCCAATGCAAAAGTCACCTGGCATTACTCAGAGGGTGATTTAATGAAGCCCGATAGCAAAGTCTGTGACATTGAAGCTGACTCACGTGCCCTCCTTTCTGCCGAACGTCCCTGCATCAACTTCCTACAAACCCTCTCTTGGACTGCCAGTATTGCGCGTCAGCATGTGGAGGCAATTGCGGGTGTAAGCCCCAATCCTAATGGCTGCGCGGTGCTAGATACCCGCAAAACAATTCCTGGGCTACGTCGTGCTCAAAAGTATGCAGTGCTAGTAGGTGGCGGTCAAAATCAACGCCTGGCTTTATGGCATGGCATTCTGATTAAAGAGAATCACATTGCTGCGGCAGGCGGTGTCGCTGCTGCCATTCAAGCGGCGCAAGCTCTTAACTCGGGAGTGGATATTCAGGTAGAGGTCGAGAATTTTGCTGAGCTTGAAGAAGCCTTAAATGCGGGTGCAAAAAGCATCTTGATTGATAACTTCACCACTGAACAGATGAAGGAAGCCGTTGCCTTTACCAAAGGACGCGCACTACTGGAAGCATCTGGTGGTATCAACTTAGATCAGATGCGCGCCATTGCTGCTACCGGCGTTGATCGTATCTCCTTAGGAAAACTCACAAAGGATATTCAGGCAGTGGATTTCTCGATGAGAATTTTATAAGTCAATCCCCCCATTCCCGGATCAACATCAAGACTATTCTTTGACTTAGTGTATCCTATTGGATACACTAAGGTATGATCGAAATTAGAAAAACAGAGGAATTTATAGTCTGGCTTGATAACCTATTTGATTTAACAGCAAGAGCAAAGATACAAGCAAGAATCAAAAGGTTATCCGAAGGAAATCCGGGCGATACTAAATCAGTAGGTGAAAAAGTATTTGAGATGAGGATTGACTTTGGCCCCGGGTACCGGGTGTACTACACCAAACAGGGCCAGAAAATTACCATTCTATTATTGGGTGGCGATAAAAAATCACAAAATCAAGATATCAAACTAGCCCAACGTTTAGCGAGAAATCTATAAAAGACTATTATGAAAAAAACAATCACAACACCATATGATGTAGCTGAACATCTACGCACACCAAAAGAAATGGCCGCCTACCTAGAGGCCTGTATAGAAGAGGCAAATGGAGATGCTGCATTTATTGCCAAGGCACTAGGGGATATTGCAAGAGCCAAAGGAATGACTCAGGTTGCTAGAGATTCAGGGCTAACTAGAGAGAGCCTATATAAATCCCTCTCAGGCGAAAGAAGCCCAGGTTTTGATACCATCCTTAAAGTCATTGCTGCATTAGGCTTAAGCCTTCATGCTGCACCCGCTATCAAAAAATAAATTAAGTCTCCGGATTTTCTGAAGTGCCTTCAGCCTGAGGCGTCAGTATGGTTGGATAGGAAACTGCCCAAGTGCCTGGGTAATCACGGCTGTAATGCAATCCCCTACTCTCTCTGCGCATCAGGGCTGATCTCACAATCAGCTCTGCACATTCCAGTAGGTTGCGCAACTCGATCAAGTCGCGCGTGACTTTAAAGTTGGCGTAATACTCTTGAACTTCGTATCTGAGGAGTTTGATACGATGTAATGCACGCTCTAGCCTTCGATTGGTTCTCACGATACCAACGTAGTTCCACATCAACGAACGCAGCTCATCCCAGTTATGGGAAATAACGACTTGCTCATCAGCATCTTCTACCTGACTCTCATCCCACAGTGGAAGTTTTGGCATTAGGGGTGTTTTGAGTTGTGAGATATCTTCAGCAGCAGCTTTACCAATCACCACACACTCTAGCAATGAATTGCTGGCCAATCGATTAGCGCCATGAAGCCCCGTATAGGTCGCCTCACCGACAGCATATAAGCCTGGCAAGTCCGTTCTTCCTTTGAGATCTGTCACCACACCGCCGCAGGTGTAGTGCGCTGCAGGCACCACAGGTATGGGTTCTTTGGTGATATCCAGACCCAGAGTCATACAACGGGCATAGATCATTGGGAAATGCTCTTTAATAAATTCTTCACCCAAATGGGTGGCATCCAAATGCACGTAATCTAAGCCGTGCTTCTTCATCTCAAAGTCAATGGCTCGGGCAACAATGTCACGAGGAGCCAACTCATTGCGCTCATCATGCTCAGGCATAAAGCGCGTGCCATTTGGCAGCTTGAGTAAGCCACCCTCTCCCCGCATTGCTTCGGTGATCAGGAAGGTGCGATCACTCGGGTGATACAAGCATGTCGGATGAAATTGAATAAATTCCATATTACCGACACGGCAACCTGCACGCCAAGCCATAGCAATGCCATCGCCAGTAGCAGTATCAGGATTGCTCGTGTAGCGATAGACCTTACCCACACCACCAGTGGCTAATACCACTGACTTGGCTTCAATTGTTTCTACGCGATTGTTTTGAATATCTAAGGCATACACACCGTAGCAACGATTGGGCTTAGTGCGCTGCGTCTTTACATCTAGATGGCGATTGGTAATCAGATCTAAAGCAATCCAGTGCTCCAAGATCTGAATATTTTTATGTGCTTTTGCTTTATCCAGCAACACTTCATGAATTGCTTTACCCGTAGCATCTGCAGCATGCGCAATACGACGGTGGCTATGGCCGCCCTCGCGAGTTAAATGCAAACCCATTGGTCCTGACTCATCGGTAGTAAACGGTACACCCTGCTCTACCAACCAACGAATTGCTTCGGCACTTTCTTCAGCGATATAACGTGCGGTTGATTCGACTACGAGACCTGCGCCTGCATCTAAGGTGTCAGCCACATGAGAATCAATACTGTCATGCTCTTTATCCACCACCCCCACAATGCCACCTTGTGCCCAAGCCGTTGCCGCTTCGCCAAGGCCACGCTTGGCCATGAGAATCACCGGCTGGGACTCGGCCAAGTGTAGGGCAACAGTGAGACCAGCTAAGCCTGCACCAATAATGAGAACAGGAAGCTCTGCTTTGCTATCAGCTTGGGGGATTGAGGGTTTTGAACTGGCCATGGAGGGTTAATTCTAAAGGGCAATCATGATTTGGGTATTTTTATCCCGTTAATCAGTCGCGCGAGGGATAAAAGGTATAAATCCCTTACTTTTCGCCTCACTAAGAGACGTCAAACACTCAGCCACAAAGGTGGTTGGCAATTCTGGATTTTCTATACATGCCTTACCTAGCCTTACCCAAAAATTAACTTGCTGATCAATAGCATGAATATTGCTTTCCTTGCGAAGCAGTGCCAGCATATGCCCACTTAAATTCAAATGAACTAATTGCGACATATTTACACTATTGAAAGAAGTGCCTTAGCCTTACTTCGCACCTCAGCAAGGGCAAAAGTACTGACTGCACCCTTATATTTCGCTTTTCGAGTTTTCCAATCCAAGGACTTAACTTGATCAGAAAGAATCGCGGATTGAATGCCATCAATTTCCACCAAAACTTCAAATGGATAGCCCTTAATTTTCGTAGTCAAGGGGCAACAAATCATCAAATTTGTTTTCTTGTTATACGCTTCTGGCGTTAAAACCACTGCGGGACGTCGCCCGGCTTGTTCGTGTCCAGATTGAGGATCAAACTCTAACCAAACAATATCTCCCGCATTTGGAGTATAAGTCTTAGCCATCAGAGTAATTCTTCACCTACGGGCCCACCAAAATCATTTTCATGATGAAGATTTTTCGCAGTTATCCCAGCTAGCAATTCATCAAGCTGGTATTCCTTCTGAACAATCGGCTCAATAACGATTCGACCTCTCTGAACCTTAACCGAGACAAGCTGATCAATATTCAAGTGGGCAGACTTCATGACAGCAGTATTTAGACGCAACGCGGGACTATTGCCCCACTTTTTAATAATGGTTTGCATGGATGCACCCTTCTTTAAAATGTATCTACATTGTATCTACACTTCTACAGATGGTCAAACCTAAAAATAAAAACCCCCACCTTAAAGATGGGGTTTGGTTGAAGCGCTATCTTTTACGAAACCGATGTAGCCTTTTGCCTCTTAGGATCATTCGTGCCGTATCCCATAAACACTGAAGCTTGACCACCTTTAGCAAGTTTGACTGCGCAGTACTTAAACTCCGGAATCTTGCCAAATGGATCCAATGCAGGATTGGTAATCAGATTGGCAGCTGCCTCAAAGTAAGCAAATGGAATAAAGATCACACCACGAGGTGTGCCGTCATCCCTACGCACATGAATACCTACCTCACCACGGCGCGACTGAACGGTAATGACATCACCAGCAGAAACGCCTAGCTGAGTCATATCTTCGCCATTCATGGACACGGTAGCCATAGGCTCAATCGCATCTAGTACGGTTGCACGGCGCGTCATACTGCCGGTATGCCAATGCTCTAACTGACGACCAGTAATCAGCACAAATGGATACTCCGCATCTGGGCGCTCATTTGCAGGAATGATATCGGCTGGCACTAACTTCACTCTGCCATCTTTGGTATCAAACTTGTCATTAAACACAATCGGACGACCTGGATCTTCAGCAGATAAGCATGGGTAAGTTACGCTAGATTCTTTTTCCAGGCGTTCCCAAGTAATACCGTTAATTGCTGCATGCATTGCTTGACGCATCTCATCATAGACTTCTGCAACACCATCATCTGGGCCCTGGTAATTCCAATTGAGACCCATGCGTTTAGCAATCTCTTGAATGATCCATAAATCAGGCTTCGCATCACCAGGTGGATTAATTGCCTTCTTACCCATTTGCACCATACGGTCGGTATTGCTTGCAGTGCCAACCTTCTCTGGCCATGCGCTTGCAGGCAATACTACGTCTGCTAGCAATGCTGTCTCAGTCATGAAGATGTCCTGTACAACTAAGAGATCTAATGAAGCTAAAGCATGGCGAGCATGATTCAAATCAGGATCACTCATTGCAGGGTTCTCACCCTCAACATACATCCCGCGAATCTTATCGGGGTCACTATCTGGAGCAGTGATCTTATGCATGATCTCTACAACGGTGTAACCCGGCTTCTTATCTAATGGCGTATCCCAGAACTTCTCAAACCAAGCATGCGCTTCTGGGTTATCTACGCGCTGGTAGTTCGGGAACATCATCGGAATCAAGCCGGCATCACTGGCGCCCTGAACATTGTTCTGACCACGCAATGGATGTAAACCAGAACCTGGCTTACCAATTTGACCAGTGATACTAACCAAGGCAATTAAGCAACGGGCATTATCAGTTCCATGAACGTGTTGACTTACACCCATGCCCCACAAAATCATTGCTGACTTCGTAGTAGCAAACTCGCGTGCTACTTCACGCAAGGTCTCTGCCGGAATACCGCAGATTGGTGCCATTGCTTCTGGACTATAGCCCTTGATATTTTCTTTAAGAGCTTCAAAGTTATTCGCACGATTGGCAATAAATTCTTTATCAGCAAGGCCTTCTTCAATGACCGTATATATCATGGCATTGAGCATGGCAACGTCAGTATCTGGCTTGAATTGCATTGTGCGCCAAGCATGCTTAGCAATATCCGTCTTACGCGGATCGCACAACACAATCTTCGCACCACGCTTAGCGGCGTTCTTGAACCAAGTAGCAGCTACCGGGTGATTTGCGGTTGGATTTGATCCAATCAACAAGATCAAGCTAGAGTGCTCTACATCGTTCACTTGATTACTTACCGCACCAGAACCAACACCTTCTAATAGCGCAGCCACAGAAGATGCATGGCACAGACGCGTGCAATGGTCTACGTTATTACTACCAAAGCCAGTACGCACCAGCTTCTGGAACAAATACGCTTCTTCATTGCTGCCTTTAGCAGAGCCAAAGCCAGCTAATACCTTATTGCCGTATTGATCTTTAAGTTTCTTGAGGCCGCCACCGGCAACTTCCAAGGCCTCTTCCCAAGTTGCTTCACGGAAGATGTTGGACCAATCCTGATTGCCTTCGAGTAAGGCTTCGTCTTTAGCAACCCCAGCCTTACGAATCAGCGGCTTAGTTAAGCGCTGTGGGTTATGGATATAGTCCATACCAAAGCGACCTTTAACGCAAAGACGATTGTGGTTAGCTGGGCCATCACGACCTTCAACGCTCACAATTTTTTCATCTTTAACGTTATAGGTAATTTGACAGCCAACGCCGCAGAAAGGACATACTGAATCCACTTTACGATCTACTGTTTGCGAACCAATCAAACCCTTAGGCATTAATGCGCCTGTTGGACAAGCCTGCACACACTCTCCACAAGCAACGCAAGTACTATCGCCCATTGGATCATTCAGATCAAATACGATCTCACTATGCGCGCCACGCATTGCGTAGCCGATCACATCATTCACCTGCTCTTCACGGCAAGCGCGCACACATCGGTTACATTGAATACACGCATCTAAGTTCACCGCCATTGCTGGGTGAGATACGTCATTGCTGACTTTTTCACGGCGCAATGCCTTGAGCTCAGGGCGTACCGTAACATCCATACGAGCAGCCCAAGTACTGAGCTCACCGTGTTGGTTTTTTTGCTCCTCTTCCTTACTATCGCCAACCCACTTAAATCCTTCATCTGGCATATCGGATAAGAGCATCTCCAACACGAGCTTTTGACTCTTCAATGCACGCTCGCTATTAGCTTTGACATCCATTCCTGGAGTGGCGCTTCGGCAGCAACTTGGCGCTAAGGTACGCTCACCATTAATCTCCACAACACAGGCGCGGCAGTTACCGTCAGGACGATAGCCATCTTTGAAGCACAGATGCGGAATATCAATACCATGGCGTTTAGCCGCCTTGAGAATGGTCTCACCTTCGTAAGAAATGATGGTTTGACCATCTAGCTTGAACTCTACGGTTTGCAACTCAAGCTCTTTAGGATTTACTGGTGCGTTCATATTTGTCTCGTTTTTCCCTTGGTGATTTGTCGCTGATTAAGCAACTTCTTGCGGGAAATATTTAGCAATACAGCGAATTGGATTGGGTGCAGCTTGGCCTAGACCGCAGATGGAGGCATCAACCATCACAGCTACTAAGTCTTCTAAAGTTTCTTTATCCCAAGACTTGGACTGCATGAGCTTGGCAGCCTTACTCGTACCCACACGACATGGCGTGCACTGACCACAACTCTCATGCTCAAAGAAGTGCATGACGTTGAGCGCCATATCACGTGCTTTGTCTTTATCCCCAAAGACCATGACTGCAGCTGAACCAATAAAGCATCCGTAGGGCTGCAAGGTATCAAAGTCAAGCGGGATGTCGTTCATGGTTGCTGGCAAGATGCCACCAGAAGCGCCGCCTGGCAAGTAACCGTAGAACTGATGACCATCCTGCATGCCACCACAGTACTCATCAATCAATTCCTGAATCGTGATGCCAGCAGGAGCAAGCTTCACGCCAGGGTTCTTGACTCGGCCGCTGACGCTATAGCTACGCAAGCCTTTGCGATCATGGCGACCAAAAGAGCTAAACCACTCTGGGCCACGCTGAACAATGTCACGCACCCAGTAGAGAGTTTCAAAGTTGTGCTCCAGTGTTGGACGACCAAATAGTCCCACTTGAGCAATGTATGGAGGACGCATACGAGGTTCGCCACGCTTACCTTCGATGCTTTCAATCATGGCGGATTCTTCACCGCAAATGTAAGCACCGGCACCACGACGCAACTCGATCAATGGCAACTTAAATGGGGGGTTAGCCTTGAGCTTAGACAACTCGGCTTCGAGTAATTCACGGCAACCGTGATACTCATCACGCAAATAAATATAGCAAGCATCAATACCCACTACATTGGCTGCAATCAGTAAACCTTCCAAGAAACGATGTGGGTCACGCTCTAAATAAGTACGGTCTTTAAATGTACCTGGCTCACCTTCATCAATATTTACCGCCATCAACTTAGGCGCAGCTTGATCCTTCACAATCCGCCACTTACGCCCCGCCGGGAAACCTGCACCACCAAGACCACGAAGACCAGAATTTTCCATGGCCTTAATGATGCTCTCAGCATCTTTTTTGCCATCAATAATTTCTTTGGCTAAAGCATATCCACCTTGTGCGCGATAAGACTCATAACCAACATAGTCTGGAGAGACTGCCTGATTTTCACCTTGAGGAGATACACCTTTTTCGGCCAAAGCTGCTGGATCAAAATTGGCACTGTCCTTGGCCATTGGTTGGGTCGTCAGATTATTTTTGACGGCAGCACTCACTTTGTCGGCGGTAGCAAACAATACTGGGTACTGGTGCACTACCGCTACAGGCGCTTGCTCACAACGGCCTACGCATGGGGCTGCAACTACTTTGACTTTAGGATTACCTAAAATTGTTGGTAACTTTGCCAATAGGTTTTGTGCACCAGCTAATTCACATGCAATGCCATCACACACACGCACCGTGATGTCGGCAACAGGATCATTGCCACGTACCACTTCAAAGTGATGATAGAAAGTGGCAACTTCGTAAACTTCAGCCATCGGCAAATTCATTTCTTTTGCGAGGGCAACTAAATGACGGTCATGCAAAGCACGGTATTCATCATTGAGCTTATGTAAATTTTCTATTAATAAATCACGGCGATGAGGCGCATCACCAATCAACTGGCGAACCTCGGCTAAAGAGGTGTCATCTGCTTGACGGCCTTTGAGCTTGCTCTTGCGACGAATGGTTTCCCTTAAGTCATCCGCAGTTGCGACAGCAACAGCCTGGATCTCTCCAGAGGGTTTTGGGTGATTCATAGTTTTAGTCTCTAATTTCTTATCGCAATAATGATGCTGTTTTATGTGCACAAAGCCTGGCTTGAGAACGCCTGAAATAACGAACAATGATTTGCCGCGCTATATATAGGAAATCCCCAAAATCACGAATGATTTTGGGTTATTTCTACACTCAAGTCCTTGACGGAGCTCAAGTGAATATATTCAGGGTAAACCCTAGGTTAAATAACTGATGGGGACGGCTGGTCGCCAGGTGGGAGTGAGTAGTCCAACTTGCGCTCATAAACGCGCGCCTTAAAGCACTCGTTGTATCCCTTGCTACCAATTTGCCAGCCAATCGAAGTGCAGTCATCTTGGGCTGCTGACTCAATGGAGCCACATCCAGCCAGGGTAATGGCAGCAAAAGAGGCAAGAATGACTAAGGGGCGCAATGTAGGTAAATTCATACCTCAAGTCTACTTGATTCTGACTTCAACTTCGAGGGGAACGCCCTCCTTGGCCGCGCTAACGGTTTTGACCTCACCCAAACTAATCCGATCATTTAGCCCTGGGTTACTTTTCACCATCAAGCTTTGTGCTAACTTGGCCCGATTTTTAGCTAGACTCTTCAAATCTTCCTCTGTCACAGGAATGCTGGCAATCAGCTCTGCGTGTAATTGTTCATTGCGTTCCGATCCATCCGGCAGGGTAATTAAACGTTGGCCCAATTTGATTCGGCCAACGGATTGAGCGTAGGCTGACTTCAAGCCAGCCTGGACCTTGGTATCCGAGAAATCAGGCGTGGGAATGGGATCATTCGGAGAGATATTGATTCCAGCCGCGTTCAGAATAGCCAAATCTGCGGTGGCCCGTGCTAAAGCAGATTTGTCTGCATTGGGGTCATAGGTGCCTACGAGCTCTAATGTGGCATGGGGCTTCTTCACCAAAAAGTCGCCAAATTTTTGTAAGCGATCCTGATCTGGCGGCAAGTACACAGCCTCGCCCAAGACCGCATTCACACCATCGCTAGCACCCATTCCTAGGAGCGCACCCAAAGCTCTAAATGGTGCAGTGGCGACGTTAGTCAACACATTGCTGATTGCCTGCCACACTAGACCGCTTGCACTGAACTCAGGTGAGTCTACATTGCCAGCAATATTGATAGTGACATCAATCGTATCGTCAGAATCTTCTAACAATGCAATTGCTAAACCCAGCGGCAATTTTTTACCCTGAAAATCAGCCACCTCTTCGCCAAGCTCAATCTTCTTAATGATGATTTGATTGCTTCCCTTTAGATCTCCATCCTTGGCGCTGTAATGCAAATTCAAATTGATCCGACCGCTTGCAATTTGGTATCCAGCAAAGGTCATAACTGCTGGATTAAAGGCGTTGAGTGGAACATTTTTGAAGTTCAGCGTCACATCGTTATTACGGCGTGGATCATCAAATGAAATTTGACCCTTACCCCGAATCGATCCAGATTCAGCCAACATGCCGTCTAAGGTCATAGTTGATGAATGGCCCGGGAGATTATTGACATTTGCAAACCTAGCATTAAATTTTCTAAGATTGACCTTGAAATTGGGCCTCATAGCCAAGTCAGAAAACTGTACCTCGCCATCACGCAAGCGCAATGATTTGATTTCCAAGGCAAATGACTGTTTTTCTTTTGCCTCCACAACGGGTGGATCAAGTTTCAGATCACTCTCCTGCTTCGAAAATAAACGCCTGAAATTAGAGAAGCCCTTTTCATCAATTTCAAACTGGAGCGCTGGTTGAGAAACCGATAATTCCTCAATACTCAGACTTGCACCAGAGCCCTTTGTACTCTGATAAACAAATCGACTCACATCGCCAGATTTCCATTTCATGAGTGATTGCTTTTGTCCTTGCTCAAGCAAATCCAAGCCCAGCAAATGCAAATCTCCTGAGATAGCAAGCGCATCATCTTTCAGACTGACATCCATAACAGACTGAATAGCCCCGCCCTGAGTCAATAGCTCTTTATTGACCGGAAGTAATGTAACAAAAGGCGCAATTGAAACATTGTTGATTTGAACTCGGCCCGCAATCGACTTATCTACTTTGAAATTCCAATGAGAGCCGATGCGTCCATCATCAATCTCGAGGTCAATCTGAGCACCCAGCTCATCAGGCGCTGGATTATCTAACGAACCCTTTATAGCCACATGTTTAAGGGCAATCTTTTTATTCAAACCTGGCAAAGTAAAACTCAGTGCACCTAGATTGAGACCATACTGGCCACGCACACCATTGACATCGCCCTGCTGATCGTAGTTCGCAATATCACGCAGCTCGATAGAAAGCGACTTAAATCGCTCTTGCAAATTGGTATGAGGATCAAATACCTCAAAAGAACCATTTGAGACCTTGAATTCATCAACTGAAATTTTGATGTCCTTCTTAGGCGCAGTTGAATCCACGGGAGGTAAATTGCGCGTAATTGCAGCTATCAACTCCTGCCAATTCCATGACCCCACACCTTTAGAGGCCGTCTTTTCGAGCTTAATGCTGGGCCCATCCAACAGAATCTCATCGAATCCCAATTCCCCAATAATGAGGTGAGACCACTTCAGCATTACTACCGATTTCTTTAAGTCAAGCAATTGCCCTTGTTGCTTATTCACTAATTGCAAGCCATCAATTTCGATGCGTAGTCGCAAAGGAGAAATGCTGAGATCTTGATAGCCAATTTCATAACCAATCTTTTTGCCATAACCCTGCACAGCATTCTTAATGGCACTCGGCACCCAAAGATGACACGCGCCCCAGAATAAAAAGGTGAGTACAAAAAAGCCCCCAATTATTCGGAGTAAATAGGTTCGTAGAGTGAAGAGTTTGGAGGCTGTCATGCTTAAAGTCATTTGAATCTTAAATAGAAATACAAAACTGGATTTACATTGCCGGTGAAAATTCTACTTATTACAACCGCCCATTATTAAATGCATGGCCAGCCAACTACCCACCGTAGCTTTATCACCTTCAGATTTTTAGCCTACATACGCAATTCAGCGGTACTAGGCCTCAATCACCAGTCTAGACTATCTAGAAATGATTCAATTAAGGGCTATTATCTTAAAGGGGTATATATCTCGGTCGAAATAACCCCTTGGGCTAACTCAAATCTATTAAAATAGAGACTTGCCTCAATAGATTTGAATTAGCCGCCATATGCAGATTATCTGGATCTCCGGATCAACCTCACAAATTAAACGAATTAACATCACCGGTCTTGGTCTATTCAAGATTGCGGCAGCTTCATGTATCGCATTTATTTTGATTGGCGCAGGCATTCATTTTTTTGGATTCAGAATTGCAGTGCAATTTAAGCCAGATCTTGCGCGGGAAATGGGTGGCGTGATCACCCTGCAAGAAAAAGAGGAAATAGAATCGGCCTATCGGGAACGATTAGAGACCTTACAAAGTCAGCTCATTAAAGTAGCCGATCAAATTGGTAAATTGCAAACTCTCAAAGAGCGCTTTACTGAGCTTGCAACCCCCGTGCCTATCCGATCCAGAATTCATGATGAGGGTGGAAAAGGTGGCCCTCATCTTCCCATTCAGTTCAACCCAAAATCTAAAGATTCACTAATTAAAGATCTAGACACTTCGGTGGATAGCGGGAAAAACTTGCTGAAAGCAGTTGAAAAGCTAGAGCAAAATTGGAATCGCCAATATCGCTGGCTCAGCCAACTGCCAATAGGGGCTCCAATCGCCACTATTACTGGCTTATCAAGCAACTACGGGCCTCGCATCGACCCAATTACTAAGCGTATTGCACAACACCCCGGCATTGATTTTTCAGCACCCCCAGGTACGCCGATCTTAGCTGCTGGAAATGGGATCGTCATCCGCACTGGAAATGATTATGCTTATGGCCTCTTTATAGAGATTAGGCACATTGATGGATTTGTTACTAAGTACGCGCATGCCAGAAAGATTCATGTGCAGCAAGGTCAGCCAGTCACACGCGGCCAAACAATTGCTGAGGTTGGTAGTACTGGCCGTACTACCGGCCCACATTTGCACTATGAAGTCAGACACAACAATTCGCTTATCAACCCCATTCAAGCGCTAGCTGGTCGCTACCAATCAGTAGGCCCTCAGTAAAAAACTACTTGCTTTTAGGGGCTGAAAATTCACTGCGTACCAGCATGCTAGAGTCATAATTACCAACAGGAGCTTCACCAGTTTTTGAGATCATGAGGCCACTAATCGTTGCTCCTGACTCGATTCCAAGCTGCCCATAGGTCACATCACCATTAACCCTGGCCCCGGAATGGAGCTCAACCCGCTCAGAGGCATAAATATTGCCTTCAACATTGCCAGCAATCAGTACACGATGGGCATGGATATCGCCTTCGACCTTCCCGGTCTTACCTAGAGCCACAGAGATTTTGCCGTCAGCTTGCGCCTCAATATCGCCAATGACTGTGCCATCAATACGCAAACCTGTATTTGTCACAATCCGGCCATGAATCACAGTAGTGGCACCAACTATTGTGTCGAAATCCTCAATAGTCGGATGTAGCAATTCATCTACATACTTTTTTTTAAAAAACATTTGATTTAAGAACGAAATCAGTTCTTATTGAATTTACCGGCTACCTTGCCGCCACGTTGAATGTGGATATTTTGATATGCAATAGTGCCATCTACGAATGCCCTAGGGCCTACATTTAAATCTTGGCACTTCACATCACCAGTCACTTTACCTTTAACCATCAATAGGTCGGCATTGAGCTCACCCTCTACTAGGCCTTCCACATCCACCAAAACAGATTTAGCTGTAATCTTGCCTTTAACAACGCCAGCAATATTCAATGTACCTTCGGAGGTAATTGTGCCTACAAATTCAAAGCCCTCGCTGATGATGGAAGGCTTACTAGGAACCCGTGGTGCACTAACGGCCGATTGCTCAGAGTTGATGTCAGCGTCACTCTCACCCTGCTCTGGAATCTCAGCTGATTCATCCAAAGTAATTTCGTCTACAGGCGCTACTGGTGGTTTTTTAGAAAACATAAGCTTCTTTGAGATTAGCTACGGGAAGATCCAGCGATATGCAGATCACCATAAATATGACCGCCTTTTTCAATCTCAATTTCTGAGTAATGAATTGCGCCACTCACCTTGCCGGTCGAGCGAATAATCAAAGACTGAGTGGAGGCAAGGTATTCAACAACCTCACCACGAATATCAACCATTTCACCGGTGACTTTTCCGCGGATGGTGCCAGTAGACTCAACAATCACTTGCTTAGCAGTGAGCTCGCCTTCGATCGTTCCAGAAATAGATGCAATGTCAGGAACTTCAAAGTTACCCTTTAGCACAACCCCTTCGCCTACAAATAGGCAACCTTGCTGATTACTTTCGGCCACTGAAGACCCTCTCAATGATTTGGTGGGAAAAAATGTGACCCGTTTCTTACAAGATTACGAATCAATTTTGCAATTTTATCATATTGAACACATTCTTAAATTGAGTCAATTGGCGGTCAAACCATGTCCAGCGGGTCTGGGAGGCCGAAAAAGAAAAAACCGCCCGAAGGCGGTTTCTCACATGAAGCAGTTAAAACGAATTAAGCAGCTTTACGGCTTTTTGCAGCTGGCTTAGCTACTGCGTATTGACCTTGAATGTTAGCCAATGCAGCGTCAACACTTTTCTCAAAGTTTGCGAAAGCGTCAGTTGCTGAAGCGCGAACTTGGTCAAACTGTTGGAGTGAAGTTTCGAATGCAGTTTTAAATGCAGATACAAATGCCTCAGAACCAGCAGGGGCTGTCTTAGTAGCTTCTTTAACAAACTTAACCATGTCAGCACGTGCGTCATCAATAGAAGCCTCAACTACTTGAGCAACTTCTTTGTTACCGTTACGTACAACTTTGTTTACCTTAGCTTGGTAAGCAGCAGCGTACTTAGCAGCTTCTTGAGCAGTTTCTGGCTGAGCCAATTTTGCCAATTGTTGAGCATCTTTAATTGCCAATAATTGTGCGCTTGCATCCTGAGCAACAACTAAAGCATCTTTAGCAGCAGCTTGATTGATTTCCGCTAATTCTTTTGCACTTTCAACAGCTACTTGAGCCAAGTACTTTGCGTTTTCAACAGCTTTAGCTTGAGCTTGTGAGATTTGGTCATTTAATTGATTTTGGAACATGATGTTTTCCTATTCTTTTATATTGATAAAATTTATTGCGATGCACCATTGTAAAAAGTTTTTTGATGCACTGCAAGAATTATTTGCGGCAATGCAACAAAAAGACCAAAAACCCCATTTTTTGATTAAAAACAGCGGGTTGTGGGGCTAAATAACATGCATCCTGAGGCCGATTTAGAAAAAAAATCAGGCAAAAACAATGAAAAAACCACCCGAAGGTGGTTTCAAACTACTGGCGGAAGAGGCGGGATTCGAACCCGCGGTAGGCTATTAACCTACGCACGCTTTCCAGGCGTGTGACTTAAACCGCTCATCCACCCTTCCGTACAGCCATTGATTATACGATTGCCGGAAGGGTTTGCCTCTAAAAACCTAGACCGCTTAAACAGACTCTTTGAGCTGTTCTAAGATTGCTGGATTTTCAAGGGTTGAAGTATCTTGAGTCACTTCTTCACCTTTAGCAATCACACGCAACAAGCGACGCATAATTTTGCCGGAACGGGTCTTAGGCAAGTTATCACCAAAACGAACGTCCTTAGGTTTAGCAATTGGACCAATCTCTTTACCCACCCAGTTACGCAACTCTGTAGCGATCTTCTTAGCATCATCGCCAGTTGGGCGACCACCTTTAAGAACCACGAATACACAGATAGCTTCACCAGTCATTTCATCTGGACGACCCACTACCGCTGCTTCAGCAACCAATGGATTGGCAACTAAGCAAGACTCAATTTCCATCGTGCCCATGCGGTGACCAGAAACGTTTAGTACGTCATCGATACGACCTGTAATGGTGAAGTAACCAGTTTCTTTATTGCGAATTGCGCCGTCACCAGCAAGATATAAAGTGCCACCCAATTCTTCTGGGAAATAAGACTTCACGAAGCGATCTGGATCACCCCAAATCGTACGAATCATGGAAGGCCATGGGCGCTTCACAACCAAGATACCGCCTTGGCCATTTGGAACATCAACGCCAGCCTCATCCACAATGGCTGCCTGAATACCTGGTAATGGCAATGTGCATGAACCTGGAACCATTGGTGTTGCGCCTGGCAATGGTGAAATCATGTGGCCACCAGTTTCGGTTTGCCAGAAGGTATCTGCGATTGGGCAGCGTGAGCCACCAACATTCTCGTAGTACCACATCCAAGCTTCTGGATTAATCGGCTCGCCGACTGAACCCAAGAGGCGTAATGAAGAGAGGTCATAGCTCTTTGGATGCACTGCTGAATCATTGCTAGATGCTTTGATCAGTGAACGAATTGCTGTTGGAGCTGTGTAGAAAATAGTCGCTTTGTGTTTTTGGATCATTTCCCAGAAACGGCCAGCATTTGGATAGGTTGGAACACCCTCAAACACGATCTCAGTAGCGCCTACAGCTAAAGGGCCGTAAGTAATATAGGAGTGGCCTGTTACCCAACCAATATCCGCAGTACACCAGAACACATCATTTGGCTTAATGTCAAAGGTCCACTTCATTGTGAGGATTGCCCACAAGAGGTAACCACCGGTTGAATGTTGTACGCCTTTTGGCTTACCTGTTGATCCAGATGTGTACAAAATAAATAGTGGGTGCTCAGCACTAACCCACTCTGGCTCGCATGTAGCAGATTCGTTAGCAACGATTTCTTGCATCCATACATCACGACCTGCAGTCATCGTGACTTCAGAGCCTGTGCGCTTGTTTACGATGACATGCTTAACCTTGCCGCACTCACCGGTAGAAAGGGCTTCATCGCAAATTGCCTTCAATGGCAATGATTTACCGCCACGGAATTGGCCATCAGCAGTAATCACTGCAACGGCACCTACGTCAATGATTCGGTCACGTAAAGCTTGTGCAGAGAAACCGCCAAACACAACAGAGTGAATTGCGCCAATACGGGCACAGGCTTGCATAGCAACGATGCCTTCAATAGTCATCGCCATATAAATAATGACGCTATCACCAGACTTGATGCCCATCTTGCGAAGTGCATTTGCCATTTTGCAAACGCGCTCGAGCAAGTCTTGATAAGTTACGTTTGTAACGGAACCATCATCAGCTTCAAAAATCAATGCAGTCTTATTGCCGAGACCGTTTTCAACTTGTCGATCTAAGCAGTTGTATGAAGCATTCGTTGTGCCATCTTCGAACCACTTATAGAAAGGCGCCTTAGACTCATCCAAAACTTTGGTGAATGGTTTTTTCCAGTAAATGTTTTCTTTAGCAAGACGACCCCAAAAACCGTCATAATCTTTTTCAGCCTCAGCACAAAGCTTGTTGTAAGCTTCCATTCCAGGAATGGCCGCAGCTTTAACAAAGTCTGCAGGTGGGTTAAATACGCGGTTTTCTTGCATCAATGGTTCCATGCTTCACAGCCCTTCTATTTAATAATCAGTCATCTTTTCCGCAAAAAATAGCGCAGAGTTGGGGGAATACACCCCCAAGAGCTAATAAGATAAGTGAAAACACGCTAGATTTGCTCTATGGCAAACCCTTAAAATAGACGAAACCTTACAAATTAAGCCTAAAACATGACAAATATCAAACAAAACGACCTTATTCAAAGCGTTGCAGACGCATTTCAGTTCATCTCTTACTACCACCCAAAAGACTTCATCTCCGCCATGGGCAAGGCTTACGAGTTGGAACAGGGTGCTGCGGCTAAAGATGCGATTGCTCAGATTTTGACCAATAGCCGTATGTGTGCCGAAGGCCATCGCCCGATGTGCCAGGACACCGGTATTGCAGTCGTTTTCCTTAAGATTGGTATGAATGTCCAATGGGGCGATGCCACGATGAGTGTTACTGAGATGGTCAATGAGGGTGTGCGTCGCGCTTACATGAACCCAGGTAACCCTCTACGTGCCTCAGTTCTGACAGATCCCGCTGGTAAACGTAAAAATACGGGCGATAACACCCCCGCTGTTGTCCATTACGAAATCGTTCCAGGTGACGATGTTGAAGTCATCTGCGCTGCCAAAGGTGGTGGCTCTGAAAACAAAGCCAAGATGGTCATGCTCAATCCATCTGACTCGATCGTAGACTGGGTACTCAAGACTGTTCCAACCATGGGTGCGGGCTGGTGCCCTCCCGGTATCTTGGGCATTGGTATTGGCGGAACCCCAGAAAAAGCCATGTTGATGGCAAAAGAGTCATTAATGGGTCCAGTTGATATTCAAGAACTGATCGCACGCGGTGCGAAGACTCGCGCTGAAGAATTGCGCTTAGAGCTATATGAAAAAGTTAATCAACTCGGTATTGGTGCACAAGGCCTTGGTGGTTTAGCTACCGTTCTTGATATCAAGATAATGGAATACCCAACGCATGCGGCTTCATTGCCAGTAGCCATGATTCCGAACTGTGCCGCGACTCGTCACGTACATTTCCACTTACATGGCGATGGTCCAGCAGTATTAGAAAAGCCTTCCTTAGCTGACTGGCCAGATGTCACCTGGACTCCGGATACCAAGAAATCCAAGCGTGTGAACTTGGATACTTTGACAGCTGAGGAAGTAGCTGGCTGGAAAGAAGGCGAAACACTCCTTCTCAACGGCAAAATTTTGACCGGTCGTGATGCGGCACATAAGCGCATTCAGGACATGCTAGCTAAGGGTGAAGAATTGCCAGTGAGCTTCAAGAACCGTGTGATCTATTACGTTGGTCCAGTTGATCCTGTAGGTGATGAAGCAGTTGGTCCAGCAGGCCCAACCACATCAACACGTATGGATAAGTTCACTGAGATGATGTTGGCTAAGACTGGCTTGATCTCCATGATTGGTAAAGCAGAGCGCGGTCCTACTGCAATTGAGGCAATCAAGAAACATAAGTCTGCTTATCTGATGGCCGTTGGCGGTGCTGCTTACTTGGTCTCCAAAGCAATTCAGACGGCAAAGGTAGTTGGCTTTGCTGACCTGGGCATGGAAGCGATTTATGAGTTTGATGTCAAAGATATGCCAGTGACAGTAGCTGTCAGCTCCGCCGGAATCTCGATGCATGAGACAGGTCCAAAAGAGTGGCAAGCAAAGATTGGTGGCATTCCAGTCAAGATTGCTTAAGTTATTCATTCAAGTGACTACCGTTAGTTAAGCGACCTTTACTTGGCACTCATCGGGGTATTTGATTCTGGCGTTGGAGGCTTATCCATTTTGGATGAGGCTTTGCGCCAGCTTCCCGAGCATGACTATATTTATCTAGCAGACTCCATCAATGCACCTTATGGAGAAAAGTCTAGCGAGTGGATAGCTTCACGCAGTATGGAATTGTGCCAATACCTAGCAGCACGTGGATGTGATGCGATTATGGTTGCATGCAACACTGCTACTGCCGAAGCTATTGCACATATTCGCAATGAGCTTAGCAATATTCCGATCATCGGCGTTGAGCCTGGCATCAAGCCTGCAGCAATGCAGTCAGCCAATGGCATCGTTGGCGTACTCGCAACTGAAGCTACGCTCAAGAGCGATAAATTTAGCGCTTTGCTGGCAACACTTCCGAACTGCAAATTTGTAAAACAAGCTGGCGCTGGTTTAGTCCCTCTAATAGAAGCAGGCCAAGCCAATGGTGAAGAAACTTTGGAGTTACTCGCCGAGCATCTAGAGCCCATTCAAGATGCGGGAGCAGATACCCTAGTGTTGGGATGCACGCACTACCCTTTTCTACGCAAAGCTATTCGCAAACTGCTGGGAGACTCAATCAACTTAATTGATACCAGTGATGCTGTAGTACGTCAGCTTAAAAGAAAATTAGAGGCACAAGGCAAGCAATTGAATGATGGCGATCAGGGCTCCATTCAATTCATTAGCAGCAAAGATGCCGAGCTTTTGCATCAAATGGCGCATGAGCTGATGCAATCGGATCTCACTGAGCGCAGCACTCAATCTCAGTTAGTGAGCACCTTTAGATGAGCACTTTCTTCAGCAGAGTGAATGCACGCCTGCCATTCAATACAAGCGAACGCATCATTATTGGCATCGTTCTTGGTTTGCATTTCCTCTTTTTGATTGGCTTTCAAAGCGGCATGAAACCTGACAACGATAACAATCTAGATGACACGCGGGTTATGGCCAACCTCGTGAGCCCTGAGGCTGCTAAGCAACCTCAAGCGGCTCCAGCTGCGCCCCCACCAAAACCCAAGCAAGAGCAGAAGAAGAAAACCGTGGATGAGAAATCCACCCAGGCACCTACACCGCCGCAAACTCAGCAACAAACGGCTACCCCACCAACACCACAGCAATCTAGTAGCGACTCACAGACCCCAAATGCTACGGTTGCACCTGCCACCACCTCTGGTTCAAGCGGTACACCGATCCAGACCGACATTGGTAAACTGGTTGTGGTCTATCAGCCTGATGCAGATGCCTACTATCCTTCCTTCTCTAAACGATCTGGCGAGCAAGGTGAAGTAGTGGTTCGATTAATCATTGATGAATCTGGCAGTGTTGAGGATGTGGCTTTATTACGCTCCAGCTCTTTTCCAAGGTTGGATCGTGCAGCAACAGAGATTGGTCGTCGTTATCGCTTTAAGCCATTCCTGGTAAATGGTTCACCGCAAAGAATTTCTACCAACCTTTTAATTAAATTTAATTTAAAGAATTAATATTATGAATACACCATTTGGCTTAGCAAATCTCTGGCTTGAAGGCGATGCTGTTACCCGCTTTGTAGCAATCATCCTACTCACTTGCTCTGTTGTGACCTGGGTCATTCTCCTGTCACGCTTTTGGGATTTGCGTACTCTGAACAAATTGAAGGTAGAGGTTGATCAATTTTGGCGTGCCACCTCATATGATCAAGGTCTGAACGCATTTACTAGCCATGCAAGCAACCCTTACTATCAGATTGCGAAGGCAGCAAGCGGCGCTTCGATCCACCATCAGAGTCAATCCACTAATCATCGCGAGCTTCTGCAAACGCTGAACTACTCTGAGTGGATGGCGAGAAGCCTCAAGAACAGCATTGACGGCGTAGCAGCGCAATTCCAAAAAGGGCTCACCTTCTTGGGTTCTACTGGTGCAATATCACCGTTTGTGGGTCTATTTGGAACCGTATGGGGCATCTACCATGCCTTAATCGCGATCAGTAGCTCAGGCAGCGCGCAGATTGATCAGGTTGCCGGCCCTATTGGTGAAGCACTTATCATGACCGCCTTAGGCCTAGCAGTGGCAATTCCTGCGGTGCTCGGATTCAATGCCATTAATCGCGCCAATAAATTATTGGTCGCCGATCTCAATCGCTTTGGCAATGATCTACTCGCCTATTTTGTAACTGGCGCCCGCGTGAAGTCCGGAGAATAAGTATGTCTTTTAATCTTCAGAGCGATTCCGAGGACAGCGGCATCATGTCCGAAATCAACATGACTCCAATGGTGGATGTCATGTTGGTACTGTTAATTATTTTCATCATCACCCTGCCGGTCATTCAGCAAGCAGTCAAAGTGGAATTGCCAAAAGCGAATAGCGTCAGAAATGAAGTGAAGCCAGAGTCAGTGCAGCTCTCGATTGATGCTCAGGGTCACATATTTTGGAATAGCACCCAAATTGATTTAAAGACGTTTGATGGCTATGCAGAAAAAGCTGCTCAGAAAGAACCGCAACCGGAAATTAATTTGCGCGCCGATAAGTCTGTGAAGTATGAGTATGTTGCTCAAGTGCTAGCCGCATCGCGCAGAGCTGGTTTAACTAAGCTTGGATTTGTAACCGAACCTAACTAAGGTTTTTTAGCGGCTGTGCACTGCTCTTGGTAAGTCTTTGTACCCTCACCGAGGGTTGCTGACAGAATTCCACCTTTTATGGTCTCCGCTTTTCTCAACTGACCAGTGGCACGATTAATCGTTATCGCTGTGATGACTGAACCCGCCCCGTACTGAACACCGTCAAAACTCTCTGGAGGAAAGTGAGCCTCCATCGAAATCAGTACTGTGGATTCGGTGATAAGCACGTTCTTCACTATTTGCCGACCAAACTCATCTGACTGATCTAAATCTCGATCATCAACAAAGACTTTTGCCTTCTGATTTTTTGAGGCGGGAATAAGCTTGAGATCGTAGGTTTCGGTGTAATTCTTTTCTGTGCGCTCACAAGTAAAAACCAGAGGCTCTACCGCCAAACAGGGAGTGACAAATAGAAATAGTAGAAGAATAGGAAGGTATTTCAAAGATGCCTGAAATCAATCGATTGGTGCCCGAGGCCGGAATCGAACCGGCACGACTTTTTTGAGTCGGCAGATTTTAAATCTGCTGTGTCTACCGATTTCACCACTCGGGCTCGCACGAGCAATAAAGCCGTACTAAATAAATCAAGACAAGCAAAATTTTAGCATGCGAGGCTCATTTGGGGCGGGAAGCCACCAATCATCTGGGCTGGTCTGGCAGCCAAGGCAAACCCACTAAACTATTCCCATGAAAATATCCGCTCCAAGCCCAGGTCTCAAGGCTCTATTCAAAGCCGTCTTTTGGCTTGGTTCTGCAGGCCTAATATTGCTCATTACAGCTGGAATAATCTACCTTGTTTCAGCTCAAACCAACCCCTCCGGTAAGCGGGTCATTAAAACCCTTGGGGATTCCGTTGCGATTAGCTTTGATGAGAGCGACATTCCGCATATTCAGGCAAAAAGCTCAAGCGACGCACTCTTTGCCTTGGGCTATTTACATGCTAGCGAACGTTCCTGGCAAATGGAAATTAACCGCCGCCTATCCAGCGGTCGACTCTCTGAAATCCTCGGTAAAGAAACTCTAGCGATTGATCGCTTTATTCGTACCTTAGGCATTAAACATGCCGCTGAAAAACAGTTTGATCGCTACCCTATTGCCGCCAAGCGATTGCTGCAATCCTATGCGGATGGAGTCAATGCTGGCAATGCTCACTTGGGTTGGGCCCTGCCGGTTGAATATTTTTTAACTGGATCTAAACCAGGTCATTGGTCCCCTACGGACAGCGTGGCATGGATGTTGATGATGGCACTAGATCTGGGTGGTAACTGGCATAAAGAATTGCAGCGACTTGAGCTCTCGCAATTTTTGACTACGAAGCAAGTATGGGAAGTGATGCCAGCATATACGCCAGGCGACCCTGTGAGCAATGTTGACTTTGCCAAAATGTATCGGGACATCAATGTATTTAATCCGAATCCGCTCACACGCGATCAAAAGTCGAAAAAGCTACCTGCCACTGAATTGGCCATCAATGAAGTGCCAGGCGGCAAGGATGGCCTTGGGTCTAATAACTGGGCGCTGAGCGGGAAGCTCACAGCTTCTGGCAAACCGTTACTTGCTAATGACCCACATCTCGGCTTATCAGCGCCAGCCATTTGGTATATGGCTCATATGGAGGCACCAAGCCTTAATGTCATTGGCGCTACCCTGCCTGGTATTCCGGCGGTGGTATTGGGTAGAACTGATAAGTTCGCTTGGAGCTTTACGAATACCGGCCCAGATGTTCAGGATTTATATATTGAGCAATTAGACCCAAAAAATCCTGGTGTCTATCGAGGCCCAGAAGGATCGCTTCCATTTAAAGTGCGACAAGAAATCATCGACATCAAAGGTCAGCCCCCGCTTCGCTTTTTGGTTAAAGAGACTCGACATGGCCCCGTGATTTCAGAATCATATGCACGAGCCAAACGAGCTATTGATACCGATCGTTTTGCCCTCAGCTTACGCTGGACTGCCCTGGATATTGAAAATCAATCTGTTGCTGGTTTGCTCGATATGAATCACGCAAAAGATATCAATGCGTTTAAGCAAGCGTTGCGCAAAAACTATGCACCCATGCAAAACGTAGTGATGGCAGATGTCGATGGAAATATTTCACTTCAGGCGGCTGGTGTTGCCCCTAAGCGCACCTTGCACCAAGGGCTATATGGAGTAGCACCTGCACTGGGCTGGGAGAAGCAATATGACTGGGCTGGATACGTTCCATTTGATCAACTACCCAGTAGCAATAACCCAGACGCAAACTGGATAGCCACAGCCAACCAAAGAATATTGTCTAGCAACGATCCCAACCCGCTCACTGGCGACTGGGATTTGCCAACCCGCTACGACAGAATCGTAGATCTCATCAAAGGCAAATCTGTGCATGATCTTGCCTCCATGAAATCAATGCAAGCAGATACCCTCTCTTTGGGCGCTACACCATTATTAGAATTATTTAAGTCCGCTCAATCAAAACATCCTTTAGCTCAACAAGCCATTGAGCCGAGCAGAAACTTTGATGGCGATATGAAAATAGATAGTGCTGGTGCACTCATATTCAACGCTTGGGCTGATCAGCTATCAAGAAAACTTTTTTCTCGTTTGGGATATTTGTTCACAGAAAATTACGGGGCACGCAACTTTAGACAGCCTTTGATTTTGCAATTGCAAAATCCAGATAGCCCTTGGTGCAATGATCCCAATACTGAACAAATTGAAAGTTGTGCGGACGCTTCCAATGCGGCACTTGATAAAGCACTAGAGCAGCTGAGCGCCCAATTTGGCAATAACCCCAAAAATTGGACTTGGGGCAATGCACATATTGCCGTCTCAGAGCATCGACCATTAAGCAAGGTCCCTCTCTTGGGAAGCCTCTTCAATTTGACGCAGCCTTTTCCCGGGGATAGCTTTAGCATCAATGTGGGGCGCCTGGAACTTCTGAGAGCCGACAATCCTTTTGAAACCAAGCAGGCCCCAAGCCTTCGGACGCTCTTTGATTTGTCTGATTTAGAGCAATCTCTCTTTATTTATCAAACTGGTCAATCTGGCTGGGTGCAAAGTAAGCTCTATCGGAATATGAGTGGACTTTGGGCTCAAAATGAATATCTCCCACAGCAAATGAAACCCAAAAAAATTAGCAGGCAGCTGGATCTGAATATTAAGGAAAAATAAGCCGGGGAGTTTAGAATAGGGGCTAGAGGCCCGATTGGGGTTTAACTGATTGATTGGCAACGCTATTGAATATGAAAAAATTACACACACTCACTATTTTTACCGCCCTCTCCCTACTTCCATTCTCCAGCAGTTTCGCTGAGTGGAAAGAATTGGGATCAAATGAGTTAATGGTGGTTTATGTAGATCTAGATACCGTTAGCGCTTCTGGTGAAAAAGCACAGATTATGTCGATGTTAGATTTTAAAAAACCTGGCGTAAATCCCAAAACAAAGCAGCCTGTTAGCTCAATCATTGGGATCAATGAATACAACTGTCCAGCTATTAGCTATCGCCCAATCGAATACAAAGAGTTTGCTGGCAATAAAGGTAGCGGCGCAGTAGTTTCAGATAACAAGACTCCAGATAGTGAATTTGAACCTGTTGTAAATGAATCATGGGCAGCAGGAGTATTTAACGTTGTCTGCCAGCGCAAATAATTACATTTCTTTGAATGCCTGCCTAAGCAGACCAAACCCATCGGGCTGGTCTGCTTTTTGCTTTTATCTAACCGCCATCCTTGGAGGCGCTGCCCTTTGCCTCGGTATGATGGGTTGCGCAGCCCCTCTTTTAGCCCTAGGTAGTTCAGCAACTGGTGTAGCTAGCTCTGCTGGGACTGCTGCCGTCTCAGTAGCAGTAGCAAATCCTTCAACTGCGGTGAGCGCCATCTCTACGGCCACCACCGGAAAATCCCCCTTAGAACACGCCGCTTCTGCAGCCACCAAGCAAGATTGCAATTTCCTCAATGCTTTGGGACCTAAACCCATTTGCAGCGATATTCCCGTCCCCACCATCAAAGATATGAGCGAGCCTTATCCAGGCCCTGCAGATAGCCTGACCACTTCTAAATAAGCAGTCTAAAATTAGGCCTTATAAGCAATCCCATTTACTAAAGCCATGACTACAGAAAATTACTACCTCACACTTACCTGCCCTAATCGTCCAGGCATTGTTGCCGCAGTTTCAACCTACATCTATGAATTGGGTGGTGATATTGAAGAAGCTCAACAGTTTGATGACAAAGCTTCTAAACGTTTCTTTATGCGCGTGAGTTTTAGCTGTAGTGCTGATAGCAACACTTTGAGAACTGGCTTTGTAGAAATCGCTGACCGTTTTGATCTCACTTGGGACTTGCGTGCCGTCAAAGATTTAAAGCGCGTATTGATCATGGCATCTAAGCTAGATCATTGCCTGGTAGACTTACTCTATCGCTGGCGTATTGGTGAATTACCAATGATTATTTGCGGAATCGTTTCCAATCATCCGCGCGAGGTTTACTCCAGCATTGATTTTGCCGATATTCCGTTTTATCACCTTCCCGTCACACCAGAAACCAAACCAGCACAAGAAGCCAAACTCTTGGAAATTGTTGCTGAGTCCAAAGTGGATATGGTTATTTTGGCGCGCTATATGCAAATTCTGTCAGATGACTTGTCCACCAAATTATCTGGACGCTGCATTAACGTTCATCACTCATTCTTGCCTAGCTTCAAAGGTGCCAAGCCTTACCACCAGGCTCATGCGCGAGGCATTAAGCTGATTGGCGCTACAGCACACTTTGTTACTAGCGATTTGGATGAAGGTCCGATCATTGAACAAGACGTGACTCGCGTCACCCATGGCGATACACCTGAAGACTTGGTTCGCAAAGGTCGAGATTTAGAGCGCACCGTGCTTTCACGCGCTCTTCGTTATTACTTGCATGACCGCGTCTTGATTAATGGAGCCACTTCGGTTGTCTTCTCCGATTAAGTTGAATCTCTGAGGCCTTATCTATGATCTCCGGCCTTGTTCAAATACTGTTATTCCAGAGTCTAGGCGAGCTCGTATCCAAGTTCGCCTTGCCGACTCTTCCGGGTCCTGTGATTGGCTTGGTACTACTGATTATTTGGCTGGTACTACGCAAAGGGATTAACAACGATCTCGCCATGGTCGCAGACGGCTTTAGCCAATACCTTGGACTCTTATTCGTACCGGCAGCAGTAGGTGTGGTTCTATTTTTACCTCAACTCAAAGCCAATGCACTGGCTATTGTGAGCGCCTTAGTGGGTAGCGTTATTCTCACAATCGCCACAACGGCAATTGTTGTCCGCTTTTTGAGTGCAAAACACCAAAGCACAGAATCATGAGTGAAAAGCACTCCATCGTAGAGATTTGGGTTTACCTCTCGGCTAGCCCCTTATTTGCCCTCTTTATTACTTTGGCAGCCTATCAAATTGGCCTCTTGATCTATAGAGCGACTAAACAAAATCCCCTGGCGAACCCAGTAGCTATTGCCATCATCTTGGTGGCCAGCATGATTCAATTGATTGAGATGCCCTATTCCACCTATTTTGAAGGTGCTCAATTTATTCATTTCTTATTAGGCTCGGCCACTGTGTCGTTGGCAATACCAATATATAGAGGACTCAGCAGTCTTAAGGGTCGATCTTTTCCCTTGCTAGCGTCTTTAGTTGTAGGTGGCTTGGTATCCATCATCAGCGCCGTCAATATCGCCAAGTTATTCGGCGCAGATTCCAGCATCACTGGTGCCATGTATCCCAAGTCGGTAACCGCACCAATTGCCATGGGTATCGCCGAGCGTATTAGCGTATCCCCAACCCTCACCGCTATCTTTGCCGTCACCACCGGAATTCTGGGGGCTATTTTGGCGCCATTTATTCTGAATGCACTGGGCATGAAGGCATGGTGGCAACGTGGCTTTGCCATTGGCATTGGCGCTCACGGTATCGGCACCTCGCGAGCATTTAGTATTCATCCTGAGGCAGGCACGTATGCCAGTCTCGCTATGGGCATGAACGGCGTGATTAGTGCGGTAGCTATTCCGATTTTGTATCACATCTTTAACTAAGAAAATTGCAATTATGTTGATTTCTCCTCCCTATAGTGGCGCCCGCGCCCCAGTGTTAGCTAAAAATGCTGTTGCTAGCTCACAGCCTTTAGCAACCCAAGCTGGCATTGAAGTTCTTCAACATGGAGGAAATGCGGTTGATGCGGCTTTAGCGACAGCAATCACACTCACCGTAGTTGAGCCCACTATGAATGGTCTCGGTGGGGATGGCTTCGCATTGATTTGGGATGGCAAAAAACTGCATGGCATGAACGCCTCTGGTCGGGCACCCAGTGCATGGACGCCAGACTATTTTTCAGGCAAAGCTGCAATGGATTTGATTGGCTGGAATACCGTAACCGTGCCAGGCATGGTGTCTGGATGGATTGAGTTATCTCGTAAATTTGGCAAGCTACCTTTTGCGCAACTCTTTAAGCGCGCAATTGATTATGCCGAGAATGGTTTTCCAGTTTCGCCGGTGATTGCTCGCCAATGGCGCGAAGCAGTTCCGATCCTAAAGAATCAACCTGGCTTTAGTGATTCTTTTTTGATCGACGGGAAGGCTCCTGTTGCCGGCCAAATATGGCGCTACCCGGCTCAAGCAAAAACACTTCGTGAAATTGCTGAGACTGAAGGTGAATCTTTTTATACCGGTAAGTTAGCGCAAAGCATGGTTGACTTTGCACAGAGTACTGGTGGTTGCTTCACCATGACTGACTTTGCGAATAATCAAACTGAATGGGTTGAGCCTTTGGCATTTGATTATGGTGAATACACTCTCCATGAAATACCACCCAATGGCTCGGGCATCGCTGCACAAATGGCGCTGGGTATTTTGCAGGCAGCCAATGTAAAACAATATCCCGCCAATTCTGCACAACGTATTCATCTTCAAGTAGAAGCAATGCGCATTGCTTTTGCAGATGCTTATGCCTACGTATCTGATGCCAGCTCGATGAAGGTGGCAGCAAGTGCTTTATTAGATAGGGATTATCTGGCTAGCCGTGCTGCACTCATTAATCACAATCAAGCGGGAACATATGGCGCTGGAGATCCACATGCTGGTGGCACCGTTTACCTTTGTGCTGCAGATGAATCCGGCATGATGATTTCTTACATTCAGTCGAACTTTAAGGGCTTTGGCTCCGGAGTGGTTGCTCCCGGCGGCATTGCACTCCATAACCGCGGCATGAGCTTTAGCCTGACTGATGGTCATCCCAATCAAGTAGGGCCAGGTAAGCGCCCTTTTCACTCCATCATTCCTGCATTTTTAACAAAGGGTAATCAACCTACTATGGCGTTTGGTGTGATGGGTGGCAATATGCAGCCACAAGGACACATTCAGTTTGTCATGCGATTTGTTGATGAGTATCTCAATCCGCAAGCTTGCTCTGATGCACCCCGCTGGAGAATTGATGATCTTGGCAAACTCACAGTAGAAGCCTCTATGCCCACAGCGGTGGTTGAAGGCTTAAAGGCGATGGGGCATGAAGTCACTGTGATGCCAGCAAATAGCTTGGATTTTGGTAGCGCCCAAGCAATTGCGCTGCTCGGCGAAGAAACTAAAGATGCCTATATTGCTGGTAGCGATCATCGCCGCGATGGATTGGCGGCGGGATTCTAGATTTCCAACTACGGCGTAAAAGTTGCCTGCAATATATCGAGACTAGCTCCCAATGTTTTATTGCTGACTGCGCCTAATCTTTTGACTAGGCGGGCCTTATCTATTGTGCGAATCTGATCCAAGAGAACTAAACCTTTTTTACCATCGTGTGTAATCGGCACGCGATAGGATGCTGATCTTCCTTTTGTGGTCATTGGCGCAATAATCACGGTTCGCAAAAAGTCATGCATCTCTTGCGGAGATACAACAACACATGGTCGAGTCTTTTTAATCTCACTTCCCATAGTTGGATCTAGATTAATTAACCAAATATCTCCGCGTGAAACGATACTTTTTACCAAACCCAATCCTCATCAGCTTCATTCATAAAGTCGCCCAACACTAATTCGTCTTCACCAGCCTCGGCAATGGCTCTTGAATCCTCAGCCCAACCTTCACGGGGCTTTTTTTTGGGTTTACTTAATACGAGCCTGTCACCCTCAATCACCAAGTCAGCCTGATCATCAAACCCTACCTGCTCAAGGATAGCCTTAGGAATAACCACTCCACGAGAGTTACCTATTTGACGGATTTGAAGATGCAACTGTTTTTTCATAGTAATAACAATGTTATAACTATTTTATTGCAAAGTCAAGGCTTGATACAGATTAACCAGGCAAACAGTTGAGATAGAAACGCTTCACCTCTTGGTCGCAGCTCACATCTTTGGGCTGTATGGGTCGCTCTAGGGTGATCCCTTCAATTGAGGTGCAGCGACTCAGGGCTACATAGACCTGCCCAGATGCAAATGCTCCCGATGAGAGATCTACTTTGATCTTATCGAGGGTCTTGCCCTGGCTCTTATGAATGGTGACAGCCCAAGCTAGCATTAATGGGATCTGCACAAAGGTGCCAATAATGTTTGGTGAAATCTTTCCGGACATCATGTCATGGTCATAGCGATAAGATTCCCACTGATGCCCTTTTACTTCAACCGTATTGGAGTAAGGGCCGTTCTGCACCATGACTTTCACGCTATTGGGTAACAATTCACGCACTACTCCAATTGTGCCGTTGACCCAACGCTTAGGAAAGTTGCTATCAGTCGCGGTAAACATGACCTTGGCACCCACTTTTAGCGTGAGGTGATTTGGCGATGGCAAATTACGATCATCTACATTGAACTTACCGGTGCTATTGCCGGTATAGACCTTGGCATCGGTTGTTAATGCACGCAGGCCTGCATTATTAATTTGATCAGCACGCGCATTGGTTGTAGTCAGCGTAATTGTTTGATCATCTACTTCTGGTGCATTTTCAAAACACTGCTCATTCAGAATATTGAGCGCCTCACCAATATCTTGATTAATCCGGATCTGATTGAGAAGTCCTGCAAAGTGAGCATCCTTCTGACGGAAGATCTTAGACAACTCTACCATCGTCACATCCTTACGATGCAAGGCCATCGCACAGAAGAAGTAAGGACCTTCATAGCCTCGCTCAGCTAGCACCAGCATGTCCGCCTGGGATACTACTGGAGGCAATTGAAATAAGTCCCCCACAAACATCACTTGAATTCCGCCAAAGGGTTGGCTCTTATGGGGGCCATTGGCACGCAGAAACAAATCCATTGCATCAATCACGTCTGCTCTCACCATGGAGATCTCATCAATGATGAGCAGACGGATATCTTTATAGAGACGCTTATCTTTTAAAGGCTTGATATCCTCCTCTGGAAAGATCAAGCGTGGCGGCAAGCGAAAGAAGGAGTGAATCGTGACACCCTTCACTTGTAATGCAGCTACACCGGTTGGTGCCACCACCACGACATTACCTGGGATGTTCTCACGCAGATAGCCAATTAAGGTGGTCTTGCCGGTACCCGCTTTACCACTCACAAAAATATAAGGGTCGTGACGCTCGATAGCGTCGATTACCTCCTGGTATTCAGGAGTAATTTCAATGGCAGATGGGTCTACTACGGGATTGGTCATCCCCTATTGTTTCATGGGATCAACTAACGCAGCGAAAGCCGATATACACCACACCGATATCTGCTGGCTTGGACTCCACATCAGACTCTTTTTGTCTCTCTGGGCCATACCACCACGAAGCACCTCGGGTAATGAAACCACCATGACGCTCAGTTGCAGTCCACTCCCAAACATTGCCACCCATATCCAATAAGCCATTGACTCCAGGCTTAGTGGTGCCAGCAGGTACATGACCAGTGCCGCGATTTAACGCACCCGCTGGTGCTACGCCCTTGTAATCACCACAACCATTCAAGCAATGGGAGACAACCGGAGTTGCTCCACCTGGAAAGGGATATCGTTGACCTTTGGTGTAGCCAGCTGGAGGGACTTCTCTTTGCTCCACAAATGCTGCAGAGGTCCATTCCGCATCCGTTGGTAAACGCTTCCCATAGAAGCGACAAACAGAAGCAGCTTCAGATTGATTGAGATGTACTGCAGGCTCGCTGGATTTGGGAGTAACGCCATAAGGGGTTTTCCAAGTCCAGCCAGGTTTTTTGACGAAGCCATATTCATATGAAAGTCCACCACCATTCTTCTCGGCTTGACTTACAAAACCAGTGGCATCAGCAAAAGTTTTGACATCGGCAATAGTCATCTCAGTTTGATCCCAAGATACAGTGCCCACTTTAAGCACAGGAATAGTCGATGCAGGTGCGCTATTAGCGGGCGTAGATCGCAACATAAAGTACGCAGCAATAACCGATAGTACTAAGCCAAACAGAATTGGGAGAATATCGAATTTTTTCATCAGAATGATCTCAAAAATAAAAGGCTCCACGAAGGGAGCCTTAGGATAATGCAATATTCGGTGGGGCGAACGACGGGGCTCGAACCCGCGACAACCAGAATCACAATCTGGGACTCTACCAACTGAGCTACGTCCGCCACTGAAGACTTAGATTATAGCTTTTGAGCCAAAACCCTGTCAAAAATGGCCTAGATTACTGATTTAGGCACCTTCAAACTCAAAGGCAGCCCAATCCCCAAGGCATAAGCTCGCATCGATAAAGAAATCCAAAATAGCAGCCTTGCTTTGAACTTTAGCCAGGGCATGGTGATCAGAAAGGCGCTGACGCCAGTAGCGGGAACCTGCCCTGCCATGAGCTAGCCCCAAAATATGGCGGGTGAATGCGCCAATATAAAAAGGCTTTCCTTTGGCTTGGCACTCATCAAACCAAGCCTGCACTTGCTTAACCAATGCAATCTGAATGCGATGCCATTCAGTTTCACTAAAGAGATAGCCAGCCGCATCGCCATTGGTATGAATCATGTCATCCCAACCCAACAGCAATGCCGGGAAATGATAGGCCGCCCTTCCAACCATAAAGCCATCAAAGTCATCCCAATGACCGGCGATTTGATCATTGGTTTCCAGGCCACCGTTAAGCAAGACTTTGAGATTAGGAAATTGCTTTTGGGCATCCAAGCGAAGCTTTGCAGCCACTTCATAACGTAATGGTGGTTTGCTGCGATTCTCTTTGGGAGATAAACCCTTCAGCACCGCATTGCGTGCATGGATGGTTACCTGACTTGCGCCTGCATCAGCTACAGCAAGAATAAAGTTCAATGCAAATTGATAGTCCACTTCAGAGTTAGCAGCATCCATGGAATCTAAACCAAGACGATGCTTCACCGTGATGGGAGTATCAACAGCAGCCTTCATTGCTTTCACACAATCGGCAACGAGTTGTGGCTCTGCCATGAGGCAAGCACCGAAGGCGCCACGTTGTACGCGCTCTGAAGGGCAACCGCAATTAAGATCAATTTCGTTGTAGCCCCACTGCTGTGCTAACTCTGCAGCTTTAGCCAAATCAGAGGGTTCAGAGCCGCCCAATTGAAGAACAACAGGATGCTGATCTTGCGAATAATCTAAATGACGTGGCACATCCCCATGAATAAGAGCGCCGGTAGTCACCATCTCGGCATAGAGAACCGCTTCTTTGGTGAGCGTACGATGGAAAGAACGGCAGTGACGATCCGTCCACTCCATCATCGGGGCAACCGCTAAGCGTTTGGGTGTTTTTACAGTCATACCAATATCAAGCTAATACTCTCTGGGTCACAAAAGATCTCTCTTGCCCCGTTACCGGGTCGCTGAAATAAATCTCTTTTGCTAAAAGTTGGAGGGGTTTGGAAAAGTCCAAATCATACTCTTGGTAAGGGGTAAGCACAGGGTAGATCTGGTCATGCTGAATAGGGATGCCTAGGCTATTGAGATGACAACGCAGTTGATGCTTCTTGCCGCTACCAGGAGTCAAACGATATCTGGCCCAAGGATTATTTACCTCAAGTAATTCTATCAAGGTATCAGTATTGGGTTCGCCCTCCACTTCCTCCATCTGCAGAAAGTGTTCAGACTCCTCCAATCTACTTTGATAAGTCATTGGTAATTGCTTAATCAGATCTTCTGAATAGGTTGCGATTGCTTCATAGACCTTCTTGACTGCGCGATCTCTAAATAAATTTTGGTATTGGGCCCGCTCTTGCCGATTCACTGAAAAAATGACTAGGCCCGCCGTATCGCGATCAATCCGATGAATCGGACTCAAGTCCTGAATCCCAGTTTTTTTCTTCAGACGATTAAGCAAAGTTTGATGCAAATAAAGACCGCTTGGTGTTACCGGTAAAAAATGGGGTTTATCTGCAACCAGAATATGTTCGTCCTGAAAAAGAATGGCTTCCTCAAAAGGAATTTCTGGCTCTCGAGCTAAGCGCCTGAAATACAGTAAATGTGTATTAGGAAGATAGGCATCGCCCGCAGCAAGCGCCTCACCCTCTTGGTTAAACACCAGGCCTTCCTCAAAACGAGCTTCCCACTCACCTCTATCAATATGCGGGAAATTGGCAATAAAGAAATCCAACAGACAGGCGTAATCCTGTCCGGCAGGCAAATACACCTTGGATGAGGAGACTCCTTCAGAATTGACTTTCATTTGGACTAGATTATCCACTTCACCCAGAGGAATAAAAGAATCTCAATACGACTATCCAGAAACCCCTCTAAAATGAGCCAGCAACACCCATAAGAACTAGAAAATAATAGACAACATGCTTGAACTCTCCGCATTTGACCTTGGCTTATTGCTAGCGTGTGCTTTATTTGCAGGCTTGGTCGACTCCATTATTGGTGGCGGAGGAATGATTCAGGTGCCAGCCCTTTTTGCTGCTTTACCGGGCTTTCCGCCAGCCACCCTGCTATCAGTTAATAAGTTTGGTTCGATTGTCGGGACTATTGGTTCAGCTATTCAGTACAGTCGGGCCAATAAAAGCCCTTGGGGCCTAGTCATTGTTTCTTCATCATTTGCATTTTTTGCCTCAGTTGCAGGCGCTTACCTCGTCACTCAATTACCAACCGAATGGCTCAGAGGCGCTCTACCTTTTTTATTGCTTGCACTGCTGATCTTTAATATCAAATCCAGTGCTGGTCTAGTGCATGCACCTAAGCATGAGCATCACAAACAAAAAGCAATCGCCTCTACCGGTGCAGGCATCATTGGTTTTTATGATGGCTTTCTGGGGCCTGGAGCTGGTGCGTTTTATAAACTCTTCTACACCCGAGTATTGGGATTTGATTTTTTACGATCTGCAGCGCCTGCGAAGTACCTCAATATTGCCTCCAATTTAGGGGCACTCTGCGTCTTTTTCTATCTCGGTTTTTTTGACTGGCAGCTTGGTTTGTTGATGGCTAGCGCCAATCTCGTAGGCGGCCAAATTGGTACTAAAATTGCCATCAAACATGGCAATACCTTTATCCGTAAAGGCTTCTTTATTCTGGTCACCATACTGATTATCAAAACCTTCTACGATGCGTTCCTAAAGTAAATCAAGCTCCAGACAACAGCCCTAGTGAATATGGGATTTTTTCGTAGATTTATGGTGATTTTCATAGTAAATTAGTCATATGCAGTTGCAGTTTATTCACTACAAAAATAGAGGGACAAATGAAAATTTTATTACCAGTTGACGGCTCCAAATCTTCGCTCAATGCGGCTAAGTACGTTGCGAAGTTGTCTAAAGATTTGCGCAGCAAATGCGCAGTCACATTGATCAGCGTTCATGACGATATTGGACTTGGCCATGTAAAGCAATTTGTCGCTAATAGCGTAATCGATGATTACCTTCGTGAAGTCAGCGAGAAAGACCTCAAAGGAGCTCAAAAGACTCTTGATACTGCTGGTGTAAAGCACAGCATGGTGATTAAGCGCGGTCACATTGCCAGCGAAATCATTGCTTTGGCCAATAAAGAAAAATTTGACCTCATTGTGATGGGATCAAAGGGTCGCAGCGGTATCGTAGATGCAATCATGGGTTCAGTAGCTCAAAAGGTTAGCAACAACGCTAAGCAACCAGTTTTATTAATTAAATAAGCGCAAGGGTTAATCAACAGATTAACTTCAATAGGCCGTCTATGTGACGGCCTTTTTTATGGATTTGTAAATGAGTATTTTGCTTCTATTATTTGCACCAGGCTTATTTGCCCTGGTTTGGCTCATCCGCCTACAGATCTGCCTATCCAGGGTCCGCTATCTAGTAGATACCTATGGGATGGATCGCAAAAAATTGCGTAAGTTGTCATGCAAAGAGCTCAAGAAACTGCGTACATCGATTGATGAACTTCGGCAAACTAATGATGCTTTTGCCTTAGAGAATCTGGTTAGGCCATTTAGGACATAACAAACAATAACCTAAAATTAATTGGCATCAGACTAGGTGTAATTCGACCCTCTTACCCAAGGCAGCAGCATACTTTCGCAGTGTACTTAAACTTGGGGAGTGCTTTCCAGTTGCCAAAGAGCTTTCGAGTCTGGCTATTGCAGGAGCTTGTGTACCCATTCTGCGAGCCACTTCAGCCTGAGATAAACCTGCGGCTTTACGAGCCTGCAGTATTTCATCAAGAATCGCAAACTCCTCTTTATTTAAGCGCTCAACCTCAGCCTTGACTGCTGGGTTTTTTAACATCTTGCCAACTGCTTGTTTGTGGGTCAATGTCTTTGTCTTCATAATTTCACTTCCCTCATTCTCAACTTGGCTAGCCTTAGTTCTTTATCGGGAGTTTTCTGAGATTTCTTAACAAAGCTATGCAACATCACAATCTCTCGCTCCACCACGGTACAAAAGAAAACTCTTGCAATGCCCTCAACACCCTTTAGCCTAAGCTCAAATAAACCGCCGCCAAACGAATCGGTATGCGGCAAACCTAAATGCGGCCCATATTCAATCATGCGCTGTGTCAAAGCAATGTAGCGCGCCTGCAAAGAAATAGGTAAATCAAAAATTTGCTCCAATACATCGGGGCTGTAATAGCGAATGGTATGAGTCATTCAATGATGCTAACAAATATGTTAGCATCAAACAACCATGTTGCGCAAGGGCCATCCAACAGTGAGGGTATATTGACCTCACAAATAAACCCGGCATTGAAGTTAGAGTTGATAGCAAATCTTCAGGGGTTAAATTGCCCTTTGATTTACCCTCTTAGATAGCTCCTGGGCAGACTCTTTTCTCTCGCTGTAGCGATCCGTCAAGTATTCGCTTACTCCACGAGTCAGTAATGTGAACTTATAGAGCTCTTCCATGACATCGACAACGCGATCATAAAAGGAGGATGGCTTCATACGCCCATCTTCCTCAAATTCTGTAAAAGCCTTGGCAACCGAGGATTGATTGGGGATAGTAATCATCCTCATCCATCGACCCAAGATGCGCATTTGATTCACCGCATTAAAGGATTGAGATCCCCCACAAACCTGCATTACAGCCAAGGTCTTGCCTTGAGTTGGTCTAACAGCACCCTCAGATAACGGAATCCAATCAATCTGTGTTTTTAGCAAGCCGGTCATGGCACCATGTCGTTCCGGTGAGGTCCAAACCATCCCCTCTGCCCACAAGGCTAATTGACGCAACTCTTGAACCTTTGGATGGGTATCGGGTGCGCCATCAACTAGAGGTAGGCCAGTAGGGTCAAAAATTTTGACTTCGCCACCCATAGCGGTTAATAGCCTCGCCGCCTCGAAAGTAAGGAGCCTGCTATAGGATCGCTCACGCAGTGAACCATATAGCATCAGAAACCGAGGCGCATGATCGCCAGCCTGGATGCTCAATTTTTCTAATTCAGGGATCTGAAACAGATCCTCTACTAAGGCAGGCAATTGAAGTGGAGACTCAAACACTTAAGATACATCCTTTTGAAAATACTTTTCCTTAAACCATAAGGCTACAGTGACTAAGCCAATCATGATGGGCACTTCTACTAATGGGCCTATGACTGCCGCAAAGGCTGCACCAGAATTAATTCCAAATACCGCAATTGCAACGGCAATAGCCAGCTCAAAGTTATTACTGGAAGCGGTAAAGGAAAGCGTACAGCATCGTTTGTAATCGATTCCCATCTTGCCAGTCACCAAGAAAGTCAGTAAGAACATGATGAGAAAGAAAACCAACAGTGGCACAGCAATAGTCACGACATCCATTGGCAGCGTTAAGATGACGCCCCCTTTGAGGCTAAACATCACGATGATGGTGAATAGCAAAGCAATTAGAGTGATCTTGCCAATACGAGGTACAAAATGCTCGTGGTAATGCTCTTTAGTCACGAACCTGAGCATGACTACCCTAGTCAATATTCCGGCAATACAGGGAATGCCTAAGTAGATAAATACACTCTCTGCAATCTGCCCCATACCGACGCTGACGCTGGAGCCCGCCAAGCCAAAGTAAGGCGGCAATACAGTCAAAAAGAAATAGGCATAGACACTAAAGAACAGTACTTGAAAAATAGCATTAAATGCTACTAGGCCAGCAGCGTATTCAGTAGAGCCCTTGGCTAAATCATTCCAAATAATGACCATCGCAACACATGGTGCAATACCAATCAATATCAGGCCAGCCATGTATTCTGGTTGGTCGGGAACAAAAGTAATCGCCAAAAAGAACATTAAAGTCGGTGCAATAATCCAGTTCATCAAAATGGATATACCGAAGATGCGCTTATCTTTAAATACGTCAGGCAAGTCTTCATAGCGCACCTTAGCAAACGGTGGGTACATCATCAAGATCAAGCCAATAGCAATTGGAAGATTCGTTGTGCCGACCTGGAAGGAATTAATAAACCCTTCAATACCCGGAATAAAGTGGCCTAAGGCAATGCCAACTGCCATTGCTACAAAGATCCAGACCGTTAAATAGCGGTCCAGAAAAGAGAGTTTTTTGGTGATCGAGCTCATGCTTTAGTATGAATTTCTTTAAGGCTCATCGAGTCGAGTTTTTCCAATGGCATTGCAGCCAAGATATCTAAGCGTTTCTTAAGACCATTCTTGACCTCATGAAATGCTGCTCTCTTTTCTAAATCAGTACCCTGCACTTGCGATGGGTCAGGAAATCCCCAATGCGCAGTAGCTGGTTTACCAGGCCAAAATGGGCAAACCTCACCAGCAGCGTTATCACATACTGTAATAATGAAATCCATTTGGGGGGCATTAGGACCACCAAATACATCCCAGCTTTTTGACTTTAGGAGTGTGCGGTCCATACCCAGCTCCTCTGCGATATCAGCAGCAATTGGATTAACGCTTGTACCTGGTGTTGAGCCCGCTGAATAACCTACAAACTTGCCACTTGGGTGCGTTGATGCTAAAGCCTCACCCAACACTGATCGAGCAGAATTGTGGGTACATAAAAAAAGAATGTTGTACTGTTTCATTGAGCATTTACCTTTTTTAGAGATTTTGGTGTTTTACAAGATTTACCGCCGCAGCAGTTAGCTAGCAAGAACTCACTGAGCTCTTCAACCATGCCAGGGTTAGGCCTGTAGATGAGGTTGCGACTTTGGCGTTCGACAGTAATGAGATTGGCCTGATAGAGCTCTTTTAGATGGAAGCTGAGGGTCGCATTGGGAATGCCCAACATCTCATGAATTTGCGACGGCATTAAACCTGTATCGCCCTTTTGCACAATGAGGCGGTAAACGTTTAAGCGCGACTCCTGCCCTAGGGCAACGAATGCTTGTATTGCTTCGGTATTTTTCATAATTCGATAATAATAGAAATATATTACAAATTGATGACTACGGCGCAACAAAACCATAGCGCCTCATCACTTGCTTCGATTTTGGCTCTTGTAGGTAGAGGTAAAAATCTTTAGCGCTTGGTGCAGTGTTTTTGATCAAAGCCATCTTTTGCTTCAGCGGTTTATGAAGACCATCTGGTATCAGCACAGATGATGATTGAGTTTGAATCTGTGGGGAAGAAGCTAGAGATAAAGCGGAGATCGCAAAATCAGCCGACCCCGTTAGAGCAAACATCGTTGCTTGAGAAATATTTTCTCCAAATACAAGCTTGGGCTGGGCCAGATCCCAGACCCCCATACTAATAAGATATTCTTTTGCTGCCCTGCCATAGGGAGCATGATCTGGATTGGCGATAGCGATTTTCTTAGATGTTTGTATTGCCTTCGTGAGGCCGTCTTTGTCAGCGTTGAGCTGAATTGCGGATCCCTTTTTCTGCAAAAGAACAATTCTGCCGATTGCATACAGGGTTCCCTCGTCCACAGTTAAGCCATTATTAGATAAGTCATCTACATAAGCCTCATCAGCAGACATCAGCAAGCTAAATGGTGCGCCATTTTTGGTTTGCTGCCACAGCACACCAGATGAGCCAAACACCAGTTTGACGTCTTGCCCTTTATCAGCCTTATAGTTAGCGGCAATTTCTTCGACAGCAAACTTGAGATCTGAGGCAGCAGCCACTGTTGGCGCAGTTTGAGCAATAGAGGTCGAGATAAAGAGAGACAAGAATCCCAAAATAATACTTTTAACCATGGTCATTCAATCTCTCCAATGCTCGCTATTCATGTAGTGTAACGATTTCTTACTAACACTTCATAACCTCTACTAACCGCCACTCTTGAGCTTACGTAAAGCATCTGCCATTGCATTATTCATTGGGGGCACAGATCTTCTATCTTCCTGCGGCCTTCTAATATCTGGGGTTCTTGGAGTTCCTGGCCTATTTGTTCTTTGCTCAGACTTTGCACCTGGCGATGCTTTAGGGGCCTCATCAGATAGTCGCATCGTCAAAGCAATACGCTTACGCTTTTCATCCACCTCAAGCACTTTGACCTTCACAACCTGACCTGCTTTAACTACACTATGTGGGTCTTTAACAAAGGTATTGGCTAATGCAGAGATATGCACCAGGCCATCTTGATGAACGCCAATATCCACAAATGCACCAAAGGCGGCAACGTTCGTCACAACACCTTCCAAAATCATGTCCGCTTTGAGGTCGCTGATTTTTTCTACGCCATCCTTAAAGGTTGCGGTTGTGAATTCAGGACGTGGGTCACGACCAGGCTTCTCCAATTCTTTAATGATGTCGGTAACTGTTGGCAATCCAAAATTCTCATCAGCATACTTTTCTGGGCTTAGACCTTTCAGGATCGTTGCGTCACCAATCACTTCCTTGACGCCCTTCTTGATATCTTTCAGAATTTTCTCTACCAAGGGATAGGATTCCGGGTGGACTGCCGATGCATCTAATGGATCTTTGCCATTCATAATGCGCAAGAAACCGGCCGCCTGCTCAAAGGTCTTGTCACCTAAGCGTGGCACGCTCCGCAAATCCGCCCGAGTCTGAAAGGCGCCATTGCTATCCCGATAAGAAACAATACCCTCAGCAACCGTACTACTTAGCCCTGAAACCCTTGCCAGTAAAGGCGCTGAAGCGGTATTGACATCTACGCCAACCGCATTCACACAATCCTCTACGACTGCTACTAATGACTTGGCTAATTGAGTCTGCATTACATCGTGCTGATACTGACCCACACCAATGGACTTTGGATCAATCTTGACCAGCTCTGCCAGTGGATCTTGCAACCTTCTCGCAATCGATACTGCCCCTCTGAGCGACACATCCATGCCAGGCAATTCTTTTGAGGCGTACTCAGAGGCAGAGTAAACCGATGCCCCTGCTTCTGATACAACAATCTTTGTGAGTTTGAGCTCAGGTTTAGCTTTGATTAAATCCTGTGCCAACTTATCTGTTTCACGTGATGCGGTTCCGTTACCGATCGAGATTAAGTTTGCCTTATGCTTCTCGGCTAATTTCGCAAGGGTATGTAATGAACCATCCCAATCATTCTTAGGCTGATGTGGGTAAATCACATCCGTATCCACTACCTTGCCAGTTGCATCGACTACCGCAACCTTCACGCCCGTTCTCATCCCAGGATCTAAACCAATAGTGACCTTTGGTCCTGCGGGTGCAGCAAGCAACAAGTCCTTGAGGTTGCGCGCGAACACATTGATCGCTTCAGCTTCAGAGCGTTCACGCAAAGCACTCATCAGCTCGGACTCCAAATGCATCGAACACTTAATACGCCAAGTCCAACGTACGGTTTCTGCTAGCCACTGATCCGCTGGACGACCTTCATTTTTAATCTTGAACTGATTAGCAATACGGGACTCGCAAGGATTATGAGGTGCATCCCATTTGGGTTTTTCTTCCTCAGTATCCAGGCGCAAATTGACCATCAACATCTGCTCACGACGACCTCTAAATAATGCCAAGGCACGATGTGACGGAATTGCAACAATAGGTTCAGAGTAATCAAAATAATCAGCGAATTTCTCACCCTCTTGCTCCTTACCGGCGATCACCTTGGACTCCACTACACCATGTTCTTGTAGGTAGGTCCTGAGTGACTGCACTAAGCCAGCATCTTCCGCAAAGCGCTCCATCAAAATCTGGCGGGCACCTTCAAGAGCCGCTTTCACGTCAGGAACTCCAGGGTTATTCGTGCCATCTACGTCAAATGCTTCTTTAATATATTTGGTGGCCTCTATTTCAGGATCTAAATTGGGATTAGCGAGCAAATCATTCGCTAGCGGCTCTAATCCTGCTTCTAGGGCGATTTGGGCTTTGGTTCTACGCTTTGGCTTATATGGAAGATAGAGATCCTCCAGGCGAGTCTTATCCTCGGCAAGCATGATGGCCTTGAGCAACTCCGGGGTCATCTTGCCCTGCTCCTCAATTGATGCCACGATTGCCTTGCGACGATCCTCTAGCTCACGCAAATAACTCAAACGCTCTTCTAGCAAGCGTAACTGCGCATCATCTAAACCGCCAGTGGCCTCCTTACGATAACGGGCAATAAAAGGAACGGTAGCGCCCTCATCCATCAAAGCAATAGCAGCAGCTACTTGAGCGGGTTTAGCGGATAACTCTTGGGCAAGGCGTTGTTCAATGGAAGGCAGCATGGGGATCTATTTTTACTATTATTTTTCGAATATGGATTTCAATGAAGAACAAAAGCCACCCGGAGGTGACTTTTGTTGTGTAGCTTGAAGCAGCTTAGTCGCGTGATGCTTTCTTACGCTCATGCTCCTTGAGGTAGCGCTTACGAATACGAATACTCTTCGGCGTTACTTCTACCAATTCATCATCATCGATAAACTCAACAGCGTACTCGAGGTTCATGGCGATTGGTGTAACCAAACGAACTGCTTCGTCAGTACCAGAAGCGCGAACGTTGGTTAATTGCTTACCTTTAATTGGGTTAACAACCAAGTCATTGTCACGGCTATGAATACCGATGACCATACCTTCATACAAAGGATCGCCAGGACTCACAAACATACGGCCACGGTCTTGTAATTTCCACAAAGCGTAAGCAACTGCCTCGCCATCATCTTGACTGATCAATACGCCGTTATGACGCTCACCCAAGATGCCGTCTTTTGCAGGCGCATAAGAATCAAATGTGTGGCTCATCAAACCGTTACCACGAGTCATGGTCATGAAATCGCCTTGGAAACCGATCAAACCACGCGCAGGAATACGGTACTCAAGACGTGTGCGACCTTTACCGTCGCTCACCATGTCAAGCAACTCGCCCTTACGCTTACCCAAGTCTTCCATGACGGCGCCTTGAGTTGTATCTTCTACGTCAACCGTTAAGTTCTCGTACGGCTCCATCTTCACGCCATCTACTTCATGGAATACCACGCGTGGGCGGGAAACTGCCAGCTCGTAACCTTCACGACGCATGGTTTCTACCAAGATGGTGAGGTGCAATTCGCCGCGGCCTGACACTTCAAATACGGTGTCGTCATCCGTTTCTTTTACACGCAAAGCCATGTTGGACTTCAATTCACGATCTAAACGCTCACGAATCTGACGGCTAGTAACAAACTTACCTTCACGACCAGCTAATGGGCTCGTGTTCACCATGAAGTTCATGGTCAAAGTAGGTTCGTCAATTTTGAGCATTGGCAATGCTTCTGGGGTATCAGGGGAACAGATTGTTGTTCCAATGGCCAAATCTTCAATACCGTTTACCAATACGATGTCGCCTGCTTGCGCCTCATCAACAATCTCGCGCTCTAAGCCACGGAATTTCAATACTTGGTTGATACGGCCTTTGCGTTGAACACCATCAGGACCGTCCATGAAAACCACATCCATCAAAGGCTTCACAGTTCCACGGTTTATGCGGCCTACACCAATCTTACCTACGTAAGTGCTGTATTCAATAGAGGTAATTTGCAACTGCAAAGGACCTTCTGGATTGTCATCACGTACTGGAACATGCTTTAGCACAGTGTCAAACAATGGGCGCATATCACCTTCGCGTACATCATCAGTCAAACCAGCATAGCCATTCAGACCAGATGCATAAACCACTGGGAAGTCTAACTGCTCTTCGGTTGCGCCCAACTTATCAAACAACTCAAAAGTTGCATTGATCACATAGTCTGTACGAGCACCGGGACGGTCAACCTTATTAATCACCACGATCGGCTTCAAGCCGAGAGCCAAGGCTTTCTTAGTTACGAAGCGAGTTTGTGGCATAGGACCTTCAACCGCGTCAACCAAGAGCAAAACACCATCAACCATAGAGAGCACACGCTCTACTTCACCACCGAAGTCAGCATGTCCCGGTGTATCTACGATATTGATGTGTGTGCCGTCATACTCAACCGCACAGTTCTTGGACAAAATAGTAATGCCACGCTCTTTTTCCAAGTCGTTTGAGTCCATGACGCGTTCGGTCATTTTTTCATTGGAACGGAATGTGCCTGATTGGCGCAAGAGTTGGTCAACCAAAGTAGTTTTACCGTGGTCAACGTGGGCGATGATGGCGATATTACGAAGTGCGCGTTTAGTCATGTGAAGCTTCTGAAGTTAAGAATAGGGTTAATGAATAAAGGGGTTAAATATGTTTAATGTGCCGAAGAAATCAAGCGCTTGGGATGCAAAACCCCAGAACGCCAATCACCAGTACCAATAAAGTTATGTGGAGCTGCTGTTGCACGATAGATACGCACCAGCGCCTCTATCGAAGGTAAATTCAGTGGGACGCGTTGACCCATCTCCAAACGTTTTGCTTGCTGCTCATCCACAGTTAAGTGGGGCAAAGTTTGCAAGAGCGCATCGACTGGCAAGATATAACTTGAGCTATCTTGCAAGCCTTTTTGAATCGACTCGATTGTGAAAGACTGTTCTAAAGTGAGGTGACCAACTTCAGTGCGACGCAGGCCAACTAAATGAGCGCCACAACCCAATGCCTTACCAATATCTTCTGCCAATACGCGAATGTAAGTACCTTTGCTGCAGCTCACTTCTAAAGTCGCTTCTGGCCAATTGACATTAGTCCAACGAATTGCATGAATCGTAATATCTCGTGGAGCGCGTTCCAACTCAACACCGGCACGAGCGTATTCATATAGAGGTTTGCCATCGCGCTTGAGCGCGGAATACATTGGAGGCACCTGGCTAATCGGACCAGTGAATGCCGGCAATAGAGCATCTAATGCAATTTTGATAGCCACTTCATCCGCAAATACAGGTAAAGGTAATTCTTCAATGACTAAACCTTCAGCATCACCAGTATCAGTACGCTGACCAAATTTCACTTGAGCGATATAGGTTTTATCGGCCTCTAATAAATCCTGGGAGTACTTCGTTGCTTCACCCAAACAAATCGGGAGTAAGCCTGTAGCCATGGGATCTAGAGTGCCAGTATGCCCCGCTTTTTCTGCATTGAAGGTGCGCTTCACGGCAGTGACTGCGCCTTGTGAGCTCATGCCAGCAGGTTTATCAAGCAAGACTACGCCATCGATACGTACAGACATAGCTATTTACGCGTTCTCGTCTTTGCGATCACTGTCCACCGCTTGATCAATTAAGCGCGACATTTCAATACCGTGCTCAACAGAACTGTCGTAGTGGAAATGCAGAGTTGGCACAGTATGGATATGCAAACGCTTAAACAGTAGGGAATGTAAGTAGCCCGCCTTATCCTGCAAAGCCTTCAATGCCACTTCAGGCTCAGCGCCTAAGACGGTAAAGAAGACTTTTGCATGGGCCAAATCTGGCGTGAGCTCAATACTTTGTAAAGTAATCAAGCCCAAGCTCGGACTACGCAATTCACGGGGAATTAGCTCGGCCAGGTCCCGCTGAATTTGATCGGCGAGACGCTGGTTACGATGAGGACTAGTTTTATGCATTAACTCGATTACTCTTAAAGTGTTCTAGCTACTTCAGTAACTTCAAATGCTTCGAGTTGATCGCCCTCTTTAATGTCGTTGTAGCCTTTTAATGACAGACCACACTCAACACCAGCGCGAACTTCTTTTGCATCATCTTTAAAGCGCTTGAGAGAATCTAATTCGCCAGTCCAGATCACTACGTTGTCACGCAAGAGGCGGACACTAGAGGTGCGCTTAATAACACCATCGAGCACCAAACAACCCGCAATCGCACCAACTTTAGATACCAAGAAGACTTGACGAATCTCCACCATACCGGTGATTTCTTCTTTCTTATCTGGTGTCAACATGCCGCTTAAGGCTGCTTTCACTTCATCAACTGCGTCATAAATAATGTTGTGATAACGAATATCGACACCATTGTTTTCGGCTAACTTACGTGCCGCACCATCCGCACGAGAGTTAAAGCCAATAATGACCGCCTTAGAAGCAACAGCTAGGTTAACGTCAGTCTCAGTAATGCCACCCACCGCTGCGTGAACGATTTGCACCTTCACCTCTGCAGTAGATAATTTTTGCAATGACTGTGACAGCGCCTCTTGAGAGCCTTGTACGTCCGCCTTAATGATCAATGGCAACAACTTCGCCTCAATCGCACCCTCTTCCATGTTTTCCATCATGGTTTCGAGTTTGAATGCTTGCTGTTTAGCCAACTTCACATCACGGAACTTGCCTTGACGGAAGAGTGCGATCTCACGTGCTTTACGCTCGTCAGGGACTACTTGAACCGCCTCACCCGCAGCAGGAACCTCGGATAAACCTTGGATCTCTACAGGGATAGATGGGCCAGCTTCGTTACATGGCTTGCCGTTTTCATCCAACATCGCACGAACGCGACCGTAGGTTGAACCCGCCAACAACATATCGCCACGCTTGAGCGTGCCAGACTGAACCAAAATAGTGGCAACAGGACCGCGACCCTTATCCAAGCGCGCCTCGATAACGAGACCTTGCGCAGGAGCATCTTTCGCTGCCTTGAGTTCCAAAATTTCTGCTTGCAAGAGTACGTTCTCAAGCAAGGCATCAATGCCGTCACCCGTTTTTGCGGAGACACCAATGAATGGCACATCACCACCGTATTCTTCTGGAACGACTTGCTCAGCAACTAACTCAGTCTTAACGCGCTCTAAGTTCGCTTCTGGCTTATCAATCTTATTGATAGCTACAACAATCGGAACGCCACCAGCTACCGCGTGGGCAATCGCTTCTTTCGTTTGTGGCATCACGCCGTCATCGGCTGCAACAACCAAGATCACGATATCCGTAGCCTTAGCACCACGAGCACGCATTGCCGTAAAGGCTTCGTGACCCGGAGTATCAAGGAAAGTAATCATGCCGCGCGGAGTTTCAACGTGATAAGCGCCAATGTGCTGAGTAATACCACCAGCCTCGCCAGTAGCAACCTTAGCCGCACGAATCTTATCGAGCAAGGATGTTTTACCGTGGTCAACGTGACCCATCACCGTCACAACTGGTGGACGCGGCAATAACTCTGCATCGTGACCAGTAATGCCGAGATCTAAATCTGGATCATCTAACTTAGCAGCATGGGCTGTATGACCCATTTCTTCTACGATGATCATGGCAGTATCTTGATCTAAGATCTGGTTAATCGTTACCATCTGACCCATGCCCATCAAGAGCTTAATCACTTCAGCACTCTTCACGGCCATTGCATGAGCTAACTCAGCAACAGTAATGGTTTCAGGAACATGAACATCACGTACAACAGGTTCTGTTGGAACTTGGAAGTTGGTATCGACGTTGGCTTCTGCAATTTGACGTTGCTTTCTTCTGCCACCACCCGAACGCCAACCGCCTACACCACCAGAGCTGTCGCCACGAGTCTTGAGGCCACCAGGTTTCTTGGCACCTTCTTCTTGCCAAGTAGATGAAGTCTCTGCAGACTTAATTGTCTTACCACCAACCTTAGCAACTGCTTTTTTCTTATCGTCCGCACCTTCAGCTTTAGCGGGCTTATGTAGCGTGCCTTTTTTAGCTTCTTCGGCAGCAATTTCACTTGGCGCTTTGAGAACACGTGCTGGCGTGCTCATCATGTCGCGAATCGCTAAAGCTTCAGCTTCAGCAGCGGCACGACGTTTTGTAATATCAGCTAACTGTGCTTTATTGGCATCAGCGACATCTTTGGCAACTTTATCCGCTTGCGCTTTCTTGTCAGCAGCTTTTGCAGCCGCAGCAGAACCATCGTCATCGGACTTGATTGCTTTCTCAACAACAGGCTCAGCTGCACTTGCGGCAGCTACAGCATCAGCCTCTTTTTGACGAGCATCTTCTGCCGCCTTCATTTCCGCTTCTTGACGTGCTAATAATTCCGCTTGACGAGTTGCCTCAGCCGCACGCTTTTCTAACTCTTCAGCAGAGAGGATGGGTTTAGCAGGTGCCGCAGGAGCAACTTCTTTAGCAGCTGGAGCCGGTGTCTCTTCAGGAGCTTTATCTCCCGCTTTAACTAGTACGCGTTTTTTACGAACCTCAACCTGAACGGTGCGAGTACGCCCAGCAGAATCTGCCTGACGAATCTCGGAGTTTTCGCGCTTGATTAAGGTAATCTTTTTACGGCTACCTGTATCCGCACTGCCATGCTCTTTTTGCAAATGCTCGAGAAGGACAGTCTTGTCCTTTTCGGTAATGCTGTCGTCCTCAGAACCTTTTTCGATACCGGCCGCCTTCAATTGCTCTAGAAGGTCAGGCGCGGTACGTTTTAATTCTTTAGCGAGTACTTTTACTGTTGTTGCCATGTACTACTTCCTCTCATGAAGTAAACCAATGTTCGCGCGCTTTCATGATGAGCGTTTTCGCGGTTTCTTCGTCAATTTGTGTCGCCTCAACTAGCTCATCAACAGCCAGTTCAGCTAAGTCGTCACGTGTGTGAACTTGATTGTCAGCAAGCTTCGCAATCAATTCAGTAGTCATTCCCTCGAGGGAGCGTAAATCTTGTGAGACTTCGCCAACGCGCTCTTCTTTGGCTAATTCCATAGTCAAGAGAGAGTCACGTGCACGAGTACGCAACTCGTTTACGGTGTCTTCGTCGAAAGAATCGATTTCTAACATTTCAGAAAGTGGTACATAAGCAACCTCTTCCAAAGTATTGAAACCTTCTTCAATCAAGATGTCAGCAACTTCTTGGTCAACGTCCAATTTGTCCATGAACAATTGACGTACAGAAGCCGCTTCTTTTTCTGTTTTCTCAGCAGACTCTTCTGGAGTCATGATGTTGATCTGCCAACCAGTCAATTCACTAGCTAAACGAACGTTCTGTCCGCTACGGCCAATCGCAATTGCCAAGTTCTCTTCATCAACCACCACATCCATGGCGTGACGCTCTTCGTCAACAACGATGGAAGACACTTGAGCTGGAGCCAAAGCGCCAATCACAAACTGTGCTGGATCTTCTGACCACAATACGATGTCCACTGCTTCGCCAGCTACTTCGTTACGAACTGCAGTAACACGCGTGCCACGAACACCAACGCAAGTACCGATTGGATCGATACGCTTGTCATAAGTAATCACGGCAATTTTTGCGCGGATACCAGGGTCACGAGCTGCGCCCTTAATCTCTAACAAACCCTGCTCCATCTCTGGAACTTCGTTCTCAAACAACTTGATCAAGAAATCAGGGCAAGTACGTGAGAGTTCAATCTGGGGGCCACGGGCTTCACGATCTACTTTAAGGATGTAGGCGCGGACGCGGTCACCAGAACGGAGGTTCTCTTTAGGGATCATTTGATCGCGACGGAGCAACGCTTCAACACGGCCAGATTCAATGATCAAACCATTCTTATCAGCACGCTTGACGGTACCGGTCATGACTTTTTCGCCACGCTCAAGGTAGTCATTCAAAATCTGCTCACGCTCAGCATCACGAATACGCTGCAAGATCACTTGCTTAGCAGCCTGTGCGCCGATACGGCCAAAGGCCAAAGATTCGATTTGCTCTTCAATGTATTCGCCAACTTCCATGTCAGGGAATTGCTCAAGCGCTTCAAAATGAAGGATTTCTTTATCTGGCTCTTGGAGACCAGCTTCATCAGGAACAACCAACCAACGACGGAAGGTTTCGTATTCACCAGACTCACGATCAATCGATACGCGAATATCCACATCTTCTGTCGGATAACGCTTCTTAGTGGCTGATGCCAACGCCATTTCTAGCGCCTCAAACACAATCGCTTGATCTACGTTCTTTTCACGCGCTAAGGCGTCTGCCAACATGAGAACTTCTCGGCTCATGACTTTCTTCCTTTGAAATCAATAACAGGGACCAACCGAGTCTTATCGACCTCGGCTAAAGAAAACTCCAATTGAGATTCAGTGCCATCAGCACCTTCAAACAACAAACCAAATTTCGCATCAGGCGAATCTAATTCACCACTCAGCAAACCTTGCAACACACCACGAAACTTCTTGCGATCGCCAACGGCAACTCGCAACTTCAAATCCACTTCCATTCCAGAGAAGCGCTCGTAATCAGCCGCTGACTTCACAGGGCGATCCAGACCAGGAGAGGAAATCTCTAGACGCTCAAAGGGAATGTTTTCCACTGGCAAGGTGTAGCTCAGTTGGTGACTTACCTTTTCGCAATCCTGGACATTAATCAAGCGCTCGTAATCCGGGTTTTCAATCGTGACGCGCAGCAAACCTCCGGCTTCACGCTCGATATCGACTAGCGTGTACCCTAGGTTTTCTACTTCTGCAGAAATAATCCGCTGATCTTTCACGAATACCCTTCAATCCAAAACGGCAAAAAAAAATGGGCTTCAAAGCCCATATTCTCGAAATTCAGAACAGGCCGACTTACGTTGATCGCAACATCAGTCGGTAACAACTCAAAACAGCAGCGAACTGCTGTAAGACCAAAATTATAGCCGATTTAGAGGAAAACTGATAGAAATCAGAAGCTTTCGCTTGGATTTCGAGGTTTTCTAGGGCCTTTATTGAAAGGTTTGCGCCCTTTTGGTGCTCCCCGTTTAGGGCCATTTCCAGGACTTTGGGGGCTTGCAGTCACAAAAGCAGACTGTCCATGATGGACTTTTTTGCCTTTATTACGGTTTTGACCTTGGCCACCCTGACCGCCACCCTGACCACCAGCGCCTGGACGACCACCCTGGGTGCGACCCCGGAAAGGACCACGACCTTCGCCAGAACCACTGCCACCAGGCTTTCCACCTCTGCTTTGATGGGTTAAGGCACCATGGCCACTGGCCTGGGTGAGCGCATCCCGTGAACCCCAGTAAGAAACTGAGGTTTGCATTGGATCGGGCTGAAAGTCCTCACCAGCAGGAGAGCGGCGATCGCGACCCTGAGGATTTGGATTGCGGCCTTTATCTTGTGGCTGAGGCATTTTTAAACCTGCAAACTTCATCAGGTTATAGATACCGCCAGCCTCAATCTCCTCCCATTTACCCCTTCTCAAGCGTGGGGGTAACAAGAAAATGCCGTAACGAGTTCGAATTAAGCGCGATACCGTATGGCCAACCGCCTCAAACATGCGGCGAACCTCGCGGTTGCGACCCTCAGTCAAAGCAACGTGATACCAACGGTTTGCACCTTCCCCACCACCCATGGAAAGACGTAAAAATTTAGCCTGGCCATCATCTAAGGTAATGCCGCTCTTTAATTGAGCCATATTCTCTTGGCTCAGATCACCCAAAATACGGACAGCGTACTCACGCTCAACACCGTAACGAGGATGCATCAAGCGATTGGCTAACTCACCAGACGTGGTGAATAACAAAAGACCTTCGGTATTAAAGTCCAAGCGGCCTACTGCAATCCAGCGCCCTTGACGCGGTTTTGGTAAACGATCAAATACGGTTGGACGGCCTTCTGGGTCAGATTGACTTACGATCTCGCCGGCAGGCTTGTGATACATGATGACGCGCGGCGGCTTAGTCTGTATCTTGCGATGCACTGGCTTACCGTTAATACGCACTTGATCGGTAGGTCCGATACGTTGGCCAATATGTGCCGGTAAACCATTTACAGATACGCGCCCTTGAATGATTAGGTCTTCCATATCGCGACGTGAACCCATGCCGACATCAGCCAGCACTTTGTGCAACTTCACGGTATCTTCGTCGTCAGCGTCGTCGTCTAAACCATCTAGGTCGGACCAAACTTCATCACGCAAACTCAGCGGCAAATCATCGATGTTTGCAAATTGCAAACTGCTCATCTCATCATCGCTAGGCATATCAGCATCATCATCATGACGCACACGTTGCGCGCGGCGCTCTGCACCAGTCTGATGAGAAATCTCATTCTCGTTAAGGCCATCAGGATTTTTAACTTCAACAACCTCTGGTGCATCTAATGCAGCATCGAATTCTCCAGAAACCACTGATGCAAATAAGGCTTCGCTCTCTGCTGGATTTGGTGCGAGCTTAGCGGATGCATTATTGCCTCCCTCGCGCTGGCCACCAGACTCACCGCCCTCACGACGAGGCCGATCTTTATTGAATGGGCGTTTCTTATTAAATGGATGCTTGCTAGCGCCCGCACCTTGGCGGCGTGGACGACGCTGGCCGCCTTCACGCCCTTCGCGGCCTTCACCCCTCGCACCTTCTGCGGGATTAGGTGCGGCTTCAGAGCTAGGGGAATTGTCCGATGTCGGTTTAATCGGAGATGAATCGTTTTCGTTATGACTTGTCATTAATAATTATTTTTGTTCGTCTGATTTGTCTTCAGACTCTGGGGTAACTTCTTCTACTTCTTCACTTGTCTCTTCGCTGATTTCATCATCAGCAATCTCAACTTCTTCGTTGTTGGATTCTTCGTTGTTGGATTCTTCATGCGCTAATTCTTCGCTTGCTGACTGAATAATCGGTTGACCGTTTTCATCCAACTCGATGACTGTTTCCACCGTAGCGCTCGGATCAAACTCCATCACCGCTTGACCCAATTGTTCTGCTGCAGCCATCGGCGCAGCGTCTTCTAACATTGGCAAACTTTGTAAATTCGTGAGACTCAAGTCATCTAAAAATTGTTTGGTAGTCGCGTATAAACCTGGGCGGCCGATAGTCTCTTTATGCCCAATGACTTCGACCCAACCACGATCTTCCAACTGTTTCATCACATTACTACTCACCGCAACCCCACGAATCTCTTCGATTTCACCACGGGTTACTGGTTGACGGTAAGCAATAATCGCTAATGTTTCCATCACCGCACGGGAATACTTTGGCGGCTTTTCAGGAGTCAGACGATCGAGATATTCGCGCATTGCTAAGCGGCTCTGAAAACGCCAGCCAGTAGCAATATGCACCAACTCCATGCCTTTATCTTCCCAGGCCTTTTGCAGCTCCAATAGAGCATCATCAATTTCGCCAGCAGCAATATCTTCAGCAAATAAGCGCGTCAGATCGGCAACTGTGAGTGGTTCTTGCGCGCACAAGAGGGCTGTTTCAATTACGCGTTTATTGTGATCATCCATAAAATTCGGGCTATCAGGGAGGGCCTGATGAGACTATAAAAATGTATTTCAGTAATGGGTTGGTGGTTTTCTGGTGGCTCTATTTAGCTACTACGGGCAATTCATCTCCGAAATTCCTTATGGGAGAGCTGCCCGCGCTGAAACGAAGTCTTTTTCGCTCACCGTTTGGCCATTATAAGGGAGGCTCAATACAATAGCCACATGCATGAAATTACAGTCCCACCCCAAGCCTCATCCCTCGAGACTGATACAAGGCGCCGTTTTCTAGGTTTAAGCCTAGGTTTAGGCGCCCTCATTGGGGGCTCAGGCCTAACTGGGTGTAGCTTAATGAGCAACCGCAAGCCTGTAGTCGGCCTAGCTCTTGGCGCTGGAGCAGCCCGAGGCTTTGCCCATGTAGGGGTCATTAAGGCTCTAGAAGCTCAAGGTATTCGGCCCGATATTGTGGTCGGGAGCAGCGCTGGCAGCGTCATTGCTGCATTACTTGCCTCTGGCGCTACCGGCAATGACCTAAACCGACTTGCTTTAAATCTGGATGAAGCCACTATTGCCGACTGGGGACTTCCTTTTGTCGGAAGATTTGGTGGCCTCATCAAAGGGGATGCCCTTCAAAACATGGTCAATCGTGAAGTGCAAAATAAATCGATCGAGCAAATGCGCATCCCATTAGGAATTGTGGCGACTGACCTGCAGTCGGGCAAAGGCATTTTGTTTCGCTCTGGCAACACAGGTCTAGCAGTGCGCGCCTCATGTAGTGTTCCAGGCGTATTCCAGCCAGCAGTCATTAGCGGCAAAGAATATGTCGATGGCGGCTTAGTCGCTCCAGTTCCTGCAAGCTATGCAAGACAGATGGGTGCAACTCTAGTCATTGCAGTCAATATCTCTTCGGAACCAGTTCATCAAGATGCCAGTGGAACCATTGGCATCATGCAGCAGACGATCTCCATCATGCAGCGAAGTATTAATCAGTACGAACTTAAAAGTGCTGATATTGTGATCACTCCTCACCTCAAGCAAATGAATAGCAGTGATTTCAAATCCAGAAATGCAGCCATCCTCGCAGGAGAGGAAGCCGCTCAAGAGCAGATGGCAGCTCTAAAAGAAAAACTTCGATCCTAGCCCCAGGGCTAACTTCCCAAGATGGGGTGATTGATTTAGGATTCGGTGCAATTGTTTATGAAATCTATCCCCACCCTTCTACAAGTTTTGATCGCGCTGGCACTGAGTACGCAAGTGCATCTCGTTTATGCGCAGAGCGGCCAATTCACAACGGCAGCCAATAACTACCTTAAGAAACGTACTGATGCCTTCATGACCATCACGGGCTACTCACTCACCCCAGATGTCACCACCGGATCACTCTCGATTACCGATAAAGGCGGAGAAAATCAAAATTTACAAATGATTTCTCTTGGGGGTGGAGACCGTATTAGCGCCAACTTCCCACTCTATCTTGAGGGCACGATTGCATTTAATCGCTACGATCCAACATTTACTGACGGCATAGGTAACACGAGTGTTACGGTGCCCGTCAAATGGACTGGCATTACCGGAACCGGCGGTGTCGGCTGGGACTTCCCGCTAACAGATACTCTACGCATTCGCCCAATTGCCAACGTCATGCTGGGCCACGTCGAGAGCGACCTCTCGATTGCAGGTCGCATCATAGAAAATAAAACAGGAGTAGACCTACAGTTCTTAAATGGAGGTCGAATGAATGCTTATGGTCTTGGTGGCTCATTAATGCTTGACTATGAGGACTACAAACCCGAACGTGAATACGATGCAGAGTTGCGCTACACCAATATCGCCATCAACACCTTTGATAGCTCCACCGCCGTTCAAGGATCTGCAGACTCTCAAAGTTTAGGATTGTGGGCCAGAGCCAGATACCCCACACCTCTAACCGTATTAGAGAGGCCATTACGAGCTGTCTTTGAGGTGGCGCATACCGAGTTTCTTGGCCAGCTCCGCGGGGCTCTTGGGTTCGATTCACTCTCCTCTGTAGGCACCGGAATAGAAATTGATCGTAGTGCCTCAGACCCCATGTTTAGTAGGGTGCGACTAGTTTTTCGGTATCAATTTGGACAGAACGTCCGAGGAACTTCTATAGGCTTAGCAGCAAGCTTCTAAAGTAAAAATTAGAGGCTGCGAGATTTGCGTTTGAGTTTATTCACTTCATTCAACAACTCTTGACGCTCTGCATCACCCAAGTTGTCACTACCATCTAAACGGCGCGCACCATCAAAACGCTTATCCCAGTAGAGACTACTAAGATCGTCTACACGCACACTAGTGCCCTTGGATGGAGAGTGGATAAATTTATTGTCGCCAACGTAAATGCCAACGTGAGAGAAAGTTAAACGCATGGTGTTAAAGAACACCAAATCACCAGGCTGCAATTCTTCGCGGGTGATGGGCTTACCTACGCGACTCATCTGAGTGGATTTGCGTGGCAATAAAAAACCCAATTTATCTTTAAAAACATAGCCCACAAAACTACTGCCGTCCAAACCGGATTGTGGCAACTCTGCATCCCAACGATAACGCACACCAATCACTTCCATGGCGCGATTAATCAACTCATCTGATTTACCGGTAACTGAATCTGCCAAACGATCTGATGCACGAATAAAGTAAGACTTACCTGTTTGGAACATGCTTTGCTTAGGAGCTTCAGTAGACGCCTCAACTGGAGCTTCTTTTGAATCATCCAATGCAGTATCTGCTGCCAACGCAGGATGCGTAGCAAACGCGAATGCAATCAGCGTAGCCGTTGACATTTGCTTAAGCAGCGCTGGCAAGAGGTCTTTTTTAAGTGACATCAATCCATTCTAACAAAGAAGAGCTATTTCAACAAACGCTAGCTCTGAGGCTAATGCCTTGTTTTAAAACAAGTATTTTCTATTACGGTGCATAAATGCGCCAAAATGGCACCTTATTGGGGCGCCTACTTAAAGCTTAAGTTAGCTCAGCAGCCGTGAATAGCTCTTTGGTATAGGTTTGGCGAGGGTGCTGAATCATAGTCTCAGTATCACCAAACTCCACCACCCTACCCGCTTTGAGCACCATGACCTCATGGGACATTGCTCGAATAACTGCCAAATCATGACTAATCATCAGGTAGGCCAAGTTGTATTTTTTCTGGAGCTCAGTCAATAGGGCAAGCACTTGTTTTTGAATTGATACATCCAATGCTGAGGTGGGCTCATCTAAGACCAAGATCTGTGGTTTGAGGATCAGAGCGCGGGCAATTGCAATACGTTGCCTTTGGCCACCCGAAAATTCATGGGGATAACGCGTGAGTGCAGAACGATCAATGCCGACTTCTCGAAGAATATCTAAGACGCGCGACTCACGTTCTGGCGCAGACAAATCTGGAAAGTGCACATCCAGACCTTCTGAAACTATTTGCATCACATTCATGCGTGGAGAAAGTGAACCAAAAGGATCTTGAAAAATTACCTGCAAACTGGAACGCATAGCGCGGCGCTCTGCTGGCTTTAACTTTTGCCAATCATTTCCCAGCACATCTACATCGCCCGTAATTTCTGCGGCAGTGTCACCCAATAATCCTAAGACTGCCATGCCTAAAGTAGTCTTACCTGAGCCTGACTCACCAATGACACCAATGGTTTGTCCTTGCTTGAGTTCAAAACTTACCTTACGCAAGACCTGATGACCTGGAGGCTTTTTAAACCAAGCAGCAGCTTCAGTCCCTGGGTAAGAGACAGATAAATGCTCCGTCTTGAGCAGGACGGGTGCCAATGGCATTACTGGCGCCAGATCACGCACAGGCGCGCTATTTACCAAGGCTTTTGTATAAGGATTATCTGGGTGTTCGAACACTTGCTTAGTTGACCCAACTTCCATCAAGTTTCCCTGATTCAATACGGCAACACGATGAGCAAAATGCTTTACTAAATTGAGATCATGCGTAATCAAGAGAATGGCCATGCCACCATGATCCCTAGACTCTTCTTGCAACTCTTTGAGTAAATCCAAAATCTGCAAACGCAGACTAACGTCTAAAGCGGTGGTCGGCTCATCCGCAATGAGCAATCTCGGCTTGCACGCTAAGGCCATGGCAATCATGGCCCGTTGACGCTGCCCACCAGACAATTGATGTGGGTAGGAGTGGAAGCGCTTCTCTGGCTCCGGGATACCCGTCTTCTTAAGCAACTCAATTGCTGCAGACATCGAGTCTGCTTTAGAAATTAAAGGTTGATATACCTGCACAGCTTCAACAATTTGATTGCCAATGGTGAATAAAGGGTTAAGTGCAGTCATGGGCTCCTGAAAGACCATGGCAATCTCACGACCCCGAATCTCACGAATATCTTGAATCGGTAAATCCAGCAAATTGACTGCTTGATTGCCAGCATTTGTATGCTGACCGTTCCACAAAATGCGGCCCGATGTTTTTGCACCCTCGGGCTCAAGACGCAGTGGCGCTAAGGCAGTCAGAGTTTTGCCTGAGCCAGACTCACCAACCAAGGCAACGCGCTCACCCACCCCAATCTCGAGATCAAGATGGCTAACGGCAAATTTTTCACGCCGACCAGTACCGAAGGAAATTGAAAAATCCTCGTAGCGAAGTAATGGCGAAGTTTCTGAATTCAGTTTTGCTGTGGAACTCATGAACGCCCTCCACGCATAGCACCAGACTTGCGAGAATCAAAAGCATCGCGCAAGGCCTCACCCATAAAGGTAAGCAAGAGCAAAGTGGCTACCAAGACCACAAAGGTCGATAGTGAAATCCACCAAGCATCTAAATTACTTTTTCCTTGAGAAAGTAACTCCCCAAGACTGGGAGTGCCAGGCGGCACACCAAGACCTAAAAAATCCAAACTCGTGAGAGACAAAATCGCCGCACTCATTCTGAAGGGCAGAAAGGTAATGACTGGTGTCAAGCTGTTGGGCAGGATATGACGACGCATGATTTGTAAGTTCGTTAAGCCCAACGCTCTGGCAGCTCGCACATATTCCAATGCACGATTACGGAAAAACTCAGCACGCACATAATCAGAAAGACCCATCCAACCAAATGCTGCTAGCAAAATAATCAAGAGCCAAATGCTCGGGTTAAAGATGGAAGCAAAGATGATCAGCAGATATAACTCTGGCATCGCAGACCAAATTTCAATCAAGCGCTGAGAAACCAGATCAAACTTACCGCCAAAGAATCCCATTAAAGAGCCGGTGATGATACCTACGCTCACACCAACAATAGTGAGTGCTAAACCAAACAGAATTGAGAGACGGAAACCATAAATCAAGCGCGCGAGAACATCGCGCCCCCGATCGTCAGTACCCAACCAGTTGTCAAAAGATGGTGGCGCAGGATTGGGTACTTTTGAAAAGTAGTTCAGTGTTTCGTAGCTATAAGGTATCGGGGGATAAATCGCCCAATTACCATTGCTCGTAATATTGCGACGAATATCGGGATCTAAAAAATCTGTTGGTGTAGCGAAGTCGCCTCCAAACACTCTCTCGGGTTGTGATTTCACAATCGGGAAATAAAACTTACCTTCGTAGCGGACTATCAAGGGCTTGTCATTGGCAATAAACTCAGCGCATAGAGATAGGCCAAACAAGGTCATAAAGATCCAAAGACTGGCATAACCCATACGGCTGTTTTTAAATCGATGCCAGCGGCTCATGAGCCACCTCCAGCACCAAACTGAATGCGCGGATCAATATAGACATAACAAAGATCCGAGATCAATTTAGTGAACAAGCCAATCAAGGTGAAAAGATAGAGCGTTCCGAAAACCACCGGATAGTCACGTCTCATAACAGACTCATAAGACAGTAAACCCAGGCCATCCAAAGAAAACAGAGTTTCAATCAGCAACGATCCAGTAAAGAAGGCACCAATGAATGCTGCTGGGAAGCCTGTCACCAAAGGCAAGAGCGCATTACGGAAGACATGCTTCCAAAGCACTTGCTTCTCGGTGAGGCCTTTGGCTCTCGCAGTTAACACATACTGTTTACGAATCTCTTCCAGGAAGGAGTTCTTCGTCAACATCGTGATCACTGCAAAACTTCCTAAAACTGAAGCGGTAATCGGCAAAACCAAATGCCACAAATAATCCATGACCTTCCCAATCATGCTCAACTCACTCCAGTTATCTGAAGTGAGTCCGCGCAGCGGGAAAATCTGCAAGAAACTACCACCGCCAAAGATGACGAGCAAGAGAACACCCAATACAAATCCTGGGATGGCATAGCCTACCAAAATCATCGTGCTCGTCACCGCATCAAAGCGAGAGCCATCCCTGACCGCCTTGGCAATACCCAAGGGTATCGACACCAAGTAAGTGAGAAAGAAAGTCCATAAACCTATGCTGATAGATACTGGCAATTTAGAAACCACTAACTGCCAGACACTTTGATGTTGGTAGTAACTCTGACCGAGATCAAATTTCGCAAAACGCTTGAGCATCATGAAATAACGCTCTACTGGCGGCTTATCAAAACCATATAAAGCCTTAACCTCAGCCAAGCGCTCGGCATCTACACCTTGGCGGCCACGATAGTTGCTTCCGCCACCTGAAGATTCAGCACCACTGACTGCGGCATCACCCTTGCCTTTTAACTCCAGCATCAACTGTTCTACTGGACCGCCCGGCACAAACTGCACTACAGCAAAGGTAAGAGTTAAAACACCTAATAAGGTGGGAATCATCAAGAGCACGCGCTTGAAAATATAAGACCACATTTGCCCTTGCATTAGCGCGCCCCTTCTTTCCACCAATTGAGCAAAATCCAAGATTCGGCGGTGTAATACAAAGGAGGTTCTGGGTAGCGCATCTCTTTACGATACGCGATTCGGTGTGTCGGGTTGTACCACTGCGGAATCACGTAATAACTATTCCACAGCACACGATCTAAAGCTCTAGTAGCTGCACGCAACTCTTCACGGGTCTGGGCTTTAACAACCGCGTCCACTAAGGCATCGACCACTGGAGATTGAACCCCGATCACATTGTCAGAGCCTTTTTCTTTTGCAGCCTGACTTCCAAAGCGATCCCACAATTCATTACCGGGGCTTTGTGAGTCCGGGAAACGAATGGTAGTCATATCAAAGTCGTATTCATCCATGCGCTTCTGATGCAAAGCAAAATCACTTGTCCGAATATCCACCTGAATACCCAGCTTCTCTAAATTACGCACATAGGAAGAAATCACTCTTAAAAAGAATGGGCCATCTTCGACCATCTCAAAACGGAAAGGCTCGCCTTGCATATTGCGTAAGGCACCATCTCGATATTGCCAGCCAGCCTGAGCCAATAAATCTCTTGCTTTGCGCAGGTTCTGACGCAAGCTGTCAGGGGCAGCAGTTGAAGGTGCAGGAGGCATTGGACCAAAGACTGCATCCGGCACCCACTTAGGATATTGCGCCTTCAGAGGTTTAAGTAATTTCAATTCCGCTTCAGTGGGTTTGCGAGGACCATCAAAATTAGCACTCAGATCACTATTGGTAAAGTAGCTATTAATACGGCTGTATTGCTCGAAGAAAAGCTGGCGATTTAACCACTCAAAGTCGAGCGCATAACCCAAGGCTTGTCGCACACGCGGGTCCTGAAAAATCGGACGGCGTACATTCATGGCAAAACCTTGCATGCCTGCGCCGTTGTGATTTAAAAAAGCTTTCTTCTCTAGAGTGCCGTCATTAAATCTGGGGCCAACATAACTCTTTGCCCAATTCTTAGCGCGGTACTCAACCAGAGCATCGAACTCTCCAGCTTTAAAGGCTTCTAGGCGAACGGCATCATCGCTATAGAGCTTGTAGTTCACGCGATCAAAGTTATAAAAACCGACACGGACATTAAGCGTCTTACCGCCCTGATCAGCCCAGTAATTTGGGTTGCGCTTAAAGATCATGGTCTTACCAGCTTTGTAAGACTCAATGACATAGGGACCGCTCGCTATCGGTAGCTCAAAGGTTAACTTATCAAATGGCGTAATCGTGCCATCAGGCTTCTTGCCCCAATTACGAGAGAAGATTGGCAAGGTACCCACCATCACCGGTAATTCAGGATTGCGATTCTTAAAATCAAAACGGATTACCCGATCAGAAACCACTACCGCTTGCTTCACATCGGCATAGACCGTTTTAAATTGCGGATTAGCAAGTGAACTCATCAAAGTGTCAAAGCTGTGTTTGACATCACTAGCTAAGATCGCACTGCCATCCGAAAACTTCGCCTCTGGACGAATCCGAAACACCACAGACATCTTGTCGGGTGCGACCGCAATATCTTCTGCGATCAGACCATAGGCACTGGAGACCTCATCCGCACTGCCTACCGCCAAGGATTCAAACATCAGCTGAGCTATGCCAGGGGCAGCCACGCCACGTAAGGTAAATGGATTGAACTTATCAAAACTTGTCCGGCGGTCCGGGTTGGGCAAAGTGAGCGTGCCACCCCTAGGAGCATTCGGGTTCACATAGTCAAAATGGCTAAATCCATCCGCGTACTTGGGTTTGCCGTACTGAGCAATTCCCTGGGCACCCTGAGCCGAATTGACTGCTACCCCAGCCAGAAGGGCTAAGAGCAGCAAAGTGGGGATTTGGCGGATGGCAGGGTGCATGGGCATATATGCAACAATTGTAGATAGCAAACCACATTTGAAGCAAAGGACACGATATGGGCTTTCTCGCTGGCAAAAAAATTCTGATTACCGGCCTTCTTTCTAACCGCTCAATTGCCTATGGCATTGCCAAGGCATGCCACCGCGAAGGGGCTGAATTAGCCTTTACCTACGTTGGTGAGCGCTTTAAAGACCGCATTGTTGATTTCGCTAAAGAATTCAATACCGAGCTGATTTTTGACTGCGACGTTGGTAGCGATGAACAGATTTCAGCCCTCTTTAAGGATTTAGCGAAGACTTGGCCGCAGTTTGATGGCTTTGTTCACGCAATTGGCTTTGCGCCACGCGAGGCTATTGCAGGCGACTTTTTAGAAGGTCTGTCGCGCGAAGGCTTCAAAATTGCTCATGATATTTCTGCTTACAGCTTCCCAGCGATGGCAAAAGAAGCTTTGCCAATGTTGCGTGACAAGTCATCCTTATTGACTCTCACTTACTTAGGTTCAATGAAGAATGTACCTAACTACAACACCATGGGTTTAGCCAAGGCATCCCTTGAAGCCTCTGTTCGTTACCTCGCCGGCTCCGTTGGCCCTAAAGGTATTCGTGCTAACGGCATCTCTGCTGGCCCAATTAAAACTTTGGCTGCCTCAGGCATTAAAGGATTTGGAAAGATCCTAGAGGCCGTTGAACAAACTGCACCACTGCGTCGTAACGTCACCATTGATGATGTTGGCAATACCGCCGCCTTCTTGCTATCTGATTTAGCAAACGGAATCACCGCTGAAATTATTTATGTTGATAATGGCTTTAGCCAAGTTGTTGGTGGAATGGACGAAGTTTGAGCGTTCCACTTCGCAAAGCCCTGAAATTTTGGGCCAAGCTAGGCTTTATTAGCTTTGGTGGGCCCGCGGGGCAAATTGCTGTCCTCCACCAAGAGCTTGTTGAAAAGCGTCGCTGGATTTCTGAGCGGCGCTTTTTACATGCGCTGAACTATTGCATGCTGTTACCGGGGCCAGAGGCTCAGCAATTAGTCACCTATATTGGCTGGCTCATGCATCGCACTTGGGGTGGGGTTCTAGCCGGCACCCTCTTTGTTTTGCCTTCTCTCTTTATTTTGATTGGCCTATCTTGGGTCTACCTAACTTTTGGCCAAGTACCCTGGATTGCCGCTATTTTCTTTGGCATCAAACCTGCCGTTACCGCCATCATTCTGCATGCTGCAGTCCGTATTGGTAAGCGTACAATTCACAATCACGCACTACGTTGGATTGCACTGGGATCTTTTCTGGCGATCTTTATATTTAACCTGGCTTTCCCGATCATTGTTATCTTTGCGGCCTTGATTGGCATTTGGGGTGGTAAGCGTTTCCCAGAATATTTTCAACAAACTACTCCTCACAATAAAGTGGGTGAGACGCATGCCCCTGCCATCATTGACGATCACACGCCAACTCCAGAGCATGCCAAGTTTTCCAGAGAGCGGTTTGTAATACATAGCTCAGTAGTTACAGCGCTCTGGCTTATTCCATTTATTGCATTGGCCCTGATTTTTGGATGGAAAACACTTTATCCGCAAATTGCTTGGTTTTTCACTAAGGCCGCCTTTCTCACCTTTGGTGGTGCTTATGCAGTTCTGCCCTATGTTTATCAGGGCGCTGTCGATCAATTTCATTGGCTCAGCGCCGGTCAAATGATGGATGGGTTAGCGCTTGGAGAAACTACCCCTGGACCGCTCATCATGGTGGTGGCTTTTGTTGGCTACCTAGCTGGCCACATTCAACATCTCATCGGCAATAGCAATCCATTTTGGTTTGGCGTACTTGGTGCCTGCGTTGCCACCTGGTTTACTTTCCTTCCCTCTTTTTTCTTGGTCTTGGTCGGCGGACCGCTCATTGAATCCACACATGGCAAGTTAAGTTTTACTGCTCCACTCACAGCAATCTCTGCCGCTGTAGTTGGCGTCATTGCCAATCTTGGGCTGTTCTTTGCCTATCACGTCTTTTTTCCACATGGTCTAGGCGGCTCCATCTCTTGGATTTCGATTGCAATTACCTTGCTTGCAGGCTTAGCGCTGTTTAAGTTTCAAAAAGGTGTGATTAGCGTGTTAACTGGCTCAGCCTTAGCCGGCTTACTCAGTTATTTATTAGCGAGTTTATTGATCTAGACCCATCGCATTTAGAGCTGAAATTGGCATAATGGAAGTTATGCGAATCGAACCTCAAACCATCACCCATCTTCAAGAGTGGCTCGGCAAAACCGAGACTCTTCAAGACATTGTTACTGCAGCTCCAGTCAAAGCCTTATCGGCAACGCTCGATCGACCAGACCCTGCACCGAATGACGGCACTTTTCTTCCGGAGTTATGGCATTGGCTCTATTTTTTGCCTTGCGCCCTTCAATCTGAAATCGGACCTGATGGCCACCCTAAGCGTGGCGGATTTTTACCACCCGTACCGCTACCACGTCGGATGTGGGCCGGCAGCCGAGTTCAATGGCTAGCTCCGCTCGAAGTAGGTGATGAGATCGAGCGCGTCTCCAGAATTGAATCTGTGACACACAAAGCAGGTCGCACTGGTGATCTCATTTTCGTATTGGTAAAGCATGCAATCTCCAATCAAAATGGCTTAGCCTTAATTGAAGAGCATGACATCGTGTATCGCGATGCACCTGGCCCAGACGATAAGCCCGTTGCACCCACACCAGCACCCACAGATGCACAGTGGACAAAGACTATTACACCTGATGATGTTTTATTGTTTCGCTACTCAGCACTAACGTTTAACGGCCATCGCATTCATTACGATCGCAAATACGTCACTGAAGTAGAGGGCTATCCTGGCCTTATTGTTCATGGTCCTTTAATTGCAACCTTATTGGTAGATCTGGTGCGCCAAAGCATTCCAGGCTGCAGGTTGAAGAGCTTTGAGTTCCGCGCCATTCGCCCTACTTTTGATATCAATCCTTTTAAAGTCAGCGCAAAACCCGATCTCGAGAGAGATCCATCTGGAAAAACCATCTCTATTTGGGCTGAAGATCACGAAGGCTGGCTCACTATGCAAGCCACTGCAGTTTTAGCCTAGGGAATGATTTTGTTATGACTACTCCGCATTTATCCAAGGCCTTAGCTACATTTGCTTCTGAGTTAAAAATTGGCGATATCCCCGAAGAGGTCATTGCCCGCACCGAAGATTTACTAGTGGACTGGTTTGGCTCTGCGATTGCTGGCAAAGGTTCGCGCCCGGTAGAGGCAATTACAAAGTTTGCACAAAGTATGGGTGGCTTCAATGACACCAACCCTGGCTCTGCTGAAATCCTCATTCACCGCACAACATCAAGCCCTTTCTTAGCGACATTAGCAAATGCAGCTGCATCGCATGTGGCTGAACAAGATGACGTGCACAATGGCTCTGTATTTCATCCAGGAACTATCGTATTTCCTGCCGCTCTCGCAACGGCTCAAGCCATAGATGCCTCAGGAAAAGATCTGCTCGTAGCCGCAGTTGCAGGATATGAGGTCGGCATTCGGGTTGGCGAGTTTTTAGGCCGCTCACACTACAAAACATTTCACACTACAGGCACTGCCGGCACCTTAGCTGCTGCAGCTGCTGTAGGTCATCTTCTTAAACTCAACCCAAGCCAAATGCTGCATGCTTTTGGTTCGGCTGGTACACAATCTGCCGGTCTTTGGGAATTTCTGCGCGATGCTGCCGACTCTAAGCAACTACATACAGCACATGCCGCCTCAACCGGCTTGATGTCAGCCTACTTAGCGCAATCCGGCTTCACTGGTGCTGAGCATATCTTAGAAGGTAAACAAGGTTTGGCTGCCGGCATGTCGAGTGATGCTGATCCAAGCAAATTAATTAATCGACTGGGAACGCGTTGGACCATTGCAGAAACTAGCTTCAAATATCACGCCTCTTGTCGTCATACCCACCCTGCTGCCGATGCCTTATTGCAAATCATGTTGAAACACCATCTCAAGCCTAGCGATATCGCCAAGGTAGAAACCTTGGTTCACCAAGGAGCAATTGATGTCTTGGGTCCAGTAATAGATCCTGCCACCGTGCATCAATCTAAGTTCTCTATGGGAACTGTATTAGCGCTAGTTGCCCACTATCAATTTGCCGGCTTACAAGAATTTGATCAACATTTTCATGATCAAGAAATTTGCTTATTCCGCGATCGCGTCACCATGATCTTAGATTCTGAGGTAGATAGTGCCTACCCCCAAAGCTGGATCGGCAAAGTCAAAGTCTATTTAAATAATGGTGAAGCATTAGAAGGTCGTGTTGATGAGCCCAAGGGAGACCCTGGCAACACCTTAAGCCGTGCTGAGATTACAGATAAGGCGATGCGTCTTGCTGCATTTAGTGGTGGCGCAAGCCCAAGCGAGATGAGTGCTGCTATCGAGCGCTTGTGGAATATCCGCAATCAGTCCAAGATAGGCCAATTACTCCCTTAACTTCAGAATCGTTTATTTTTTCTCTTTTGTTTCATTTTTAATAAAGCCTCATTGATGAACCCACTTGATACACCCCTTGGCTTTAGCAGCACCTTCTTATTTGTTCCGGGCACACGCCCAGAGCGTTTCACTAAAGCCTTAGATAGTGGCGCCGATGGCGTCATCATCGACCTAGAGGATGCAGTTGCTGAGGAAGACAAAGAGTCTGCACGCGCAGCCATTCGCTCTGCTTGGCCTACGTTTAGTGCAGAACAAAAAAAGCGTCTGATTATTCGCTCGAATTCTCCTGGCAGCCATTTTTATTCAGCAGATCTAATCTTGGCTCAAGAATTAGATGCAGCTTGTCTATTAATTCCTAAGAGTGAATCTCTCGACCAAATTAATGGCGCAGCACAAATCCTGCCAAACACTGCAATCATTCCGATGATTGAAACTGCTATTGGCCTTGATCGCCTTAATGAGATTGCAAACTCTGAGCAGGTATTACGTTTGGCTTTGGGCAATATTGATTTGCAGGCAGACTTGGGAATGGTGTGCGACCCCCAAGAATCCGAACTACATACGGCACGCTTTCAGATTGTGTTGGCCTCACGCTTGGCACAGATTGCCCCTCCAATTGATGGGGTTAGTCCCTCTACTGACAACATTGAGCGCATCACTGATGATGCGGAGCGAGCGAAAAGAATGGGCTTTGGTGGCAAGCTATGCATCCACCCAAAACAGGTTTCCCTAGTGAAGACCTCCTTTATGCCCACTGCCGCAGAAGTCTCTTGGGCGCATCGCGTGATTGAAGCGGATAAAGCATCTAAGGGTGGCGCAGTGAAATTAGATGGCCGCATGATTGACCGCCCAGTAGTCTTATTGGCGCAAAGAACACTAGCAATTACTGGTAAACCCTAAAGGCGATAGTAATTAAAAGTGGCAAAATTACTTCGCATTACACATTAACGGAGACTTAAATGAAATTAAAGAAAACTTTGCTAGCTAGCGTAGGAACGCTTTTTCTTGCCAGCGGCCTTTTATCGACACAAGCCTTAGCAGCGGATGAGCCATTTCCAACGAAGCCCATATCCTTGGTGGTTCCATTCTCAGCCGGTGGGCCTACAGATACTGTTGCCCGTTTGATTGCCGTACCAATGGGCAAATCACTTGGACAAACTGTCGTAGTTGAAAACGTTACTGGTGCAGGAGGCACAATTGCCGCTACTAAAGTAGCGCGCGCAAAACCAGATGGCTACATACTGTTTATTTATCACATCGGTATGGCAACTGCGCCAGCCCTGTATGACAAGCTCCCATACGATCCATTAGAGAGCTTTGAATACATCGGTCAAGTTGTTGATGTGCCAATGGTGCTCTTAGGTAAAAAAGATTTGCCAGCCAATAACTTTAAAGAACTCGAGGCCTACATCAAAGCCAATGGTTCTAAAGTAACTATGGCTAATGCTGGCCCAGGCGCAGTTTCTCAACTTTGCGGCTTACTGTTCCAAAGTCGTTTAGGCGTGAAGCTAACTAACATCCCTTACAAAGGTACAGGTCCTGCCCTTACTGATTTGTTAGGCGGTCAGGTTGATCTGCTCTGCGATCAAACTACTCAGACTGTTGGATACATCAAAGCAGACAAAGTGAAAACTTTTGGTGTAACAACACCAAAGCGCTTGCCAAGCTTGCCTAATATTCCTACTTTAGATGAGCAAGGCTTAAAAGGCTTTGACGTTAAAGTTTGGCATGGTATCTATGCACCTAAAGGCACTCCTCCAGCTGTAGTTGCCAAAATTAATGCTGCCCTGAAAGCTGCATTGAAAGATCCAGATATTAAGAAGCGTCTTGATGAGTCCAGTATTGATATTGTTTCAATGGATAAAGTCACATCACAATCTCTTAAGGCTCAAGTTGATTCAGAGCTCAATAAGTGGGGTCCATTGATTCGTAAATCAAAGATTTCTGATTAATCCTTAACCGGATCGCAAATGTTGTCAAAAGGCCAGCTTCTAGCTGGCCTTTTTTATTGCACCAATATCATCGGCAGGATCATTGCCTACTTTATAGTCAATTAACCCGCCCTAAAAAGATATCCTGACTGCGCCTTCTCACGACGCTTCTGATGGATTGCGCTGGGGATAGCAAGCAGAGCCCAAATGGCCAAGAAAGGATCCAAGAGATAGTCCCAGAGATTTGCTGACTCATGCCAATGGGCTGCCCAAGCAATGATTGCAACCGAAATAAGCCAAACACCCTTAGTCCATCCAGCTAGACCGCAGACAATGGCAAATAGAATAACGGCGCCCAAGAATCCAATGGAGCCATAGCCCCATACATAGGGATCGAACATTCCAAAGCCTAGCGCTAGGGGATAAAACACAATTGCAATGATTGCTAAAGGGGCTTTGAATCCCAGCGGCGTCTTTTGTGCAGCAGGCAATATGGAGCTCCACAACAAAAGCATTGTCACGATACTAAGCTCCCCAGTGACTCCACGGACATAGGCAGACAAAGGTAACTCAAGCGACATTCCCAGCGGCCAGAAAAATAGGTTGGCTAGTAATAAAACCATCAGCAGTCGAATTAAAAATGGGATCTCTAATGAGGATAGTTTTTGAAGAAGAATCATCAACACTACCGCACAAGTAATTGACATTTCAAGTAATGCAATGATTTGTAAATAAGGAGCCATCATTGCGCATCCTTTTCTTTAAAACTGCTTACGGCATAGTTAAACCAAGCAGCCGGAAAGTGCACATGCTTAATCTTTTGTCTATTCCAGGTATAGGCAAGATGGGCATCCTCACCATTCGCAGATACTAAATATGGGTATGAGAATTCTCGATGCAAGTTATTGAGCAAAGTCTCATCATCTTCAAGTACCTGAATCACTCGCCATTGAGTAGAGTTTGGCTCACACATCACCATTACCAATCGATAACGCGCTGCTTCAATATTATTGAGCACCATTAATTTTGTGCCATTAGCTAAAGTAAGTGCAGCAAGGGCTGAGTTTGGATTGGGAATTTCAAGATCTTTCGTTACAACCCATGACTGTCCAGCATCCTTGGTGTCACTGACGGGGATTTGCTTTGGCTGCGAGCTTGACCGTGTTTGACGGAAAAAAGCGCTTGCCTCTTGAGGCCCATCAGTAAAAACTGCAGGCTGAATCGCACTTCTACCAGAGCTCATACGTCGTTTATCAATAACCTGACTTGCCTCGATTCTGAGGAACTCCCCAAAGCGACCAATCCATTCGTGATAAGCGGGCAAACCCAAGCGGCCATCGGCAAATGGGATAGCCGGTGACTTTACCAAGGTGCTGAGATTAATTAAGGGTGAGCTAATCAAGCGCTGAGGCCGATCCCAAGTTAAACCCTCATCATCCGAGATCACTGAAGAGATTGAACTGCCTGCCCAACCTCCAATCGATACGGTGACAAAAAATAACTGCATGCGACCATCAGCCATTCTTACTGGAACAGGATTACCTAATTTAGCAATGTAACGGGACAGACCCTTTTCTGCACTAACTCGATCCATTACAACAGTTGGAGCACTCCACCTGGCTGCCTGTGGATCAAAAACAGATGTATTGATCACCACATCTGGTGCACCTTCGCGACTCCCTGCAAACCAGAAGGCTCGAATCACACCATCTTTCAGCGCAATTAAGGAGGCGGCATGCACTGAAGGAGCGCCAGTATCTGGCAACCAATCTATCCTGAGACTTGGCTGTGCGATCTTTGTTGGCGCAATATGTTTAAGATTCTTTGCTGGCTTTACATCCTCGATTGACTGAGGAACATCATCCGCTTGCTGCACACTGTGGACTGGATATTCACCTGCAAATGGAGCCCATATTGGGCGACTATCAATATGTAGATAGCCCAGCACAGAAGCAAGTAATAAAAAACAAAAAGCAACTACGCGGTTCATCGACAAGCGTCCTTACCTACCAATGGCAAGGTCATCGTTGCGGGTGTAGAAATTAAATACTCATTCACAAATAAATGCTCTCCAATATGGCCTTTAAGTATCGCCTGAATCTCAGCATCAGAATGCCGGGCCCGCATCTCCATACGCTTACCTACGATCTGGCAAGATTCACAAAGTGCTGGCTCTACACCTATTGACGACTGAACAGCCACTAATGGATAAGTATTGCTGAGCAAATCAATCTGGGTCGCATCCTTTGCCAAATAGCCATGCAATATTGCACCTGGTAACAAGAGTCGATACTCCTCATCTTTAGCGCGATAGTCACAAGGCACCCAAACATCTTTTCCTGCAACATCCTGAATAGTGGATTCAGAATATCGACCTAAAGCACCTTCAAGGGGTGACAGACTAGTGGTGAGTGCGCAATAGCAAAGAAAGCAACCCGCCAAAGCAATTACCTTGCTACGGTCTCGATGCAATATACCTAGCAATACCAAGGCAATTGAAGCCGCCATGAATACCCAATGCCATGGGGAGTAATTCCAAATGCCAGACTGGCCCAAGAAATCCGATAACTGTAAGTTTCCGCCAACCCAAGAAAGCGCAGAAAGCAAGATCAGCTGCAAAAGCAATGCAATCCAAAACCCCCATAAAGGCAATCGATCCCAGTAAATTGCAATAAGAGCAGCGAATACCGGCATCACTGGCAGCAGATATCGACCAGATCGCTGGCTTGGCAAACTAAACACAATAAAAAATGCCAAAGCCAAGAGGAGTAGCAAGCCCTCTTCAAGAGATATAAATCGACGCTCTCTCCAGCATTGAATCAAAGCAGAAATCAAAACGAAAGTGAAAAGACCAGCATTTGCTAGAGTCGTTAAGGCCAGCATCCAAATGCTATCCCCTCCACGCACTAGATCAAGCAGGTAATGCGAGCTCCGTGCCTCAAACTTGCCAGCGTTCTCACCCAGAACAAACTCTTTCCAAACTGCCTCTGGAAAAGGATCCAGCACAAACCAGAGCGCGAATATACCCAGAGCAAGTAGAGTAATCAAAATAACTTTATATAAGTCTCTCAATAAGACTTTTGGAATACTCCACTCTCGCCAGCGCCAGTAAAAAAGGCCTAAGGCAAACGCAGCAGGAACAATGTAAGCAAAGGACTTTGACAATAAGGCCATACCAAATGAGGCGCCCGCCAACAGCGGAAATAAGAGCTTAGATTCAAAAGCAGCTTTACCCCAATAGAGAAGCGCAAAGAATGGCAAGCTCAACCAAAATACTTCGGGAGGATCAGTGAGGAATGGGCGGCCATAACGATAGCTTGCAAAAAAAGAAAGCCACACTAAAGCTGCCAGCAGTCCGGTCTGCTTTTTTCCACTAAACCGAGCAACAGCCAAAAATAAGAAAAATGCTGTTAAGCCTGTATATAAAACACTAGGCCAGCGTAGCGCGAAAAGGCTCCAATCACTGCCCCAAGCAGTACTAGCGATACCCTCCCAAAACACCAGGGGAGGCTTAGTATTTTTAATACCATCCATCTCGGATTGAAGGGGTAGCCAAGCCCCAACATCCGCAGTCATCCGAACGATGTGCATGTAGGGATATTCATCCCCATTTTTTGGGGCGAAGCGACTATCTAAACCATAAAAGTAGGTGAATACACCTAGAAGAAGGATAAAAAGTGCATTTCGGTAAGTAAAAGAGCCACGCATATCGCTAGTTTATAGGTCTTGGGCTTAAAAGCTAAAAACTATCGGCATCAATACCCTCACTTTTTACTCTAAGCATATTGAAAATTCATCTAAGTAAAACCACCAATCTAATCACTATCTGATTAAGATACTATTTGTAAGCATCATTCTTAAAACTGCTGTGTGTATGACGGAGACTATCCCTATGCGAGTGAAGTACCTAAAACCTATTTTGGTGGCTGGCACCTTGATTGGCTTGAGCCAGTGGAGCGGCCTCAGCTTTGCACAGAGTGCTGAACAACTATACAACCGTAGCCTTGCTGCAACCTGCGCTAATTGTCACGGTACAGATGGCAAAGGTGTAGTTGACGGTGGGATGCCACTTATCAACAACTTGACCAGCCAAGAGATGCTGGCAAAACTCAAAGCCTACAAGTCTGGCGCCTTAGAGGGGACCATCATGCCCCAGCTAGCAAAAGGCTATACCGATGAACAACTCACCACTATTGCCAATCAACTTGGCAAGAAACAATAAGGAGGCGCCATGGATCGTCGACATTTTATAGGTCAGAGCGCTGCAGCAGTAGGTCTACTTGCAGGGTTGTCTACCCAAACAAAAGCAGCCAATTTACAAAAAGCAGAAATTCTCGTTATCGGTGGCGGATATGGTGGCGCTACTGCCGCTAAGTATTTGCGACTATTCTCAAACAACACAGCGCGAGTGACTCTCATAGAGCCAAATACCTCTTTTATCTCGTGCCCACTGTCCAATTTGGTTGTTGGCGGCTCACGAACTCTAGCTGAAATCACATCACCTTATGACACACTGAGCAAGCGTCATGGCATCAAGATTATTCAAGACAGCGTCAGCAGCATTGATCCGGATAAGAAAACAGTCACCCTTGCCTCCGGCAAAACTTTGCGTTACGACAAGGCTGTCGTGTCTCCCGGCATATCACTGAATTTCAAGAGCATTGAGGGCCTAGCACAAGCTAACAAAGATGGCGTAACCCTGCAAGCCTGGAAAGCGGGTCCTGAAACTGTTGCCCTACATAAACAAATCGCGGCTATGCGCGAAGGTGGTACTTTTGCAATTAGCATTCCAGAGGCGCCTTATCGCTGCCCTCCTGGACCTTATGAGCGTGCTTGCCAGGTTGCAAATTACCTCAAGCAACATAATCCTAAGGGTAAGGTATTAATTCTGGATGCTAACCAGGATGTCACCTCCAAAGGAGGTTTGTTTAAGAAGGTATGGGCCGAGCAGTACGCTGGCATTATTGAGTATCGACCTAAACATAATGTGGTTGGTGTAGACGCTAAAACCAAAACACTCAAACTGGAAGTTGCTGATGATGTGAAGGCTGACGTGTTGAATGTCTTGCCGCAAATGTCTGCCGGTGAAATTGCCATGAAGACAGGTTTAGCCAACTCCAATGGACGCTGGGTGAATGTGAACTTCCTCAACTTTGAATCAACAGCGCGTAAAGATATTCACGTCTTGGGTGACTCGATTCAGATTGCTCCAACGATGCCAAAGTCAGGGCATATGGCTAATCAGCATGCCAAGGTTGCTGCAGCAGCTATTGTTGCTGAACTCAGCGGCTGGGAAGTCAATCCAGCGCCAGTAGTCACCAATACTTGCTATAGCTTTGTTAATACCAGGGATGTGGTTCACGTGGCTAGCGTGCATCAATATGATGCTGAGAAAAAAACCTTCTTGCCTGTTAAAGGAGCTGGTGGCCTCTCACCGGCCCCAACCACTCTCGAGGGTGTTTATGCTTGGGGCTGGGCACACAATATCTGGGCAGACAGCTTGGGTTAATAAAGTATCTACGCTCATTAAAAAAGAGGCCTCGGCCTCTTTTTTAATGTCTAGAGCGATTTGCCCATCTCTACAATTCGCTTGCGTCGCCGCTTACTAATCAACAAGAAGATGATCGCGACCACTGGGGCTGCAATTGCGGCAACAATCTCTGGATGAATAGCAAGACCAGCCTCTTTGCCGCCTTTAGCGACATAGGCCAATAAACTCACTGCATAGTAAGTCAATACCAGAACTGACAAGCTCTCTACTGTCTCTTGCAGACGTAATTGCAAACGTGCCCGCTGATCCATGCTAGCAAGCAATTTCTGCGTCTGCTCCTCATTTACAAATTCAATACGAGTCCTCAAGGTTTGAGTAGTTCTCGAGATACGGTCAGACAGCTCTTTTAATCTACGCTGAGTCCAAATACAGGTACCCATCGCAGGCTGAAAACGCCGATCCATAAACTCCGATAAGGACTGCACACCTGGAATCGGAGACTCTGCTAACTCATATAAGTTCTTACTAAGCAATTGGCTGTATGCCTCTGAGGCAGTAAAGCGCAATCCATAGCCAGAAATCCACTGCTCGGCTCTTGAGGCTAAATGAGAAAGCTCACCTAAAAACTGTCCATCCTTTTCAGTATGGATACCAGGCTCGGTTTGGAGCTGAGAAATATTCTTAGAAAGATCTGCCAATTCCGACTCCGCACTTCTGAGTGGCATAGAGAGACTCTTCGCCACTGGGAATGCGATCATGGCTGCCATACGATAGGTTTCCGCTTCAGCAAGAGCTCGTGCTATACGACCAGCCTGTCGTGAGCCCAAAATATCGTGCGGAATAAAGTAAGAGATGAAGCCATCTTCATCCAAACTTAAATCCGTCCACAGTTGAGCTTTCTTACTCAACAAAATGTAACTTCCGAGTACGGTATTTCCACTAAAAATAGCGGAAACCTCTTGAGCTTCAGAAAATAGAGGACGATGCTCAAATGCGATATCTAATGCTGAAATTCTGTCGCCACCTGCCTCAACAATCGTTGGGCAGCCTAGGTCCTGAAATAATTTATCCAAGCTCTTTTCCAGAGCAAGGCGAGAGTCTAGCAGCGGCCCAGTAATTTTGACTGGGTTATGCACAATGGCCGCGATAGTTGCAAACTCACCATGCAACTCCCATTTGATCAGCACTCTCTGGGGCTCAGGAGTCAGGGTCAATATTTTGAAAGAGTGGTCCTGCTCATCATTGGGCACGCCCAATGCAGCGCTTAACTTTTGAATCCACGCAATCTGAGTTTGACGAGAATTTGCATCGAGCAGAAAAGATTGGGATAGCACTCTTTCGTTTGGCCACAGCGCAATTGGGGGGCGCGCATGGACCTCATCGTGCAGCTGTCTTCTGGCCGGGTGGTCGTAAGGTCTCATAAGGCGAATCTTTATTTAAGCAATATGTCGTATCAAATATCAACATTACCATCTTGGAGTTGATATGGTCTAGTATCTCGATTTAAGCAGTTCCGCACATAATCAATATTAGTCCTCAGAGTGTAGTAGTCGCCAGCCATGCTCTTGGGAACTTTTAGCTGGAGCGCTTCGTATTCCAAAAGATCCAGCTTTTTAAGATATTCATCACCAGAGACTGATGAGAAACCCTCAATCATCTCCTGCTCATAGGCTTTGAGAGTCCCATACAGGGAGTTAATCTTGCGTCGCATTCGCTTATTTCGATAACCAGGAAGACTAATGAGGGCTGGATAAGCGATCATGCAGAATGGTAAGAACACAAACAGTAAACGGTTGACGAGCTCTGCTAGCCAAAATGGGAAATAGGTCATTAACCAAGGCGAACCATTTTTTTCATAATGCAAAGCGACTGGGCTCTCCGGGAAATGAGAATCTCCAAAGAAAGGGAATTCTCCGCGCCGTGCAAAAAAATTAGCTTTACCGTTAATCTCGTGCGCCGCTTCTAAAAAAAGAAATTGAAGCGCAGGATGCATGCGATCATCAATCAATAGATTGGTCGTTGTTGATAACAACTGTATGTCAGTATCGGGATTATTTCTAGGCAAACTAAATCCACCAATAGGCACTTTTAAGGTATGCAAGTAAGGTAAGAGATGGGTATATGCCTGGGCTCGCTCAAATCCAGCGAGATGAATTTGTGGATCGCTCAGTAATGCTTGAACATTTTCTGATTGATAGCCATCAACCAAAAAAGCACCATCAATCTCACCCTTCTTTAGAGCATTTACTGCCTCATGATTAGGTAAATATAAGAAATGGGCTTCTTTCTGAAGTCCAGATGCCTCTATCAAGCGCGTAGCTTGAGAGTGGGTGCCACTACCAACAGCACCGATAGAAACTTTCCCTTTAAGGAAATATTTCATTTGACCATTCGCTTCTCTAAAATTAGACGCCTTAATTTCTGGCCCGCGATAAAAAAACCATATAGGCTCATAATCGACCGCACCTAGTGAATCAATACCACCAATTCCGTCGGGATTAAATGTCCCAGCCTGAACAAATGCTGCTTGCAAGGGATCTTTGCGATCAGCAAGGCGTTTTAAGTTTTCTTGAGCGCCCTTGGTTTTCACCAGCTCAAGCTTGATACCTTTTTTCTCAAAAAAAGCTGCATATTTTTTGGCCATCACCTCATATGAACCACCCTCAGTTCCCGTAGCCATTAAGACCTGTCTCGGAGGTGGTGGGTCGGCATATAACCATATGCCGACCAGTAGAATGAAGAGCAAAGCAAGAATTGGCCAGGCCTCTTGGAGAAACTGGACCAAATCCCTCCATTTTTCTTGGGCGGCCTCAGCAAAACCAAGGGCAGATTCTTTAATGTCTTGTTTGATACTTCCCATGGATGACCAATCAGCAAATATGTCAAAAGCTAATGATAATAGGCTTATTCGCTTTCCGAAAAGGAGCCAAGATGTTAGTCCTCAGAAAATGCCAAGAACGTGGCTATGCAGACCACGGATGGCTTAAAAGCTTTCATTCCTTCTCTTTTGCCGGCTACCACGACCCTCAATTTATGGGCTGGGGCAATCTAAGGGTCATTAATGAGGATCGAGTAGCGGCAGGCATGGGTTTTGGTAAACATAGCCACCGCAATATGGAAATCATCAGCTATGTTTTATCTGGTGAATTAGCTCACGAAGATAGCATGGGGAACGTGAAGGGCATTCCACCCGGGGATGTTCAACGCATGAGCGCCGGAACGGGGGTCACCCATAGTGAATTCAATCACGCTAAAGATCAGACCACCCACTTCCTGCAAATTTGGATTCAACCAAATGTTATGGAAGTTCAACCCAGTTACGAGCAAAAATCCATTCCACTCTTGGACAAGCAAGGTAAGCTTTGCTTAATTGCATCCCCTGATGGCGAGGGTAACGCGGTCAAAATTCATGCCGATGCCAAAATATATGCAGGTTTATTTGATGGGTCCGAATCCCAGAAATTAGAACTCAATCCAGAGCGTAAAGCCTACGTTCATCTTGTGAAAGGCTCTTTACAGGTCAACGGCATACTCCTGTCCACTGGTGATGCGCTATTGATAGAAAACGAGAGCAATCTACTAATCGCTAATGGTAAAGATGCTGAAGTCATTATCTTTGACCTGAGTCATTAAAAATTTAGTGTTTGAGTCTTACGATCAGTATGTAAATAACAACCCGAAATAAGCATAGAAACTCAATGATTGAAATCTCAGAGAAGCGCCTAATTGGCCCCATTATTCGACTCCACCCCAACGACAATATTGTGGTTGCACGGGTAGATGTGGCAATTGGCGAAGTGGTGCCGAGCGAGAATTTCACGAGCCGCAGTCAAGTGCCAGCAGGCTACAAAATTGCAGCTCAGAAAATTCTCAAGGGTGAGCCGATTCTGAAATACAACGTGACCGTAGGATTCGCCAATACCGATATTGAGCCTGGCACGATGGTTCATAGTCATAACACGGAGTTTCGTGAATTCGATCGCGACTATGCCTATGCTAGCGAATATAAACCCACTACCCTTTTACCAGAATCTGAACGTGCGACTTTTCAAGGTTACGTGCGCGCTAATGGCAAAGTAGGTACACGCAATTTCATTGGCATTCTATCTACTGTAAATTGCTCCGCAACTGTAGTGAACAAAATTGCAGCGTGGTTTACCCCTGAACGTTTGAAAGATTTTCCTAATATCGACGGGGTGGTTGCATTTAGTCATGGTATTGGTTGCGGAATGGAAATGAGTGGCGAGCCAATGCAGCTGCTGCGCCGAACTATGGCTGGATACGCACAGCACCCCAACCTGGCTGCCGCCCTGATCATTGGCTTGGGTTGTGAGCGTAATCAACTCAAAGGATTGATGGATCAAGAAGCTTTGCAAGAAAATTCCACTTTGCATACTTTCATCATGCAAGAGACTGGTGGCACACGCAAAACAATTGAAGCAGGAATTGAGGCTGTAAAAGCACTCCTCCCAGAAGCTAATAAAGCAAAAAGGCAAACCGTCTCTGCAAGCCACCTCTGCGTTGGTTTGCAATGCGGTGGATCGGATGGCTTCTCTTCGATTACCGCTAACCCAGCCTTGGGTGCAGCAATTGATATTTTGTCGCGCCATGGTGGCACTGGCATTCTCTCTGAAACGCCAGAGATTTATGGTGTTGAACACACGCTTACTCGCCGAGCAGCAAGCAAGGCCATTGGTGAAAAATTAATCCAACGTATTCGCTGGTGGAAAGATGAATATTCTGTTGGCCGCGATGTTCAGATCAATGGACAAGTCAGCCCCGGAAATCAAATCGGTGGCCTAGCTAATATTTTTGAAAAGTCCCTTGGCTCATCCATGAAAGGTGGAACGGGACCGCTAATGGAAGTGTATCGATATGCAGAGCCAGTTACAGCTAAAGGCTTTGTATTTATGGATACGCCTGGTTTTGATCCAGTCTCAGCGACAGGTCAAATTGCTGGCGGTGCTAACTTAATTGCGTTTACCACAGGGCGTGGCTCCATGTTTGGATCAAAGCCAGCGCCTTGCATCAAACTTGCCACCAATACACCGATGTATGAGCGACTTACCGAAGACATGGACATTAATTGCGGTGAGATCTTAGATGGCACGGTTTCAGTTCAGGAAATGGGGCAACGGATTTTTGAGCTCTTCCTGAGAACAGCCTCAGGAGAGGCCTCTAAAAGTGAACAACTGGGTCTTGGAGATTATGAATTCGTACCATGGCAAGTTGGGGTCATGAGTTAAGTTCAGCCTCAGGAGAATGGTAGTTCTAGGCGGGCTTAATGCCCGCTTTTTCTTTGCCCAAAAAGAAGCTGAGGGATTGTAGAATGAAGCTTATTGATTTAATCAGGACTTCATTAGGATTATGAAATTCAGGGACTACTACGAAACACTCGGTGTAGCACGTGGTGCAACCGAAGCAGAAATTAAAGCGGCTTACCGCAAGCTAGCCCGTAAATATCACCCAGATGTGAATAAAGAAGCTGGCGCAGAAGAGCAATTTAAAGCTGTTGGCGAAGCCTACTCCGTACTGAAGGACACCGAGAAGCGTGCGGAATACGATCGCATGGGTTCCAATTGGCAAAATGGTCAAGATTTCACTCCACCTCCAAACTGGAATGAAGGCTTTGAATATTCCGATGGTAACTATGGTGGCGGCCATGGTGGATTTGGTGGCGGCTACGAGGGTGACCAAAGCGAATTCTTTGAATCTCTTTTTGGCAGAGGCCGCCATACTCAAGGCGGACGAGGTGGCAACCCACGTCAAGGCATGAACTTTAAAGGCCAAGATCATCATGCCAAAATCTTGATTGATCTTGCTGATGCCTATAACGGCGCAAAACGCACTATTTCCCTGCATATGCCTACGCAAGATGCCAATGGTCATGTCAGTACACAGGAACGCAAACTTGATGTCAGCATTCCCAAGGGCATCAAGGCTGGGCAGAATCTACGCTTAGCTGGGCAAGGCGGTCCAGGTATGGGTACAGGTGGTGCAGGTGATCTGTACCTTGAGATTGATTTTCATGCAAACCCCACTTACCGCGTCGACGGAAAAGATGTTTATCTGGATTTGCCGTTAGCCCCATGGGAAGCTGCACTAGGTACAACCGTTAACATCCCCACCCCTGCGGGCTCCACTCTGGAATTAAAGATTCCAGCTGGCACAGCAACCGGTCGCAAGATGAGGCTCAAAGGAAAAGGTATCCCCAGCAAAGAAGCTGGTGACTTATACGTTGTACCAAATATTGTTTTGCCTAGCGCCGACACCGATGCCCAGAAAGAAGCTTATCAATCTCTAGAGAAAGCTTTTGATTTCAACCCCAGAACCCACCTGAAGGGATGATGAATATGACACAAACAAAAATCACCTGGATTGAAGGTAGTCTTGTTGAGGAAGAAGTGCACATGAGCATCGTGGAAATTTCACAGGCCACGCGTGCACCAGAGGATCTCATCATGTCATGGGTAACAGAGGGCGTCTTGAGTCCCACCGGCTCCTCACCTGAAGACTGGCGTTTTAGTGGGGACTCTCTCAAGCGTGCAAAAACTGCCGCTCACCTGACACATGACCTCGAACTCAATACCCCTGGGGTTGCCTTAGCGCTTGATCTCCTAGATGAAATCACTCGCCTACGCAGCCAACTGCTTCGTAGCAATTTAGGTTAATTGCGATTGAATTCAGGCTTACTCAAACGGAATCCTAAGCAAGCCAAGGACATTAGTCTTTTTTCTGCGACCGCACTCGGTATCGGCGGGATGATGGGTGCAGGTCTTTACTCCCTCTTAGGTTTAGCGAGCTCACATGCTGGCACTCACGTGCCACTAGCCTTTCTGATTGGGGCCATCGCAGCCTCCTTCTCGGTGTACTCTTACGCAAAACTTGGCGCCACTTTTCCGAGCAGTGGTGGTGCAGCGACCTTCACAGTCATGAGTTATGGCCCTGGAATTATTTCTGGCGGCATTAATCTATTTCAATACATTGCCTACCTCATTGCTGCCGCTTTATACGCAGCAGGTTTCGTTGAATACACCAATACCATCTTTGGGGGGCGACCTCTCCCCCATACTGCTGAAATGCATTACCGCAGCAATCATCTTGATTTGTACTTTCTTAAATCTTTTGGGGCCAAGTTTGGTTGGCAAGGCTGAGACATTTGCAATTGGTCTGGTTGTGATTAGCCTTCTTGTATTCTCAGCCATGGGATTTCATCAGGCAGATTTCAAAAGCTATCACATGGCTGGCGGTTCGATTGAAGGCATTGCAGTGGCTGCAGGCATTCTCTACATTAATTTTCAAGGCTTCGGGGTAGTGACTAATTCTTCATCAGCCATGAAGAGTCCACAAAAAGAATTATCTCTTGCCATGTTTTCAGCGCTGATCTTGGTGACGATTGCGTATCTAGCAGTGAGTACGGCAGTTGTATTGCTCATGCCCTTAAACGTTATGCAAGTGGATAATGGCCACGTGCTTGCTGATGCTGCAAAAATCGTGGCAGGTAAACTTGGCTTTATTGTTATTAGCATTTCCGCCTTACTGGCCTGCGCTGCAGCAGTCAATGCCACTATTTTTGCAGCCTCCAATATCGCAGCAGACCTTACAGAGAAACATGAAGTCTCTAGCGCCCTAGGAAACTCCGTGCTGAAGAGCAAGCTACGTGCACTTACCGTCTCCTCCGTTGGCGTAATTATTCTGGCCTTACTATTCCCGCTAAGTGAAGTAGGTCAGATGGCTAGTCTGGCGTTTCTATTGGTTTATGCCGTTGTGAGCTACGGACATATTCGCGTACATAAGCAGACAGGGGCTAGCCCTAAAATTTTGTGGTGCGCAATTGCAATTAATCTGAGTTTATTCACTGCCCTACTAATTAATACAATCAAGACCGCACCATCGAGTGCCATTGCCCTGCTAATTGCTCTTGTAGCATCTTTTGGGCTTGAGGCATTTTCACTGCTCAAATCCAAGCAGCATAAATTAGATTAAGACTCTGAACGACTTAAGAGTAATTCCCAGCGCTGTAACTTAATATCGAGATCGGCAGTAATTTCAGATAAGCGTGCTTGCATGCTGGCCGCTAATTCAGGCTCGTTCTTATAAAGGTCTGGATTACTCATCGCAATACCAATATCCGCCTGCTCCGTCTCTAGCGTCTCGATTTGCAAAGGCAATACCTCAAGCTCCTGACGCTCCTTGCCATTGAGCTTTTGCACGCTGCTTTTTATAGCCACAGGCTTAGCTTCAACTTTTGGTTCGACCTTTAGCTCTTGTTTCGGCTCAGACTTAAGGCCACCACTGGCGGCACGAATCTTATCTGAGCGCGCTTTCTGGATCTTCCAATCCTCGTAACCACCTTCATACTCACGCCAGAATCCATCACCCTCATTAGCAATGATGCTGGTGACTACGTTATCCAAGAAGTAACGATCATGACTCACTAAAAACACAGTGCCTTTGTAGTCCTGCAATAACTGCTCAAGCAAATCGAGAGTATCGATATCCAAGTCATTGGTTGGCTCATCTAAAACCAAGACGTTTGCAGGACGAGCAAATAAGCGTGCCAACAATAGGCGGTTGCGCTCTCCACCAGACAATGTGCTGACTGGTGAATTGGTGCGCTCAGGTGCGAATAAGAAATCACTTAGATAGCTCTTAACATGCTTCTTATTGCCATTAATTTCAATCCACTCACTACCAGGGCTAATGTAGTCCTCTAGCGAAGCATTGAGATCTAAGCCTTCGCGCATCTGGTCAAAGTAGGCTACCTCAATGCGTGTGCCCATGGTTGCCGTTCCAGAATCTGGCGCAATTGTCCCAAGTATTAATTTAAGAAGCGTAGTCTTGCCAGCACCGTTAGGGCCAAGCAGACCAACCTTATCGCCACGCAAAATGGTTGCCGTGAAATCCTTCACAATCGGACGATCGTAAGATTTAGAAACATTCTGCAGATCAGCAACAATCTTGCCGCTTCTATCTCCAGCAGACACTGCTAGCTTGACCTGCCCAACCGCATCACGTCTTTGTGATCGAGTGGTACGCAGTGCTTCGAGGCGCGCTATACGGGCAACGCTGCGAGTACGTCTTGCCTCAACCCCTTTACGAATCCAAACCTCTTCTTGAGCGAGCAATTTATCCGCACGCGCATTGGCCAAAGACTCAGAATTCATTTCCTGATCTTTTAATACCTCATAGGCCGAGAAATTACCTGGATAGGTGCGCAAGATGCCGCGATCGAGTTCAACAATTTGCGTACAGACGTTATCCAAGAAGGCGCGATCATGGGTAATCAAAATCACCGAGCCTTTGTATTCCTTGAGCAAATCTTCCAACCAAGAAATCGAATCCAAATCCAAATGGTTAGTAGGTTCATCTAATAGCAAGACATCTGGCATTTCTACTAGAGCACGCGCTAAAGCAACACGCTTCTTAGTGCCGCCCGATAGTGTATTGATCTTGACCTCAGCCTCTAAATGCAAACGATCCAAAGTCTCATGAACGCGCTGCTCCCAATTCCAGCCACTTAAGGCCTCTAATTGGGATTGCACTTCATCAAGACGATGGTGGGCGGCATCGTCCCACTCTCCTATGCTCAGAGCTTCATATTCTTCGCGCAGAGCCTTGGCTTGGGCCACACCCTTAGATACCGCATCAAATACAGTCTCCTCAGCCTCAAAAATAGGCTCCTGAGGAACATAGGCAATACGGAGGCCTTGCTGATATTGCAGCAAGCCATCATCCATTTTTTCTATGCCGGCTAGAATCTTCAGTAAGGAAGATTTACCAGTGCCATTTCGGCCAATTAAGCCAACCCGCTCCCCAGATTCCAATGAGAAAGCAGTATTTGCGAGGAGGTCAACGTGGCCAAAAGCCAGTTTTGCATCAGTGAGTACGATTAAAGCCATGGCGACATTATCGTCACTTCACTCAAAGTGGTGATATTTCCAATAAACATGGGATTGAGAAGTAGAATTTACCCAGGCAATACACCCAAATAAAGAGATAAATGACCTGTAAGCTCAGTCCTAGCGCACCACGACTTATCCTCTTTGCCGGACATGCTGGCACTGGTAAAACCACTTTAGCAAAAAAGGCACTTCCCCTCATTGTGGAAAAGACGGGCGAGAGCTTTTTCTTTTTAGATAAAGATACGGTCTATGGCGCTTATAGCGCTCATGTCATGGAGCTCACTACCAATAACCCCAATGATCGTGATAGCCCCTTCTATCTTCAAAACCTCAGGGATTGGGAATACGCAGGCCTCATCGCCATCGCCAAAGAAAACCTCCAGCTGGGTGTCAACGTCATCCTGGTAGGTCCATTCTCAAGTGAAATCCAAAGTGGCCGAATGTTCAATCCCGAAGAACTAGGAGTCCCCAGCGTATCCAGCATCAAAATTGCCTGGATAGATCTCGATGAAAGCGAAGCAAAGCATCGTATGGAAAAGCGCGCAGACCCTCGAGATGAATACAAACTCAAACACTGGGATCAATACACTAAACGCAGATTGAATCCTCCAGAGCATATTGCAATACAGCGCTTCGATAATCTACATTTTGATGAAGCCAGATTTGAGAAGCTAATTGATCACTTGATTCAGTAAAGAGTAGACAAAAAAATAGAGCCCCTAAGGGGCCCTATCTCAAGAACTAAGAACTGAATTCTTAGAACTTGTAAGTCACACCAACGGCTGGCATCCAAGGATTTAAAGTCAACTTACCGACATTTGCCCCATTAGATGTATCCGTTACGTTTGTAGACATTGTTGCGTATTTAAGGTCAACGTTTAAACCCCAATTTTTATCAAACATGTAATCCATACCAATTTGACCTACAGCGCCAAAACTAGAGTTATCTACAGAAAATGCACCATTACCCAAGTTGTTGCGACTGCTGAAGATTGTATAGTTCACACCAGCACCGACATATGGCTTAAATGCACCAAAATCTGTGAAGTGATACTGCAACAGTAGTGATGGTGGCAATGCTTTAATCGTACCCAACTTATTGCCACCCACGTCAATTTGAACGGTTTGTGGATAAGTCAATACCAACTCAGCAGCGATATTTTTAGTGAAGAAATATGAAATATCGAGCTCAGGAATAATTTGATCTTTTGCTTTTACATTGGCGCCTTGAACAACGCTACCTGACTGACCATTAGTCCAAAGTAAATCAACAGCACGGACACGAACCATCCATGGGTTCTCGTTTGAAGATTGAGCTTGAGCGGCGATTGGAGCTAATGAAGCTACTGCTGCCATAGCGGCTACTAGAGTTTTAATGCGCATGTTGTACCCCTTTTCTGTTATCAATTCGATGAATCTATTTTCAAATTGAAGATGGTGCTGTAATTTGATGCAAATCAAATACAGAGGCTGCAGAAATTTATTCTTGGTTTTAAACCAACACTATTTTGATGAGTTTTTGATCTAGATCAAATCGATCAATTTTTGATGCTTATTTGATCAAAGCACTTTGGAATAAGTGCCCTTAGCTTGAAATTCCCTCAGATGACGATCGAAGGTCATTGCCACACGTCGAGCCAAGAGTCGGCCTTTGATAGGCACAACCATCTCGGCACCCTGCCACTCAAGAAGGCCAGCCTCTTCCAGATGCTTTAACTCTTCAATCTCTGTCTTGAAGTAACTTGGGAAGTCAATGTGATGAGACTTGGCAAATAAATCCGTATCCAGTGCAAATTGGCACATTAACTCACCGATTAATTCACGGCGCAGTAAATCATCCTTGTCTAATTGCAGACCTCGGAGTGTGGGCAGATGGCCATCATCGATTGCTGAGTAATACTCGTCTAGTGTGCGGACATTTTGTGAGTAGCTATCATCAACCTTACCAATCGACGAAATCCCAAAAGCCAAGAGATCGCACTCAGCTTGTGTGGAATAGCCTTGGAAATTTCGATGAAGCTTGCCTTCTGTTTGCGCAATCGCCAATTCGTCATCTGGCTTGGCAAAGTGATCCATGCCAATAAAGACATAGCCAGCTTCGCCTAACCTCTCGATCGTGTTTGACAAGATATCCAACCTGTCCGCAGCTCCAGGCAAGTCTACCTCAGCAATTCTGCGTTGGGGTTTAAAGATGTGGGGTAAATGTGCATAGTTGTAAACCGAGAGGCGGTCAGGACTCATCTTCAGAACAGCATCAACAGTCTCCTTAAAAGTCTCTGGAGTCTGTTTCGGCAAGCCATAAATCAGATCAACGCTTCTGGATTTAAACCCATACTTCCTAGACCAATCCATTACTGCCTGAGTTTCTTCAATGGTCTGCACGCGATGCACTGCTTGCTGTACCTCGAGATTAAAGTCTTGAACACCAAGACTGATGCGGTTAAAGCCTAACTCAGCCAATAAGGCAATATTGGCCTCAGTGACTCGTCGTGGATCAATCTCTATCGAGTATTCGCCGCCAGGAAGTAGGTCAAAATGCTCGCGAGTGTGATGCATCAACTCAATCATCTCTTCGTGAGATAAAAATGTCGGTGTACCCCCACCCCAATGCAACTGGGTTACTGGTATTTTTTTCTGGGCACCCATGGCAGCACAAACCATTGCCATCTCTTTAGCCAAATACTTAATGTATTTAGCACTGCGACCATGATCTTTAGTAATGATTTTGTTGCAACCACAGTAGTAACAAATATTGGGGCAGAACGGTAAATGGAAATACAGGGATAGCGGCTCATCGACCTTAGCTACGCGTTGTAATGCCCCCAAATAATCAGACTCACAAAACTCATTGTGAAAGCGATCAGCACTAGGGTATGAGGTATAGCGCGGGCCATTGATATCAAACTTCTGCAATAACTCCGGATGAAAAAGTACTTCTTTTTCATTTTGCTTGGATTCAGAAATTACAGAGCTCATCGAAAATCAGCTTATGGAATCATTGAGAAAGATAGTCAAGTGCGACCGCTTCTGCCACTTTAATCCCATCAACCCCTGCCGACAAGATACCGCCCGCATAGCCAGCACCTTCACCCGCAGGATAAAGACCTTTGACATTTAGGCTCTGGAGATTTGGGCCTCGAGTAATTCGCAAAGGAGATGAAGTACGCGTTTCAATGCCGGTTAATACCGCATCTTTCATTGAAAACCCCTTAATCTGCTTTTCAAATGCAGGGATCGCCTCACGAATTGCCTCAATTGCATAAGGAGGTAAGGCATCAGCAAGGTCCGTCAGGTGAACGCCGGGCTTATAAGAGGGTATTACGGAACCAAAGTCTGTAGAGGCCTTACCAGCGAGGAAGTCACCCACCAATTGGCCTGGGGCCTCGTAAGTGGACCCGCCCAACTCATACGCTTTAGACTCCAAAGCCCTCTGAAATTCAATGCCCGCTAGTGGACCACCGGGATAGTCTTCCGGAGTAATGCCAACAACAATTCCTGCATTGGCATTACGTTCATTACGGGAGTACTGACTCATGCCATTTGTCACAACACGATTTGGTTCAGAAGTGGCAGCAACTACCGTTCCACCGGGGCACATACAAAAGCTATAGACTGCACGACCATTCTTGGCATGGTGAACTAACTTGTAATCCGCAGCTCCAATAAGCTCATTACCAGCGTGAGGACCTAAGCGTGCTTTGTCAATCAAGGATTGTGGGTGCTCAATTCGGAAGCCTACTGAAAAAGGCTTTGCCTCCATATACACGCCTGCTGCATGCAATGCCTCAAAGGTATCGCGAGCACTGTGCCCAAGGGCTAGCACTACGTGATTAGCAGGCAAATCTGGATGCCCCTCAATTTTGACTCCAGTAATCCGATCATTCTGAATATCAAAACCAATGACTTTCTGAGAAAAGCGAATCTCTCCACCTAATTCAATAATTTCTTGGCGCATTCTTTCAACAACGCCAACTAGACGGAAAGTGCCAATATGCGGCTTTGCTACATACCGAATTTCTTCTGGGGCACCTGCTTTAATAAATTCGGCAATGACCTTACGTCCATAAAACTTGGGGTCTTTAATTTGGCTATAGAGCTTGCCATCAGAAAATGTACCTGCCCCACCCTCACCGAACTGCACATTAGATTCTGGATTAAGGACATTCTTACGCCATAGAGCCCAAGTATCTTGGGTTCGCTCGCGCACAGGTTTGCCACGCTCCAATACGATGGGCTTAAAGCCCATCTGCGCTAACACTAAGGCAGAAAAAATTCCGCAAGGGCCAAATCCAATGACAACAGGACGTTCAAAGTTTTGAGTCTTAACTTGGGAGGCATTGGCTACAAAGTGATAACTGGTATCTGGCGATGGCCTAACGTGCACGTCGTTCGCAAACTGCTTCAGCAATTTTTCTTCATTCTTTACCGATAAATCAACGGTATAGATAAAGGCAAGAGCCACATTTTTTCTGGCATCGTAGCTACGCTTAAAAACGTCAACCTGAATCAAGTCTTGAGCCTGAATATTCAAGCGCTTCAAGATTGCCTCCTCCAATGCTTCAGGGGCATGGCTAATAGGCAAGCGAAGTTCGGTAATACGGATCATGGGACTCTACGATACACAGTAAATCAGGGTAATTTTCTAAATAATACTGGGAGATCTGGTCTACCCCCTTTAAAAGGCGATAATGCGCCATGGCTCTACGCGCAACTATCCACAAAGCCGACCTCCACGTCGCAGACTCTGACCGCCACTATTACAGCAGTCATTCCCTCACTATTGCCAAGCATCCCTCCGAAACCGAGGAGCGCATGATGGTCCGCATCATTGCTTTTGCCCTTCAAGCTCAGGAAGATCTGGTCTTCACTAAAGGCTTAAGTGATACCGATGAGCCTGACCTCTGGGTTAAAGATCTGACGGATGCCATCAAGCTTTGGATTGAAGTCGGTCAACCTGATGAACGACGTATCCTCAAAGCCTGCAGTCGATCAGATCAAGTTATCGTCTATTGCTATGGCGGACACACTAGCAAAATCTGGTGGGATGGAATTGTGAATAAATTCACTCGTGCCCGTAACCTTCAGGTGATCTCGATTCCTGCGGAGCAGGCCAATGAACTTAACAAGCTAGTCGAGCGCAGCATGGTTCTGCATGTCAATGTTCAAGATGGGGAGGCTTACGTTTCTTCAGATATGGGGCAAGTTACTATCACCCCAGAAATCTGGCGCAATCAACAGCAATGAAGCCAGTAGTTTTAGACACCAACATCTTGTTAGATGTTTTTGTCTTTGATGACGAAAGGGCCGCCAATCTCAAACAGGCGATTATGAATGGGGGCACTCCAGTTATCGCGAGTCAAAAGACATTGTTGGAGTTTGCTGATGTCATCTCTCGCCCGCTCTTTAAACTTGACAGCGCAGCTCAAGCAAGCATTTTGACTCAATGGCAATCTATCGCACAGCTATACGATGATTCCAATCTAGCTAGCGCGCCTTGGAAATGCGAAGACCCCGATGATCAAATCTTCTTAGATCTAGCTTATCAATTAAGACCATCGATACTCATTAGCAAAGACAATGCAGTACTGCGCATTGCCAGTCGAGCCGCTCAAGAAAATATTTTGATTACCAGCGACTACAACGCCTTTAGGCCTGAGAGCTAAAGCGCAATTCCTTGGCCGCTTCAGCGGCAATCTCAAATGATCTCAAGCGGGCTTGATGATCGAATATTTGCCCAGTGATAATCACTTCGTTAGCACCCGTTTGATCGAGCCAATACTGCATCTCTTTTCTGATTGTCTGCATAGATCCAACTGCGGAGCAGCGCAATGCATGAGCGGCAGTAGCTTTTTCGTGAGCCTCACAAAAGTCATCTAAATTTTTAATCGGTGGCGGCAATTGTCCGCGAGTATTGCGGCGCATACGAATCACGTTTTGCTGCAAGGTCGTGAAAAGGTAAGCAGCCTCTTCATCTGTATCGGCAGCTACTACATTCATCACAAATGCACTGTTCGGCTTAGCCAGCTTATCGGAGGGTTTAAATAATTCACGATAGGTGGACATTGCATCAACAAGCTGCTCAGGGGCAAAGTGTGAAGCAAAGGCATAAGGCAGGCCAAAGTGAGCTGCCAATTGAGCACCATACAAACTGGAGCCCAATATCCAAATTGGTACTTCGGTATCTGCCCCGGGAATAGCCTTTACAGACTGCCCCTCCTGAATAGGGCCAAAGTAATGTTGCAACTCTCGTACATCCTGCGGAAAGCGATCATCACTTCCCAATAAATCTCGACGTAAAGCTCTGGCCGTCATTTGATCGGTTCCAGGCGCACGCCCTAAGCCCAATTCAATCCTTCCTGGGTAAAGTGACGCTAGTGTGCCAAATTGCTCTGCAATAACCAATGGAGCATGGTTTGGCAACATCACCCCACCAGAGCCAACCCGAATGGTTTTTGTACCACCAGCAATATAGCCAACCAAGACAGCGGTAGCAGAGCTAGCATTGCCGGCCATGTTGTGATGCTCAGCCACCCAATAGCGGGTATATCCCAAAGCCTCGGCATGCTGGGCAACATCCAAGGAATTGCGCAAGGCATCTGCAGCAGTAAATCCCTGAGGAATGGGAGATATATCTAGAATGGAGTACGGGACAGAATTTGTCATTCGTAAATCATACCGAGAAAGTACATACTTGACATGAGTAAACCAAAAATGGCAGACGCTGATGACGGCCTCTTTAAGCCAGGTAGCAAACTAAGGCATATTAAGACAGGCGGATTTTATAAAGTAGTGCTGCTTGCTAACGTAGAAGCCAATCTTGAGCCAGCCTACGTCTATGAATCTCTCCAGTCGCATGACTTTTGGATCAGACCAAAAGCGGAGATGGAAGATGGTCGATTTGAATTGATCGATGCCTAAGCTAAAGATAGAGGAAATGAAATGACTGAAGATCGCATAACCAACCTTGAAATTAAACTTAGCTTTACTGAAGATTTGATTGATCAACTAAATCAAACTATTTACAAGCAACAGCAGCAGATTGAGTTTTTATATCGTGAACTAAAGTCGATTAAAGAGCAGGCCAGCGGTGGAGATGGTGCAAGCAATACCAGCCCTAAAGATGAAGTTCCTCCACACTATTAAAGCCCTGATAATATTTAAGGTAAATATTACAGTTCATTTAAAAAAGGATGTTTGTTATGGGCAACTTAGTGCCGTTTTTAGTTCAGTGGGGTTTAACATCCCTATCCCTCTGGGTCGCCAGCTACCTTTTTAGTGGATTACGCTTCGCAGATGGCGGTTCACTACTCATCGCCGCCCTGCTGCTTGGCTTTGCCAATGCCATAGTGAAGCCTTTATTAATTCTCTTCACGCTACCTCTCACCGTCCTTACCATGGGGCTCTTTTTGTTAGTAGTGAATGCCTTAGTGTTGATGCTGGTCTCTGCTGTTGTGAGTGGCTTTACGATCTCCAGCTTCTGGACCGCATTCTTTGCTAGCATTTTTATTTCTCTATTCAGCCTGTTTATCAGCGGCTTACTGTTTTAAGAATTACTCCGCCCCAGGGTAAATATCAGACCAGGGGTGGAGCGCATCTCGGCAGGGGTGAGATTTTGAAGTCATTGATTTAGCATTCTCCGCCAAAATACTGACACCACCCGTTAAGAATCCAAGCCCAATTGAAACGGCGCTATTGACGACCCCGGCCTGGTTAATACCCGCTTTAGGATTGGTTAGTGTGCCACCCATCTTTACCAAGCCTGCTAAATCAAGACCGCTAGTGAGACCTGATTTTTCTCGTGGATCAATTGTGAGATTAACCGCTTCAGTTTTCAGATTGATCGAGCCAGCCAAGACTGCATCTAGCCTATCCGTTTCAAGCCCAACCGTATTGGCTATATTGATCAGACCATTATTAATTGGTAGGTAGGCAACCGCACACTCCAACACCGTATCGCTCGTTTTTTTACGCAGGGGATTCATAGAGTCTAATAGTGTGACTACGAAATCACCGGCATCATTTAAAAAATTGGTTCCCATGCGAGCTTGATTGATACTCAACTGAATCTTGCCACTTGAATTAGCCGCGAACTGATGAAAACTGTTTCCTGAAGTTTTGACATCAAATGCCAACTTCATGCCACCACCACTCACTTTGGAGCTTGGATCAAGCCTGGCCAATAAATCCTCTAGCGTGAAATCTTTTGTCACACCTTTTGCTGCTAATGTAGGATTTGCAGTGTTGGTCTTTGAGAGATTCACCTGCAAATCAGCGCTACCCTTCCCTATCTGAAATCTGAGATTTGGGATATCAATTGCACTGCCATCCAACTGCAAAGTAGCCTGGAGATTTTCGATTGGTTTGCGCTTTGGTAAACCCAACTCAGTAATATCTATGACAATTTTCCCCTTGGCCTGCGGTATTGCCTCAAAAGGAATGATCTCATCACTAAATACATATCTGGACTGTGGCTTTTGGGCTTGGCGCACTGCTGGCGCTGGCTGAGCGCCACCCACAGCCTGAGGAGCGGAATTAGTCGGCGCATCGAGAGTTGGCCAGCCAAATGACTTTGAGCTTAAGGCCAAATTAATCGAGGGCATGGCTTTTGGAGGCTTGACGATCTCGCCCTTAATCAATAAAGATTTGCCATTCATATTGAGAGCTAGTTCCAGCGGGAACTTGGTTAATGCAATATCCCATTGTTTGAATAACCCAGAAAGTGGGCCTGTTTTACCACTTAGCCCAATAGCCTGCCCTTGAGTCTGCATGTCCAGGGAGATGACTGTTTTATCGCCACTCTCTGCCAGCGACATCCGTTTAATTTGGTAGCTTGAGATTGGCTTAGCAGCATCTTGATACTGAATTAGAGCGTCCACAACAGAAATACTATTCATGTAGATCAAATTATTACCAAGCGAAGAAGTATCCGTAGCGTCATTACCAGAAGCAGAAGCAGAAGCGGGAGCAGCGCTAGACATTTCTGCATTCATATCCCAATTTTCTTGACCAGATGGACTTCTTTGGAGAAACAGTTCTAAGCCGGCAAGTTTCACACTGCCAATCTCAATACGCTTACTGAGTAGCGGTAGAGTTTTAACATCCAACTCGATCCGCTTGAGAGTGAGCATTTCTGGCTTGGATGCCCAAGAGGCATTACTCAAACTTAAGCGCTCCGCTGTAACAGAAATTCCCGGAAAAAAACTCAAGGTCACAGGACCGCTGATTTTTAAATCTCGTCCAGTAGCTGCCTTCACTGAACTGGAGAGCAACTTCGTTAGTTGAACTGGATCTACTGTGGAGCTTGCATACCAAGCCCCCAATATCAACAGGAGGATGATCCCGCCCAAAGCGCTGATGATGATCTTGATTGATTTACTCATTGTCAGTCGATTCTAAATTACCCTGCTCGCTGTCGACTAGAATAGATGAATCTATTTTTAACTAAGATCCCCATGAATACCACTGCCAACCTTCCAAAATGTCCAGCCTGCCAGGAGGATATGACCTATCCTGACGGTGAGAATTTTGTTTGCGCTCAATGTGGTCATGAGTGGCCCATGGCAGCTAGCGTTGAAGAGGATGAAGGCACCCTCATCGTAAAGGATGCTAATGGCAACTTACTAGCTGATGGCGACACCGTAACCCTGATTAAGGATCTCAAAGTAAAGGGGTCATCAACCACCCTCAAGGTTGGAACAAAGATTAAGGGTATTCGCCTGGTTTCTGGCGATCACGAGGTTGACTGCAAGACAGAGGCTGGCAATATGTTGCTCAAAGCCTGCTTCTTAAAGAAGGCGTAGTTCTAAACAAAAGACCATCAGACTCAATACGAGCTCCGATGGTCTAAAGCTATTAAGAAGTAGCGCTAGCCTTTTTCAGGACTGTATACAGCTGATCCTTGAGTAAAAGCTTTTCCTTTTTCAGGGTCTCAATTTCTTCGGGGGTACTGGGTTCGGTATGTGCCTCCATTCTCTGAATCTTTTGATCCAGATGGTTATGCTTATCAAATAAATGAGAAAAGTGACGATCTGATGTTTTCAGCTTAGTAATTAACTCGCGATATTCAGGGAACATAGATTCTCTTTAGGTTGAGGTTATTCATAACTGCCACTCCAGTGTAGCAAGTTAGCAGTCAAATTCAAGTTCCCCACCCCTCTTCAATACAACTAAAAAACAATTAGGTCTTGACCCTTGATATTGCAAGGTAAATCCCCATATAGGTATCAGCAAAAGTGGGTAGAACTGAAGTAATATCCACTTGTGCACCAAGCACATTAACTACCAATAGGAAGGGTAATAGACCATGGCTACAAAGAAGTCTCCAGCAAAAAAGAAAGTAGCTACTAAGGTGGTAAAAAAAGCCCCTGCAAAGAAAGCCGTTAAAAAAGTTGTCGCTAAAAAAGCGGTAGCCAAAAAGGCCGTAAAGAAGGTAGTGAAAAAACCAGCAACTAAAAAGCCTGTCGCTAAAAAGACGACTGCTAAAAAGCCAGTAGCTAAGAAAGTGGTTAAAAAAGTAGCGGCAAAGAAGCCGGCAGCTAAAAAGCCTGCCCCAAAGAAAGCTGCCAAGAAATCACCTAAGGCGGCTGCGCCAAAGAAACTGAAAGTCGATCAATACGGACTTGAAGAAGATGATGAGTTCTATGGCTTGTACTTTGCCAAATCAACCAATAAGGGTTTAGTTGAAGTTAAACCTTGCACCTTCTCGCTGATGTACTGGTGGAAAGGCCTGCTTGGCTACCCTGACATGATCGATATCTCCAAAGATAGCAATACAGCGATGTTGCAATTTGAGTCTACCTTTGGTGGTGGCGATTCCGGTGAAACTGAATTGACAGAAAAAGATGTGTTTGATGTGGACCACATTATTGAAGTGGATGAACAAGAGCAACTAGTTTCACTCTACTCTTACGTGCCTATTCCTGTACCAGAAAAGTTAATTGGTGCATTAGGTCTCTCTACTCTGAATATCAATCCAGAAACCCGTTATGGCAGCCTCGAGATCTGCTCCACAGATAACGAAGAAGGTGAGAATGAACACTTCCTACGCTATCGTGCTGCAACGTATTTGCGTGGCGTGAAATCAGGCAAGGTTGAGGCCATTGAAAGCATGGTTACCAACGGTTCAGAGTTCTTCGGACTCGCCTTAGATGCAATGTGTGTGAATAAGTCGATTAAGAAATGGTTGCTTAGCTAAGCTGCCGCACCTTAATAGTTAGTACACACAAAAATGTAGGTCATAGGAAAGCGGTCGTTCACCGTTTTACGAGATTCGACAATAGTGGCGCCTCGCTTTCCTAGTTTTTTACACTCTTCCACTGCGGCTGCCTGAGCCTCAGTCTCCTTAGCGGATTTAGGAGCATGCACCCCAACCGCTCCATCCGACTGTCGATAAACCCCAAACTCGCTTGGCGGTGTTGAGCAAGCCAATAGAAATAGACTAAGGCTAGACACCAAAATCTTTAGGGGAAGTTTCATGGGCTTACATCCTATATCAAATAAATATTGAATCATTCTAACGAGCTTTCATAAATGAATGCCTTAAGCAGGCTAAGTGAATTTCAATTAGGATTGAACTTATTCCAACATCAATCTACCGAAAGATCGCTATGCAAGTATTTGCCATCAATCCCCTCACAAAAGAAATCCATGCTGTGGAAATCGCCGATACAAAAGAGGCGCTTCAAGAACTCATTGGTTTTAGCACGATCGATTCAGATGAAATTGATAACGGTGATCGACTCTTCTTTGATGAAGAATGCTTCATCAGGCAACAGGGCAATGTGGGCCGCTTTAAAGTCGATAGTCTTGCGCCGGTTGCCGGAATTGGCGTGATCGTTAACAGTCAAGATGGCAAGACCTTTCAGTCTGCCATCATCAACGCCGAAGAATTACTAAAGCGGGTAACTTATTTGTAACCCACCCTATCGAGCAATCTTTGGGCGGCAATTTGGTTTTTACCAATAGCCGCAACAGAAATGTTTTCAGCCTTAAAAGGTCCTAACATTTTTAGCCCTTCATTTTCAATCTTCACTGACTTCACTACAGGCCACTCGTTATTGCCATTGGCAAAATATTCTTGCGCTGAATCGCTCGCTAGATATTCTAGGAACTGGATAGCGGCTTGTGAATGAGGTGCATTCTTGGCCACGCCACCACCTGCAATATTGATGTGCGTACCAGTAGTTTTCTGATTTGGCCAAACAAAACCAATCTTAGCAACGATGGCTTGATCTTCTGGCTTAGTGGAACGCAGGAGCCTCACTAAGTAATAAGAATTGGTTAAGGCTACGCCACACTCGCCAGATGCAACTGCTTTGATTTGATCGGTATCGCCACCCCTTGGAGGGCGCGCCATATTAGCCACCATACCTTTGGCCCACTCTTCTGTAGCAGCCTCCCCACGACGCTCAATCATGGCTCCGATCAGTGACAGCATGTAAGGATGAGCACCTGAACGTGTACAGACCTTACCTTTATTCATCGGCTCAGCTAATTTCTCATAGGTGTCCACATCTTGCGGGTTTACCTTAGCTTTGTTGTAGACAACGAGACGAGCTCTAGTTGAAAAACCAAACCAGGTTGATCCGTCAGCGTCAGGCTTAGATCGCAAATTAGCCGGGATACGACCCTCTAAATACTTCGAATGTATTGGCTTAAAAAAGCCATCAATTTGTGCGCGCCAGAGTCGAGCTGCATCTACCATCAAAATAACATCTGCCGGACTATTGGCGCCTTCACTTTTGAGCCTCTCAGCTAGGGCATTGTCATCAGCCTCAATACGATTAATCTTGATCCCCGTCTTTTTAGTGAAGTCACTGTAAAGCGCTTCATCGGTTTGGTAGTGACGAGCCGAATAGAGATTTAATTCTTTAGCATCCTGGGCATGCACTGGCAAAGCCATAAAAAAGCTCAGAACCAATGTGGTTCTGACTAGGAATTGGGATATTGATTGACTTGCCATTGTTGTATTTACGATCAGAATTAGAATAAATCTAATGTATCACAAATACGAATGATTATCAATTAAGATTTAGAAATCACCCTGGAAAGCAATAAAACCGGGAAAAGCCCTACTAAAACAATCGTTAAGGAGGGTAAAGCCAGCTCAGCAAGGCGCTCATCGGCCGCCAATTGATAGGTGGCCACAGCCAAAGTATCAAAGTTAAAGGGGCGTAATAGTAGGGTTGCTGGCAACTCCTTCATCACATCCACGAAGACAAAGAGGCCTGCTGTAATGAGGCTCCGCTTTAGCAAGGGTACGTGTACCCGCCTCAAAATCCGTCCTTTAGACAAGCCTAATAGAGCCGCCGAAGCATCCATAGATGGAGTAATGCGGGCAAGCCCCGCCTCCACACTTTGCAAGCTGGAGGATAGAAAGCGCACCAAATAAGCGTAGACCAGAACCAGCATGCTCGCAGACATCCACCAAGCAAGCTGAAAAATTTCTAGAAAAGAAAGGATGCCGATAGCCAGTACTGCGCCTGGGAGTGCATAACCAAAGCCAAGTAATCGATTGACCCAGCTTAAGCGAGCATTCATCCTCACCGAGTAAGCAAAAAATACTGCAAGTACAACTGAAATAACTGCAGTCAACACCGAAACAGATAAAGAATTACTCAACCAATCTAGATATCGAATATCAATTGTCAGGCCTTGCTTAAAGAGTAATTGCACAAGTGCAAATGCTGGCAGCAAGAAGCCGCACAAGAGCGTAGCACCACAAAATGCAAATGCAAAAAAGGCTCTCTTACCGCGCAAAGACTTAGCCAATGTCTTACCTCTTGATGAAGAGGCATAACGCAATTTAGAACGGCTACTTTGCTCAATAAAGAAGATGAGCAAGACAAAACTCAATAGGCCCAAGGCTAGCTGTACCGCAGCTATACGGTCACCAAAAGAAAGCCAAGCCTTAAAGATGCCCGTTGCAAAGGTCTGTACACCAAAGTAAGAAACCGCTCCAAAATCAGCCAAGACCTCCATGAGTGCCAAGGCCATGCCGGCGAAGATGGCTGGTCTTGCCATAGGTAGCACTAACTTCATAAACCCTTGCAAAGGACTGTAGCCAAGCGTTTCTGAAACCTCAATCAATCGACCGCTACGCTCTAGAAATGCAGTACGAGTAATGAGGTAGACATAGGGAAAGAGGCAGAATGAAAACGACCAAATAGCCCCACTCAATGAACGCGGATCCGGAAAGAACCATAGCGACTCCATTCCCAGCATGCTACGAAGACCACTTTGTATCGGCCCAGAAAACTGCAGCAGATCTACAAATAAATAAGCCATGACGTAAGTAGGGACAGCCAAGGGGAGAATTAAAGCCCACTCAAATATTTTTTTACCCGGAAAATCATAGCTAGCGATGATCCAGGCATTACCTACACCCAGGATAAATACCCCTACCCCAACACCGAGTATGAGTACTAAGGTGGAGGCAATATATCCACCCAACACAAAGTTCCACAAATGACTCAGGGTGCCGCTGGCTAATAAATCACTTCCCGGAAATAGGAATGGCGCTGCCAAGCCAAATAGGGGCAAAAATAACAACAGGGCAAGCGGCACCACAATACGATTCATTCGACCCACAATCCGTTTAGACTCTAGCTATGTATTAAACCACTAGCATTAATGAGAAAATTATAGGGATGAACTCGACTCACACACTGCTTTCTATCAAACAGCTGGAAATTGACTATCCCAGCCTGGATGGTCAAGGGCGCGTCACGGCTGTCAAAGGCCTCAATCTAGATCTTGCCCAAGGTGAAATTGGCTGCCTACTGGGCTCCTCAGGCTGTGGGAAATCAACCGTTCTTCGAGCTATTTGTGGATTTGAGCCAGTAAAAGCAGGTGAGATCCTGTTGCGAGACCAGATTGTGAGCTCTGCCTCCATTCATACTCCACCGAATCAAAGAAAAGTAGGCATGGTCTTTCAAGACTTCGCCCTCTTCCCTCATCTGAGTGTTTTAGAAAATATTGCCTTTGGCCTTCAGCACCTCCCCAGCCAGCAAAGATCCAGCGTTGCCAAGGAATGGCTTGAAAGAGTCTCGCTCTCGAACAAGGCTGATGCCTACCCTCACGAACTGAGCGGCGGACAACAGCAACGAGTGGCACTGGCAAGGGCGATGGCCCCGGAGCCTGACTTAATTTTGCTAGATGAACCTTTCTCAAGTCTCGATATTGAACTGAGGGAGCGCCTTGCAGGTGAGACCCGAGAAATTCTCAAGGCAAATAATATTACCGCCCTACTCGTGACACATGATCAATTTGAGGCATTTGCAATTGCCGATAAAACAGGTGTCATGGCTGACGGCAAAGTCATTCAGTGGGATATTCCATATGAGCTCTATCACCAACCAGTCAATCGATATGTTGCAGACTTTATTGGTCGCGGCGTCTTTGTAAAAGGACTGGTTCAGCCTAACAATAAAGTCAGAATCGAATTAGGTGAATTAGATTTAGAGCCTGGACACAACGGAAAAGTAGGTGATCAGATTGATGTTCTCTTGCGTGCAGATGATATCTCCCATGATGATCACAGCCCTATGCAAGCAGAAGTAGTACGCAAGATTTTCCGTGGCGCTGATTTTTTATACACACTTAAACTCAACTCTGGAGTAGAGATTTTTGCTTTTGTTCCAAGCCACCACGATCATGCCATTGGAGAAAAAATTGGTATCCATTTGGTGGCTGATCACGTTGTGACCTTTAACGATTAAACCCTTTTACTGATTAGAGATGTTATGCGTAAGAAAATAGATAAAAACGTTATTACCTCCAGCACAATTGCTATTGCTGCCGCCTTCATTTTTGAATATCTCGTCAGAAAATCACTGCCAGCAGATTCTCCTTATTTATGGCTCAGCTGGCTTGCTCTGCCCCTAGCATTTGTAGTGCAAAGAACACTTCTAAAAGAACTCAATAAACGCTGAGCACTCCTAGTAGTAAGTCAGTGCACTAGCCTTACCCTTAAAGATGCGATAAGAAAACAGGGTGTAGCCCAAGATGGTGGGCAACACGACTATCGCACCCCAAAAAATCACCCACAAAGATTCGGTGGCAGCGGCAGCCTGCCATAAGGTCATCTCTCCGATAATGACGTAAGGAAAGATGCTGTAAGCAATCCCAAAGAATGACAGCCAAAAGATGGCAACTACACAGGCAAATGGCAACCATTCACGGGTGCTGGTTTTCTTTTCAACAGCATTAATAAAATGATGCGTTAGTAAAAACAAAATTGCGGTTGCAACAGGCACCGGAGATAGCCAAAGAATCTGCGGCCATGCAAACCATTTATGCATGATCTCAGGGCTAAAGTAAGGCGTTGCCAAAGAAACTAATGCGACTCCAAAGGCCGTTAACCAGAGACTGGTTTTGGCCCATATAAAAGCACGCTTCTGCAGATTCCCTTCTGTTTTTAAAATAAGCCAAGTTGATCCAAGCAAGATGTAACCTGCTGGCAAACAAATAGCGACCAAGATAGAAAATAACCATCCTAAGAGGCCCGATTCAAAACCCACAATCAGACGCCCAATCATGATGCCCTGGGAAATCGCCGCTAACAGGCTACCCACATAAAACAAAAAGTTCCATAAAGGCTTTTGTTCAATATTGACCTTGACCCTGAAGTCAAAAGAAACACCCCTCAAAATGAGGCCTAGCAACATTACTGCGACCGGTAAATAGAGCTCGGTCAAGATCAAGCCGTGCGCCAATGGAAATGCCACCAATAGCAAACCAACTCCCAATACAATCCAAGTCTCATTAGCATCCCAAAAGGGGCCAATGGATGCAATCATCATGTCTTTGTCATGATCAGAGGCACGGTTCAATAACATCCCAATGCCTAAGTCATAACCATCGAGCACAACATACGACAACATCGCAATACCCATAGCCACAAAGAAAAATAGTGGCAACCATACCGATGCTTGGGTGAGATCCATGGAGTTCATGATTAGGTACCTAGTGGAGTTTTAACGGGTGCCGCCTTCGCAGTGTAGACTTCAGAGGCGCCCTTCTCATCTGCTTGACGCGCCAAATAGAACACTGCCCACATATAAGCGGTTAGTAATCCAATATAGACCGTGATATACATCAGCAAGGTCGATAGGACCATATTCGATGGCAATGTGGTTACCGCTTGAGCAGTCGTTAGCACCCCAGTCACCAGATAAGGTTGGCGACCAATTTCTGTTACATACCAACCTGACAAAACAGCTACCCAGCCAGAGAAAGTCATTAGAACTAGAACTTTAGCTGTCCACTCAGGCAAGACTCGAGTACCCCGCAGTTGCCAGCGTGCAAACCACGAAACTAAGAGCATGAGAACACCTACACCCACCATAATTCGAAACGCAAAAAATACTGGGACCACTGGTGGAATCTTGTCTCCAAAAGCATCTAAACCTTTTACCTCTCCATTCCAACTATGCGTTAAATACAGCGAAGCTAATTTGGGGATGCTCACCTCATAATCATTAGAGCGAGTTTCCTGGTTAGGAACTGCGAAGATGACTGCAGGCACTCCAGAGCCACTTTCCCAAATACCCTCCATCGCTGCGAGCTTGGCTGGCTGGTGCTCTAGGGTATTAAGACCATGCATATCGCCCAGCATAATTTGCACAGGGATTAAAACCATCGCTACTGTAAGCGCAAATTTCATCACCATGGCATTCGCTATTGATCGACTATTACGTAAATAACGATAAGCAGAGATACCAGCTATAAAGAATGAGACTGTTAAGAATGAAGCGAGCAACATATGGCCCAAGCGATAAGGCATGGATGGATTAAAAATGATGGTCATCCAATCAACCGCATGAGCTTTGCCATCAATCATGATGAAACCTTGCGGGGTCTGCATCCAAGAATTCAAGGCAATAATCCAAAAGGCAGACAAGCTGGTTCCAAAAGCAACCAAGAAAGTGGCTATGGTGTGCATTCTGGCGGAGACGCGCTTTGCACCAAAAAGCATGACGCCTAAAAAAGTGGCCTCTAGAAAAAAGGCTGTTAATACTTCATAGGCTAGTAATGGCCCAGCAATGTTGCCGACAGTTTCCATATAGCCAGGCCAATTAGTCCCAAACTGAAAACTCATGGTGATGCCGCTCACTACACCCAAAGCAAATGTCAAAGCAAAAATCTTGACCCAGAACTGATAAGCCTCTTGCCAGTACTCCAATCCCGTGCGATTAAATTGGATCTTGAAAAACAATAGAAACCAACCTAAAGCAATCGATATTGTCGGGAACAGAATGTGAAAAGAAATATTAGCGCCAAACTGAATACGACTGAATAAAAGTGAATCGAGCACGGCAGCTCCTAATAATTGAATTTTCTATATTTGATTGTTGCACCAATTGAATAATGCTGCTGAACCCTTGCCGTTTAAACACCCTACAATATGCTTATGTTGATACAAATTGCCAATCTCATTCTTCAGGTACTCGTTAGCATTGTTGCGGGAGCCTGCCTTTTACGCTGCTATTTACAGTGGCTTGCCTTCAATTTAGGCGCAGGACAAAGTAAGTCTATTGGCACCTATATTCTGCCTTTAAGTAACTGGATTGTTCTTCCGCTCAGACGCTTCGTACCCAGTATTGGTCGCTTTGATCTAGCGAGTTGTGTCGCAGCCTATCTTTTAATTTTGGCCAAAATTTCGATCCTGCTATTTATCTCTGGCACTACTTCGATTGATATCTCTTGGTTAGCGCTGGCATTAGTTGATATGCTGAATCTGACTCTTTCGGGTCTTGTTGGTCTGGTCTTTGTCAGCATCATTCTTTCCTGGGTTGGCACAGGAACTCAAATTCAGTTTCTAGTGTCACTGTTAGTGAACCCCCTACTCGCTCCGATTAGAAAGGTAATACCCAACTTTGGTGCCTTAGATTTATCCCCACTCGCTCTACTACTTATCCTTCAGATACTTCAGATTATTCTTGGGAATTTAAAAATTTAGTAGCCTGTTGTTAACTGTGGCAATATTGATTTGAGATCAACTCGTTTGATTAATCATTTCAAATTAAGGAACAATATGGGTGCCAAACCAGCTAACTTCACGATTGATATCGGCATCGGTGAAAAGGACCGCAAAGCAATTGCCAAGGGCCTCTCCGCCCTTCTGGCGGATAGCTACTCTTTGTACTTGATGACTCATAATTTTCATTGGAACGTAAAAGGTCCAATGTTCAACACACTTCACACTATGTTTATGGCTCAATATACGGAGCAATGGGCCGCCCTAGATTTGATTGCAGAACGAATCCGGGCTTTAGGCGAGCCCGCTCCAGGTACCTATAAAGAATTTTCCAAATTAACCTCCATCGAGGAGGTGTCAGGCACTCCCAAGGCGATGGATATGGTAAGACTATTAGTTAAGGCGCAGGAAGCCACAGCAAAAACAGCGCGCAAACTTTTTCCATTGGTAGAGAAAGCCTGCGATCAACCAACCGCTGATCTACTCACTCAAAGGCAGGATGTCCATGAGAAAACTGCCTGGATGTTAAGAAGCTTGCTGGAAGAGTAATCCAAAAAAATCCCCATCTTATGGATGGGGATTTAATCTAAGTCAGATTTGCAAGCATTACAGTTTTTTAGTGCTGTAGTACCAATCTACCGTGTTGTAGCCTTCACTAGCACGCTTATCGGCAGCCTCTGAAGTTTTTGGCGGCGGCACGATCACATCGCAACCTGGAGTCCAACCTTCTGGGGTCGCTACTGAATTCTTATCGCTAGTTTGCATTGCCTGCAATAAGCGAACAAATTCATTAATTGAGCGGCCATTGCTCATTGGGTAATAAACCATGGCACGTAGGATGCCTTTAGGGTCGATAAAGAAGGTAGCGCGTACTGCTTGTGTATCGGCTGCACCTGGATGAACCATACCGTAGGCAGAGGCAACTTCCATCTTAATATCCTCAATGATTGGGAAAGTAATCTTTTGACCAAACTTCTCCTCAATGTTTCTGACCCAAGCTAAGTGAGAGAAGAGACTGTCGATTGACAAGCCCAATAACTCACAATTCATGGATTTGAAGGTCTCTGCAGCTTTAGCAAAGCCAATAAATTCAGTTGTACATACCGGAGTAAAGTCTGCCGGGTGTGAGAATAGGATCAACCACTTACCTTCATAGTCAGATAGCTTCTTCTCTCCAAAAGTCGTCTTAGCCCTAAATTCTGGAGCTCTCTCGTTTAATCTTGGGAATTGCACTGTCATTTCACTCATGATGGTTTCCTTTAGTTCATTAGCGTCGTTATTGTCACAACTTCATAGTACACTAATATATAAAAATATATAATGTATTTTTATATTACGTACATTGAGTAAGGCTATTAAGGCCTTGCAAAGCAAAGAGGAAAGAAATGAAAGATATTCAAAGAAGCTTCGCGGGCTTAGCGCTGGCACTCACAGTCATGTGCTCGACAATATGGGCGCAAGTACCACTACTCCAGGTAGGTGACCCCACCCCTAAAATGGCCATCAATGATCAGCATGAGAAGCCATGGTTAATTCCTGCCGATACAAAACTCATACTTTTTAGCGGCAGTCGAAATGCCAACACTATCGTGCAAAGCATTTTGAGCCAAAAAGGCGCAGACTATTTAAGCAGCAAGAAAACCGTCTATTTTTCTGACTTGAGCAAAATGCCAGGATTTATTACCAAAACTTTTGCCCTACCATCAATGCGCGATCTACCCTACTCAGTTGGCATCATTCTGAATAGTGAAGACAGTAAAGGATGGCCAAAAGAGGAAGATGCCGTAACAGCCATCTTTCTAACTCAAGGAAAAATCGCCAAAATTGAATACATCAAGAATGCTGAATCTCTTCAGCAAACTCTTGACCAACAATAAACGGAACCCAACTTTTGTTTAGCGCGCCTTGGGAGAGCTGAGTGGCCAAATCAAGGCCGCTGCGACGGCGCCATACATCGCCGCAATTCCTAATAAGGCAACATAGTCAAACCAGTAGCCTAATTCGCTTAAGGATGACTTAGTGATTCCTGGAACTACTAAAAAGGCAATGATGGTGGCGATGATGCCACCAATAATTGCACCTTTAATGCCTTTGGACCAGTGGGCCTTCTTCTGGAATGCATAAACCATTAGTCCAGCCCAAACCACAAAGAGCACAAACAACAATGGCAAATACATCAAAGCCAATTCGTAGAAAATATTGATACCTAACCAAATCTCGTACATAGATAACTCCTAAATTAAACGCGCCCTTTGGCGACAGAGATATAAGCAGGCTTTAAGAATCGATATTTCATCAACCATGCGAAATAGCTATCCTGCAAAGGCTCAATAAATGGGATAGTGGGGGTTAATTTGCCAGCGTAATCAAATTCAATCAACATCGCTGAGCCCTCTCTGAGAAGCAGTGGACAGGATGTGTAGCCGTCAAAACGATCGCCTGATAGCGCTTTTCCTTGTATAGCATCAATCATATTTTGAGCAACAATCGGAGCGCTCTTTTTCACAGTAGCCGCCGTCTTACCCCGCGGCGTTCCGTTGATATCGCCAATTCCAAATACATTCGGAAAGCGTGTGTGCTGCAAACTAAATTTATCTACCTCAAGCCATCCACCAGCAGCCATTGGTCCATCCTGATATGACAGTAGACTATTTTTTACTGCATCAGGGGCACGCATTGGGGGCACCACATGAATGAAGTCATAAGGCACCTCTGTTTTCTCTTTACTAGCAGGATCCATAAAGGTGGCCTTTCTCGCGCCAATATCAATGGCCGATAACTGACTCTTATATTGGGTTTCAATACCAAGCTTTTCCCAACGGGAGAGCACATTGTCATTAACGGAAGGAACTCCAAAAATATTGCTTCCAGCACTATGGAAAGCAATCTTGCTATTTTCCCGTTTGCCGCTTTGACGTAAACGACCATCAAGCATAAATGTCATTTTTAAAGGTGCGCCAGCACACTTCATTGGTGTACCAGGCAGAGTCATCACAGCATCGCCGCCTTTTTGTCTAAAGGCGTCCATCGCCTGCCATGTGGCAGAAGCCGCTTGGGGGCTTGGATAGACGCTAGCCAATCCATTGCTACCGATATGCTTGATATCCATACCTTCAATTTTGTCGAAATCCAAATGCAACCCGGTAGCTACCAATAAAAAATCATAGGGAATTTTCCTACCGGAGTCCGTTGTGATGGAGTTGCCTTCTGGATCAAATTCAGTAGCCATCTCTTGCACCCAATCGATTCCACTTGGCTGCAAATCACTATTACGATCTGCCACTTTATCTACTGGCCAGATGCCTGTTGCCACCAAGGTATAGCCTGGCTGGTAATTGTGAATTTCTTTGCGATCCACAATCGTGACTTTAACGCCGTCCAGATCACGCATCAGTCGGTTAGCAACAGCAATACCGCCAAGTCCACTGCCAACAATCACCACTCTAGCGTTAGTTTTAATGGCGGCATTTGCTACTGCAGGGATTGCTAATTCAATACCCCCAGAAGCCAAGGATAAAGTAGTGGCGCCCTTTAAAAAATGGCGACGACTTGGCTCCATTACCATGTCACTTTTTGATTTTTTGCTCATACAAATCTTTCGCTTGGTTTATCAGTATTTCGGCTTTTAAACAAAAGCTGAAATCAATACAGTTTGGGCGCAATAACAATATATATTTTAATATTATATAGTTAAATTAAATAATACATCTAGGGAAAAACCCCTCCCCTCCTTTAAGCCAGGTTTTTGCGGGGTTAAACGCGTATTGCCATTCCAAAATGACAACTGCCCGCATGTTGAGATGCGGGCAGTGCACTTACTAAATCAAACTACCGATTACTTCTTGGCTGGCTTCGGATCAAAAGGCTGTGGGCTAGGTGTGCCTGGAGCCGATGGAGGAAGTTGAGGTAACTTGAAGCTTGGTTGATCGCCTGTCAGTGAGTACAAGAACGCTACGATATCGCCATTCTCTTCCTTGGTGAACTTACGACCCAACTGAATCTGACCCATAATCTCAACCGCTTCAGCAAGTGTTTTTGCTTCGCCGTCATGGAAGTAGGGGTAGGTTAATTCAATATTACGCAATGTAGGCACTTTGAAGTTAAAGCGGTCTACATCCTTCTTGGTCACGCCAGCACGACCTTCAAGAGAGTTATCGCCTTTGTATGGCTCAACAACACCCATCTTCTGGAAGGAATTTCCGCCAACTGCTGGACCATTATGACAACCAATACAACCACTGTTCTTAAACAGCTCATAACCCTTCACTTGCTGTGCAGTTAAGGCATTCTTATCGCCTTTGAGCCATTTATCAAATGGTGAGTTTGGAGTAACTAAGGTTTCTTCAAATGCTGCAATTGCTTTAGTTACTTCATTAATAGTGATCTTGTCTGTGCCAAAGATTTGCTTGAACTCAGCAACATAACCAGGAATGGTTTCTAGGGTCTTCACGGCTAACTCATGTGTAAAGCCCATCTCACCTGGATTAGCAATAGGGCCACCTGCTTGCTCCTTCAAATCGGCTGCACGGCCATCCCAGAACTGGGCAAGGTTTAGGCTGGAATTGAGTACTGTTGGAGCATTGATAGGGCCTTGATTCCACTTATGACCAATAGAAGTTTTTAAGTTATCAGTACCACCCATAGAGAGGTTATGACATGAATTACAAGAAATGAAGCCTGACTTTGAAAGACGTGGATCAAAGTAGAGTTGTTTACCAAGTTCAACTAGCGCTGGATTCGCTACATTGAGAGCATTGATTGGCTTGATCGGCTCATCCATCACAGTGCCGCCGGCATCCGCAGGCTTGCTGGCAGTGGTAGCAGCTTTATCACCACAACCCACTAGGGCAGCCATCATTGCTGCTAATAACAAAGAGGTCAGTTTCAGTTTCATAAGGTCATTCCTTTTACATGTTTCTCCCCTCCTTTTTAAAGGAATTAAAAAAACAGGATTTGACGCATATCAAACAGATTTATCAATATTAACTATTAAGACCATAGAAAATATTTATAGTTATTTCAACTTATTTCACAAGACTTAATAACCCCATCCCCAGCCGCCATAACCAAAAGGTGCAGCATTCATCTCAATAGAATTGGCTACATTATTAATAGCCTGCGCTTGACGTCTGCGTGCTAAAACATCCTCTCGTCGATTGGCTGCATCAAGATCCTTTTGCAAATCTGGCGCATCAACTGGCCTGCGAATGTAGATCTGGTAATTTCCATCTAGACCTTTGCATAGCGGAGTTACCTCAGAAGAGGCAACGGCTCCACTTGCCCAATGGGCAGTAAAGACTGGCGCACCATAACAACCATCTGCAGCCTTTGGAAGGGTTTTACTGATATCAGGATTTAACTCGATAACATACGGAGAAATACCCAGCGCTCTTTTATCAGCGCTAATGAGAGCACCTTCCGGCGTTGAATACACTGTAATAGATCCTGCACAAGCGCTTAACAGACATAAAGCCGAAATGCCCAAGGGAAGAATTTTGATCATATACAGCCTTATTTAATTGAAATTTGTAGATCTAAATTCTACACATCAGCCCACATCCGCATGAGGTTGTGATAAACCCCAGTTAAGCGAATAATTTCTGGGGTGCCATCTTTTACTTGGCGCAACTGATAAATAGCATTATCCAAATCATAGAGCGCCCTTCTTTGCTCATCTAGACGAATCATGCTCTCAGTCCAAAAGAAGCAAGCGATACGAGCTCCCTTACTTACTGGCTCCACCCGATGAACAGATGAGCCTGGATACATCACCATATCACCAGCATTAAATTTAATGCGTTGCTCACCAAATGTATCCTCAATGACCAGTTCGCCACCCTCATACTCCGATGGGTCTGTTAAAAATAGAGTGCAAGAAATATCGGTTCGGACGTGCTTACCGCTAGCAGCATGGGTCCTTACCGCATTATCAATATGATTTCCAAATTTATTGTTGGCACCTTCATACTTATTAAATAATGGAGGATATATTTTCTTTGGAAGCGCGCCAGTAAGGTACTCCGCATTCGCAGCCAATGCCTCGAGAACAATAGTCCTTGCCTTTTGTGACTCAAGTCCATCCTCCGGCAATTGAAAATTTTTCTTCGCTTTAGCAGATTGAGTCCCAGCAGTAATAGACCCGTCTGCCCAAGCGGCAGAATCTATAATTTTGCGCACCTCATGTACTTGGGCTTTAGAAAGAACACTGGGAACTCTTAACAACATACTTACTCCATTAAAGATTAGAAACGTACTACTGCCTGTAACTGATATGACCTTAAGGTTCCAGGGATCGCAAAGCCGCCATTGACATATACAGACTCATAGTTTGTAGTGTTCAAAAGATTCATCACGTTCAACTTCAGGGAGTACTCTTTGATGTCATATTGCAACATGGCATCAACACGGGCATAAGCTGGAACTTGATTGGCTGTAATCGGCGCAGTTCCAGTATTTAAACCATAGACCTGTCTCTGACCTACCCCGAATACACCACCACCAACTTTCCAATTTTGTGCCACTTTATAAGTAGTCCAAATATTGTAGGTATAAGCAGGAGCATTTCGAGCACGCATGCCAACTAAATTGGGATTTTGGCGATTCGTTCCACTGTAGCCTTGATCATCAATAATCGAGCTCATTAATGCTGCACCACTGAAGATATCCCACTTATCGGTAATATTACCCGTGAGTTCCAACTCAAATCCATTGGTATGTCTTTTTACTGAATCGATTGAACTGGTGCTATTAAGGTCAGTATTACGCTCCCACTTCTTTACCGCCTGATACAGGGCAGCCCTTAATGCCAATCCATCATCGGTTATATTCCACTTTGCACCAAGCTCAGTGACTGCACTTCGCTCTGCAGGGTATCCATTACCCGCAGATAATTGATAAAGATCGGCTGTTGGGTTGAAAGAGTCGCTCCAAGTGAGGTAATAAGCAGCATTCAGATTGGGTTGATGGAGTAAACCAGCTCTATAACTTTGCTCTCCAAAATTTAGCGAAGCTTGGCGAGAGGGGCCAAAAGTAGTTGCGCTTCCAGGGGCCTGGTAATTCGCCCGCAAAGAGTCGTAGCGAATGCCGCCCAAGACTTTCCAACCTGTATACACCTCAACCATATCCTGAGCATAAATAGAAGCAGTATTGCCTGTGTAATTCACTTGACTAGATGGCGTTTTCACTTGATTGCCATAACCGTATTTACAAGTATCGCGAACAATGCTGTTATTGCTGATAGATGTACTAATAGAAGGTCGGTTATTTGTATTACAACCCTCCGTATTAAATGAATAGCGCTCTGCATTCTCTTTATATAGCTCAACTCCAGCTAATAATTCATGCCCTATAGAGCCTGTAGAGAACCTCTTGTTGAAATCAGACTGGAAAGCAAAAGTAGACTCCTCCCCTCCCCGGGGATTTGCTAGCGCAAGTGTGGTGACCGGAAGAACTGATCGCCCCTTATTTGACCAAAGTGAGCGGTCGTAGTGAGAGTAACGAATCTTCGTATTGAGGGAGGTGTCCTTATCAAAAGTGTATTGCTGGGATAGGGTCGTTAACTGTGTTGTGTTCTTCTCATAATCTTGATTGGTGCCACTGAAACCTGTAGCGGTATTTAAGGGCTTCCCATTAACAAATCCAACACCAAAATCTGGGGTATTGTTGGTATCGAGATAGTAGTAACTAAGAGAAACCTGATTATCAGTGCCAATACCGTACGTAACTGTTGGCGCAAAACCGAGTGTTTTGTTCTGAACTACATCCCGCGAACTCTTGGCATCTTGTGCAACTGCATTTAATCGAAACGCAGTACTACTTTCTTGATTCAATACAACGTTCATATCGGCGGTGCCACGATAGTAATCGTAACTACCAGCCGTCACCGCAGCATTACTCTTATTCATCAGAAATGGTGTTTTACTAACTTCATTAATTACACCGCCAGCCTGACCTCTACCAAATAACATAGAGGCAGCACCACGAAGCACATCTACCTGGGTAACGTTAAATAAATCCCGGTTGTACTGTGCCGTATCCCGAATGCCATCCACATAAAGATCGCCAAAGCTATAAAAGCCGCGGATATTCATATTGTCGCCAATACGACCACCCTCGCCCGCATTAAAGGTTAGGCCAGGTACGTTTCGCAGACCCTCTTTTAAGGTTGTGGCGTTCTGATCCTCAAGCAAACCTTCGGGTATGACTGTAATTGCCTGGGGAATATCTGATATCTCCTGGGTAATTTTTCCGATATTGCTGTAGTTACGGTTATAACGATTCGATTCGTCATCGTATTTGGCTTTTACTTCAACCTGGCCCATGGATTTGGTCTGGGTATCACTAGCCTGAGCAAATGCGGTCTGACTAGTGCCCACCATAATCATCGCCACAGCTGCCCCTAAAGTTGTTTTAGAGACTGTGAGACCCTGATCTCTTCTTTTATGTTTGATACTTTCTTTTTTCACAGCAAGTCCAATCTAATAAAAATTAGTTAATTTCAATTGGCTTGCTGCATCGCGTGGGTTTATGTTTACTAACCCATGTACGGCTGGCTACTATTTTCTTTATGTCACAACAAAAACTAACGTGTCACTCCGGGCACATTTCTCAATAACTCCGCTGGAGTAACTGCATTTTGCTCATACATTAACTTCTGGTTTAAAACAGTGCCACTACCTACAACTTCACCTTCATCTTGAGATGCACTCTTGACAGCTAATGGAGCTCCACTGCTACAGGCAATCAAATTCACCATCAATACAAATAAGGAAGTCCTCTTAAACATGCCTTACCCTTACTTGGTAATCAATAACTTGCCAAATTTGGTAGCACGCAAACAGTAAACAGTGCCTTCGTGCTCAATCAAAATACTTTGACTGCCATCAGTAAATAACTCTTTTGAGCTAATGGTTCGCCCACCTGCATTTTCAACATTGACTGCCTGGCGGATGATTTGTGGAGCTAGGCTCGAAGCAATCCCCAATCTTTTCTTTTGCTCGATCACCATCATTTACCTGGATTGGTCACAAACCCAACCTTTTCAATCCCTGCGCTATTAGCCATACTCATCGCTTTTGCAACATAGTCATACTCCACCTTTTTATCGCCATAAATATGCAAAATGGGTTGCGTACTTGATTTAGCTGCTTCTTGTAAAAATTCCCGCAAAGCCTTCTCATCAATCTTTTTTTGATTCAAGGTATATCCACCTGATTGATCGATATTCAGATTCAAAATCTCTGGCTTATTTACCTGTGGCTTGCTTGAGGCTTGAGGCAAATTGACATCTACCGCATGCTTTAGAACGGGAACAGTAATCATAAAAATAATGAGCAATACCAGCATGACATCCACAAAGGGGGTCATATTAATCTCATTAATAAACTGCTCTTCTTTGCCTTCAAAACTTCCAAAACTCATTTCAAATCTCCAGGAAGTTATTCAGCAAACGCTTTGTCATTGCCAGATCTATTGAATCGACCGCCCATGACGTAAAAAGCGCGTAAATCGTAAGCAAAACGATTCAGCTTGCTGATGATGAATTGATTGCCACGTAGCAAGGCGTTGTAACCAAGTACTGCAGGAATAGCCACCGCTAAGCCAAAAGCAGTCATTACCAAGGCCTCACCAACCGGACCTGCAACTTTATCAATACTGGTCATGCCACTATCACTAATAGTGATCAAAGCCTGATAAATCCCCCACACAGTACCAAATAAGCCTACAAACGGAGCTGTTGAGCCAATAGAAGCAAGAACAATCAGACCAGATCCAAATTTTTCCTTCGCATCATCAATGGCATTTCTTAAGCTACTTGTAATCCAATCATTTAAATCCAAAGAATCATGAAGATGCTTCTCTGTATTGCGATGGTGACGCATAGCGTTCTGACCTTCGAGGGCAAGCTCCTTAAAAGGATTTATCTTTTGATCGCTAGACTCGAGAGTCTCTAAAGCATTATTGAGATCTGGGCTATGCCAAAAATCATGTAATTGCTTGGCTTGCTGCTTGGACTTGTAAATCATGCCGCCTTTGACGATCATGACCGTCCAAGATGCAATAGACATGCCCAGCAAAATGATGGCTGTTAGCTGGATAACAAAACCGCCCTCTATCCATAGGTGGAAAAGATTCATGCTTGAATTCATATGACTACTCCAAAGTAAATTTAATTGGTAATTCGTAACACATTGGAATTGGTGTACTACCCTTTTTTGCCGGGATAAATTTCCACTGCTTTACGGTTTGTAATGCGACTTGATCTAACCTTGGATAGCCCGACCCTTGGCGAATTTCAAGACTATCTAATGTTCCGCCAGTACTAATACATGCCTTGAGGAGCACTAACCCCTGCTCACGTAATTTGCGACTAATGGCCGGATATGGTGGCTTTGGATTATTTAGCTCAGATGCCTCTGAATTAGGCATTGAGACTGGTGCTGATGCCAAAGCACCATCTTGCTTACTTTCTGGTGACCGCTCTTTAGCAAGCTCACTATCCTTAACGACCTTATCCTTCTCGACCTGCTTATCCTTGACTGGTCGCACATGAACTGATGGTGTAATTGCCACGGACTCACGATCAATAATTTGAGCCATCATCATGACGGGCTCGGCCTTTCGCGGAAAATTCAACGCTAGCAATATCAAGCCCAAAGGTAGAGCGACATGCATCGCCGCCACCCAAAGCCCGGCCTTCCTATAAGTAATTTGGTCTAACGATAAAAACATGTCAATTTTTACTTGTATCCAACCTGATCCAAGAGTTTCTGCGCAGGGATTTGATTCTTACCAATCGCAGAAACTGATACTTTTTCAGACTGGAAGTTACCCAATGATTTAAGTGCGGAATTTTCTACTTTGACCGTAGGGACCGCTGGCCACTCATTGTTACCATTTGAGAAATATTCTTGAGCCGAATCGCTGGCTAAGTATTCCAAAAATTGCAGCGCTTCTTTAGGATGGGGCGCATTGCGACCCATCCCACCACCAGAGATATTGATATGCACTCCACCTGCATTTTGGTTGGGCCAAACAAAGCCAACTTTTGATATCGCCGTCATGTCATCAGGCTTATCGGATTGCATCATGCGAGCAAAATAATAGGAGTTAGTCAATGCAACTCCGCACTCACCTGAAGCTACAGCTTTAATTTGATCTGTATCACCACCCCTTGGGCTTCTGGCCATATTGGCTACCATGCCCTTAGCCCACACCTCAGTTGCGGCCAAACCATCACGCTCAATTAACGCCCCAACCAATGAAAGCATATAAGGATGTGCGCCTGACCGTGTGCAAACTCGTCCTTTATTTACTGGATCAGCAAGTTTTTCATAGGTATCAACATCCCCTTTTTTGACCGTTGCTTTGTTATAGACAATCACACGTGCTCGCGTAGAAAATCCGTACCACGGTACCCCACCCGCCTCGTTATTAGCCCTGAGGTTTGCTGGGATTCGCTCATCTAGATACTTTGATTTTGTGGGGGCAAAGAAATTGTGCATTTGGGCACGCCATAGGCGAGCAGCATCGACTAGCAAGATCACATCTGCTTGGCTCTTGTCACCTTCACTCTTTATACGCTCCAGAATGCCGTTATCATCCGCTTCAATACGATTGATTTTGATCCCAGTCTTTTTGGTGAAGTCGCTATATAGCGCCTCATCCGTTTGATAGTGCCGTGCTGAATACAGGTTCAACTCTTTAACAGGCTCCGCTGCCAGCACATAACCAGCAGCTATGCTCCATATGCACATGCCACTTGATACCATTTTTTTTGCATTCATACACCAGCCCCTAATTTGATTCGCATCAATATTTATGTTGATTTTTATGAATTCTACATCATAATGAGAATCATTATTATTTAATAATCATTCTCAACTAAAGATGGAGAACCCCATGAATTCGAATCAACTGACCTTTGGCGCCCTTGCAATGGTGCTGAATTACCAGCAAACAGGATGTGGAATGGCTGCAAAACAAGCAATCATTGCATTAAATGCACTTATAAAGTGCCGGGATATACCTCAGGAACTGATTCAGCAATCCTTAGAGGCGGTAGAAGGGCTTGAAGCCATTTATGCCTAGGTTGGGAATTAAATTAGGCCAGGTGGAACTAAACTCCATTGCTAATTTGACTGAGGGGCGAGCGCAAATCAACCCCCATGTTTAGTCTGCTGGGAAATGGATAGTTAAGAAAAAGCCATCCCGTTGGATGGCTTTGGTAACAAGGCTGTTGCATTACTACAAAGCTTTTTGGCACACATTGACTTGGCGTAGAGGTGGCAGAAGCAAGGATCAACAAGCCTGCCAACCCTTTTGGGGTTAAACATATAGATATCACCAACCAGAACAGCCTCAAATAGTGCGATGCCAATTTTTTATTCGCCGTCACCCAATGGCTCGAACCATAAATTACAGTCTCATCATAGAGGAGGTCTTCTGGGAATTAACAGCCCCTTATTTCAGGCATTTTTAGAGCCCATGAAAATAATTGGAGAAGAGTTTTCATTGATTTTTTAGATCCAAATTAGACACATCTTCACTTTACTTTATTATATTATATAATAAAGTAAATTAAATAAACGAGTGCGGAGTCATGGATAAAAAACTAGGGATTTCAGGTCGAATAGCGGCCTTCTTTCAAGTGGCGCAAATTACACCCTTGTTAGCTATTCTTGCTTTGCTTTTAGGTTTATTTGCCATCATCGTGACTCCGCGTGAAGAGGAGCCTCAAATTAATGTGACGATGGCTAATGTCATCATCCCCTTTCCCGGTGCAAGCGCTAAAAACGTAGAGGAGATGATCTCGATTCCAGCCGAGCAAGTACTCTCGCAGATTGCCGGCATCGAACATGTTATGTCGATGTCTCAAACAGGTCTTTCAGTAATCACTGTTCAATTCAAGGTTGGTGTCCCGAGAACAGAAGCCCTGGTAAGGCTACACGATACCGTAGCAGCCAATTCAGATTGGTTGCCTAAAAATCTCGGGGTCATGCCCGCCATCATTAAGCCCAAGGGAATTGACGACGTTCCAATACTGTCACTGACGCTATTTTCAAAAAATCCTTCAATCACATCCTATGAGTTGGAAAAAGTAGCCAATCAAATTGAAATTGATTTGAAGCGAGTAAAGGGGACGCGAGAAATCACCACCATTGGAGGCCCAAAGCGGGCAATCCGCATTGAGGTCAGCCCTGAGATAATGGCTCTCAAGGGTGTCACCATTCCAGAACTCAGAATGGCGCTAGAAACTGCAAATCTAGGCATGCCAGTCGGCGATCTTCTCACGGAACAAGGAGCTGTTGCCATTGAAACTGGCCCCTTTCTAAGAAACCTAAAAGATGTGGAGAATATTGCCTTAGGGGTTCGCCAAGGCAACCCCGTTTACGTCAAGGATGTGGCTGCAGTTGTTGAGGGGCCGATACAAAATCGACGCTTAGTTTGGCATACGGACGTGGCTGATAAAGGCACTGAAGATCATCCAGCAGTCACGATTTCAGTCACTAAGAAACCCGGTGAGAATGCCGTCGATGTTTCCAATCAAGTGCTCAGCCAATTGCAATCCCTAAGGTCCACCCTAATACCCAAAGATATTGAGATAGCAGTCTCGCGTAATTATGGTGAAACTGCTAATGAAAAAGCTAGCAAACTCATCCAGAAACTCATCTTTGCGACATTGTCAGTAGTAGCTCTGATTTTCTTTGCATTAGGTCGAAGAGAGGCGATGATTGTTGGATCGGCGGTTGTGCTTACCTTGGCCGCCACATTATTCGCCTCCTGGGCTTGGGGATTTACTATCAACAGAGTCTCCCTATTTGCCTTGATATTTTCAATTGGAATTTTGGTGGATGATGCCATTGTGGTGGTTGAAAATATTCATCGGCATCAACTACTATTCCCCAATAAAAGCCTAAAAGAAATTATTCCTGGCGCAGTAGATGAAGTTGGTGGGCCCACCATTTTGGCAACACTTACCGTGATTGCTGCACTCCTGCCCATGGCCTTTATTACCGGTCTGATGGGTCCCTACATGAGCCCTATTCCTATTAACTCCAGCATGGGCATGCTGCTATCACTTGCCATTGCCTTCATGGTGACACCTTGGATGGCAAGAATTTGGCTTGCTCAACATTCAGGCACTCAAAAGGCACACTTTAATCTCGCTCTGTGGATCAGCCCAAAGTTTAAGAAAATATTTGATCCCCTGCTCAGCGATCAATCTGGAAAAAGAAATAGGAAGCTACTCGCAGGTGGTGTGATCGGAGCAATCTTGATTTCACTCTCACTACCAATGACAGGCTTAGTAGTATTAAAGATGTTGCCATTTGATAACAAATCAGAATTTCAAGTGATCTTGGATATGCCCCCAGGCACTAGGGTGGAAAAGACCTCAGAGGTTTTGAGGGAAATGGGTGTAGCCTTATCTAAATCTCCTGAAGTAAGTAGCTACCAGATTTATGCAGGCACTTCCGCCCCGATAAACTTTAATGGCTTGGTACGCCAGTACTACTTTAGACAAAGTCCAGCATTAGGCGATATTCAAGTTAACCTCGTAGATAAGCACCATCGCTCAGATCAAAGTCATCTTATTGCAAGCCGTATTCGCCCTGCATTGCAAGAGATTGCAAAAAAATATAACGCCAATGTCAAGGTGGTAGAGGTACCTCCAGGCCCCCCAGTTCTTTCACCAATCGTTGCTGAGATCTACGGCCCTACCCCAGAGGGCAGACTGAGTGTGAGTAAATCAGTAAGATCAGCTCTTGAGAGAACCGATGGAGTTGTCGACATTGATGACAGCAGCATCGCAAAATCACCAAAGCAGTTCCTGTTAGTTGATCGTCGCAAGGCAAGCTTAATGGGCGTTTCTCAACAAGCAATTGTGACAACCTTAAGGGCTGGACTTGCTGGAGAAAACGTTGCTTATGTACATGACGAATCAAAATATCCTGCACCTACTGAAATCAGACTCCCAGAAAATAAACAGGACTCATTAAAAGAGTTGCTGAAATTGACTGTCAGAAACTCACAGCGGGACGCAGTGCCTCTTAGCCAATTAGTATCTATCGTAGACGCAGACCGAGAGCAAATCATCTATCGCAAGGATCTTTTGCCGGTAAGCTATGTTATTGGAGACACTGCTGGAAAAGTGGATAGTCCGTTGTATGGCTTATTTAAGGCTAGATCACTGACCAAGGAAATTAAAGATCCAAACGGCAAAGAAGTGGAAGAATTCTTTACCACTGCTCCAAGTGACCCCTACCAAAGCTATGCCATCAAGTGGGATGGTGAATGGCAAGTTACTTATGAGACCTTCCGTGATATGGGCGCCGCTTATGCGGTTGGCTTAATACTCATTTATCTACTAGTTGTAGCGCACTTTGGCTCCTATCTCACACCACTCGTGATCATGGCGCCGATTCCCCTCACGATTATTGGGGTAATGCCTGGGCATGCTCTGCTCGGCGCGCAATTTACAGCAACATCCATGATTGGCATGATTGCACTGGCTGGCATCATTGTGCGTAACTCAATACTGCTAGTTGACTTTATTAACCTCCAGGTTCGCCAAGGAATTGCTTTTAAGGATGCCGTGGTGGATGCTGCCATCACGCGAGCCCAACCTATTGCACTTACGGGGTTAGCGGCAATGCTGGGGGCATTCTTTATATTGGATGATCCGATTTTTAATGGCCTTGCAATCTCATTAATTTTTGGAATCCTGGTATCCACTGTACTCACCTTAGTAGTGATTCCCCTACTCTATTACTCAGCTTATGCACATCGAGTAGACAAAATTCTCCAATCAACCCATTAATTAATTTAAGGAATTCATCATGACTTCTTGGCAAATTGTTCGCATCATTGCAGGCATTTTTATTTTCATCTCAGTAGCGCTTGGCGCTCCTGGAAGTCCATGGTTTGTAAATGAATGGTTCTTAGCCTTTACCGCTTTTGTTGGCGCCAATATTTTTCAAAGTGGTTTAACTCGCTGGTGCCTTATGGAAACAATTGTTCGCAAGTTGGGCGCTAAAGCTGGCGCATAAACTCAAAGGTTACCAATGAAACTTCTCAATATAAAACCATTTGCAGCAGCTGCGATGGCGTTGCTAGCCATTTCGTCCAATCCAGCTATGGCAACAAGCTTAATGGAGGTATGGCATGAAGCCCAAAATAGAGACCCAGAATTCATTGCCAGTCGCTATGAGCAGATGGCTGGAGAGAAGAGACGCGATCAGGGAGCTTCCTTATGGCTTCCAAGCGTCAACTTAACCGCCCTCACTGGCAGCATGAGCTACAACACCTCAACTACTGGCGCGCAATTCTATGCACCAGGCATGGGCACTTTTAATGGGGCTAATTTCAATACCTCAGTCAATAATGGTTTCGTTAACCGATATACCGTCGGCGCTACCCAATCAATTTATAACCGCGAGCGCCTCGCCCAAAGCCGACAGCTTAATCTCTCAGCCGATGCCTCTAATCTTGGAGCTCAAGTAGCCAACCAAAATCTGATTTTATTGGTTGCTGAGCGCTATTTCGATGTTCTTAGTGCCGAAGAGGCTGTGAGATTGGTCAAAAAACAAGAAGCAGCAATTAACAATACTCGCCAACAAATTGAGAAGCGCTTTAGGCTTGGCGATGCCAGCCAAACTGATATGCAAGAAGCTAATGAGAGGTTGGATACCGTAAAAGTACGTGCTCTAGATGCCAGCAATAATCTTGCAGTTAAAAAACTTGCCTTACAGGACTTATTCGGGGGCGTAGTCAATATTGAGAAATCAAAAATCAACTTAAATGTTGCGAAACTATCACTTCCAAACCTCGAAACTCATGTAGGAAAGCTTAAGTCCCAGAATATCCAACTGCAAATGCTTTCAACGCAAGAAAAAGCTGCGAAAGAAGAGGCTGAAAAGTATGGTGCAGCAGCCTCACCTAAGTTGGATGCGGTTGCACAGTCCTCTAAAGATAGTTTAAGTGGGTCTGGCAATTTTGGCCCCGCTAGTAATACAGCAACCAATAATTATCTCGTTGGATTACAGCTTTCAATCCCTTTATATACCGGCGGCTACCGCACGGCTAAGCAAGAGGAGTCATTGCTCTTGGTTGAAAAAACTAAAGCCGAGTACAACAAGTCTGAGCAGAATCTAGAGAGAACCTTAAGATCAGTTTGGTATTCACTCAATAGTGCAAAGGATAAGCTGACAGCATTATCAAGCGCCCAAAAGACTGGCGAAGCAAGGTTAAGTTCTACTCGGGCAGGGTATGCCAATGGCTCTCGCACAACGATGGAACTTTTGGGAGCTGAAAGTGACCTCATTGCCAATGACTATGCGCTTTATATGGAAAAGGTGAGCTACCTGCTTAACCGATTACGCCTAGCTGCGCTTACGGGTGAAATCTCAGAGCGGGATCTTGCAATGGTAAATGCACACCTTAATTGATCCAAAAAAACAAACTCAGAAGACTGAAGGAAATCAGATGAAGCATTTAGAAGCTAAAAAAATGTGGGATAACCGCTTTAATAGCGAAGACTTTCTATTCGGAACTGAAGCAAACACATTTTTACAAGAGATGGCCCCAAAGTACCTCAAAGAAAATGCCCGCATTTTGTGTATTGCAGATGGCGAAGGTAGAAACTCTACTTGGCTAGCCCAACAGAATCACCAAGTTGATGCGTTTGACTTTTCTGATATTGCAATTGAGAAAGCAAAAAAGTTTGCGAGCAGTAAAAATGTAGAGGTCAATTACGTTGTGTCTGATTGTGAGTCAATTAATTGGGAGGCGGGCGATTACGATGCAATCATTGCGATATTCATTCAATTCTCAAACCCCAAAGAACGCTCACGATTATTTAAAGATATGCTGCTAGCATTAAAGCCGGGCGGTGTCTTAATCCTGCAGGGTTACACACCCAAGCAATTGGAATATAAAACTGGTGGACCAAGTCAGATTGAAAATTTGTACACAGAACGAGTTATAAAGAGTTTGCTTAAGAATACAAAAATTGAAGTCTTAAAAAGCTATGAAGCCGAATTAAGCGAGGGGAAAGCACATTCTGGAAAATCAGCACTAATTGGGGTGGTGGCAATTAAGAAACCAGTATCGATCTGGCAGTTCGCTCTATCAGCAATTATGATGCCGATGTTTTCATAATTATTGGTGAATTACTTTCTGGAATTTAATCACTATCAACAAATTAAAGCCTCGTTTTGCAAAATTACTTAGCGCATTGATATCGGGAATTTAGACTGTAAGCCATGTAAGATCAAACCCTAATCTGACATAGATGCTGTGGCTGCCTTGTGGGATAGCCTTGGTAATAAGGGTGTTGCATCTCTACAAACCCAGCTAATACCTATTGACTTGGCGGTGGGTGCAGTCACCGCTCACATTGTCTCTGCATCACACCCTGCTAACAGGGAAATTAACAGGGTATTTTGGTAAAAATGGGCCTCATTTTTCCAAAAATAGACGGCCAACCCCCTAAATATATAGCCATCTGACCAAATCCACGATTTTGGAACAGGGAATAACAGGGAATTGTCGTGAGGCTAAAAAGATTTAGAAAGCTCAGTATCCCTGCCATAGCTTAGCGTACAGACTGTCAATTCATTCAAAGAATCAGCTGCCTGAACTTGAGAAATTACTCGAAATGATGGCCCAAAATACTCGTAAAAAGACCAATTGGCTTTGGGATCCCAATATTCAGCAACCAGATTATCAATTGACCCCTCCACCTTAAGTCGAGAATTTATTTCATGCACAATTCCAAATGGTGCTCGGTGAAAAACTTCCATTTCCACCTCATAAATCAAGGAAGAATTTACTCCCTGTCCATACATAAATCTAGTTGCCCATGCGGCAGAATCAGCGGCAAATAGACAGAGTGATCTTGATGGCTTAATAATGGGGCGGCCTTTTTCAAGCGCTGTCACAACATCGGGATAGTAGCTAGTGAGGTTTAAGGCCCTGTACTCCTTAAACTCCAGCGCCACCCTAGAGCCATGAAATAGACGCATCACTCCCCACCCTTAAAAGCCCAATCATGCATGGAACTGAAATCCCCTGGACTCAGCATACGTAATAAACAAGTCAACACCCCGATCGGAGTCCAACCCTTCAAAACAACGAATTGTCTGACCATAGCCAGACGGAACTTCCCATATTGAGTGGTCGTAAAGAAGACCAGACCCCCATTTCGAGAGAATTCGGCCACCTCCCAAGATTTTGCCGACATGCATAAATTTATCGCCATCAAAATAAAAAATAAAATCATTAGCAGCAACTGACTCGGGTGAAGTCTCCAAAATAAGATTTTGACTCAACAAGAAATAAATAAAATCTGCGCCAGCAAAAGTATTGCCAAGTCCATGGCTAGCGACGCCAACATAAGTGGGGTCATCAATCAATCCAAATGAGTGCACCGCACATGTATAAGTGTCAACAGGGATTTCACTGTCGACAATGTTGATGGTATGCCCAAATTCAGTTCTTAGCACCTCAATTTGATGAGAATGCTGACTCAATGGCATAGCTTCGGTCATCTGTTCCAGCTGCAAACGAAGGGTCACGGTAGTTTAAATTACCTCAACATAACAATTATTTAATGCATCACGGAATTCAAAGCCAACCTTCCATAATACTTATTATAAATATAAGATTAAATCTATTTTTTAGTTTCAATAAATTACCCCTCAATGTTGAAGAATGTCATATTTATGATTATTAGTAAAATAGTAAAGCTAAATTTCAGAGCATCGGAAGCCCCTTAAAACTTAAACCTCAAATTAGTCTAATCTAGGAATACAAGAACTTCTGATGCTGTTCGAATATATTTTTGAAATATTATTAATAATTTAAGGCAATTTCCCACTAAGAGGATATAAACTCCTCGGTAGCAAGGAGAAATTTTGAATGGCAAAACGCAGCACCGCAATAAAACTAAACGCAATCGACTTATTTTCGGGATGCGGAGGGCTTTCTCAGGGAATGCATGATGCAGGCTTTCAAACTAAAGTTGCGATTGAACTTGAACCAATCGCAGCAAGAGCATATAAGCTTAATCACCCAAACACCCATGTAATTCAAAAAGATATTCGAGATATAGGCGCCAAAGAAATAAAAAAACTTTTGGGAAATGAGCCACTGCATTTGCTTGCTGGTTGCCCTCCCTGCCAAGGCTTTTCTTCAGTAAGAAGATTAAATAAAAAACAAAACGTTAAGGATGACAGAAATAATCTAGTTTTAGAATACTTTCGAATGGTGGAGATATTAAAACCCATCACCATCATGATGGAAAATGTCCCGGCTTTAAAAGACTACTATCTCTTCAAGGAGATTGTTAAAAAGCTAAAACTTCTTGGCTATCACATAGAAATAGAAATTCTAGATGTAAAAGAATATGGCGTACCACAAAGACGACGTAGGCTTGTTATGTTAGGTTCATTACTTGGCGCAATCGCTATGCCAACACCAGAAACCAAAAAAATAACTGTCCGTGATGCAATTTTTAGCCTCTTACCGCCAGAACTGGCGACGGACCCATTGCAAAAAATAGTAGCAAAACATACCGAAGGCGTTACTAGAAGAATAAAGTTAACCCCCAAAAATGGCGGGAGCTGGAAGGACTTGCCCAAGGAGTACGTCTTAAATTGTCACAAAAAAGATGGTGTTGGATTTAACGATGTATATGGACGACTGCGCTGGGATGATTATTCAACGACAATAACGGGGGGCTGCCTTAATCCATCGAAGGGAAGGTTTCTCCATCCAGAACAAAATAGAGTCATTACTCCTAGAGAAGCTGCACTTCTCCAATCCTTTCCAAAAACTTATAAATTTCCTATAGATATACCCAAGCACTCCCTTGCCCTGCTTATAGGAAATGCACTTCCCCCCAAATTTAGCTATTTCCAATCAAAAAATATCGCATCCCATATCAAAAGTTATCAACTTCATTCCCAATAAGAGACCAAATGAGTGACTCCACCCTCAGGATGAGCTTTGACCCCAATACCATTGAACATTTGGGGATAAAAATGTATTCGCAAATACCTAATGCGATTGCAGAATTAATCGCCAATGCCTACGATGCAGACGCCAGCACGGTTCAGATCAAACTCCATGATGACGATCTAGAAAAAAGTATCGAGGTTATCGACGATGGCATGGGAATGGATTTTGATGAAATTAATCAAAAATTTTTACGAATTGGCAGAAATCGTCGAAAAGACAATGAAAATTTAACCTCTAAAGGGCGAAAAGCTACTGGAAAAAAAGGGCTTGGTAAATTAGCTTTATTTGGCATCGGAGACTTAATTGAAGTCTCAACTACCAAAGAAAATTCAGGGGATAAAATTAAATTCACATTGGACTGGGATGAGTTAAAGAATACACATAACGCAGAATACAGCCCTCATTTTGAGAGGCAGCAATCAAATAAAGCGGAAAAGGGCACCACTATTGCCTTAAAAAAGCTCAGAAGAGAAAGTGCTTTTGAAAAAGAAAATCTAGCCATTAGCCTATCCAAGTTATTTAATTTCTTTAGTAGCGAATTTAGGTGCTTTATTAGTCACAATGATGACGAACCAATAGAAATTAGCAACACACTAAGATTCAAAAACATTGATGCGCAATTTACGTGGGATTTCCCCAGTTTCTCCGACATAGTAGATCCTGAGTATGCATATAAAACCGAAATAGCAGGTGAAATAATTTCTACCGAAAAACCCCTCAGACCCGGCCTAAGGGGCATTACTCTGTTTGCCAATGGCCGCCTTGTTAATGCGGCTGAATTTTTTGGCATCCCTGAGTCTAGCCACGTATTTTCCTACCTTACCGGGTGGCTCAATATTGATTTCATTGATAACCTTGATGAAGATGCCATTTCAACAAATAGGCAATCTTTGAATTGGGACCTTCCTGTTGCGTCCAGGTTACATAGTTTTTTATCTGCAGCAGTTAGAAAAGTAATTGCAGAGTGGAGAATAAAAAGAAATGAGGCCAATAGAAAAACTGTTGAAACCACTACAAACATCAACACGGAAAAATGGTACAGCACGCTCCCAGACCAAATTAAATCGGATGTACAAGTTATTGTAGATAGCATGATTACAGAATCGGAAGCGCCCACCGAATCTCAAGCAAACATCATTAGAATGGTGCACAAATTAGTGCCAGAATATCCGCAGTACCACTGGCGACACTTACATACTGACGTTCAAGATGCATCTAAAGATGATTATAAAAATCAAGATTACTACAGGGCATTCATAGAGGCCGTTAAGAGATATATTACTATTACCCGCGCAAACTCTCAATCTACCCAACCCAACGACTCTACATTTATGGGTAATGCGTTTGGAGAAAATAAACCTCTCAGCGTTACAAAAAAATATCGAAAACCAAATGGATCAAATTTCAGCGACGCAACAATAACTGCAATTGAGGAGGGTCAAAAATTTTTATCCATGGGAATTATTATGGGCGCCCGCAACCCAATTTCCCACGAGGAAATCGTAGACCTAAGAGATTCAAACCTATTTAACGAAAAAGATTGCTTGGATGCATTAAGCATTCTTTCTCACTTGTTTAGAAGGTTGGAAGATGCTATCGAAGCTTCAGACGGCACACAAAATTCAACAAACCCTTAGACGTAAACCACATTAAATTCAAAGATGCCTCCTTCCTCGCATATTAATCGACTAGCTGGAGAATTATTTTGTACATTCGCTCGCGCAGAATATGCATTAAAAGCAGCTGGATACAATAAGGGTGATGGACCAGCGCAAGCAGATTGGTCAAAATTCGCCATTGCTATTGAAGAACTAATTGCTAATACAGAAGACCCCAAACTATCCACTGCAATTAACTTTTTGCTTAACTCGCCGCCGAAGAAGCAAATAATCAAAGATGGAATTATTCAATGGGAAGTCTCAACCCCCGCACACAATTCCAAAGCGGAAAATCTTTTGGTTTACATTCGTCGAATACGCAATAACCTATTTCATGGGGGTAAATTCAATGGTCATTGGTTTGATCCAGAAAGATCTAGGCTATTACTAGATCATTGCATTACCGTACTTGAGGCTTGCATAAACTCAGAACCTTTGGTCTATCAAGCATATCGAGGAAGTCTACCGCTCTAGCAACTCATTGATTAGCCGTCAGATTCCAGAACAAAAAAGTGGATTGGAACTTACTCTAGCTTTAAACGGGAAAGTCTTTGATAAAGCCTTTCAATTAAATTCGCTGAATCCAGCCCATAATGGAGCTCTCGATGGCAGTTTGGGCATACCGCCACGGTATTTGAAACGGTATCAGACCCGCCATCAGTTAACTTTCTAACATGGTGCACCTCAAGATAGGCAAATCCATCCGCCCTACTAAATGGAGCGGCATTTAGACAACATTCACATATGCCAGCAGCCTGCTTTAAAACCCACGCTTTAACCTCTACGCTTCTCCTATATTGAGTAATCATCAACATCACTGATGGTGGAGTAGATACACCGCCAGGAATGGGCAAGCCTAAGTTACCCATTTTTTCTAACATTAGCATTTCATCGGACGACACTGGAGTCCCCTGACGCCCCTCAATTTCAAAAATCAAGTTTTCAATTTCAGTTGCAATTTTACGACCCCAAAAATTCCAGCGCCGTATCATTCGACTCTATTACTTTTGCCAACCAATTAGCATCATAGCGAACCTGATCCATTTTGCTAGAAATACGCCGCACTCTTAACTTACCATTAGCCCCCTTTTGAACACTTGTCTGAAGTGCTGGACCCTCGTGACCACGTAAAACATGCGGCCGTTTTTTACGGTAATTCTCAACGCATACAATCGTCTATAGGCGGACACTTGGATACTTATTCAAAAGCACGCAATGCCCTGCGGCAGTTCTTCGGTATATTGAAGTTGCTATACTGACAAGCAATATTCCAAGAGACTGACAATCATGGGGTTAAGGCAAAAAATCCAGCGTCACCAATATCAATTGTTATATGAACCTTTGCGCCCGTATAAACGCTGTTAATCGTTGAAAGATGATTGAGTCCCACTACTGGCGCACCGAGTTGAGAAGCGACCTCGCTTGGCTGAAGAACCACCGGGTGTATCGGAGGTGGTCGGAGAAGCAGCAAGTCCTTTTCGAACGAAAGTTGATGCTTGTTGCCTTTCAGGTTCGCTCACTTCTGGAGCGTCCCAAGGTCAACGATCAAGTACGCAGCAGTAGCATGTCGGTCTTGCGTTACAAGAAAATCAGCGACCACCCGTTTACAGTCATGGGTTCAGGTTGCCTTCATGAGCGGTTTAATATGGAGCATCCCGAACCTATAACCCTCTCGGCGCTTGAAATTTGCAATCAACTCATCCACTACTACTGGATGCAGACTTTGTCGGAAGGGCGTGCATTTGTTTCGATGCTTGTATTTTCAGATTACCAGCGTCATAAGTGGGCCTACCAAATGCAGATCGAAGACCTTTTGGAGTTATTTTATATGTTTGGTAATGATTCTTCTGCTATTAAAGGCATAAAATTGCAATGGGATGAGAAAAAGCAAGACTACTTTGTCACGAGCTCCTAGTGACTAGGATGACTCAACTGCTAACATGTTGAACATACCCCCACAAGATTTAACCAATGCTTTACCAAGCCTCAAATTTGATGATGAGGAGCGGCGACCCATTCGGGTATTTCTCGACAGCGCCGATTATTCAATACTTTCTGATGAAAAATGCTGCACCCCGCAATTGGACGAATTGAGGGAGCGGCTAATTAGATGGGCTGATTCGGGTGCTGTCGAATTTTGGTATTCCGGGACTCTTCTGAGCGAAATGGCGCCATTAGAGAATCAGGGTATTGACGCCTCGGTAAGAAGATCTGAGTTATTGGTTAGGTTATGTAAGACACAGGCTCTGATCTCTTTTGACCGCATCCTTCAGATGGAGCTGCAAAATTTAAGTCTTCGCGTACCAGAAACTGCCTCGCTGGTCGTTTACTCTTATTCCGGCGATTGGTTTCCAGAAATGACGGGTGTCATTTCACCAGCGTCTTGGCTCGAAGGTATTCGAGAGCTTGATGTGGCCGCAAAGCAGCATGGCCTTAATCGAGAGACAAGAAGAAAACTCAAAAAACAGTTTTTCAAGAATGGGCAGCCGACGAATGCCATGAACGAGATACTCGCAAAGCAGGAAATTGCCTTGGCCGAAATTCTTCAGCAGTATCCGATGCGAGAACAAGATGCTCTAGTTCTCGGGAAGTACGTGACAGGGAAAGCTACTCGCGCCCAAGCTCAAGAAGCATTTCTAGCTAGCTTGCGTGATCCGAGTTGGATGATTCGATGGTTTTACAATCATTCCGACAAATTATCGCCCTTCACTGACTGGGTTCGAGGCTCCTCTGACAGCATGCTTGAAGTGATTCAGCAAACCTCCAAAAATATTTCAATCCTTAAAGGAGAGGTTGAAAAATTAAGGGAGTCCGGATCTGAGTTAAATATATCCCCGCTGTTTCCTGCTATAGATACGTTATGGTGGTTAAACCAGCAGGATGAATTGGTCGTTGCCCTTGCAAAGCGGCTTGCATCCCAGCCATCCAACATTTCTCTACAAGGTCATACATCGGCAGATGTGGATAGACTGGCTCCGGGGTTTGCAACCTGTATTAGGGTGCTCCATTCCTCAACTTGGAATTCAATCGGTCAATCTACTCGGCAGCCAAAGAAAAGTGATTGGGCGGATAGTCTTCACGCGATGTACGCCCCTTATGTCGATATATTTCGTACTGATTCGTACATGGCGCCGATTGTCAAAGAGAAAGTTAATAAATACGGAACTGCCGTCGTTGCTAAGATTGAGAATTTGGCGGAGCAAATTGAAACGCGACTGAATGGTTAATTGGCCATTAATCTAAACAAGGTATCTCGACTAATTTGTATGCCTCCGGGGCTATTTAAAAGCATTCTATTTACAACAAAGCCGCACCAATTACTTTGATAATTTTTATCAGATCTTGCTTTGCCAATTTACCACTAAATAATCTTAGTGGCTGGCAGTCATGTACTTTGCAGAGCCCTTGGGGTGTCCAGCTTGATCATCCCATGCCCTCTATAAAGGTATCTATAAACTTGGCAATTGCATCCCCGACTCTATTAAGGGTTGATTTGCGCTCTAAAATTTTCGGCTTCTGCTCCAGCACCTCAATTAACTCCTCAGACCTTGGGGCTTGATTTGTAAATTCATAACTCTCTAGCAGGGCTTGAAGTTTCTTTCCATCAATCTTCTCGGACTGACATAACGCATCAAAGGCTGCTTTCTTCTTCTTGGCCCAAAACACATCAAACTCTTCCGCAACTCCATCAGGAGATAGGCCACTAAGACTTTCCTCAATAAATTGCTCAATAAGGGCCCTCTTAGAGCGCAATTGAATCTCGCCAGACAAGTAGTCATCAATCTGCTTTTTGATTCCCTCGCCCTTTTTGCCCTTGCCACCATTTTTTAACCATTCGGTTAACAACAGGATGATGTACGCAACATTAATTTGATCACGATGAATCAGGACAATTTCAAAGTCCACGTCATTCAGAATGGAATCTTTCTCTTTGGCATTCTCATGCTTGACGCGGTCGTAGATATCCAGGTACTTGGACTTGTAATCTTCAAATTTTTGCTCAGAAAGCGCCAGATCGCCCTCTTGATAGTCGGTAAAGGTGGTGAGCACGTTCTTCAGTTTAAGTAGCTCTCTAAAACGGGTCACAAACTCAAGCTGAGCTTTTTCATCGGGCAGGTCATCCACCGAGGATACGGATGGCGTTAACTGGAGAAGGAGCTCAACTGCCTGGTTGTATTTTTCAACATAATTCTCATAGGGCTCTAGCAGAACTGTTTCTTTAGCGTCCTTATTAGAGAACAAGGTAATCGCCTCATCCGTCTTTGCCTTGAGATTTCGAAAGCAAACGATGTTGCCTTGAGATTTCTTTTCATTAAGGATGCGGTTGGTACGCGAGAACGCCTGAATCAAACCGTGATACTTCAGATTCTTGTCTACATACAAGGTATTAAGTAACTTGCTATCAAAGCCCGTTAGGAACATATTGACCACCAACAGAATGTCAATCTTGCCCTCTTTGGTGCGCTTGGCAATATCCTTGTAGTAGTTGTAATAGTCCTGGCTATCTTTAGTCGAGAACTTCGTGCCAAACATCTCGTTGTAGTCATTAATGTACTGATCTAACTTATCACGGCTATAGGCAGTCTTTTCGGGCTCTACCCCATCCTCTTCGGGAATGGCTCCTGTGCCATCGGCCTCTGGATTGGCTTCATTTTGTTGATAGCTAAAGATGGTGGCTATTTTTAAATCTGATCCAGTCTCAGCAATCTTCTTCTTAAATAAGTCGTAATACCTGATAAGTGAGCTAACGCTATCCACGCAGAACATGGCCGTAAAGTCGGGATGCTTAGTCTTTTGACGATGATGCTCAATGATGTAGTCAGTGATCTTACTGAGACGGTCATCGGCCTCCATCAGCTCCTTGGTATCAATCGATTCCACATCGATATCCAAGTGACTGCCAGACTCCTTTTTCTTATAGCGCCCCACATACTCCACCGAGAAGCGCAACACGTTCTCATCGCGAATCGCATCGACAATCAGGTATTTATGCAAACAAGTGCCGAACAGGTCGGCAGTCGTCTGTTTGCGACCACCCTGAGTGGAGGCGTTCTCCTCCAGAATCGGCGTTCCGGTAAAGCCAAACATTTGGCAGTGATTAAAGAACTGCTTGATATTTTTATGATTCTCACCAAATTGACTACGGTGGCACTCATCAAAGATGAAGATGATCCGCTTATCCTTTAGGCCATCCATCTTGATGGAGTGCCTATCACGAGTGATAGCGTTATTGAGCTTCTGGATGGTGGTTAAAACAATCTTTGAGCTTGGGTCATTGAGCTTTTTAACTAATTCAGAAGTATTGGGAGCGCTATCAACTGAGCCTTCCTCAAAATGGTTGAACTCCCTCTCGGTTTGATAGTCCAGGTCTTTTCTATCCACGACAAAGATGACCTTATCCACCTCGGGCAGTTCTGAGACAATTTGACTGGTTTTAAAAGAGGTTAGCGTCTTGCCTGAGCCCGTGGTGTGCCAAATGTAGGCATTGGACTTACTGGTTTTAACTTTCTCTAGCAAGGCTTCAACTGCATAGTATTGATAAGGACGCATGACCAGCATCAACTTATCCACGGTCAGTACCATATAGCGAGAAATCATCTTTGCGATATGGCAAGGCTTTAAGAATTCAGCACTGAATTCATGTAAGTCTGAGATGCGCTTGTTTTCTTTAGTTGACCAGAAGAAGGTCTGCTTAAAGGTGAACTCTTTAATGCTCTTATTGTTAGAGAAATACTTAGTATTGACTCCATTGCTAATGACAAAGAGCTGGACATACTGAAACAAGCCATAGCCTGCATCATAAGATTCATGCTTATATCGAATGATCTGGTCAAAGGCGACCTTGAGATCCATCCCGCGACGTTTTAGCTCAATCTGCACTAAGGGCAAGCCATTAATCAGGATCGTGACGTCATAGCGATTCTTGCGCTTACCCTCTACAGATACTTGATTGGTGACCTGGAACTCGTTTTGACACCAGTCAACATGGTTTAGAAAAGTGATCCAAATAACATCGCCGTTATCACGCTTTAAGGCAAACTTATCTCGAAGAATTTGAGAGCGATCAAAGACGTTGCCGGTATTGAGCTTATTGAGGATTTGCTCATATTCCTTATCGCTAAATCGCAGGCTGGGAATGTGGTGAGTGTTCTCGTTATGGATTTCAAGCTGACGCTTTAGATTAGCCAGCATGGCAGATTCATCGAGAATCTCGACACGGGTGTACTCCATTGACTGCAGTTGCTTGATGAGCGCCTCTTCTAGCGCGGCTTCAGATTGAATGACCATATTAGATAAACATCTGTTGTAAGAGGCCCCGCTTGTATTGTTTGGTTAGCTCTAGCTGGGATTGAATGAATTCAATCTTCTTATCAACACCAGACAAAAAAATCGCGATTTTCTCTTGCTCTTCTATTGATGGAATTTGAACCGATATTTTTTCAATCTCTTTTTTGCTTATCTCGAGAAAGGTCGAGCCGCTAGCCTTTTCAAGAAACAGTTTTTTATTATTTGATATCCAGTAGTAAAGGAATTCATTGCTATTCCCAGATTTAGGAATAAAAGATTGAAACCCTTGATTAGTGCAACATTCATTTAATGAAATCGCAACATCCCCAACTGTGGCTCTAGATGAGAATAGAACCACTCCTACAGGCAATAGTTTCGCCGATGAATTTCTAAGTCCTAAATCTGTAATTTTTCTAATGCTTGTTGAAACATATTTTTTCTTTAGCTCGGTAGGCGTAAACCACTGAATGGTTCCACCCCAATAAGTGCTGTTGCTTGTTTCAGGCGTCCCTCCACCTATTATCTGAGCACACTCGGAAAGAGATAACTCTTCCCACTCCGGAAAATCCTTCCCCTCCTTATCCTTACACCGAATTTCTTGGCTAAAGATTTGCTGCATCACTCCTTTTTTGTATTGAACAAGGAGCTCGTGCTTTTTAGTTAGAAGGGAGATTTTTTGGTCGATCTTGGAGAGGAATGAGGCAATTTTTTGCTGCTCATCAATGGATGGGATATGAAGCTGTAATTTAAAGAAGTCACCATTTCGTATATGAACCTGAGTGCTTCCAACCATCATTGTTCGCATCAGCTCTCTATATTTAATAGTATTTGAATACTGGATTAGAAAATCCTCTTCAAGTCCTGGCTTTATCTTGATTCCATACACGCCTTGCGCTAAAAGATATTTAGCTTCTGAACAAATTTTGACTATATAACCAATGCTTGGCCCAGAAGGAACCAAATCTCGCAAAGTAGTAATAAGGTAACTTTCATCAACTACAGACCTTTGATTCCCTAGAAAAAAAGATTCGGTGCAATATGTTGGGTTTGCCTCATCAAGCTGGAGCTTCCCGCCGCTAGATATAGCTTTTTTAGGAATAACCTCAAAGTTACCCTTTAGCAAAAAATCCGATGGACGAAGTGGGGCGCCCCCTTTATGGCCTTCAATGTAATCGCCAAGCGAAATCTTTGCCCAATTATTTAAAGATTTTCCGGATTGCGGTTTAAACCTTAATGTTGGCGTATTCATATCACCTACCACCCATTGCAAACGGCGGCTTAATTCCAAGCTCTTTGCAAAACACTGCTATCTCTTTATCGACACTAGATGACTCTATATCGAGCTCTTTGAGTTGAGCAGACAAAGTATTTAAATCAATTTCTTCTTCAGCCTCAAAACTATCCACATACCTTGGAATATTAAGGTTCCAGTCGTTTTCCTTGATTTCCTCAATAGTGGCTATGGCACTGTATTTATCTTCTGCTTTACGCGCTTTATATGTCTGAACAATTTTGGTAATGTGCTCGAGGCGCATCACATTGGTTGTTTTGACTTTCTCAAAGTGCTTACTGGCATCTATAAACAAGATGTTGTCATTCTTCTTGCGGCACTTACGCATTACTAAGATGCAAGTTGGAATACCAGTGCCGAAGAAAATATTTGATGGCAAACCAATAACCGCATCTAAGCAGTTCATCTTTTCAATGAGGTATTGCCGAATGTGCCCCTCTGCGCCGCCGCGGAATAAAACGCCGTGAGACAAAACAACTGCCATGGTGCCTTCTTCTGATAAGTGGTAAACCATGTGCTGCACGAAGGCCAGGTCAGCTTTGCTGCTTGGGGCTAGCTTGCCGTATGAGCTAAAACGATCATCACTCATGAACATCGGATTGGCAGACCATTGCGTTGAAAATGGTGGATTTGCCACAATCGCATCAAACTTCATTTCTAGATGCTGAGGTTTTTCTAGCGTGTCCTCATTCTTGATATCGAACTTACTAAAGTGCACGTCATGCAAAATCATGTTCATGCGGGCCAAGTTGTAAGTAGTTGGATTTCTTTCTTGACCGTAAATATGACCAACAAACTCTGCTTGCCGCTTTACTCGCAGTAACAACGAACCGGACCCGCAGGTTGGGTCATATACATTTCGCAATTTTGGATTATTCAGTGTTACCAGCTCAGCAAGAAGTTGCGAAACTGGCTGCGGTGTATAGAACTCGCCCGCCTTTTTTCCTGCGCCACTGGCAAACTCACCAATCAGATACTCATAAGCATCACCCAATACATCTGCAGTGGCATCACGTAGCTGGAAGTTGATTTTGTTCAGGTGAACCAATACCTTGGCAATGAGTTCGTTTTTCTCATCCTCAGATTTACCCAGCTTGGCTGAGGTGAGGTCAATATCATCAAAGAGGTGTTCAAACTCTTCAGCACTCTCGGTACCCAGGGTACTTTGTTCAATGTTTTTGAGAACTTTGGTTAGATCACCAAGAATGAAAGTGTTCGAGCCCAGTTCACCATTTCCTTTTTTCGCCAGATGGTCAAACATTTCACTAGGCGCAAGGTAGTAACCTAGCTCTTCTTTGCAGGCCTCTTCGATCGCTTCTAGGTATTCTTTACCTTCAGCGGACTTTTCATCTAATTTCTCGAATGTCAGCCCCTCACCCTTTAATTGGTCATTGGCAAAGTTGGCAATTTTTTCCGATAGGTACTTGTAGAAGATGAATCCGAGGATGTAATCTCGGAAGTCGTCTGCAGACATCTTGCCTCTTAATGTATTGGCAATATTCCATAGCTGTTGCTGTAATTGACGACGCTGCTCTTCTGACATCTATTTCCCTTGATTTTGGGCTTAAAACCCCAGATAACTAAATTATCAAAATACTATTACTAGCGCTGATAGTGATATTTTTTAGTTTAACCGAGTCCCAACCTCTTACTAAACGATGTTAACTAGGTTGCATGGGTCAATTAATGCGTCTTCAATTCTCATTTAAAGGCGCCTTTCTACAGTAATTCAAGCTTTAACTCGCATCCTCCTCGTCATCACTCTCAATATTCGCACCATCAACCATTAAATGGTCAAGGTATTGCGTGCGCACATCTCCAAGAGACTTTTTAGGACGGGATCTAGCAACCAAAAGTCGAACCGTTAATTGCATCCCTTAACTCCTCGATCACCTTTTTCCGCAAACTGGCTGGCGCCAGCACTTCTACTGCCGAGCCATATTTCAAAATATCCATCACCAACTCAGGATCCTGGTTGTAATTAAACTCCAATATGTAATACCCTTCCCGATCAAAATACCCTACTTGATCCTGGTGCCAAACCTCCGTCGACACCCATCTGGCCTGCTCAGGAGTAAAGCGTAACTTAGCCCGTTTATTTGCTTTACCGGAAAAGAGGCCATAACTTTGCCCAAAATAATCTTTAAGCTCCTTTTCAGGCACTTCTTTTGCCTTCTTATCCAGAATCACTGCACTACGAATACCGTCTACCGCAAAACTGCGTAATTCATCGCGCAAGTGACAGTACGCATCTACATACCAGTTATCTCGGTAATAAATCAGTTGCTGGGGTGAGATCTCGCGCTGCGTAGTTTCATTTTTGACTTTGGCGTAATAAGTAATGCGTAGACGCTGACGATTGAGTAAGGCGCTACCTAACTCAGCGAAACTTTGCACTGAGGTTTTGCGCTGGGCCATGGGTAATACTTTGATCCGTTTGCGCAATTCCTTGGCAGATGTCTGATGTTGACCAAGGATGTTATCAATGATGACTGACAGCGGTTCAATATGAGGACCAATGAGGCCGCCCTTATCCAAGGAAGAGAGCAGGTGGTGCATTAGCGCTAAAGCGGTAGCCTCTTTTTCGGTAAACCACAAGCCGGGCAATTCTATTTTCTGAATATCTTCAGGATTCTCAAAACAATAACCGCCTTGAAAGCGATCAAACACAATGGAAGCATTGAGGCGACTACGCAAATACTCCAGATCCCGTTTAAAGGTGGCTTTGGAGATTTCCAATTCATCCAAGAAAGTCTTAATAGGCACACACCCTCTCGCCTGGATGAGATAGGTAATACGATGCAGGCGCTGCATGTCACCCATTAGGACCTCTTCAATTTATTAATTTTTTATAAGTCTACCTGTAAAGCTCATCTTGTGAGCTTTACATACCTTCACCCCTACAAGCAAACCAGTCAATCAAAATTAATAGCACTTACACAACCTAAGAGCTCTTATGGTAGTAACCGTCGCATTTTGGAGTACCCTTTGGATTGGATTTACAGGAATTAGATTTACTTGAACAACTGTAGCAAAGAATCTTGCTGCATTTATTACATTTATAGGGCGATGAAAAATTTAGGCCTATACCTCCCCCACACCCTTGGCATTTCTGGTTGGCCATTTAAGCCCCCTTCTCTAGTAATCACGCTTAAAAAATTATTGACGATGCAATCCATGCGAACTGTGTCAGCTCACAATCTATTTAAGACTAAGCTGCACCCCTTTAATATCATCCGTAATTAATTTGACGCCACTTGCTTTGAGCAATTCTTCGTTCAAATGAAAGATATGGCCATTGACATAATCTTTCTTAGATCCCGGTATAGCCTTTAGAGCCACAATAGGCACCAACGCCGCCTCTTTGACGCTCCAGTCTTCGTTAAAAATGATCGCGATTAAATAATGAAACTCATCTTCAAACAGATTTCTCACAACCCCCAGCTGCTTTGAAGGGTTTGAGGAAGTGATGCGCCGCCCCTTGACCTGATAAGTGGTGCCCTCATCATCAATCACATCTGATCCCTTATGGGAATTTTTATTAAGGGCCTCTTCTGCATTTTTAACCAAACCTTGCTTCTCTAACCATTTGGCCGCTAACAGCTCCGCATAATCACCGGTTGGGCTATTTGTGGTGCGCAGAATTTTCTTATCCTTCAAAGTATTCAGAACATCTGCATAAATTCTTAATAACTCCAATGACCCCAGATGCTCAAGATCTTTGCATTGAGAAAAGCGATTAGATGATGGTTGCTCCATAAATACCTCCGTGGGTGTTAACAATAATTTGATACTAAGGAAGTCTTAGTGTAATAGCGAGTAAAAACTAAGATTATCTTAGGCATGGTTAGCCCAGCTAAAGACAACTCCCTTCTCGCCAAGCGGCTTAAAAGCGCCCGTGAACGCCTGAATATCTCCCAAATGGAGTTAGGGGTACGTGCTGGGATTGATGAGTTCTCGGCCTCAGCCAGAATCAACCAATACGAAAGGGGTAAACACGCTCCGGGCTTTGAAACCGCTAAAACCTTGGCTAAAGTGCTGGGCATACCCACCGCCTATCTGTATTGCGAAGATGAAGCCCTGGCAGAGTTAATTGCCACCTACGGACAGCTAACCGCTTCCCAGAAAAAAGCGCTGGTGCAGTTTGCCAAGTCACTTTAACTATCACCATCGTTAGCATCCAAAGCGTCCGTATTTTAGATTGGTAGTGAGGTAAATCGTACCGCTTACATCAAACGAATTACTGGCCATGATTAACTCAGCCCGATCGCAATTCTCCCCTTCTGGGCTATAGACTTCATCGCGATATAAAAATAACAAGGCATCTGACATGCGAGCTAAAGCCGTGCTGGGCAGATCCGTAAAGACAGGCCGTTTGTTTTCCCGCTCCTCGGCACTAGGATTGACCGTGGATAGCAGCAAGATGGCAATATTGAGTTCAACAGCTAAGTCTTTAAGCAGGTACATTGCATTCTCATAAGCGGCCGTAAGCTCACCCCCACTCATCTTCATCTGCAAGTCGGCATAGCCCAGATCATCAATCACCAAAAGTGATAAGGGCGACAAGCGTGATAAGGCATCCTGCTGATTATGATCTTGCGCAAACGCCCTCACTTGCTGGCACAAGGAAGCCATATCAATATAGGGGTAATGCATCAGATGCAAGGGAGCGTTTCGGGCTTTACCGATGGCCGCACCCAGTTTGTGGTCCTGATTTACAGTCAGCTTCTCTTCTTGTAAGGTGCTCACTTCTACTTCCGCAAGCAAAGCAGCGATTCGCAGGGTTAATTGCCACACTGGCATCTCTAAACTCAAATAAAGCGTGGGACGTTTTTGAAAGATTCCCATATTAGCGGCGATATTCAGCGCCAAGGCGGAGCGACCCATCGAGGGTCGGCTAGCTAATACCGTGATAGCGCCCAGACGCAGACCTTGAAAAGCTTCATCAAAATCAACCAATCCTGTTTTTAGCCACCAGCGCTCATCACGATTTGTATCCGCATTTTGAATCCCCACCCGCAGATTGGCGAGTGCTTCACTGATGGAGCATGGAGCCTGCTGGGTCTGATAAGCCTGATGGGTGGGTAGATTCTTATTTACTGCAGTAGATGACATCACTTGCCTCTTGAAAGAATGTATCCCTACTGTGGCATACATAAGGCTCATAAAGTGAGCTAGCGGGGACTATTTTGAAGTAAGCTCCGCTTTGTCGCTATTTGCTGACGGCTTTGGGGTAATTTGCATATATACCGTGGCATCGCCTTCCAAAGTCGATGATGTTGGCTTTGGCCAAATAAGATGAATCACCAATTCAATAAACCGGACAAGTGCCAGTAGCGCAAAAGCGATTGCCACTAGTAATAAGATCATCGTCATGATTTATCCCTATAAAAATCAGTAGTACTACTATGCCATAGCAAAGGCTCATAAAATGAGCGTTGCTAGATGATTTGCCATATCTTGATAACTATCAGAAATTCTTTTATGCAATCAACCGCAAAACGCCTATGAATAAGCCCAAAAATGCCAAAACCATTAGTCAACTTAATGAGCGAAATAATAAATACTGGGAAAAATTAAACGAAAAAATTAATCGATTTATCGAAAAGTATCCCGAAGAAGTTACACATGCATCAGAAATCGTGGCACATACTATTCAAGGCGATCGACTGCATCACATAAAAATGTTAGAAGAGTCAAGCCTTCCAAGGCAACTGGAAAAAGCAATCGAAAGGGAAAGTGGTCGCAATCAGGCTAGAGCACAAAAACCCCGATCCGACCACCTTGCAATCAGAATTCAAGAGATTGTTTTAATAAAGCCCGATATCTCATTAAAAGACCTATTTTCACAACTGGAATCCGAAAAAGGAATATCCCCCATTATCGAAGTTACTCGCGAAGGGGTTTCCTTTAAAGGGAAAACTGCCAAAGAGGAGGGCTTTGCGACCGTAGATAACCTAAGGACTCGACTAAGCCGTGCAAAAAAACAACTCAAAACTAAAAAAGGAAATTAAATCCCTCTCTCGCTAACGGGCTAGCGAGATTTTCGAACCTAGATTCTTGGATGTGCCGTTGCTTAACGGTTCATTTAGGAGAAATCTATGTTCTACAAAAATCAAAATACCTCGATCGATTTATTGATCACTAATCAGCCAATTGAGTTAGTCAGGCCTGATCTCCGCAATCCTCGGAAACATTCCAAACAGCAAATCCAACAGATTGCCAACTGCATTGGTGAGTTTGGTTTTGTTGTGCCCATCGTGGTTGATGGGTCCAACAAAATCTTAAGTGGCCATGGACGTTATGCCGCAGCCAAGTTATTGGGTGCCACCCATATACCCGTTATTCGACTTGAGCATCTCACTCCGGCACAAGCGCGCATCTTTTCCATCGCAGACAACCGGTTAGTTGAGAACAGCGAATGGCACGATGATCTTTTAGCCGGAATCCTGCTTGAGCTCTCCAATGCAGATCTCAGCATTAATTTAGATTTAACAGGATTCTCAGTCACGGAAATAGATCTTCGTATCGCCGACCAAATAGAGGGTAAGCCCAATACACCTGATCCAGCGGACGAGCTCATTGAAAAAAGTGGTCCTATCATTAGCAAGCTCGGTGATATTTGGTTACTGGGCAAGCATCGGATTATTTGCGGCAATAGCCTAGAAGAGGCTACCTTCACACTGCTGATGAATGGCCTAAAAGCCCATATGATCATCAGTGACAGCCCATTTAACGTGAGGATTAATGGCCATGTTGGTGGCAACGGCGCGATCAAGCACAAGGAGTTCGCTTTTGCCAGTGGAGAAATGAGTCCAACTCAATTTATCCAATTTCTCACTGTAGCATTTGGACTGCAATCCAAATATAGCGTAGATAACTCTGTCCACTACCAGTTCTGTGACTGGCGGCATCTTGAGGAATTTATGACTGCCGGAAAATCTGCCTACCATCAACTGATCAACCTAGTTGTATGGGTAAAAAATTCTGGAGCTTTAGGAAGCTTTTATCGTTCGAGGCACGAACTCATTTTGGTCTACGTCAACGGCAAGGGTCCACGCAGGAATAACGTGCAACTGGGTAAATACGGTCGCAACCGTACCAATGTCTGGGAATACCCCGGTATTCTCACGATGTCTAAGCAAAGTGAAGAAGGTAATTTACTCCTTATGCATCCGACAGTAAAGGGTGTGGCAATGATTGCGGATGCCATTTTAGATTGCACTTCCCGCGGGGAAATTGTGCTCGATGCGTTTTTAGGTAGTGGCACAACCGTATTGGCTGCAGAGCGCGTAGGACGTGTGTGTCATGGCATTGAGATTGAACCCAAATATGTGGATGTTGCAATTATGCGTTGGCAGCGTCTAACTGGTGAGTCCGCCATCCATGCACAGTCTGGAAAGTCCTTTGATCAACTAACCCAAGAGATGGAGGCTCATCATGACTAATGAAAATAAAGACTATTTGGTGGGATTTAAAAAACCACCCACTTCCGGCAAGTTCAAAAAGGGTAGATCGGGAAACCCCAAAGGCCGTCCTAAAGGCTCTAAGAATTTTCGCACCTACCTTAATATAGAACTCAAAGAGTCAATCAATATTACTGAAAATGGGGAGCACAAACGAGTACCTAAATCACAGGCGGCCGCTAAGAAGTATGCCAACATGGCAGTAATGGGTGATCCCAAGATGATTCCCATTTTGCTCAAATTAGATGACATTGCCGAAAGTCAAAACGCGCAAGTGACTGAGGCTGCCCCACCCTCTTACAAAGACAAATTGGTCATGAGTAGCATCGTTGAGCGTATGCAACAAATGCAAATGCAGGAACCAGCACAAGTGGCAGCCCCACCACTCATCGTTGACGACAACCCAAGCATCGCCCCAAGTGATGCCATTGATCCAAACCCACAAGACACTTTACCTAAGGAGTAAATTATGAACCAACTTACACCCCAAGAATACGATTTCATTTTGCGCAATGATCTCGCCAGCTTTATTACACGCGTCTTTTATGAACTCAATCCGCAGGCCCAGCTCATCATGGCGCCTTATATCGAGCTCATTGCTAGCAAACTAGAGGCCTGTGATCGCGGCGAAATTAAGCGGCTGATTATCTGCTTGCCACCACGGCAACTTAAATCAGTCTGCGTGACCATTGCTTTTTCGGCCTGGTATTTAGGACGGCATCCCGAAAAAAATGTCATCTGCGCCAGTTATGGGCAAGAGTTGTCTGAAAAGTTTGGCCGAGACTGTCGCTCAATCATGCAGCAGCCCTGGTATCAAAGAGCATTTCCAGAAGCCAGATTATCCGATCGCCAGGCGCTGCATGACTTTGCTACCACCAAAAATGGCGGCCGGTTTTCTACTTCAGTTGGTGGCGTATTAACAGGGCGCGGTGCTGACATGATCATTCTTGACGACCCTCTGAAACCGCAAGAAGCCCTCTCAGAGTCTCAGCGTACTAAACCGAACAATTGGTATGACAATACCTTACTGAGTCGCCTTGACAATAAAGATGAAGGTGTCATCATTTTAGTGATGCAGCGTTTACATCAGGATGACTTAGTGGGGCACGTCTTGGCGCAAGGAAACTGGGATGTTGTCTCACTTCCTGCCATTGCTATGGAGGATGAGCAATTTACCATTCAAAATTGTTTTGGCACCAAGCAATACCTTCGCAAAACGGGAGATTTACTCAACCCTGCTAGAGAGTCTCTGTCCTCATTGAATACTATGCGGGCAGCTATCGGGGAATATGACTTTTTAAGTCAATATCAACAAACTCCTATTCCCCAGGGTGGTTCCATTATCAAAATCAATTGGCTCCAGTATTACGAGACTCCCCCAATCCGAATGGGAATCAGTCAAATCATTCAGAGCTGGGATACCGCCTTTAAAGACACCGAACAAAGCAACTATAGTGTTTGTACCACTTGGGCTGCCTTCAAAGGGAATTACTATCTGCTCGATGTTCTAAGAAAAAGGCTCCAATATCCGGATTTAAAAAATGCTGTGAAAGAACAGTATCGCAAACATAGACCTCACAAGCTCATCATTGAAGATAAAGCCTCTGGTAGCTCGATCATTGATGACCTGAGGCGAGATGGTATCCCGGGCATCATTCCCCATACCCCACCCCATGGAATGGATAAGCGCATGCGCCTTGAAATGCAATCGGACTTATTTTCTGATCAGAAGATATTCCTGCCAAAAACTGCTTCTTGGTTAGATGACTATCGGACAGAGTTGATTGGGTTTCCTGGGACTAAATATAACGACCAGGTGGACTCCACTTCCCAAGCGCTGGAGTACTTTAAGACTAAGTACAGCTCTAGCTTGGCGATATGGGAGAAGTTGGGTAGATAAAGCCATGATCTGCTTAATAGTAATGCGTAGTTAACTATGCATTACTAAAATATCCACTGTATTTATTTGATAACTGCCTACAAATGCTTTTAGGATATTTATCTGACGAAAATAGAAAAAAGTTTTTTGCAAAATCAATTATCAACTTATTGTTAGAAATCAAAGTGTCTGGGGAAACCTCTCTAGAGAGATCACCAATGAACGAACTGCCAATCGCACCGTTTAGACGATCAATTGATCTAGTTGAATTTTTTTCGAATATCCAAACACCACCCTTAAATTGATAATTGATTTCGGCCCTTACTTCAGATGGGTTAAATTGATTTTTCGAACGATAAAGAAATTTTTTATGCTCAGCCAACCTTAGAGAGGTGTCAATATATTCTTCAATATCCGCTCCGGCACCCTGAATAAGATTATCAACCAAATCAGACCAAAGTTTCCAAGCCCCTTTATGGGATCCACCAGCTCTTTTTTGTTTTTCTTGTTTTAAATAAATACACTTCTCACTCTCCGAAAATTTCAAAGAATACAAGCCACCATTAACGTCAACTTTTTTATTCAGTTGGTATTCTATATCACGACTAATTGACCTACAAATAGGATCGCTAAGATTGGTTATGCTAATTCCAGTCAACCGAATCAGGTATTGAATTGCGTAGTAAGCAGCATAATAATGTTCGACAGCTTGCCATGCGACATTACCCTGCTGCGATTGATTGGCCCTATCTAATGTTACTCGAGATGCAAGTAAAAATTTATTGGCCTCCCCAGCCAATAGCCTATAAAACATATCATCGTCCAAAATTTGCAACGTAATAATCGTGGCCTCTTCATCTGCATCGAAATCACGAGAAATAAATTGGACCTCAGAAAGACTTTCAACCAATCGGTCATAACTTTGATTTTTAACACTTAAAACTCCGCCAAGAGCGCTGGATGAAAAAAGGCGAATTAATTTTTGGAAGTCCACTATATTGTCACATTATGTCTTAACAGCTTTCTATCCAAAACTTCAACAGACTTTATGTAACCTTTGGATGTAAGCAAATCCTGAAAAGAACCCGGAAGCGATCTATTGAGATATTTTTTATGTTCACTAATATTTTCTACATCCTTCATATTGTTATCACATATTACTGAAATAACAGCCTTGGAATGAGCAATTAAGATTTTAAATAACGTTGCTTTTGTAATATTATTTTCTAAATTAAATTCATTTCCATGAGCTACATCACTAGCGGCAAACAAAAAAGCATTTATGATTCTATAAAGCTTATCGGTATTTGAAATATCAAACTCTTTAATAATAGGCTTCATTGAATCATAAAACGTGACTTTTGAAATTGCACCTTTTCTTTTGTCAATTCTACTGAGCTTGTTGAGCAAAAAACTATCTGTGGACTCTTCAAACATTGAAAATAATTCATCAAGCAAAACCTCGTCATCAGATTCACGATCAGCAAGTTTTTTTATGTCCAACAATAATTCCTTAGGTACAGGGCGCTGCAAGGTATTAATATCAATAAAAATTCTTGCTTCTTCCATTGGGGTTAGTTCGTTATAAATCACAACTGGAATTCTGTATTTCACCCCCTCATTCATTAGCTTTTTAAACCCAAAAACACGATGCTGGCCATCAAGTATTAAAAATGCGTTAGGAGCCACATTAAAAGTGATGCTTCTATTTTTTGAGTTATATGTAAGCTGAGAAAGCTCTTGGGCGGAAAGGATTATGCTGGAGGGAATGGTACCCCCATTCTTGATATATTCAGCGATTGAATCGGCTCTAGATTCATCAAGCACTCTTTGAAAACCATCGGTTAAATCATTTGCCCGCGGATTGGTGGCGCATGTATTAGCAATTAACTCGATCTCCATCGTTCCAGAATAGAATTTATGGCGCCCCTGCGTCACTAATGTGACTGAAATCTTATCTGTCGTCATAACTTGCTCGCTTTAAATTTAATACCCATAGTTACAAAACATTTAACCGCACGACCAAAGCAGAATTAGGGCTTGAGGATTATTAATTCACGCATAGTCGCATTGTGGCTGTTCATCATCGAAATTGATTTTATTTTAAATTTATAACGCCTTGCTAAAGCCCGGACTTCGGGTGAATCATCATAGGTTAGCATCACCGAACCAGTCACAGAAGCTAATTTCTGAAACAATATATCGTGATCCACTTCATTATGGCTATACAAACGCTTTCCAGCTCTTTTGCCCCCAATGGTATATGGTGGATCAATAAAATAGAAAGCATTTGGTTTATGGCTAAACCGCTGAATTAAATCAAAGGCATCTATATTTTTAAATACAATTTTACGTTTGATTTTACGAATGATAGAAATTCTCTTAACGAGCGTTTCCGGATACCAACGTGAATGTAGTCCTTTATTGCTTTCTCCAGCCTTTAGAAGGCCGGATCCTGGCGCTAAAATTCCACCGCGGTGCATGCGATTCTTAATAATTGTTCGAAAAGCCTTTGCTTTTATGGATCTAGGTTTGCCATTAATTATCTTTTGCACATTATCTAATGTCACATTAAATTCAAGAATTTTTTTACATAGCCAGGAAACATCTTCATCTGAAGAATTTAGAATGGAGATCCATACGGAGGCAACATCCTGATCAATCTCCCCCATGTAAGCTGAGTTTGCCAGACCTTCATATGTCACTATTAAACTCGCTATACCTCCACCCGCGAATGGCTCAATAAAAATCTTTGGGGCAATCTTAGAGGATGATAGCCATCTTCTTATCTCCGGAACAAGCCAAGATTTGCCTCCGGGATATCTAAATGGGCTGAGTTGAGCCACTTTTACGGCATTGGATATTTTATTTCTGTGTTTTTTAAATGCCAATTTTTAAATGCCTTTGCTATCTACATTAACCGCCACCGAAAATTGCTCTTCATCATAATTTTGCAGTATTACATAATGATTAATTTTGGCAACTTTTCTCATTTAACTTTAAAATACATCATTTAGTGATAATGCTTGATAAAAATCTACTTCAGAGCGTTACTGGTGTTGTTATCCCAATGGTGGGGTAACAAACACTAGGAGCAATCATGCGCACTGCAACAAGCAAAAAGGGTATCGCCAAACCAATTCCATTGACGACCAAAAAAGTTGTCGTTAAAAAGTTAATTACAACAATATCCAAAACCAAAGGGCTCAAACCAATAGCCCCCTTAATTAACCGTGCCCCAGCAATCCCAGAATCACCCAAAACTAAACAATCTCAACTGATTGCTTTGCTTAAAGATCCCAAGGGGTCCAATATCCAAGAACTCATGCAAGCCACGGGTTGGCAGGCGCATTCAGTGCGAGGGGTTATTAGTGGGGTGATTCGTAAACGCCTAGGTCTTAGCGTCATCAGTGAAAAGATGGATGGAGTACAGCACTATCGTATTGAATCAGCTTAAGTTCATGCAAGCACAACTTGCAGCACTCACGCAATTGAATCGAGTCGAGTTGATGGCGCGCTGGCAACAATGCTTTGGGGTGAGTGCGCCTCACCTCTGCCGCACGCCACTAATGCGCCAGGCCATTGCCTGGCATCTGCAAACCCAAGCACTCGGTGGCCTGAGCTTACTTGAGAAGCGTCAAATTAAATCAGATCTAATCACTCCAAGCAATAAACCTAGTAACGGTTCACGCCTGGTGCGGGTGTGGCAAGGCAAGACCCATCAAGTCACTGTCTTAGAGGGTGGCTACCTTTATGAAAACCAGACCTGGAAAAGCTTGTCAGCGATTGCTAAACACATTACTGGCACCCCTTGGTCTGGCCCCGTCTTCTTTGGCTTAAAGAAAACTACTAAATGATTAAAGTCCATGACTAAGCTCACCCTACGCTGCGCCATCTACACCCGCAAATCTTCTGAAGAAGGTTTAGAACAAGGCTTTAACTCACTTGATGCTCAACGTGAAGCCTGTGAAGCTTTTGTACTATCCCAACAACATGAAGGCTGGAAACTGATTCCCACTTTTTATGATGATGGTGGTTACTCCGGCGGCAATATGGATCGCCCTGCTCTCAAACAATTGCTTTGCGATATTGATCAAAAGAAAATTAATGTCGTGGTGGTTTATAAGGTGGATCGCTTAACCCGGTCACTAGCGGACTTTGCCAAGATCGTAGAGCAGTTTGATGCTAAAGGCATCTCTTTTGTATCCGTTACTCAGCAGTTCAATACCACCTCGTCGATGGGAAGACTGACGCTCAACGTATTACTTTCATTTGCGCAGTTTGAGAGAGAAGTCACTGGCGAGCGGATCCGGGACAAGATTGCCGCTTCCAAAGCCAAAGGTATGTGGATGGGCGGTACGCCCCCTACTGGGTATATCCCTAAAGAGCGCACCCTGGAGATTGAGCCGCAAGGCGCCGCATTAATCAAACTAATCTATGAGCGATATTTAGTCATTGGGGATGTGCGGCGCTTAAAGCTTAATCTAGACCGTCAAGGCATTCGTAGCCCTGTGAGTACCTCCTCTACTGGCAGGCACTATGGCGGCACCTTGCTAGGTCGTGGTCAGCTCTATCGCCTGCTATCGAACCCCATTTACCTAGGGAAAATTGTTCATAAAGATCAAATCTTCCCAGGCCAACATCTGGCAATCATCTCTCAAGAATTATGGGATCAAGTACAAGCCAAATTAAGTAGCAACCTTCAAGGCCACAAACTCAGACAAAGTACCCCTTCCGATAGTTTGCTAACTAGATTAGTGTTTGATGATGCGGGTCATCGCTTAGTGCCATCCCACAGTCAGAAGCACTCTAAGCGCTATCGCTACTATTTATCTAAACCCTTGGTCACCCAAAGTAGAAGCGATGCCCCCAAGGGTCTACGCATCCCTGCAGATGACTTAGAAAAAGTAGTGATTGAGGAACTCGGTCAATGGCTGCGAGATACCAATGCCTTGATTGATACCCTCTCGATTAATGCACAGCATATGCAAAGCTTTGCCGAACACACTCTAGGGATTGCTGATCAACTCCAAGTTGCCAATGGCCAGCGCTATGCACTAGTGCATCAACTGGTTAATAAGGTGATAGTGAGTACCAATGAGATTGAACTCGAAATTAATCCCAATCGCTTACGGCAAAGTTGTGAAACACTTGATGATCAATTAAATTCTCAAACACATCAGCCTATCCGCATCACCACACCCATCCAAATCAATCGCTGTGGCTTTGCGATGCGGCTCATCATCGATGGCAATCAAACCGTCGGGCAAGCTCTTGATCAACGGTTGATTGCCTCCATTCGTAAAGCGCAAGATTGGTTAGGGCAACTTACTTCAGGCAAGACCTTGTCTCTTGGAGAGATTGCGAATGCTGAAGGTGTGACCACAACGCATGTCACTAACATCATCAATCGGGCCTTTTTAGCACCCGATATTGTGCGATTAATTTTGAATGGCACACAACCCGCTACGCTCACTTCAGATTCTCTGAAAAGAATGTTGCCGCTTCCTTTAGATTGGGAAGAACAGCGCAATGTACTGGGCATAAAACCCATCTAAGCCAACCGTTTTAGTGACCCACTGAGAGAACTGCGCACCAGCCCCAATAAAGCGTCGATAAGACAACCGCAGAGAATATAAAAACCAAAAAGCCCCGCTTTTGGCGGGGCTAATTCGGTAAAAAACACTTTAAAATCAATAACTTAAGACGTTGGCGGAGAGAGTGGGATTCGAACCCACGGTAGGTTTGACCCTACGCCTGATTTCGAGTCAGGTACATTCGACCACTCTGCCATCTCTCCGAACCGAATAGCGATTATAGCTTTCGGGGATTTCTTGGATTTCTTACTTAGGCCGGCTTTAATACTTCCAGGCCGCCTAAGTACGGTCGCAAGGCTTTCGGAATAGCAATACTGCCATCAGCTTGTTGGAAGTTTTCCAATAGTGCAACACCTGTTCTACCAACCGCAAGGCCAGAGCCATTGAGGGTGTGGACCAATTCAGGCTTTCCTTGCCCTGATTTAAATCTTGCTTGCATGCGTCTTGCTTGGAAGTCGCCCATATTGGAGCAAGAGCTAATTTCACGATAAGCATTTTGTGAGGGGATCCACACTTCTAAGTCATAGGTCTTGGTACTGCCAAAACCCATATCGCCAGTACAGAGTAGTACTTTTCGGTAAGGCAACTCCAGTAACTCCAACACCTTTTCTGCATGTGAGGTTAACTCCTCAAGCAACTGCATTGATTCTTCTGGTTTGGCAATTTGCACGAGCTCTACTTTTTCAAACTGGTGCTGACGGATCATGCCGCGCACATCGCGTCCATAACTTCCTGCCTCAGATCTAAAGCATGGGGTATGAGCAACAAACTTTAATGGCAACTCTTCTGCCGCAGTAATGGTGTCGCGCATCAAATTCGTGACTGGAACTTCTGCAGTTGGAATGAGATAAAAGTTTTCAATCTTCGCTTCGCCCGCACCATCTTCACCACCCATTTGACGAGGAACCTTAAATAGATCCTCTTCAAACTTAGGGAGCTGACCAGTGCCGCGCATAGATGCTGCGTTCACCATCAGGGGTACATAGAGCTCTTCATAGGCATGCTGACCAGTATGTAGATCAATCATGAATTGCGCTAAGGCGCGATGCAATCTAGCAACAGGCCCCTTGAGAACCACAAAGCGTGACCCACTAATTTTTGCAGCAGATTCAAAATCCAGACCCAATGGTGCACCCAAATCCACATGATCCTTCACAGGAAATGAAAACTCAGGAATCGCGCCCCAACGCTTTACTTCTTTGTTCTCAGTCTCATCCTTGCCTACAGGAACCGCTTCATCAGGAAGATTTGGAATGCCCATTAAGAAGTCAGAAATCTCCGCTTGCAAGATAGCCAAGCGTGCAGCACCAGATTCCATATCAACGTTGATCTGTGTTGCTTCAGCCATCTCAGCAGCAGCATCCTCACCCTTACCTTTTTTCATACCAATAGCTTTAGCTAATTGGTTACGTTTGGCCTGCAACTCCTCGGTACGGGTTTGCAAAGATTTACGCTCAGACTCCAAGGTGTTGAATTTCTCAACATCCAGTTGGAACTTGCGAGTAGCTAAACGGGCAGCAACAGCTGCGATATCTTTTCGGAGTAATTGAGGATCAATCATGTAATGCTCTACTGGTTAGGGTGTAATGGGTTCTACTGTAGCTCTAGTTTAAGCGTAAGACTTCTGCGCCGGCAGGCGGGACAAAGGTGAAGCGATTGGCGGGCAGGTTCACATTCAGCTGAATCTTATCTAAAGTAACTAACACCACACTACCTAGGCCATCTATTAGCTCTAGCGCTTTAGGTAGGCCATTAGACATGCCCACTGAGATCTTGGTGTAGGGCAAGTCATTGCCGTTTTTTGCGTTCGGGTTTTTCTTGGGCACGAGAGCAACCCATTTCATACCCAGGCGATCCTCGCCTTCAACCAAATCAAAATGCTGATCTAGAGAAGTCTCCCCAAATAAGATTGCCGCTGGGGTGGCTGCTAAAGCTTGTCCAGCAGGTCTGAAGGTTGCTTGATTTAAATCTTTGTCCCACAAAATGAGTTGTTTGCCATCGGCAATCAGTTTTTGCTCGTATGGCTTTTGGGTATCCCAAATAAAACGGCCTGGGCGCTGAAACACAAAACGTCCTTGTGTTTGGCGAACGACTTTTAAACCTTTGTCTTGCGGTTCATTTGCCTTGGGTGCACGCAACTGCTGCTGCACAAAATCACCTTCCGCAGTTTTAGAATTTCGCACAAACTGACGCAACTGCTCCGTACCACTTTCACCATCAGCAAATGCAGAGCTTGAAAATGCAAAAGACGCAAGACTGATGAAGATGATTGTTGCTACTGATAAAAATCTACGCAAGGGGATCGCCTTATTCTGAAGGACGATGGAGGATCTCGCGATTACCGCCATTACCCATCTTTGAAACTAAGCCCGCCTTCTCCATATCCTCGAGCAGGCGAGCAGCACGGTTATAACCAATGCGCAAGTGACGCTGCACTAAAGAAATCGATGGGCGCTTATTTTCCAGAACAATGGCTACTGCTTGGTCATACAAAGGATCAGCTTCGCCACCACCCTCACCAGTCAGCGCATCGATATTGGATTCATCAGCGCCTTCAAGAACACCGTCAATGTAATTGGCCTCGCCTTTTTCCTTTAGCCATTCGACCACGCGGTGGACTTCATCATCCGATACGAAGGCACCGTGGACGCGCACAGGCAATCCAGTACCCGGTGCCATGTAGAGCATGTCACCCATACCAAGCAATGCTTCAGCGCCCTGCTGATCTAGGATGGTGCGGCTATCAATTTTGGAGCTCACTTGGAAAGAAATACGCGTTGGTACGTTTGCTTTGATTAAGCCGGTGATGACATCCACGCTTGGACGCTGAGTTGCCAACACTAAATGGATACCAGCAGCACGAGCCTTCTGTGCAATACGCGCAATTAATTCTTCAATCTTCTTGCCAGAGACCATCATCAAGTCAGCCAACTCGTCGATCACAATCACAATCACTGGCGCTTTGTAGATTGGCTCTGGATCATCCGGAGTTAAGCTAAATGGATTGGTGAGCTTCTCACCCTTTTCTTCTGCTTCTAAAATCTTTTTGTTAAAGCCAGCAAGGTTACGCACACCAAACTTACTCATCAGTTTGTAGCGACGCTCCATCTCATTTACAGCCCAATTGAGCGCGTTGTACGCTTGCTTCATGTCTGTTACTACTGGGCACAAGAGATGCGGGATCTTGTCGTACATAGCCATCTCAAGCATCTTCGGATCAATCATGATCAGACGCACTTCATCAGGCTTGGCCTTGAAGAGGATGGACAGAATCATGGCATTGATACCAACTGACTTACCGGCACCAGTCGTACCCGCAACTAAGCAGTGCGGCATCTTCGCTAAGTCGGCAACGATCGGGCTACCAGAAATATCTTTACCCAAAGAGAGCGTGAGATTGGAATGGCTATCGTTATATACCTGTGAACTCAAAATCTCGGAGAGGTAAACCGATTGACGCGTTGGGTTTGGCAACTCCAGGGCCATACAGGTCTTACCTGGAATGGTTTCCACTACGCGCATACTCACTACGCCTAATGAGCGCGCTAAATCACGGGAGAGATTAACGATCTGACTGCCCTTCACGCCAACAGCAGGATCAATCTCATAACGAGTCACCACTGGGCCTGGATAAGCGGCAATCACTTTAACTTCTACATTGAACTCGGCCAACTTGCGCTCAATTAAGCGCGAAGTAAATTCCAATACATCTGCTGAAATAGTTTCCTTTGCTTCTGGCACAGGATCCAGCAAAGCTAAAGGTGGCAATTCTGAATCAGGGATATCCACAAACAGCGGTTGCTGTTTCTCGCGCTCCACTCGGGCGCTTTTTACAATCTCCACCGGGGCCCGAACAATTTGTACTGGCTTGGCAATTTCAACGCGCCCACGGAACTCTTCTACAAACTCTTCGCGCTCTTCAGCCGCTGCTTCACCTAACTTACGGTCCTCTTCGCTATCGCGACGCTCACGCAAATGGTTGTAGGCAAGCTCAAGGGAGCGCCCTACTTTTTCAGCAACATCTAGCCAGGAAAAATGCAGGAATAAAGATAAGCCCGCACACAGCGTAAACAAGAGAACCAGAGTAGAGCCCGTAAACCCTAAGGTCATTTGTAAAGGGTCGCCAATGAGCTCACCCAAAATGCCTCCAGGAGGCCTTGGAAGCTCCCAAGTCAAGGAATGCAGTCGAATAGACTCAAGACCCATACTGCTCAATAAAGTCAGTCCAAAGCCCAACCAACGCATTAATAGGGAGTCTGGCTTGGCATCGGGATCCGGTGGCAAAGGAATGCTCCACAGCTCACGCCAGCCGCTGAGGACACGGCGACCAAAGAGCACAACCCACCAAAAAGCGGAAATACCAAAGATATAGAGCAATAAATCCGCTAAATAGGCTCCAAAACGCCCACCTAAGTTCTTTGGAGTCTCAAAACTGGCATGTGACCAGGCTGGATCTGCCTTTGAATAGGTCACCAAAATGGCTAATAAGCCCAGACAAAGGCCAAAAGAGATGAACCAACGGGCCTCTAATAAGAGGCGGGGCATCCTACCCTGCCCTTGATTCTCAGGGGGCTGGGGGCTTAGAGGGGTTTTGGACTTCGGGTATGCGGTTCTTGCCATGTTCTTCCGATTGTAATCAAGCAATCCTATAATTTGGAGATGACTACAAATACTCCAAAACACTCCAAAGTCCTCATCCTCGGTTCAGGCCCTGCTGGCTACACAGCTGCCGTATATGCAGCCCGTGCCAATCTGAACCCGACCCTCATCACTGGCTTGGCCCAAGGCGGCCAATTAATGACCACAACTGACGTAGAAAACTGGCCGGCAGACCCAGATGGCGTCCAAGGACCCGAGCTCATGGATCGCTTCTTAAAGCATGCAGAGCGTTTTAATACCAACATCATCTTTGACCATATTCATACTGCGGCCTTGACTGAAAAGCCTATTCGTTTAGTTGGCGACTCTGGCACTTACACCTGTGATGCCCTCATTATTTCCACGGGCGCCTCCGCTCAATACATTGGTCTTTCTAGTGAGGAAGCATTTATGGGTCGCGGTGTTTCTGGATGCGCAACCTGTGACGGCTTCTTCTATCGCAATCAAGACGTTTGCGTAGTTGGTGGTGGTAACACCGCTGTGGAAGAGGCACTCTATCTCACAGGTATAGCCAAAAAAGTTACTGTGATTCACCGTCGCGATAAATTCCGTGCAGAGCCAATTCTCAATGACCGCCTCATGGCGAAAGTAGCTGAAGGCAAAGTGGAGCTCAAGCTGAACTCGACTCTTGACGAAGTGCTTGGCGATGACAAAGGTGTTACTGGTGTGCGCATTAAAAAAGCGGATGGCAGCACAGAAGATATTGCTGTCACTGGTGCCTTTATTGCAATTGGTCATAAACCCAATACTGAGTTATTTGTTGGTCAGTTAGACATGAATAATGGCTACCTAAAAACTCACTCTGGATTGGAAGGCAATGCTACTGCTACCAATATCCCTGGCGTATTTGCTGCGGGTGATGTGCAAGACCATATTTATCGTCAAGCGATCACTAGCGCAGGTACAGGCTGTATGGCTGCATTAGATGCACAGCGCTATTTGGAGACTTTGGCTTAATAAAAGCAGGTTAAAGCGTCAAATAAAAATGCCTAGCAATGCTAGGCATTTTTATTTCTAAGGAATCAATCAAACACTGAGAGCAAGCAATGCAATCTCAGGCGCTCTGTCCAAAATCTTCAATAAAGCTTTAGCCGCACCAGTGGGACTGCGTTTACCCTGCTCCCAGTTTCGAATGGTCTCCAGGGAAACTTCGATACGCTTAGAAAATTCTTGCTGGGATAAACCAATTCTCTCGCGTACGCCTTTTGCATATTTAGCGGCATCTAACATCGCATCTGCATCATCTTGCTGTTGATGCAATTTAATCAAACGCTCTGATGTCGCATCAACCAATTTTTTGTCTACAAACCCTTTTGGGAAACTACTAGGATCATTCAGATCCACCCTAACCCGAGTTATTTTCTTCATAACACCTCACCTCTCTACGATTTGCTCTTCTAGCCGAAATAATTCTGATCGCAGAAGACCTCTTGGTATAAATAACTACAAATATCTTTCCTTGCACGGCTCCTAAAGCTTGATAGCGCTCTTCACCATAATCCCAACGCTGATCTTTCTCTATCAATAGCAATGGATCTATAAAATTGATACCACATATGCAAAATCGAAATTTCGAGAGTTACGGCATAAATCACTTTTTGCTTTATCCCATTCAAAATCCATTACCCCTATAGTAGTTCAATGAACTACCCCTGTCAAGACTTGGGGATGAAAAAAATGCCTAGCAATGCTAGGCATTTTTTTGTTGCATTGAAATATTTTTCCCGCCTAACGACTCACTACTGGTAACAGTGGCACTATCAACAATGCCACGATATTAATAATTTTGATAAGTGGGTTCACTGCGGGACCAGCAGTATCTTTGTAGGGGTCGCCAACTGTGTCGCCTGTAACCGCTGCCTTATGGGCTTCAGATCCCTTGCCACCAAAGTTACCTTCTTCAATATATTTCTTGGCGTTATCCCACGCACCGCCTCCAGTGCACATAGAGATCGCTACGAATAGGCCTGTCACGATTGTGCCCATAAGTAAACCACCCAATGCAGCAGGCCCCAAGATGAGGCCCACCAAGATTGGAGCAACTACAGGTAGCAGCGAAGGAATGATCATCTCCTTAATCGCAGCAGAAGTCAGCATATCTACAGCCTTGCCGTACTCCGGCTTTGCTGTACCTTCCATAATCCCAGGAATATCGCGGAACTGGCGACGCACTTCTTCAACTACTGCGCCAGCACAACGACCAACCGCCTCCATGGCCATAGCTCCAAACAAATATGGAATCATGCCGCCAATAAAAAGGCCAATGATCACCATATGATTTGATAAATCAAAAGACACTTGTTGGCCAATAGACTCTAGTGCATGGGTGTAATCAGCAAAAAGCACTAAAGCAGCAAGGCCCGCCGAACCAATAGCGTAACCTTTGGTAACAGCCTTAGTCGTATTACCTACAGCATCAAGTGGATCAGTGATATCACGAACAGATTGTGGCAAACCTGCCATCTCAGCGATACCGCCTGCGTTATCCGTGATAGGCCCATAAGCATCTAGAGCCACCACTATGCCTGCCATCGATAACATCGCAGTAGCCGCAATAGCGATGCCATAAATCCCAGCTAACCAGTAAGCCGCATAAATTGCAGCACAAACAAACAACACTGGGTATGCAGTCGATCTCATAGAAACACCTAAGCCGGCAATAATATTGGTGCCATGGCCTTTAGTCGATGCTTCAGCAATGTGCTGCACTGGCTTAAATTGTGTTCCAGTGTAGTACTCCGTAATCCACACTAAACCAGCAGTAAGGATCAAGCCAACTACTGTGGATGCAAATAAACGCCACTGACTTCCAGGTATGCCCAAGGCATCATCTGGCATGATGAAATTGGTCACAAAATAAAATGCTACTAAAGAAATCCCGCCGGCCACAATTAAGCCTTTATACAAAGCCGGCATAACATTTTTCATACCAGGTGTTGCCTTAACAAAAGAGCAACCAATAATGGAGGCGATAATTGACACCCCGCCTAACACTAGAGGGTAAACAATGGCGGACACTGGTGCACTAGTGATCATCAGCGCCCCTAAAACCATCGTGGCAATTAATGTCACCGCATAGGTTTCAAATAAGTCTGCCGCCATACCGGCGCAGTCACCTACGTTATCACCTACGTTATCGGCGATAACTGCGGGATTGCGCGGATCGTCCTCTGGAATACCCGCTTCCACCTTACCCACCAAGTCAGCACCTACATCAGCGCCCTTGGTAAATATGCCTCCGCCCAGACGAGCGAAGATTGAAATGAGCGAAGAACCAAATGCAAGGCCGATGAGAGGATGCAAGACCGATGAAAGGTCCTGCCCAGCCCCTGTAGAGACCAAAAACATAAAGAAGAGACCAACCCCTAGGAGGCCAAGACCCACCACCAACATACCCGTGATTGCCCCACCCTTAAATGCCACGTTGAGGGCTTCGTTCATACCCTTAGTAGCTGCTTCAGCGGTCCGTACATTAGCCCGCACAGAAACATTCATACCAATAAAGCCACAAGCACCAGAAAGGACTGAACCAATAACAAAACCTATAGCGGTAGCAAAATCCAAAAATAGGGCTATTAGAATTGTTAGTACGACTCCAACGACGGCAATCGTTTTATATTGACGGGAGAGATATGCTGATGCCCCCAGCTGAATCGCCTCAGCGATTTCTTGCATTCTGACGTTGCCGGTGCTTTGCCGCAGAATCCAGCTACGCATTACAAAACCATAAAACACGGCTAAAACTCCGCAAGCCAAGGCAAAATACAAGCCTAAAGTGACATTACTCATGCTTGAACCCCTTAAATTTGATTTAAATTCTTTTGTGTATTGCGCATATATCAAGCTGCTTTCCGAAAGCGATAAACTAGAGCGTATAAATCGTATTAAGTATGTAACAGAATCACTATCCTGAATCCTATATAGGATCAGGGTATTTACTAATCATTAATTGGAGTTTGTATGAGTCTCGACAAGGTCAAACCAGGCAAGAAAATCCCTGAAAGTTTTAACGTCATTATTGAAATCCCCATGAATGCGGATCCAATAAAATATGAAGTAGATAAAGAGAGTGGTGCAATTTTTGTTGATCGCTTTATGGGTACAGCGATGCACTATCCTTGCAACTACGGCTACATCAATAAGACTATTGCAGGGGATGGCGATCCAGTTGATGTTCTCGTGATTACTCCATTTCCTTTAATTCCAGGGGTTGTAGTGAGCTGCCGTGCAATCGGTATCTTGCAAATGGAAGATGAGGCAGGACAAGATGCCAAGTTATTAGCCGTGCCTGAAGATAAGATTCTATCTATCTATACTCACTGGCAAAAACCAGAGGATATGAACCCATTACGCTTAAACCAAATTCAACACTTCTTTGAGCACTACAAAGACCTTGAAAAAGGTAAATGGGTAAAAGTAAGAGGTTGGGGCGGCGTGGCTGAAGCGCATCAAGAAATTCTTGAAGGCATCGAGCGCTACAACAAAGAAAATAATTAATCATTTCACTGTATTTGAAATTGGGAGTGAGCTCGCAAAAAATCGCCCTAGCGCAAATCAACCCTCTTTTGGGTGATTTGTCTGGCAACGCGCAGCTCATTTCTCAATCCGCCGCAGATGCTTATGCACAAGGCGCCACACTAGTTCTCACGCCAGAGCTATCGCTCACTGGCTACCCCCCAGAAGACTTACTGCTGCGCCCCGCCTTTATTGAGGCTGCAGATCGTGAACTCAATTGCTTAATGCTGGAGCTTGAGAAGTTTCCAGGATTAACGGTCATTATTGGTCACCCCAAGAAGACTACAAATGGTTTGCAAAACTATGCTTCGGTAATTCGTGATGGCAAAGTGATTGCGGGCTATGCCAAACAAGAATTACCCAACCATGAAGTATTTGATGAGGTGCGCTATTTCACGCCAGGTAATGAAGCCTGCGTCTTTGAAAATGCCGGCATCCAATATGGGCTCATTTTGTGTGAAGACGCATGGCATGCAGGTCCCGCCAAACAGGCTCATACTGCTGGCGCTCAAGTACTTTTAGTTCTCAATGCCTCGCCTTATCACCTCCAAAAAGAATCTTTACGTATTGAGGTGCTGCGCAAGCAGATTGCCATTAGCAAAATGCCTTTGGTCTATGTCAACGCTGTAGGCGGTCAAGATGAATTGGTTTTTGATGGTGGATCATTTGCTTTAAATAGTGCAGGCAAAGTAGTGATGACCATGCCCCAGTTTGAAACCGCTTTGGGATATGTCAATGTCAATGCATCCGCCGATGTAGAGCCAGGAACTGTAGTTACCCCTTCTAGCGTAGAGGCTCAAGCCTACCAAGCGCTTGTTTTGGGTGTGCGCGACTATGTTCAGAAGAATCGCTTTCCAGGCGTCATCATTGGCCTCTCGGGTGGAGTAGATTCCGCATTGGTGCTAGCGATTGCGGTAGATGCCTTAGGCGCAGATAAAGTGCGCACTGTCATGATGGCTTCGCGCTATACCGCCGACATCTCTTGGATTGATGCCAGAGAAATGGCCCAAAACCTGGGTGTTCAATATGATGAGATCCCTATTAGTGAGCCCGTGGATGCTTTGGAGCATGCCTTAGCCGAGCAATTTAAAGGTCTCAATGTCGATGCTACAGAGGAGAACATTCAGGCGCGAGTGCGTGGCACTCTCCTCATGGCACTATCCAACAAAACAGGACGTCTAGTTTTAACAACAGGTAACAAGAGTGAGATGGCTGTGGGCTACTGCACTTTATATGGTGATATGGCTGGGGGCTTTGCAGTGATTAAAGATATCGCCAAGACCTTGGTCTATCGCTTGTGCGCTTACCGCAATAGTATTGCCCCAATTATTCCGGAGCGGATTTTGACGCGTGCACCTTCCGCAGAATTGCGTCCCGATCAAACCGATCAAGACAGCTTGCCATCGTATGAAGTATTGGATGGCATTGTCGAGCGCTATATGGAACAAAATCAATCTATCGCCCAAATTATTGCTGCCGGCTTTGATCCCGATAGCGTAGAAAAAGTAACCCGCCTCATTAAGCTCAATGAGTACAAACGTCGCCAAGCGCCTCCTGGTGTTCGTGTGACTACGCGAGCCTTTGGGCGTGACTGGCGCTACCCCATTACCTCCCAATTTAGGGCGTAATTGGGCATTGGTTTTCAGTTCTAGGTATGATTACTGTATTAAGGGGAATATATGAAGCTAATCACATCCATTATTAAGCCGTTCAAACTTGACGAAGTTCGTGAAGCCTTAGCTGAAGTAGGCGTTACCGGACTGACTGTTACCGAAGTTAAAGGCTTTGGTCGCCAAAAAGGTCACACTGAACTCTATCGTGGCGCTGAGTATGTGGTCGACTTTTTACCTAAAGTAAAAGTAGAAGTAGTTGTTGCAGATGACCGCGTAGACTCAGCAATCGAAGCAATTACTAAAGCAGCTCGCACCGGCAAGATTGGTGATGGCAAAATTTTTGTTAGCCCAATTGAGCAGGCTATTCGTATTCGCACTGGCGAAACTAACGATTCAGCAGTCTAAAGACCGCCTTCAGAAGACGCTAACTCTCAGTGAGTTAGCGTAACTGAGAGTCTGTTCTGTCAGCAGGTGGAGTCACCACCTCAGCAGCTTCCAATACCAAGGTTTTGTAATTTGAATTTGCCAGGCGTACTTTTGCACCCTGAAAATAGATGTCAACCTGAGCGAGACCACCCGTCAATACCTTGAATGGCGACTTGCCATAAAAAGACGCCCCTACACCAGGCTCGAGCATTTTGTTTTGGATCTTTCCAGAAGCATCACTTACGCAAACCACTTGCTTAGATTTGACTTGGACATAAACCATATCTCCAGCTTTACGTGGAACTTCTGGTTTATAACTAATAACACCCTCTTCAGCAGGACATGCTGCTGAAGCCTCAGCGCTAGCTGCAGGAGCTATAGCAGCAGGCTCTATCGCAACAGGTGATGCTGGCACTGGCTCCACTGGAGCTACTGGAGGCGCGGACTCAACAACCGCCTCTTTGACAATCACGATCTCTTCCGGCTTGTCTGCAACTATGAGTGGGCGCAAATTAATGGCAGCAAAAACAGCCGCTGCAATGACGCTAAGCCAAAGAAATAATTTGCCTTGAGATTTAGGTTTTGATGTTGATTCAGCTGAAGAGTTGACCGATGAATTCTCTACTGCCTGAACTTTTTTAACTGGCTCAGTATTTTGTTTTGCAGACTCTTTTACCCGGGCTGATTCATCTTTCATTTCCACCTTTGCAGGCGAAGCTTGCTTCTCTTCCTCAGCTTTTGGGGATTGCACTAACTTGGCATCAGCAATTGGTAACTCGGAAGAGGGAGTCAACTTATCTTGAGCTTGGATGCCGAAGTCGAATGCATCCTCATCACTTAAGTTGAGTAGCTTTGCCACTTTCTTAGCGGCAGTGAATTTAATTTGAGCCCCGTAAAAAGAGCTCGTCTCACCACTTTCGATTTGCTCAATTTGGCGTGTAGACAAACAGGCCATTCCACCTAGATCCTTAGTGGAAAGGCCTAGCTTTTCCCTGGCCTTTGTAAAGGCCTCTTTAGAAATCTCGGGGAGCTTAGAGTTTGAATTCACAAAAGTACTTTAAGTGACTGAAATATCAATAAATTAATAAGTAATCATAGCCAGGAAATACCCTCAGGGAAATTAGCCTAAGAGCTAGTTATTAGAAAGATTTTCAAGATCAGACTCAAGGTACTTGGCTACCAAAACCTGAACAGACTCAACATGCATTTTGTCCATCACCCTCGCTTTGTGGACCTTAATCGTGGCATCAGTAGTACCCAATTTGACAGCAATATCCTTATTTAGCAAGCCTTTTACCAGCCAAAAACACACTTCCCTCTCTCTTGGGGTCAAAGTGGCATAGTCTTTTTTAGTCTCAACCTCTTTAGAAACCCGCTTCAACTGGCGCTTATCAAACTCCAAAGCATCAGCAACGGCCTTTAATAAATCCTCCAAATTAAACGGTTTAAAGAGGAAATCAACAGCACCCCGCTTCAGGCTTTTGACGATTTGATGAGGGTGGCTCTGCCCGCTGATAAAGATAATTGGGGTTTTTCGGCCCAGCTGTAATAACTTCTCCTGCAGATCTATCCCAGTCATATCTGGCATTTGCATGTCGAGCAAGATGACTGCAGGCGCTACCGGCACTGAATGCTCTAGAAATGTCACTGCTGAGGAGAAATCCTCCACGATATAACCCACATCCTTGAGCATTCTGCTTAAAGAGGTGCGCATCGACTCATCGTCGTCAATTAGGTAGATATGGCCAACTTTAGTCATTGAATTTGAAGGAAAAAGTAATAGATAAGGGCAATGTACCGCAGCTTTTTTTCTAAGGATATTAGCCTTCAAGCTAATACTGAGCCTTAATGAGCAAATACAATAGAGCAATCTGCTTATTGGAAGCTATGAAACAGGACAGGAATGCTGCATAAACCCCTGCGTTCCGCCTAGTCTCACGGCACAATAGAGCTTTTCGATAAATTCTTTTCTGGAGTCCATATCAGCATGAAACGCCTCAATGAACGCTCGCGTAATGTCACCGAAGGGGTTGCTCGCGCACCCAATCGCTCAATGTATTACGCGATGGGCTACCAAGAGAAGGATTTTGTTAAACCAATGGTTGGCGTAGCAAACGGTCACTCCACTATTACTCCGTGCAATAGCGGCTTGCAAAAGTTAGCAGACGCAGCGGTCACTGCTCTCGAAGAAGCTGGTGCAAAAGCGCAAATGTTTGGAACCCCTACTGTTTCCGATGGTATCGGCATGGGTACCGAGGGTATGAAGTACTCCCTCATCTCACGTGAAGTAATTGCTGACAGTATTGAAACGTGCGTCAATGGCTTATGGCAAGACGGTGTTGTGGTTATCGGCGGCTGTGATAAAAACATGCCAGGTGGCATGATGGCGATGGCGCGCACCAATGTACCGAGCATCTACGTTTATGGCGGAACAATTAAGCCAGGCCATTTCAAAGGCAAGGATCTGAATATCGTTTCCGCGTTTGAAGCCGTTGGTGAATTCACCTCAGGACGCATGAACGAAGAAGACTTGAAGGGTGTTGAACAACACGCCTGTCCAGGTAGCGGCTCTTGCGGTGGTATGTATACAGCGAACACCATGAGCTCCTCATTTGAGGCTTTGGGTATGAGTTTGCCTTACTCCTCCACAATGGCTAATGAAGATGCTGAGAAAGTTGCCAGCGCCCATGAGTCAGCGATTGTGTTGGTTGAGGCTATTAAGAAAAATTTACGCCCTCGTGACATTATCACCAAAAAATCCATCGAGAACGCAGTAAGCGTGATCATGGCAGTTGGTGGATCTACCAATGCCGTTCTCCACTACCTAGCAATTACTAGTGCTGCTGAGATCGACTGGACTATTGATGACTTCGAACGTATTCGTAAGCGCGTCCCCGTCATCGTGGATATGAAGCCTTCTGGACAATATTTGGCAACTGACCTTCACCAAGCTGGCGGTATTCCGCAAGTCATGAAGATTTTGCTAGATGGCGGACTCTTGCATGGTGATTGCATGACCATTACTGGCAAAACAATCGCCGAAACATTGAAAGATGTTCCCTCAGTACCGCGCGCCGATCAAAAGGTCATTCGCACTTTAGATAACCCGCTGTACAAGCAAGGTCACTTAGCTATTTTGAAGGGCAACATCTCCCCTGAGGGTTGCGTTGCCAAGATTACTGGCCTAAAGAACCCATCGATTACTGGCCCAGCTCGTGTATTTGATTCTGAAGATGATGCAATGGCGGCCATCATGGCACAAAAGATCAAAGACGGTGACGTCATGGTCATTCGTTACGAAGGCCCTAAAGGCGGCCCTGGCATGCGTGAGATGCTTGCCCCCACCTCTGCCCTCGTTGGTCAGGGTTTAGGTGAGACAGTCGGCCTCATTACTGATGGACGCTTCTCTGGCGGTACTTGGGGCATGGTGGTTGGTCACGTTGCCCCCGAAGCTTTTGTGGGCGGCGTCATTGCCCTGATTCATGAAGGTGACTCAGTGACAATCGATGCTCATAAGTTACTGATTCAACTCAATGTGAGTGATGAAGAGATTGCTAAGCGTCGTGCCGCTTGGGTCCAGCCTAAACCACGCTATACCCGTGGATTGCTTGCTAAGTATGCTCACCTAGCAAGCACTGCAAGTAAAGGTGCGGTAACAGATCTGAATTTGGATTAAACATCCTCAGCACCAAAGAAAAAGCCCCTAAGTAATGAACTGACCCACAAAAGTTGGACAGTTTAATTAGCTTAGCACGAGGGATTGAGTTCGGTAATTAACTGGGCTCAATCCCTTTAGTTTTTGTTTGATGCGATTATGGTTGTAGTAGTGGATATATTCCCTTAGCTGCGCTTTAAATGACTCGATAGTCTCAAACTTCTTTTGATAG